>Ga0194125_10008622_pt1 | contig 14338 bp, 10 predicted proteins | sample TA2KigC250mmetaG_FD_148626 | JGI IMG/M metagenome (GOLD analysis project Ga0194125, IMG submission 148626) | Freshwater microbial communities from Lake Tanganyika, Tanzania - TA2015034 Kigoma Deep Cast 250m | ecosystem: Environmental > Aquatic > Freshwater > Lake | place: Tanzania: Lake... | reverse complement strand
AAGACCGTCGGAGGGCAGGTTGGCTCTCAAGGGCGATTTGGACGAGCGGTCATGGGTATTGAGGGTCAGACGACCGAAAGGCCATACAAGAGAACGCAGAGCCCCATTTATCAACGACCGGTGCAAGGCTGAGATGAGCCAGTATTTGGTCGAAAGGGCTGAGATGTTAAAGTCTGTCGGCCACAATCCGAACGACCCCAGGCTACCACTGTTCCCGGCGCTCGAATGGGGAGTAGCCCCCCACCATTACACACAACAGGCGTTTAACCGTATCTGGGCCAAAGCATTCCCAGGCACGGAGCATTACTGCGCCCGCCGGGGGATGGCACAAGAAGCCGTTGACCGTGACCCTAAGCTCTTGGGAGCAGTCAGCCAGATGCTCGGCCACAGCAACATTTCTACAACCCTGAAATACTACGCGAAGCCCACAATGGAAAGGGTACGGGAAGAGCTTGAACAGGTCTGGAAACCAGTGGAGCCAGAGACCATCTCGACCCGAAGACCTACCCCACCAGACCCATCATACCAATAATTTCTATAGAGGGGTCTGATAAACGGATTTCTCCGATAGAGGTAATGGACCGGTGGGGATTTGAACCCCAGGCCTCCACATTGCAAGTGTGGCGATCTTGCCGAGCTGATCTACCGGCCCGCGCTGCCCTGCCGCCCTCTTGAACCGCATAGCATAGATAAATATTATCGCTGGCGGTCCGGCCCGGTCTCCCGGGCCAGTCGGCTGTCTGCCTTCCGTACGAGCGCTCTCAGCTCCTTGAGCAGGCCGTAATCGCCGCAGAGCGCCTGCAGTACGTCCATCTTCAGGGCGGCGCGATTTGCGATAATAAGGGCCAATGCGTCCTCCAGGTCCTGCTCCCGGCCGAAACGGAGCTTGTTGGCGATGGTGTCCTCGAGGCCGGATATCGGTATTTCGTAGTCGGCGAATTTGACCGTGATGCGGCTCTGGAGGGTCCGGGCCTCCTTTTTACCGTAGACGCCCTTTGCGTCGATGTGGAATATCGTGTCGGAATTGAAGATCGAGAAATGCTCCTTGCGGCGCAATGCGTCGTGGATGTCTTCGGATTCGATGGAGAAACCGCCATCCCGCAGGGCCGTTACGATTCTTGGGACATCGGCCTCCCCAAGCTGCATTATGACGTCCACATCCATGGTCGCCCGGGGCCTGCCCCATCCCGCCACCGCGAATCCCCCCACAATCACGTAGGGAATGTCCAGCGTCGCCATCGTCCGGACGAATTTCCTCAGTACCGGCTCGAGCTCATCCATTCTTCGGGCTCCTGCCGAGCTTTACGCAGAAATTGGAAAGGTCCATCAGCACTTGTATCCTTGCCGGCGGCGAGAGCGCCCTCATCCTGATGGCTTCCCTCACGACCTCGCGCTCGCGGCGCGCATTGTTCAGGCGCCTCTCGCGCAATATCGATGCCCGGATATCCGTGCGTTCCCTGATCGGCCGCCTCCGCGACATCGCTTATCAATCGTCTTGTTGGTATTTACGGTTATCGGGGACACCGATGAAGAGCCGGGCCAAAACATATATCCGGTCGGGATTGTTGAAGGGGCAGGGGCATCCAGTGAAACTCGTCGTCCGCTCCGGCAAGGACGCCGCCTCCGAAAACATAGTCGAGCACCTGCTCCGCCCGGGGAAGTGGGAGCCGGCCGGGGAGTTCGAGGGGGCGCCCGTCCACAGGATGGGCGACTCGGTCGTCGTCACCATCCCGGTCCACCACCTGTATTATGACGATATCGACGACAAGGTCGAGAAGGCCCTCGGGGAGCGGCCCTCGCTGGTGATATTCGCCTCCCGCCACAAGAGCGCGTCGAATTTAAGGACGCTGACGGTGCATCCCATCGGGAACTACGGGCAGGCGGAGATGGGAGGCAGGGACCGGACGCTGGTGCCGGCGGCGCCGCGGGAGATGGCCTTTGCGTTCAAGGAGATCGTCAAGAGGGCGGGCGGTGATGCCCCGCCTCTTCACGGAACGATTGCGAAGGGCGTCGGCGGCCTGAAATACCAGATCTCCCTGGAGGCGACGCACCACGGGCCCTTCCTGCGCACGCCGACCTTCTACATCGAGATAGGCTCGGACGAGGCCGCCTGGAGGGAGCCGGAGCCCGCGCAGGTCATCGCGGAGGCCGTCTTCGAGGTGCTGACGAAGGATGCGCCGGAGGCGCCGGTGGCAGTCGGCGTGGGCGGGGGCCATTATGTACCGCGCATCACCGACGTCGCGCGGGAGAAGAGCGTGGCCTTCGGGCACATGCTCCCGTCCTACGGGCTGGAGCAGGGCTGGTCCCCGGAGACGCTCCAGCTCATGCTTGATGCGACTCCAGGCGCGAAGCTGGTCTATTTCCACAAGAAGGCCATAAAGACGCCGATGCTGCGGGAGATGGAGGCCTGGTTTAGGGAGAAGGGCGTGGAGCCGTTTAGCTCGAAGGATATGGATTGATGCTGAGACAATAAGAATAAATAATAGTAATACCATGGTATACCAAGGTGATACCATGGCTGTAAGCGGGAAGGATGAGCTGGAGACGGTCACGGCCAAGCTCACCCCGAGGCTGGCCGCCGAGATAGACGCCCTGGTCGAGGAGGGCTGGTATGCCAACCGCTCCGAGGCCATCCGGGACGCCGTGAGGAATCTTGTCGACAAAAAGAACCTGGCCCGGCTGGAGAAGGCCGTGAACGAGGACATCGAGTGGGGCCTGCATGCGAAGTGAACGGGCCGCCTGCGACGCCGGGCCGCTCCTACATCTCCAGGAGATAGGCCGGACCGCATGCTTTTCGGTCTTCGGCAGGATATTCGTTCCCGGACCCGTTCTCGAGGAGATTGAAAATGATACAATCGTCGATTGCGTCCGAAAACGAAAGTTGTTCGAGAAAGTCCCGGTCCGGGAAGCCGACAAGGTCTCGGTAGAATACACGGCCCACCGCTATACGCTCAGCATTGCGGATTCGAGCGTCATTCAATGCGCCCGGGCAAAAGGACTGGATACCATTCTTACAGATGATCTCGGATTGCGGGATGTGGCCAAAAGCCGGGGACTTCGGCCGGCCGGCTCGATAGGCCTCGTTCTCCGCGCCTGCCGGGAAAAAACCCTGTCAAAACAGGAAACGCTGTCCGCTCTGGACGATCTTTTGGTCAAATCATCTCTTTTCGTGACACCAGGCCTGATCAACAAGGCCAAGGACGCCGTCAGGGAAATCAAACGCTGACCTATATCGCGCGCTCGTCCTCTTCCTGCAGGATGCCAAGGCCGCGCAACGATCTCTGCCCCTCCTCTGTCAACGCGGCGTCGATGGTCTCGAGCAGCTTCTGCTTGTCCCGCGGGAGCAGGCCCTGAAGGATGAGGTAGTTCGAGCCGTGGCTGTAGAGGCGGCACTTGAGGTCGAGGTTCTCGACGAGAAGGCGCGCCTCCTGGAAGATCTCATTCGGGCCGCAGGGGACGAACCCGCCCCTCTTCATCTGCTCGTAAAGGGGCGCGCCCGGCTCGAGCATCAGCGTGTGCAGCCTAAGCTCGTCGGGCTGGATCTTGTTGAGCAGTTCTGCGGTGCAGGTCGCATGCTCCCTGAAGCGCTCCTTTCCGCCGAGCCCCTGCACGACGGTCGTGGATAGCAGGAAGCCCGCCTCCTTGAGCCGCAGGCAGGCGGCCAGCGTGTCCTCGGGCTTGACCCCCTTGCAGATCCGCTCCAGTATGACGGGGTCTCCGGATTCGACGCCCATGTAGAGCTTGGTCAGGCCGGCCTCACGGATCCGCCTCAGGTCCTCCGGGCTCTTTTTGAGGACGAACCTGGCGCCAGCGTAGGAGGCTATCTGGGCCGCCCGCGGGAACGCCTTCGTGATCGCGGCGAGCATCTCGAGCTGGTGCGCGGTGCGCATGGCGATGGTGTTGCCGTCGGCCAAAAATATTTTGGCGACTTCCGGGCCGTACCACTTGCGGGCCTCGGCGATGTCCGCCATTATCTCGTCCATCTTCTTGACGCGGAAGCGCTTGGTCTTGTAGGCGAAGCAGAAGGTGCACCTGTTGTGGGGGCAGCCGATCGTCGGCTGGAGTATGAGCGAGAAGGCCTCCACCGGCGGCCGGTAGAGGGGCAGGTCGTAGTCGAGGCCCATCTGGCTTTGGTAGCGCGAAAGGGTAGATAAGCGTTTGCAGAAGGTTTTTGCGGCCGGGGGGGGTTCGGGAGGCCATGTCCGCCGACGAGCTGGTCAGGGCCGCCGGGATGCTCAAGAGAATCAAGCGCCAGGGCTGGCTGGACGCCGGCCTGCCGGCCGAGAGGGTTGAGAGCGTGGCGGACCACAGCTTCCGCACCGCTTTCCTGGTCGCCTTCGTCTCCGGGCCGGACATCGACATGGCCAGGGCGCTCAAGATGGCGCTCGTCCACGACCTGGGCGAATCGGAGGTGGGCGACCTCACGCCGCGCTCGAAGGTGCCGAAGAAAAAGAAGCGGGAGATGGAGGGGAGGGCTGTGGCGGCCCTCGGCAACGGCGAGGTGCTGGCCCTCTGGAAGGAGTTCGAGGAGGGGAAGAGCCCCGAGGCGAGGGCCGTACGGGAGGTGGACCGCTACGAGCGGGTAATCCAGGCGATGGAGTACGTCCTGCTCGGGCACCCGGAGAGGAAACTCAGGCGTTTCTGGAAAGGCGTGCCGGTCAAGGCGCAGGGCGCAGGGCGCAGGGCGCAGGGCGCAGGGCGCAGGGCGCAGGGCGCAGGGCGCAAGGCGCAGGGCGCAGGGCTGAAGGGTCACGGGGCAGGGGGCAAGGGAACGGGGCATGGGGACGGGAGACGACGCGTCGTCCCTTGACCCTTGACCCTTGCCCCGTCCCGTGCCCCTTGCGCCTTCCTACTCAAGCCTTGCGCCCTGCGCCTCGCGCCTCGTGCCTTGGAAAGCGTTGGAATTATGACTGGAATAATATGAAATACTAAGAACCCGATGTGAAACCGGGTGTCACGGATGAGATTTGCGCCGTCAATGGTTGCAGCCCTTCTCCTGGTCGGCCAGGTCTCTCCGGTGCTGCGCGCGGCGGGAGGTGCGGGCGACGGGGTCGCCGCGCCCGGCCCGATGTTCACCGATGTCACGTTCTCCAACGTCTCAGTCTCCGCCGGCCTGTCGGGGCTCAACGCCAATTTCCTGGCCTGGGGGGACTGCGACAACGACGGCTACCAGGACCTGCTCGTCCAAGGCTCCCGGCTTTTCCGCAACGGGGGCCCTCCCTCCTGGACGTTCACGGAGGTCACGGCCGCCGCCGGCCTCTCGGGGGGCTTCACCTCCGGCACCTGGGGCGACTTCGACAACGACGGCTGGCTGGACTTCTACGCCGCCGGCACCGCCGACAGGCTCTACAGGAACGACGGCGACGGGACATTCACCGACGTAACGGTCGCGGCCGGCAATGTCAGGGACCCCTATCCCTCGACGGCCTCCGGCTGGGGCGACTGCGACCGCGACGGCTTCATCGACCTGTACGTGGCCAACGGGGAGGACTGGAACGGCGGCAACCCGGTATACTACCCGGACATCCTGTGGCACAACGACGGAGACGGCACATTCACTGACGTGACCGTCGCGGCCAACGTCTCCGAGGGGAACCACCCGTACTACGGGCGCGGGGTCGCCTGGGCCGACTTCGACAACGACGGCTGGCTCGACATCTACGTCTCGAACTACCGGCTCAGCCCCAACTACCTCTATCTCAACGACCGCGACGGCACCTTCACCGAGATGGGGAAGCAGCTGGACTGCGCCGGCGTCTACGACCCGGACCGGTACGAGGACGCCACCGCCGCCTCGTACTACGGCCAGAGGTACTGGGGCCCGCAGCACGGCCACACCATAGGCTCGGCCTGGGCGGACTTCGACAACGACGGCGACTTCGATCTTTGGACCACCAACCTGGTGCACAAGTACGTCGGCCCGACGGGCCAGCCGAGCATGCCGTACGATATCAGGGGCTACGTCTGCGACGATTCTAAGATGTACCGGAACGCCGGCCCGCCCTATTACGATTTCACGGACATCCGGCCGGACTGCGGGATACCCTTCAAGCCGGTCGGCGGCTCCGGGGTGTTCCAGGGCGACGAGCTCTTCGACGGGGTCGCCTGGGGGGACATGGACAACGACGGGGACCTCGACCTCTGGATACCGCAGGTCTACGACCTCTCGTATGCCTATTCATACCTCTACGAACAGGACGGCGCCGGCAACGGCTCGATGCACTGGACCGACCGGGCCGCCTCCCTCGGCATGCGCGTGTACAACACCTACGCCGGCGTGTGGTGCGACTACGACAACGACGGCGACCTGGACCTCCTCACCGCCGGGAAGTCGCCCTTCGTGGCCGAGGGCCAGGGGACCTACCAGCTGCACCTCTACCGCAACAGCGGCAACCAGAACAACTGGCTGGCCGTGAGGCTTACCGGGACGGACTGCAACCGGGCGGCCATCGGCGCCCGGGTGACGGTCAAGGCCGGAAACCTCACCCAGATGCGCCAGGTCGAGGGCGGGATGGGCTGCCACGGCTCCCAGAACTCGATGGTGCTGCACTTCGGGCTGGACGACCGCACGGCGATAGACTGGGTGGAGGTGGAGTGGCCCTGCGGGAGGATAGAGAAGCTCACCGGCGTGGAGACCGACCGGATGCTCAACATCACCGAGAGCGCCCTGCCGGTGCCGGTGGTGTCTTCGGCCTCGGCCGCGCCTTCTTCCGCGGTCGAGGACGAGCTTGTCCTGTTCAGGGCCACCGCCAGCGTCTCCGGCGGCTCCATCGCCTGGTACCAGTGGGACATCAACAGCGATGGCGTATACGAGATGACCTCCAACTCCAACGGCCCGATGGGCACGTCCTATATGAACAGCGGTACCTACCACGCCCGGTTGCGCGTCTGGTCCGACAAGGGCATCGGATCGAAGCACGGCCCCATCGTCGTTTCGGTCCGCAACCTGCCCCCCGTGGCGGAGGCCGGGCCGGACCGGACGGTCGAAATGGATTCCGAGGCGGTTTTCAACGGGAGCGCCTCCAACGACACGAGGACGGACCGGTTGAGGGGGCTCTCCCACAGGTGGGACTTCGGGGACGGGGCGTTCCGCAACTGGAGCTTGGATCCCCTGGCGAACCACACATACGTCAAACCCGGAAAGTACCTGGCCGCCCTGACCGTCCGGGACGACGACGGGGCCGAGGCGATGGACACGGTGAACCTCACGGTGACGGATGTCGCCCCTCTGGCCGGCGCCATGGCCGACCGGACCGCCCTGGAGGACGAGAGCATCCAGTTCAGCGGGACGGGCGACGACACCCCCTCGGACCGCAAGACGCTCCGGTACTGCTGGGACTTCGGCGACGGCAACTCCACCCCCTACGGGGCGTCACCCATCGCTTCGCACGCCTACACGAAGAAGGGCAGCTACACGGCGACCCTCTCCGTGAGGGACCCGCACTCGGCGGTGGCGAACGCCACGGTCAACATCACCGTCCTCAACCCGGCCCCGTCCTGCGAGATGCTGCCCGAGCACCTCGACCGTACCTCCGACGAGGACCGAAGCGTCTTCTTCGACGGGAGCGGCTCCGACAACCCGTCGGACCGGTGGTCGCTCCTCTACCGCTGGGACTTCGGGGACGGGAACGCCACGGACTGGGCGCCGGAGACCTTCGCCTCCCACACCTACACCGTCGCGGGCACCTTCAACGTGACCATGACGGTCAAAGACGACGACGGGGACACGGGGGAGGCCGTGGCGCGCCTGAGCGTCCGCAACATCGTGCCCAGGGCCGAGATACTCACCGACGAGCAGTCGGTCCAGGAGGATTCGGAGCTGGAGTTCCTGGGCCGGGGGACGGACTCCTTCTCCGACCAGGAGCTCCTGCAGTACCAGTGGAGCTTCGGCGACGGGACCCAAAGCGACTGGAGCGGCACGGCCGAAACGCTGCATTCGTACGCGTCGGCCGGGCGGTACAAGGTGACGCTTGCGGCGCGCGACGACGAGGGAGCCGCCTCCACCTCCGAGCCCGTCCACATCGACGTGGCCAACGCGGCGCCCGTCGCCGTCGCCCGGGCCTCGGCAAAGAGCGTTGACGAGGACGAGCCCGTCACGTTGTCTGCATCCGAATCGAAGGACACGCCCTCCGACATCGCGGGGCTCTCCTTCAGCTGGGACTTCGGCGACAGAAGCGGCGACGAGGAGGGGATGAACGTCTCGCACTCCTACCCGAGGTCGGGCACCTACACCGTGAGGCTCCGGGTCACCGACGGCGACGGGGCCTACTCGGAGGATTCGTCCATCCGGATAAAGGTCTCCAATGTCGCCCCGACGGCCGTGGCGTCGTCGGACGTGCAGGCGGCCGCGGTCGGACTGGAGATCCGGTTCACCGGCGAGGGCAACGACACTCCCTCGGACAGGCCCCGGCTCCAGTTCACCTGGTACTTCGGTGACGGCCGGACCGCCACCGGTGCCAACGTCACCCACTCCTTCGCCGCCGAGGGCCGCTACACCGTCCGGCTCGAGGTCTCCGACCCGGAGGGCGAGAAGGGGACGGCGACCGTCACCGTCGATATAGCGCCGGCGAAGAGGGGGGAGCCGCCGGCGGCCGGGCCCGACCTGGTGCTGATCGGAGGCGGCGCGGCCGCTGCCCTGATTGCCGCGCTCGCCGCGGCCATGGCGCTTTTGAGACGCCGGAAACAATAGGGGCAGGAAGGCAGAAAGGGGGGCAGGAAGGCGGGAAGGCAGGAAGGGGCGACGGCCGTCCCTTTCTCCCTTTCCGCCTTCCTGCCTTCTCCCAGAGCGCCTATATCCCGAACCTCCTGTCGATGAGGTTCTTCTCCAATCCGTGCTCCTGGACGAACGCGTAGGCGTCGTCCACGTTGCCCACGTCGTCGAGGCTGTCGTGGGTGTCCGTGCCGAGCGAAAGGCCCACCTTGGTGTTCTTGAGCCGCGCGAAGAACTCGGCCGAGTGACGGTACAGGGGCCGCTGGAGCTTGCCGTGCCGGGGGCTCGGGCAGAGCTCCAAGAAGAGGTCGGAGGTCTCCAGGACCGGGATGAGCACGGAGTGGTCTATCTCGGCGAAGTTGCGGGCGATGTCGTTGTGGGCGAGCCCCACGGGCGGCTCGAGCTCCTTGCGCATGTCGAAGAGCTCCCAGAGGCCCAGGCCACCGGCCTCGTCGTCTTGGACGTTCTCGAAGAGCAGGAAATCCATCTTGTTGAGCTGGGCCGCCGGCAGGTAGGCGATGTCCTCGGTCCGCTCGGCCGAGGCGTCTATCTCGACCCCGACCAGGACGCGTATCCGGTTCTTGTAGTGGATGGCGAGCCGGCGCACGTGCTCGACGTACTCGTCGATGCCCGACGGCAGGAGCGAGCGCACCCGCTTCGTCCGGTAGTGGTCCGAGATTCCCACCGCGGAAAGGCCGGCCCTTATCGCGGCCTCCACTATGTCGCGGGGGCTGAACCGGCCGTCGGAGTAGGTGGTGTGGTTGTGGAGGTTCAACATCGGGGCATACCTTCTGTGAGGGCGCAAGGCGCAAGGCGCAGGGCGCAAGGCTTGAGGGGCAAGGCGCAAGGGACGAGGGGGAAGCCCCCGTTTCCCCCCAAGTCCCTCGCGCCTTGCCCCTTGCGCCTCGTGCCTTGCGCCTTGTTTCTTTTCATTTGAGCTTGCCTTCCGCCCTCATCCTGGCCAGGAACTTCTCCATCACGGTGAGAAGGTCCGGCCGTCCTATCTCCTGCAGGTCGTAGCGCACCCGCACTACCGGCTTCTTGACGTGCACGGCGCGGCTGAGGTCGATGGGCGTCCCGATGAGCACCAGGTCGCAGGGGGCCGCGTTTATGATGGATTCGAGCTCGCGGCACTGGGCGTCCGAGTAGCCCATCGCCGGGAGCACCGGCCCCAGGTGCGGGTATTTCTCGTAGGTGGCCCGGATGGAGCCGGTGGCGTAGGGGCGCGGGTCGATGACCTCGGCGGCGCCGAACTCGCGCGCCGCAAGGAACCCGGCTCCGAACCTCATGCCGCCGTGCGTCACGGTCGGCCCGTCCTCGACCACGAGGACGCGCTTGCCCCGCACCTTCCGGGCGCCGCCCTCGACCGTCAGCGGGGAGGCGGCGTCGATTATCACCGCGCCCGGCCTGGCCGCGCGCACGTTCCGGCGCACCACCTCGACGGATTCGCCGTCGCCCGTGTCCACCTTGTTGATGACGACGACGTCGGCCATCCGCAGGTTGGTCTCGCCCGGGTGGTAGGTGACCTCGTGGTTGGGCCGGAAGGGGTCGGCCACGACTATGTGGAGGTCCGGGAAGTAGAAGGGCGTGTCGTTGTTGCCGCCGTCCCAGAGTATCACCTGGGCCTCCTGCTCGGCCTGGCGGATTATCTTCTCGTAGTCCACGCCGGCGTAGACCACAACGCCGTTGGCTATGTGGGGCTCGTACTCCTCCCGCTCCTCGATGGTGCACTTCTCCCGGTCCATGTCCTCGAAGCTCGCAAAGCGCTGGGAGACCTGGCGGGCAAGGTCGCCGTAGGGCATCGGGTGGCGGATGGCCACGACCTTGATGCCCTTCTTCCGGAGGATGTTGGATATCGCCCGGGTGGTCTGGCTCTTGCCGGCCCCGGTGCGCACCGCGCACACCGATAATACCGGCAGGCGGCTCCGCAGCATCGTCGGCACCGTCCCCATCAGCCGGAAATCCGCGCCGCAGGCGTTGACCAGCGAGGCCTTGTGCATCACATCGATGTGGCTGAGGTCGCTGTAGGCGAAGACGACCTCGTCGACGTGGTGCTTGCGGACGAGCTTGGGCAGCTCCTCCTCCGGGAATATGGGGATTCCCTGGGGGTACAGCGGCCCGGCCAGGACGGGCGGGTAGGTCCGCCCGGCGATGTTGGGTATCTGGGTGGCGGTGAACGCCACCACCTGCTGGTCCGGGTTCTCCCGGAAGGCGACGTTGAAGTTGTGGAAGTCCCGCCCTGCGGCACCCATGATTATGACCTTTCTTGCGTTCTTTGAAAATCCCGACAATCTACCCCCCCATCTATTTCAGCGACTTGCCGCACTTGAAGCAGCGTATGGCCTTGACCGGAACGGCGGTGCCGCACTTGGGGCACTGGCGCTTTCCGGGACCGGCTGCGGGCGCCTGCCTGGCGGCCGGCGCCGCGGCCTTCTTCGCGCCCGGAACGACGATACCGCGCAGGCTCCGGAACTCCGCGAGCGCCGCCTCCCGGCCGGAGCGGGCGGCCTCGAGGTGGGGCGCCGCCTCGGTGTCCCGCCTCTGCTCGAGCAGGAACCCGGCGAGCCGCAGGTGGATGCGCTTGGAGTCCAGGAAGCCGAAGGAGTCCAGGGCCAGCGCGCTCTCGTACAGGGCGGCCCCGTGCTCCTCCCGCCCCCGGGCCATCTCGGCGTCGGCCCGCCTCACCAGCGAGTTGATGAAGTCCTTGTTGGAGAGCCGGTCCAGGATGCCGTGGACCTGTATTATGTGGTTGAACGGCGCCAGCTCGTTGAGGGCGTCGTGGACGTTCTCCGGCGGCACGGGGTCGGGCAGAGTCTGGGTGGGCCAAAAGGCCCGCCCTGGCCTGGAGCGGAGGAAGGATTGCGATTCGGACTGGAAGCGCTTGAGGTCGACGTCCTTCCAGGCCGATATCGCCGCCCTGAGGTGGTCCCAGGTGGGGCCGCCCTTGAGCTCGGAGAGCCGCTCCACCGCCTTCCAGTTGCGCTCCAGCAGGTAGGCGTGGAGCACGGACAGGTCGCACACCTCGCTGGCCCGGATCTCGTCGCGGGCGAGCGCCCGGGCGTACTCGTGGGCGAAGTCGCCGAGCTCCGCCGCGAGGGCGCGCAGGTCAGGCGAATCGAGGAGCCTTGCCATCTCGAGCGCGCCCACGAGCACGTGCGAGTAGACCGCGAGGTCGCCCACGTCCCCGCTCTCCCGGGCCCGGGCCCGAAGGGCCGGCAGGTAGGTCCGGGCCTGCTCCAGGATGCCGGCGACGTCTTGGAGGTTGAAGAGCAGCCGGAACATGAACGCCGCGGTGCGGCCGTCGGGCTGGGCGCGGGAGAGCACCTTCGAGGATTCGAACTCGAACCCGGCCCGGGCGAGCTCCACGGCCGCGGAGTGGAAGCGCCCGGCGGCGAGCTCCGCGTCTGCGCGTGTTCTCACCTCGGCGGGCACCTGCGGGCGGGGCTTCTTGGCCGTGGCCGCCCGCGTCCAGGCCTCCTGGGCGCGATCGCGGTCCTGGGAGAGGAAGAGGAGCTTCGCGGCGGTGTTCCAGTCGTCCGTGTCGCGGGCGAGCTTCACCGCCCTGTCCAGCTTGCCCCCGTCCCGGTGGGCGGCGATGGCCATCTCGGTCGCGGCGGCCACGCCCTGCCGCACGGACGGGCTGGAGGGCCGGCGGGCCCAGGCGGAAGAGAGCTTCTCGTAGGTTTCCGCCAGGGTCTCGAAGTCGCGCTTTTTGACCAGCGGGGGTATCATCGCGGCCAGCCCCTCCTCGGCGAGGCGCAGGTCGGACTCCGGGGCGGTGGGGGAATCGAGGACGCGCAGGGCCTTCTCGTACTCGGCGAGGACCGCCCGGGGGCTGCCCGACTTGGCCCTGCGGAGCACCGAGGCGGCCTCCATCGCCTCGTCCGAGGCGGACGAGATGTTGCTCGAGCGCAGGCTGGACCGGGCGCGCTCGAGATGCTGCTCGGCGTCCGAGGTGTCGACGTCGAGCCCGCGGGCCGCCTGGATCTGGCCCTGGACGCTCTCGATGAGCATCATGAGCTCCATCCTGCCGGTCCGGCTGTGGCGCAGCGAGGTGATCGTCTCCTCGACCCTGCGGGCGTCGGCGAGCGCCTCGGAGTACTTGCCGGCCCGGAAGGAGGCGTCCGCCCTCGCCGCGATCTCGCCGAGGGCCTTGAACTGGGGCTCCTCCGATGCCCCCGCCTCCGCCTTCGCCCGGTCGATGGAGACCATCGCCTTGGCCAGCGCGTCCGCGGTGTCGCCGCGAAGCTTCTCGCGCTCGACGGACTTGCGGTCCATCGCCTCGACGCTGTCTTGGATCTCCTTCAGGGACTCCGTCACCGCCGGGTAGTTGCGAGTCCCGAGCGCCGAGTTCGAGGTCCGCAGCGCGGTCTCCTGGACCGAGACGTCCTGCCCGGCGCGCTTCATGCCGAGGAGGGCCTGCCGGTGACGGGAGACAAGCTCCCGGAATATCTTGGAGCCCTCGAAGTAGTCCAGCGTCCCCGGGCCGCAGGCCAGGGCCATCTCCCGGTCGTCGGAGAGGGCCACGCCGTATATCCCGCCGGTCGACTGGTACCTCCAGGCGACCGCCCCGGGGCGCGTGACGTACGCGAGGCCCTTGTCCTCGGTGGCGGCCAGGGCCGAGTCGGCTAGCTCCGAGGCCGAGAGGCGGATGATGTTGGAGCCCAGGGAGACCGACCAAACCCGCGCCCCCTGCTGGTCCAGGCAGAAGAGCTCGGGTCCGGCGGCGACCAGGACGGCGTCGCCCCGCGCCGAGACTGCCACGGCGGTCACGGGGGCTCGGCACTCGTGCGTGTGGAGCAGCATCCCGGTGCCGTTCAGGAGGTGCACCCTCCGGTCGGACGAGCCGGCGGCGACCAGGCCCCCGTCGGCCGACATGCCCACGGAGGTCACGGAGTCCTGGGCCTCGTAGGACCACAGGAGCTGGCCGTTCTGGTCGAAGTAGGCGACCGAGCGGTCGGCGGAGCCGGCGACCACCTGCCGGCCGGAGGCCCCCATGGCGACGCCGGTGACGCTGCCCTCGAAGCGGAACTTCCAGACGAACTTCTTTATCTGCCGGTTGCGGTCGAAGTAGTAGAGGTTGGCGTCCTCGCTGCCCGCCGCCAGGAAGTCGCCGTTGTCGGAGATGGCCATGCTCTTCACGAGCCGGCCGGCCTCGTGCCTCCACTGGAGCAGGCCCCGCTTGTCGAAGAAGTAGATGTTGTTGTCGTCCGAGGTGGCGGCGAGGAACTCGCCGCTCTTGCAGACCGCGACGGTGGATATGGCCTCCCGGGTCTTGTGGTGCCAGTGGCGCTTCCCGGTGCTGTCGAAGAGGTGGATGAGGCCGTACTGGCCCGGGACCATGCCGCCGAGCGCGATGGACCGGGCCCCCCGGGACATGGCCGTGCAGAGCCCGTAGCCCTCCACGGGCACCTTCAGCGTCTCCCGGACATCCCATATCTCCGGGACATGTATCCTCTGGTCCTCATCGCCCCTTGCCACCGAATGCCCCCGCTGACGGGACGGCATGCCCGTAAAGCATAATAATGCTTTGCTGTGTTGCATAACTCAGCGTGATTTCCTGACTATCACATAGACTTTTTTGTCCAGGAACTGGAGCGGACAGTCGATTTTCGCACCGTTCCCAAA
>Ga0194125_10008619_pt1 | contig 14341 bp, 12 predicted proteins | sample TA2KigC250mmetaG_FD_148626 | JGI IMG/M metagenome (GOLD analysis project Ga0194125, IMG submission 148626) | Freshwater microbial communities from Lake Tanganyika, Tanzania - TA2015034 Kigoma Deep Cast 250m | ecosystem: Environmental > Aquatic > Freshwater > Lake | place: Tanzania: Lake... | reverse complement strand
CGGCCAAAAAGGACACGCCGCGGATGGTCGAGGAAAAACGGTGACCGGATGGACCCGAAAGTCAAACGTCTGGTGGATCAGGTCAAAGCCTTCCTGCACGAACGCTACGGCGCCGGCATCAAGCGGGTCATCCTCTACGGCTCCCACGCCCGCGGCGAGGCCACAGAGGATTCGGATGTGGATGTGCTCGTGCTGGTGGATCAGTCTCTGAATCCCCGCGAAGTTGATGATAGCTTGAGCGATCTGCTCTACGACATCATCCTCGAAGAGCATGAACTTGTCTCCGTCATCGTACTTTCTGAGGATTACTTCGAGAACCACAAGTTCCCGTTCATGCTGAATGTGAGAAAAGAGGGAGTAACGATGTGAAGGAGATAGACGTTCTTTCCGCGAAAGCGCAGACGTTCATACGCTCGGCCGAACAGGTTCTGAGCATTGGGGACTACGATTCCTGTGCCTCCCGGTGCTATTATGCCATGTTCCTGATGACGGAAGCCGTGCTCCTCACCAAGGAACTGAGTGCTTCTACTCATAGAGGCGTGATCAGCTTATTCGGCGAGCACTTCGCGAGGACGGGGATATTCGAAGCCGACATGGGAACGGCACTCAACTATGCCTACAAGAAACGACTTGTTGGCGACTACGGGATGGGTGCTTCCGTTACGCAAGAGGAGGCCGAGGGCTTACTGGTTGCGGCGCGGGATTTCGTTGGGAAGGTGAAGGATTATCTCGATAGGTGGGCAGAGCAGACGTGAAGACTGGAACCGAACGGATTCTGATGTGTGGCAATGAGGCGATGGCGGAGGCGGCGATTCGGGCCGGCTGCGACGCCTATTTCGGGTACCCGATCACGCCGCAGAACGAGATCAGCGCCTACATGGCCCAGCGGATGGCCGAGGAAGGCCGGGTCTTCATCCAGAGCGAAAGCGAGCTGGCGGCCATCAACATGGTCTTCGGGGCCTCCGCGACCGGAAAACGGTCGATGACCAGCTCCTCCAGCCCCGGGATCAGCCTGATGCAGGAAGGCTTCAGCTACCTGGCGGGGGCGGAATTGCCGGCGGTCGTCATCAACGTCATGCGCGGCGGCCCGGGGCTGGGGAACATCTCTCCCGCCCAGGGAGACTACTTCCAGGCCACCCGCGGCGGCGGGCACGGCGACTACAAGACCATCGTCCTGGGCCCCTCTAGCGTGCAGGAGATGGCCGATTGCATGCCCCTGGCGTTCGATCTGGCCGATCAGTACCGTATGACCGCCATGATCCTGGTGGACGGCCTCCTCGGGCAGATGATGGAGCCGCTGACGTTGGAGCCGAAGCCGCGTCCCAAGCTGCCGCCGAAGGACTGGGCCTTGACCGGCCGTAAGGGCCGGGAGCAGAACATCGTCCGGTCCCTGTGGCTCGGCGAGGGGGTGCTGGAGAAGCACAACGAGAAGCTCCAGGCCAAGTACCGGGAGATCCAGGAGAAAGAGGTCCGTTGCGAGCTGTACCGCATCGAGGATGCGGAGATCGTCATCGTCGCGTACGGCATCGTCGCCCGCATCGCGCGGGCGGCCGTCGATCGCGCCCGCGAGGACGGCATCCCCATCGGCCTGATCCGACCGATCACGCTGTGGCCGTTCCCCTCCCACCAGATCCGCCAGGCGGCGGAGGAATTCCGCGTCTTTCTGACCATGGAGATGAGTTCCGGCCAGATGCTGGAGGATGTGAAGCTGGCGGTGGCCGGCAAGGCCCCGGTGCTCTTTCACGGCCGCATGGGCGGCGGGTTGCCCACCGTGGACGAAGTTCTCGGGAAGATTCGGGAGTTGACGTTACGCACCGGCACGCCGAAAATCCGAAATCCGAAATCCGAAACAATTTCCAATGACCCAAATCCCAATGATCAAAACGCTGAAGCCGGGTCTGAACCGGTTATGTCATTGCGAGGAGCGCAGCGACGAAGCAATCTCGATCCCATGCGCGGGAGGTTGCTTCGCTTCGCTCGCAATGACATGTCTTGACATTTGGCCCTTTGTGCTGGTCTGAGATATGAAGACAGTATTCAAACGAACGCCGGTTTTGAAGGACTGCCCGACGCATTACTGCCCGGGCTGCGGCCACGGGATCGCCCACCGGCTGCTGGCGGAAGTGATCGACGAGCTCGGCATTCAGGACCGCACGATCGGGATCGCCCCGGTCGGCTGTGCCGTGCTGGCCTACAACTACCTGGATGTGGACATGATCGAGGTCGCGCACGGGCGGGCCCCCGCCGTCGCCACGGGCATGAAACGCTGCAACCCCGACCGGATCATCTTCTCGTACCAAGGCGATGGGGACCTGGCGGCCATCGGCACCGCGGAGATCATTCACGCCGCCCATCGGGCCGAGCAGCTCACGGTCATCTTCATCAACAACGCCGTCTTCGGCATGACCGGCGGCCAGATGGCCCCCACCACCGTCCTGGGGCAGGTCACCGCGACCACGCCGGCCGGCCGTCAGTCCAACGGCCAGGGCTATCCGCTCCAGGTCTGCGAATTGCTGGCCCTGTTGCCGGGGGTGACGTACGTCGAGCGCTGCGCCTTGAGTAGCGTGTCGCGCATCCGCCAGAGCAAGGCGGCCATGAAACACGCCTTCGAGCGGCAGATCGAGGGGGCCGAGGGGCTGTCCCTGGTCGAGATCCTCTCGCCCTGCCCCACCTACTGGCGGATGTCGCCCAGCGACGCCATGCAATGGATCGAGACCCACATGCGCAGAGATTTCCCCATTGGGCGATTGAAGGGATAAAGTGAACGGCGCCACTGCAAATTTCGAAATCCGAAATCCGAAATCCGAAACTCGAAACAAATTCGAAATCCAAAGCATAAATGACCGAACCACTGGCGCCGGTCGTTGGTTCCGTTTTGAATTTTCTTTCGGTTTGGTCATTGGGATTTGTTTCGGATTTCGAACTTCGGATTTCGGATTTTCGCGGCCTCGGCGACTTCGGATTTGATGTTGTGACGGACGCACCGACACAAGGCAAATGGATGTTTGACCAGATGGATCAGCAGACGATGGGCACGGGCTACCTGTACGAAGAAATGGTAATGGCCGGTTTCGGCGGCCAGGGGATCGTCCTGGCGGGCAAGCTCCTGGCCCAGACGGCCATGCGGGCCGGCCTGGAGGTGACCTACATGCCCTCTTACGGCGCCGAGGTCCGCGGCGGGACCGCCAACTGCATGGTGATCGTCTCGAACCGGCCGATCGCCTGCCCGACTGTTGGCGCCCCGAACGCGCTGGTGATCTGCAACAAGGCCTCGCTGAGCAAGTTCGCTCCTCGTCTGAAGCCGGGCGGCGTGCTGATCTTCAACAGCTCCCTGATCGAAAACGTGCACTCTGTCCCCGACGGAGTGGAAGTCTGCGGCGTGCCGGCGGAGGAGATCGCCATCGAGTCCGGCAGTCCCAAGTGCGCCAACATGGTGATGCTCGGCGCCTACCTGGGCAAGCGGGGGCATCTCAGCCCCCGGCAGGCGGCCGAGTCCCTGCCCGCCATCCTGGCCGAGCGCCATCATAAGATGATCCCCCTCAACGCCGAAGCCCTCCGCCGCGGCGCCGAGTTCGTCCTCTGCCACGCGTAGCCGCGACCCGAAACACAGAAGCCAAGCATGAGCGACATCGCTTCCCGCCGGGTGCTTCACAGGCCCGCTTGGAATCGGTCTGCCTCTTGCCTCCCGCCGCCGCCGCCGCGATAATGTCCGCCATGAACTTGAGGAGAAGATGATGCGCTTACGAACGATCACGTCGATCATACTGCTGATAGGAACGGTCGCATCGCTCGCATGGGCGGGAGCGGCGCGCCAGACGGAGAACTCGAAGCCGCCGGACCCGCTGTCCGCAGGGCCTTTTCCCGTCGGCGTAACGACCACAACCCTTGTCGACACCGCTCGCACGGACCACTTCACCCAACAGCCGCGTACGCTCGTCACGGAGATCTGGTATCCCGCGCAGGACCAAGCCCGGCGGATGCCCAAGAACAAGTTCTCCGATTTCATCCCCGGCGGCCGGACGCCCGAAATCGACGAACTGATCGCCAAGACCTACAAGACCAGCGCCGCCGAAGTGGACAAGCTCTACTGGAACGAAGCCCATCGCAATGCACCGGTTCGCGCAGGGCGCTTCCCGCTGGTGATCTTCTCACATGGCAACGGCGGCTCCCGCCATCAGAACACCTTCTGGTGCGACTACCTCGCCAGTCACGGCTACATCCTCGTCTCGCCCGACCACACCGGCAACGCCCGCTGGACGGTCCTCGACGGCAAGGTCATCCCGTCCCAGTCCGGCGAGCGGCTCAATTCCGCCAAAGACCGGCCGCTCGACGTGTGCTTCCTGCTGGACCAGATGATCCGCTGGGACCAGGGCGGCGACCCGCGCTTCGCCGGCCATATCGACACGGACCGTGCGGCCGTCACCGGCATGTCCTTCGGCTCCTTCACCGCCCACTGGGCCGCGGACCGCGACCCACGCTTCAAAGCAGTGGTGGCGATGTCCGGCGCCCCACCCACCCACGCGAACCTGACGGTGCCTTCCCTGCGGATGCTGGGCACGGAGGACCGCACACTCGGCGTCCTGGGCAACACCCTGATCCGCGCCAACCACGCGACCCACACCGGCCCCTCGTTCCTGCTGGAGCTGAAAGACGGCGGCCACTACTCCTTCACCGATGTCTTCAAGGTCAACAAGACCTTCGGCGACGGCATCGGCGCCGGCCGGCGCCGTGACACCAACGAGCCCTTCGAGTTCACCGCGATGGAGCTGACCTACAAAATCATCAACTCCTACAGCGTCGCCTTCCTCGGCTATTACCTGAAGGACCAAAAAGAATACGCGACCTTCCTGAACAAGAACCACTGGCCCGACACCATGCTCTGGGGCGTGAAGGGCATGGTAGACAAACACTGACTCACCTTTCGGCGGCGTCACAGGCCCGGAAAAGCATGAGCGGCCGCGTGAGGCGTCAGCGGTAGGGTGGGCTCCGCCCACCGCTCTGGCTCATGGTATCGGAGACAAACATGAAGACTTGCACGCAACTCATTTCGGACAGGGCACTCCTGGGAACCGTGGCACTCATCGTCGCCGCCTTGCTGCTGGGGCCGCTGGCCCGGCTCGAAGCGGCTGACAGAAAATCGGGCGGGCCCACGGCGTTCCGGCCGGGGGCGGTCTGGCTCGATACGGCGGGCCGGCCCATCAACGCCCACGGCGGCGGCATGCTGTTCCACGAGGGCACGTACTACTGGTACGGGGAGAGCAAGGAAGGCCGCACCTGGCTGCCGCCATCCAACAAGGCCTGGGACGGCTACCGCGTGGATGTCACAGGCATCCGCTGCTACTCGTCCAAGGACCTCCTGAGTTGGAAGGATGAAGGACTGGTGTTGAAAGCGGTGCCCGGCGACCCGAACCACGACCTGCACCCTTCCAAGGTCTGCGAGCGGCCGAAGGTGGTATTCAATCCGCGGACGAAGAAGTTCGTCATGTGGGTGCACATCGACAGCGAGGACTATCAGGCCGCACAGGCCGGCGTCGCCACAGCGGACCGGCCGACGGGCCCGTTCCTCTACCGCGGGAGCGTTCGGCCGGAGGGACAGGACAGCCGCGATCAGACGCTGTTCCAGGACGACGATGGCAAGGCGTACCGCATCTACTCCTCCGAAAACAACGACACCACGTACATCTCGCTGCTCACCGACGACTACCTCCGGCACAGCGGCACCTTTGCCCGGGTGTTCGTCAAGCGGCGGATGGAGGCACAGGTCGTCTTCAAACACGCGGGCAAGTACTGGTTCCTGGCCTCCGATTGCACCGGCTGGGACCCGAATCCCGCCCGGTCGGCCGTGGCGGACTCGATCTGGGGGCCGTGGACGGAATTGGGCAATCCCTGCCGCGGTCCGGGGGCCGAGAAGACCTTCGGCGGACAGAGCACATTTGTGTTCCCGGTGGCGGGCCGGACCGACACGTTCATCTTCATGGCCGACCGCTGGAACAAGACCAGCCTGCCCGATTCGCGCTACCTGTGGCTGCCCCTTCGCTTCCACGACCAACGCTTCGAGGTGACTTGGCAGGACACCTGGCGGTTGGACTCCCGCGCGGACCCCGCCGGCACGAAGCCGCCCAACCGCTGAGTTGCCGGACACGGCGCGCCGCGAGAGCCGAGCGATCCCACCGATCAGGAGAGCAACAAGATCAGAATTGCTACACATTCCCCCGCAAGAGGTGGTGTAACCATGGCTTACAGCGATCAAGACTGTGTTCCCGTGCGAATCCGGTAGGTCGAAGCATGGTACGTACCATGCGCACTCCGGGAAGAGGTTCGAACTGGAGCGCTTGTAGTGCTGCCGCAAGGCAGTAGTAATCAGTCCGTCCTTCCGCTCTCGACAGGCAGACCGGAGGCAGGACGTACGCCGGAACGCCAAGCCGGACTCACTGAGGCGGCTCTTCCGTAGGTTGGGCGTCCCGCCCGACGATAAAACAGTCCGTCTTTCCGCTCATCCTTCGGAGTTGAAAGAAAGGAAAATGGGGGAAAAGAAGATGGGAGCGGAAGGCAGGATGTATTCCGGAACGCAAGCTACTCGGTGGGTTCTCTTCCAAGAGTTTCTCGAAGAGGCGGTTCAGGGGGGTGGCGACGCGGTTCTCTGACAATTTCAGCGCTTGGCCGCGTGCGGACCCGTCGGTTCACATCGTGCGGAAGATCTCCGGGAGGCCCTTACGTGCCCGGAAAGAAGCGTTCGGGGGAACCGGGCACAGGCGGAGGAGGACTGAATCAGGAAAGCGAAGCTCGTAAAACAGCCCCTCTGGGCTTCGAGAGACCGGAGAGAGGCTCGGCCTCCGCTCGGTCGATGAGACTCCGCTCGGAGAGCCTTCGAGTAGGGGCCTCCTTCCAGTTCGAAGAGCCTCCGACGATGGGCCGTCTGAATTGGAAGTGGGAAGTGTAAAGTGTGAAGTGTTAAGAGCACTTCAAACTTCAAACTTGCCACTTCACACTTCCCCAGGTTTCGGCCCATGACCCGCAGGCAGTTGGCGTCATAACGGGCAGAGTGAGGCTCCGCCTCTCGGAGGTTCGTAGCCGCCCGGGGGTTGTGGGTGAGACAGGACGATGGTTCACTCCCCTGAACCGCCCTTGTGCGTACCATAGTGGCCAGACAGGGAAGTGTAAGGAAGCGTTGCGTCGTGCGAAGCAAGGAGGTGTCTGCGTGTCGCCTGGTGGGCGGAGCCCACCCTACCGCTGCCGCCATGCCTGACCGCCGTCGCAAGACGACACCAGGAGCGCACGGCATATCCAACCGGGGCGGCCGGGCCGCTGCCGGCGGACTGATCCTGCGTTTGCCGGGACAATTTTCCGGACGTGACTTGAACCGCAGGGATGGGGGCGATAGCATGGTCCTTGGCATTCGCCGGTGTGTTCGGGTGAACAAGGACCTTCGGTTATGGAGAGAGACATGAAAACGCAGATGAATCGTCGGAAATTCCTGGGCGGGGCGGCGGCTTCGGCCGCGGCGTTTACCGTGGTGCCGCGGCACGTGCTGGGCGGGGCCGGGAACGTTGCCCCGAGCGAGAAGATCACCTTCGCCTATGTCGGCTGCGGGACGCAGGGATTGCGCGAGATGATGGGGCTGCTCGCGATGCCGGAGCTGCGGATCGTCGCGGTCTGCGATCCGGAGAAGGACGGCGTCAACTACGTCGACTGGTCACGGGACGGCTTGCGGAGCGAGATCGCCCGAGCTTTGGAGAAACCCGACTGGAGAAAGGGCGGGCCCATTCCGGGCGGCCGGGAGGTTGCCAAGGAGATCGTCGAGACGTACTATGCCAAGGGCGGGACCTCCGACCGTGCCAAGGGCTGTACGGCGTATGCGGATTTCCGCGAGCTGCTGGAGAAGGCCGATGGCATCGACGCAGTCAAGGTCATCACGCCGGACCATCTCCATGCGACCGTCGCCATCGCCGCGATGAAAAAGGGCAAGCACGTCATGATGCACAAACCGCTGGCGAACCGGCAGCAGGAGGCCCGGCTGGTCGTCGAGACCGCCCGCCGGACGAAGGTCGGGACCTATTTCCAGCCCGCCGGCGCCGGCGAGCAGGTGAAGCAGGTCGCAAACTGGATTCGCGCAGGCGCGATCGGGACACTCCGCGAGATTCACAACTGGTCCTTTCGGCCGGTGTGGCCGCAGTATGCAACGCTCCCGACGGACCAGCCGGCGGTGCCGAAGGATTTCGACTGGGACCTGTGGCTGGGACCGTCGCTGCCGCGACCGTATCACCCGCATTACACGCACGCGGTCTTTCGCGGCTGGTACGAGTTCGGCGGCGGCTCGATCGCGGACATGGGACACTACAGCCTCTGGCCGGTCTTCCGCGAGTTCGGCCTGGACAACCTGGCGGTCGTGGAATCGACGCCGAGCCACGTCTGCGCCATCGAGAACAGCGTCAGCCGCAAGATCGCGAACGACTTTGCCTTCCCCTTCGCCAGCACAATCCGCTTCAAATTCGCGGCCAAGTCCGACCGGCCGGCGGTGGACCTGTTCTGGTATGACGGCGGCATGCGGCCGGTGACACCGCCGGAGGTCGAGGAGGACAACAAGGAGCTGGCGTCCGAAGGGATGATGTTCGTCGGCGACCAGGGCAAGATCCTCGGCGGTTTCCGCTGCGAGGACCCGCGGATCATTCCCGAGCGCAAGGCCCGCGAGTTCGGCCAAGGCGCTGCCGCCGCACAGTCGCAAGAGCGCAGCCGCGGCCGGGGCGGACGTGACGCAGCGTGGGTCCAGACGTTCAAAGGCGGCGCCGCGAACTACGGCGACTTCACCCTCGGCGGCCCGATCTCCGACGCCTTCAACCTGGGCGCGGTTTCGCTGCGCCTGGGCGGCAAGCGGCTCGTCTGGGACACCGTGATCGGCAAGGTCACCAATCTGCCCGCGGCCAACAAGTGCCTGACCCGCGAGTACCGCAAAGGCTGGGAGCTGACCGCCTGATCCTTCCAGGGTCTTTGGCCACCGAAGACACAGAGACCACAGAGAAGAACGAAGATCGGAGGATCAGAGGCAAAGAGAACAAGAGCCTAATGAGTTTTGACGAACAGGTTCGGTAATGTGTAGGGTGGGGCTTGCCCCACCGTCTTCCTTGGATTCGGGTTTCTGGTGGGGCAAGCCCCACCCTACAACGACACTTGGCCCGGCGCGAGGCAAATCGCCGAAACAACGGGTGCGGCGCGATTACCGGTTCTGGCCGTCAACACTCATTAGAGTCTTTGTCAGGAACTTCTACCACACATTCGGACATCTTTTTGGTTGCGGCCGAAGGCCGCGCTAGGAACGTGTATGACAACCGCCTATCTTCCGTGTCGCGGGCGCGAGTGCCCGCGCGTGTCGCAGGCGCGAGCGCCTTCGATTCGAGGGCCAGAGGCTCTCGACACGCGCGGACAGGATGTCCGCGACACGTTTTCATGCACGCTCTAATAGAATGAGCCTGAATATGTCATTGCGAGGAGCGCAGCGACGAAGCAATCTCAAGCGCCCCTCGGACCGATAGAAGATTGCTTCGCTTCGCGCGCAATGGCATGAAAGTTGTGGCTGATTTCTTCTGCACAAGGGAGGTCCTATGGCAACGAGCAATCGTCGCGATTTCTTGCGGGGATCGCTGGCGGCGACCGTCACGGCGGCCGCGTCCGTTCTGAGCGGCGGGTCCGCCTCGGCGCAGTCCGCGGCCAGGGCTTCGAGCCCTACCCCGATGAGGTTGTCCGTCCTGTCCTATTCGTTTCGCGGGCTGTTGCAGGAAGGCAAGATGGACGTCTTCGGGTACCTGGAGAGCTGCAAGTACCGCTACCACCTCCGGGCCGCAGATATCTGGAACGGCTTTCTCACCAGCATGGAGGAGAGCTATCTAAAGAAGGTCCGGGAGGCCCTCGATGAGCGGGAATTGGTGCTGGCCGATCTCTGCGCGGATCGCGTCCACATCTGGGAGGACGACCCCGCCGCCCGCCGGAAGAACTACGACTTCGCCCTGGCCAACCTCAAAGCCGCCGAGATCCTCGGCGCGCGGTTCCTGCGCGTGGATGCCGGCGGACGCGGCCCCACCTGGACTAACGAGCAGTTCGATCACATCGTCTCGCGCTACAAGGAATATGCCCAATGGGCCTATGACCACGGCTTCAAAATGGGCGCCGAGAACCACTGGGGGACCGAGGGCATCTGGGCCAACCTGCAGAAGCTCTACCAGGCGGTGGACCATCCGGGCTTCGGGATCTCCTGTCACATCGGCGGCTGGCAGGGCACGCAGGCGGAAAAGGACGAGGCCGACCGCCTGGTCGCCCCCTGGGTCTGCCACACGCACTTCCCGTGGAACATCACGGAAGGACCGCTGGAAGAGAAGATGAAGAACCTGCGGGACGCCGGCTACCAGGGCTACTACAGTGTGGAACACCACACCGGCCGCAATGAATACGCCGCGGTGGCCATCCAAGTGGCCCGCGTGCGGGCCGTCTTCGACCGCTGGCGCACCGGCGACGCGGCCGCCTCATCCGACGCATCACGCAAGACCCGTAAGGCCGGTGCAACGAAAGAGTAGAGCTCCGCTCAACCTAAATGAGTCTTGACGAACAAAACCGGCAGTCGCGCCGCATCCGTTGTTGCGGCGATTTGCCTGGCGTCGGGCAATGTGTGGCTGTAGGGTGGGGCTTGCCCCACCAGGCGCCCGAATCCAAGGAAAGCGGTGGGGCAAGCCCCACCCTACGACTCCAGATGAATCAAGCCGCCGTCTCCAAGCTGGAACATCAGTCCGACATGTACGTCAGCACGCTCCGGCGGTTCATCGCCGCCATGGGCGGAGAACTGCGCATCGTCGCCCGTTTCCCCGAAGGCGATGTGGTGATCAACCAGTTCGAGGAGATCCGCAAACGCTAAACGGCCGATACCTCCACCTGAAATAGGCGGCACGGGACGTCCTTGAAGAAGCCAGGGACCGTTCAACCCTCCACGTTCCGTCACCGGGCCTCGGCGCCCCAGAGTTGGCAGACTTGGAGGCTGCCGGCGTGGCCGGAGTAGAAGATCCGGCCGTTCGAGACGACGGCGCCGATGCACTCACTCGGGTCGAGACGCGGGCCGGTCGAGATCAGCTTGATGTTGTCGAGGTCCGACAGGTCGTGCAGGTCCAGGTTGGAGCCGAGCAGGTAGGGCTCCGACAGGGTGAAACGCGTGCACTTGTAGCCCTGGGTCAGCGTTTTCAGGATTTTACCGGTCTCTTTGTCCAAGAGGTATCCGTTCTGGTACTGGGCGTGGACGAACAGGAACTTCGAGCCGATCGTCACGACCTGGATCGCCTCGCGGACCGGCTCGGACTTCCAGATCAACGCGCCGGTGCGGGCATCGACGCACCAGACGAGGCTGTTGCCGCCTTCGAGCTTGTTGTAGCCGCCCAGGTACAGACGGCCGTTCGCGCCGGAGAGGGTGCAGCCGCCGTGGATGAAGTACTGCGTGGTCAACCAGAGCACGCGGCCGGTGTCCGGATCGATGGCGGCGGTCAGGCCCTGGGCGCTGGGCAGGTCGCGCTTGCTCTTGGCGGACAGGCCGAAGTAGCAGGAGTAGTAGAGCGTCCCGTCGAGCAGGCAGACGCCGGCGTCGTCGCCGCCGGAGCCGAACTCGGAGAAGTCGATCGTCCACCGCTCCGCGCCGATCTTGAGATCATACGCGCGGAGCAGGGGCTGGTGGCTCCGGGGGAAATCCTTGTTTTCCTGGTGGCCGAAGAGCCACGAGATTCTCTCGCCCGCGGGCATGAAGGGGCCGTAACGCCCCGTTCCAAACATGTAGATGGCCAGGTCCTTGTGCACCACCGGCGGCAACTGGCGGTTCCAACTGGGCGACCCGGAGAACGGGGCTTCCCATTCGAGTTTCCCGGTCGCGGCGTCCAGGCACCGCAGGCGGCACTGCTCCAGGCCCGCTTGCGGGACGAGCAGCTTCCCCTGGTAATAGAGCGGCGCGGTGTAGCAGATGTGCACGCCGGGGTAGTACCGGCGCCACAGAAGCCGGCCGGTCTCCTGCTCGACGGCGAAGATCTGGCCTTCCGCGGTGTGGGTGTACATGCGGCCGCCGCCGAAGGTGGGATAGTGCTTGGCCGTCCCGTCGAAGCGGCGGACCCACTTGGTCTTGAACGGCGGCTCGATCCCCTGGTGGTCCACGTTGGTGTTGCCCCAGTTGCCGAAGCTGGTGAAGCGGTCGTACTTCGCCTCGGCCAGTTTGCCCGTCAGCGGGCTTCGGACCTTCCACAGTTCAAGGTCCCGGGTGGGCAGGGCCGCCCTGCCGCCGGGGCCGAGGATGTAGAGGTAGCCGTCGTCGCAGCCGAAAAAGACCCGGCCGTCCGCGACCGCGACCGGCGCCGTGATCGCCTTGCCGAAGGCGGTCTGGAACGACCACGGCTGCCCCTGGCCCGTCAGCGGCACCACGTAGAGGCGGCCGTCCAGCCCGCCGTAGACGGCCTGCTCGCGCAGCAGGATCGGCGCCGCCAGCGCCGCAGGCGCGGACAGGCGCGCCGGCTCGCCTTTGCCGACCTGGTGCCGGCACAATCCGAAGCCCTCCTCCGGCCGGGTGCGGTAGACATCGCTGCCGCGCAGGCTCACGGACGTGAAGCTCAGCAGCGGGCCGTCCTTGTTGGTCTGGGCGCCCGCGACGGATTCGCTTGGCACCCGGCCGTCCGCGCCGGGTTGGGCGTTGGGCCGGAGCACATCGACGCGCCCGCCATTGTCGAGGAGTGTCCACTGGCGATAGAGCGTGCCATCCTCGCCGAGGGTCAGGCCCAGCGTGACATTGCGGGGCACGATGGTCGTCCGAACCCGGGCCTGGCTGCCCTCATCCTGGAGCCAGACGACGTATCCGCCCGCGGGCACGATGAGCGTCCTGCCCTGGGCGACGAGGTCCCGCGTGCAGCAGAACTGCTCCGACGGCGTGACCCGGCCTTCCTTATGGCGCCGCCAGTCCTGGCCGCTCCAGCGGTCGCCCCGGAAGCCGAACCGTTCCGCAACGAAATCCCACGTCCAGCAGACCCTGCCATCCGGCTCCAGTGCATAGACCCGCGACCCGAGCGTGGCGAAATACACCCGCCCTTCGCTGACGACCGGGGAGCTGAAGATCGGCTCGCCGCAGGCGATTTCCTTCACCACCGTGCCATCGGCGGCGTTCAGGACGTAGTACGTCCCCGCGGTCGTGCCGAAATGGAGATACGGGCCCGCGAGGGCCGGGGACGAGACGTTGTTACAGTTGGCTTGCCCTCCCTGGCTCTCGAACTTCCACAGGACGCGGGCGGTGGCGGCGTCGATGCCGAAGGCCACGCCGGCGCCATCGACGACGAACACCCGTCCCTGGGCCACCACGGGCGACGTGAGGACCGCATCCGTCAGCGGCACGGCCCCGACCAGACCCAGCGGCAGATTCAGATCCCGGTCGGCGGCGTTCCCCGAGCGCCGCGCATCGAACTTGGGTTGGACCCAATCCTCCGCCCGGCAAACGCCAACACTCCCCAACATGAGCACACCAACCACGAGCACAACCGTCGATCTGCAGCATGGTTCCATAAGCGGTACCCCTCACGTGAACAGGAATCAAAAAGGCAGTCCCAACAACACGTAAAGCACCCCGACGGCGGGGAGAATGAATCTCTCGAATCCGCCGGAATACAGAAAGACGATCAGAATCAGCAAGCCAAACTGGGAGACACGGTGGTACATGGCAATGCTCTGAGGCGACCTCAACTTCGCATAGACCATTCTGGACCCGTCGAGAGGCGGGATGGGCAGCAGGTTGAACGTCGCCAGGGCGATGTTCGCCGGGATAGCCACCAGGACCAGGGATCCCAGCAGCGACGACGGCGGCAGGCGCAGCGCGTGAAAGACCAGCGCCAATCCGAGCGCCAGGAGCAGATTCGCCGCGGGTCCGGCGGCGGCCACGCGGAAGATCTGGCGCCGGGTCAGGACCGAGAAATCCACCGGCACCGGCTTGGCCCAGCCGAACCGTATGATCAGGGGCAGCAGGATCGTCCCGAACAGGCTGATGTGAGCCAGGGGATTGAGCGTCAGCCGGCCCATGCGGGCGGCGGTGTCGTCGCCGTAGTGGTAGGCCACCCGCGCGTGGGCATATTCATGAATGGTCAGAGAAATCAGAAATATGGCGGTGATCGTAACATATCCCGCCAGGCTACCTAACAGCATGGCACATCCTTTGGAAACACCATAATACCACTTGCTCTGCCCGTGCCGTTTCTGGGCCTGGTTCAAGAAACAGTCCTTTCGGGTAACAGAGAACGGGTGGCAGCGGCAAGCGCAGTCTTCGGAGCTTGCCGATGGTCTTGCTTGTCCGCCA
>Ga0194125_10008618_pt1 | contig 14341 bp, 10 predicted proteins | sample TA2KigC250mmetaG_FD_148626 | JGI IMG/M metagenome (GOLD analysis project Ga0194125, IMG submission 148626) | Freshwater microbial communities from Lake Tanganyika, Tanzania - TA2015034 Kigoma Deep Cast 250m | ecosystem: Environmental > Aquatic > Freshwater > Lake | place: Tanzania: Lake... | reverse complement strand
CACCTGCAAGTCATGGGCGCACGCCTGGCTGAACGAGGGCTTCGCGACATATCTCGAGGCTCTTTGGATGGAGGAGGACCTCGGCCGGGAGGAGTTCGACTATGAGATCCTCCAGTTCGCGGCCGCTTACATGGCCGAGCCCTACCGGCGCGCCATCGTTTCGAATCGATACGCCTACCCGTCCGACCTCTTCGACATGCACCTCTACCCAAAAGCCGGATGGGTCCTTCACATGCTCCGCCGGCGCCTCGGCGACGCGATCTTCTGGAAGGCGATCAGGCTCTACGTGAAGCGCCACGCCAACGGCTGCGTCGAGACGATCGATCTGATCCGAGCCTTCGAGGATGCTTCAGGGAAGAATCTCGCCTCGTTCTTCGACCAGTGGATCATGAGCCCCGGCCATGCCGAGATCGAAGGATCGATCGCCTGGGAAGAGAACGAGAAGAGGATCCGCGCCAGCCTGAAGCAGGTGCAGAAGACCGATGGCGGAGCGCCGATCTTCGCCGTACCGATCCGCATCGAGTGCCTCGTGGAGGATGGAAGCCTCCGCGCCGAGACCTTCGAGATGACCGCCCAGGAGCAGTCCTTCTACCTGCGCGTCGAAGGCAAGCCGGTCACGGTCGCCCTCGATCCGGAACTTGCGGTCCTCGCCACATGGAAGGTCACGCGCCCAGCCGAGTGGCCGGAGGCGAGCCTCGTCGGCCCGCGTCGCGACGGCCGCGTGGGGGCGCGCGTCCACGCCGTCCGGCAGCTCGCCGAACGACCCTCGTACAAGGACGAGTCGGTTCTCGGGCGGGTCCTCATGGAAGACCCCTTCTGGGGGGTTCAGGCGGAGGCCGCGCGCGCCCTGGCGGCCGCCCGCTCGCCGCACGCCCTGGAGATCCTTCTCGGGGCCGTCGATCTGCCGCACCCGAAGGCTCGTCGCGCGGTCGTGGAGGCTCTCGGCGACTTCCGCGCAGCCTCCGCGGCAGAGGCCCTCGCAGCGATCGTTCGAAAGGGCGATGCCAGCTACTTCGTCGAGGCGGCCGCGGCCAGCGCCCTGGGCAGAACCCGCCATCCGGGAGCTGCGCCCGTCCTTCGCGCAGCGATGCGCCGCCAGTCATGGCATGACATCCTGGCTCTTCATGCGGCGCGGGGCCTCGCCGCGGCGCGCGAGGAGGAGGCCGTCGACGACATCCTCTCCCTTGCGTCGGACCGGCGCCGCTACTGGTCCTGCCGCGTGGGGGCGATGTCAGCCCTGGCCGATCTCGGCGCCGCGCGTCCCCTCTTGGCCCCGAGAATCGCCGAGGAGCTCTCCCGCTTCCTGGAGGATCGCTCCTATCTCGTTTTCACGCGCGTGACGAACGCCCTGGTCTCCCTGGGCCACGACTCCGGCATCGCCGCTCTGCGCCGCGCCGCCGCCGCGACGACCGATCCACGGCTGGTGAATCACTACCTCATGGCCGCGGACGATCTGGCGGGACAGAAGAAGCGCGGAGAGGACGTGGAGAGGCTCCGGGGCGACATGGAGAAGCTGCAGGGGGAAGCGAAGGAGATGCGCGAAAAGATCGAGCGGCTGGAGGAGCGGTCGAAGGGTCTGCCCGCGACGCCTTCCCCCGACAAGACTCCCGGCCGAGCAAGGAAGAGAGCTTCGACCCGCCCCAGCGCGGGAAAGGGCCGCCCCTCGGGCCTTCGCAAGAGAGAAGGGCGATCTTAGGGAGAGGGGATCGTCAAGGCTCTCTGCGCCGCCGGCCGGGCTTGCGCTAGCGCGTGAGGCTCGGCGTGCGCAGGACGAATCCGTGCGCGTCGCGCTCGAGCTTCCCGAGCAGATGGAGGCTCGCCCCTCCCATGACGGCCGCGAATCCGAACCGGTCGCGCACCCTGTCCAGGCCCGCTTCCAGGTCGGCCTGCCGCACGCTCCCCCTTCCGTCCAGAAGGTCGAGTTGCTCGGCGGCCGCGCGCCCGAAGCCTCCGATCTCGACGCCGATGTTCCGGACCGCCGAGCGCCGCGTGAAGAGTCCGTCAAACAGCGCTTCCGCGCGGCCGTAGACCTGCTTGTCAACGGCGGTCGGTGATGGAAAGGAGGAGCGCTTGGCGCACACCTCTCCGCCCGCGTAGCGGAGGTGAACGGCCACCGTCCGGCACGCGAGCCCCAGACGGCGCATCTCGCCACCCGCGCGAGCCGCCAAGTAGTGGAGCATCGCCCGCATCTCGCGCCGGTCGATCGTGGGCTGGTGGAAGGATGTCTCCCGCCGGATCGATCCGGGGATCTCGCGCGCGCTCACGACCCGCGTGTCACGCCCCCAGGCCCGCTCCCAGATGGCGCGCCCCATCGATGGCCCGAAGAGACCGCGCAGCGCCTGCTCCGGCAGCTCCCGCAGCTGCCCGACCGTGCGGACGTTGAGCCGCCAGAGAGTCGGACCGATCGCGTGCCCCACTCCGGGCAGATCGCCGATCGCCCGCGAGAGGACGAAGGCCTCCTCCAGCCCGGGGGCGAGGAGTCCCACGCCGTCGGGCTTGACCGTCTTCGTGACCATCTTGGCGGACATCCGGTTTGTGGCGACGCCGACCGAGACGGCGAGGCCGGTCGCGCGCCGGATCTCGGCGCGCAGGCGGGTCGCCGCATCGATGTAGCTTCCCTGCGCGCCCTCGCTGCCCGAGAGATCGAGGTAGGCCTCGTCCAGGAAAGTCTCCATCGCCGGCGCATAGCGGGCGGCGATGTCGAAGACCCGCTCCGCGTAGCAGCGGTAGATCTGCGCGCGCCCATCGAGGACGACAGCCTCGGGGCAGCGGAGGCGAGCCTCCCGGAGCGACATGCCGGCCCCGCAGCCGCGGCGGCGCGCCTCATAGGAGCAGGAAGCGATCACGCCGGTCCCGACGATGACGGGGCGGCCCGCCAGCCGCGGGTTGCGCAACTGCTCGATCGAGGCGAAGAAGGCGTCAATGTCCAGATGCAGGATCGCCGGATGCGGATCCCACGGATGCGGAGGCGCCCGGCGCGTGCGGGAGTCGCCCGGGCGGTGAACGAGGGGCTGAGGGACGCTGGACGGGGTCGTCGTGCAAGACGCCGGCGATCGATCAGGCGTGTCGGGCCGGGGGGCGCGCGGTTTCATCCTCTCTCCTCCTCAGAGCGGGAGAATACCGAACGCATGTTCGTGTGTCAACTCCACTCGTCCAGGCAGGAGCGCGGCGGCTCGCGCCTCACGGCGCGAGCCTTCGGAGCCCGCCATCGGGAGGGGTCTGGCGTCAGACCGGGTGCCGCCCGAGCCGTTCCCGGCAGAGGGAGGCGCTCAGCCCAGCGATCCTCACCCCTTTCTCCCTCGATCCGAGGCCGGAGCGGATCTCGATGCTCGCCACGCTCACCCCCAGGATGGATGCCAGCAGGCCCCGAACGGCGTCGTTCGCCCTCCCCTTTTCCGGCGCCTCCGCAACCGACACCTTGAGCGATCCCCCGTGGACCCCGATGACGCGCGTCTCGCGCGCGCCCGGGCGGACCCGGACCCGCAGGCCGCACCCTCCGGGCACCGTCTCGATCGCAAGAGCCTCGGCACCGTCCATCGATCAAGCTCCCCCTACCCCTCGAACATCACGTACTCGAGCCGCCAGGTGAGATCGCCCGTGTCGAAGCAGAGTTGATAGAGATCTCCCGTGTCCGCGGTGACCGAGAAGTAGCAGAGACGATGGCGACCGCGGCTATCCTGCCAGCGCGTGTTCACGTTATGGATCTTGCGGACTTCCGCGCCGCGCCGAAACAGGAGCGGGGTGATCGCCCCGCCGTGGAAGTCGGCTCGGACCTTGACGGCCTCGTCGATCGATTCCCAGCGCATCGGAGCATCCGGCTGGACGGCGGGCGTTCCCGTGCCCCCGGCAGGAATCAATACCTGCGCAGGATCGCGAGGACCTTCCCGGCGAGACGGAAGTTTCTGTCGTCGCTCGGAAAGCGCATCGGCGCATATCGCGGATTGGAGGAATGCAGCTCGATCCAGTCACGCTGCCTGTGGTAGCGCTTCACCGTCGCCTCCTGCTCATCGCCTACGTAGGCGACGACGAGCTCCCCCTGGGCGACCTGGTCCGTCGGCCGGACGACCGCGACGTCCCCCTCGCGGATCCCCTCGTCGATCATGCTGTCCCCGACGACGCGCACGGCGAAGGTTCCCTCGCCCCCCAGCCGATCCCAGCGGATGTGGTCCTCGATATTCTCCACAGCCGTGATCGGACTGCCCGCCGCCACGCGGCCGACGATCGGGATCCCCTGATCGAAACGAAGGGACTCGGCCGGGGCGAAGTATCGCCCCTGTCTCGTCAAGACCCCCTTCGCGGCCAAGGCCTCGAGATGCTGGCTCACCGTCGCGGGCGATGTGAGGCCGAAATGCGCGCCGATTTCCCGGTAGGAGGGGAAGCGGCCATCCTGCGCGATCGACCGAAGGATGTAATCGAGGATTTCCCTCTGGCGATGGGTAAGCGCTCTCACACCTCTACCTCCATGGGATTCAGGGGCCGGGCAGGAAGCCGCCTGCGTCGGGGGGGACAGCAGTGGGCCGGCTCTCCCACCCGGTCCCGAGAATCGCCTACAGGGAAGAGATTACCGAACGCCTGTTCGCACTGTCAAGCTTTTTCTTCACGATCGGGGGCCAGGAGTGAGATCGCGCGCTCTGCGCGGAAGGAGGAACGCACCAGCGGTCCGCTCTCCACATGCCGGAAACCGAGCGCCAGCCCCCGCTCTTCGTAGCGGGCGAACTCCTCGGGAACGACCCAGCGACTGACCGGAAGATGCTCCGGCGTCGGCTGGAGGTACTGCCCGATCGTCACGATGTCGCACCCCGCGGATCGAAGATCCCGGAAGACCTCGAGGACTTCCTCCTCCGTCTCCCCGATGCCGACCATGAGGCTCGACTTCGTGAGAAGACCGCGGCTCCCCGCCCTGGCCAGGACCCAGAGGGATCGTTTGTAACGTGCCTGCGGCCTCACGCTCCGGTAGAGGCGAGGCACCGTCTCGACGTTGTGATTCAGGATCTCGGGCCGCTCGTCGAGAACGACATCGAGCGCCTCCCGCGATCCCATGAAGTCCGGGATCAAGACCTCGACGGTGACCCGCGGGCACCTCTTCCGGATGGCCCGGATCGTCGCGGCGAAGAGTCCCGCGCCTCCATCGGGAAGCTCGTCGCGGTTGACGGAGGTCACGACGGCATGGCGGATCCCCATCGCGGCCACCGCTTCCGCCACCCGAGCAGGCTCCTCGAGATCAAGGAGACCCGACCTGCCGGTCTTGACGGCGCAGAACCGGCATCCGCGGGTGCAGATATCGCCGAGGATCATGAAGGTCGCCGTTCCCGCCCCCCAGCAGTCGCCGATGTTGGGGCATCGCGCGCTCTCGCAGACCGTGTGAAGCCGCTGCTTCCCAACGATGCCGCGCGTCTCGGCGTATGCCCCGGCTTGAGGAAGCCGCACACGAAGCCACGGCGGGCGCCGCCCGCGCTCCACGGCGCGCTCTCCCGGCATCATCGCCTCATGAGGGGAGGTCCATCGACTCCAGATGGTGGACGTAGCGCTCCACGAACGCGCCTCCCATCGCTCCGTCCACGAGCCTGTGATCGTAGGAGAGGGACACGTACATCATGTCGCGGATCGCGACGGCGTCGTCTCGAACAACGGCGCGCTTCTGAACCGCGCCGATCCCGAGAATCGCGACTTGAGGCTGGGCGATGATCGGGATGCCGAAGAGCGTGCCGACCATCCCCATGTTGGTGATCGTGAAGGTCCCGCCCGTCACTTCCTCCGGGTTGAGCCCCTTGCCCCGCGCGCGGCCTGCGAGATCGTTCACCGCCCGGGCGAGACCGAGCAGGTTCAGCGCGTCGGCCCGCCGAATCACGGGAACGATGAGGCCGTGGTCCGTGGCGACGGCGATTCCGATGTTGATGAAACGCTTCACCAGGATCGCGCTCCCCTCGATCGACGCGTTCACGAAGGGGAACTCCCGCAGAGTGCGCACGGCGGCCAGAACGAAGAAGGGAGTGAGCGTGAGTTTGAAACCCTCCTGCCGCTCGAATCCCTCCTTGACCGCGTCCCGATAGCGGACGATCCGCGTCATCTCGGCCTCGCCGACCGAGGCGACATGCGGCGACGTGGCCTTGGAGCGCACCATGTGGTCCGCGATCTTCTGCCGGATGTGGTCCATCGGGTAGAGATCGATCGGCCCCTCGGGGGTCGTCCTGGTCTCACTCGGTTTCGCCGGAAACGGGGCTGGGGGCGGCGCCGGCCCCTTGCGGGGCGAGCCCGGCGCGGCGAGAGCCTGCGGCTTGGGCATCCCGTCGGTTGAAGCACCGTCGCGCGCCGGCGCGGCTGCGGCCGGCGCCCGCGCCGTCCCGCGATCCTCGGGCGCGCGCGTCCCGCGCGCCGCGTCGCCGCCTGCTCCGCGGCTCTCGAGATAGGCGAGCAGATCGTCTCTGGTCAACCGGCCGCCCCGTCCCGAGCCCGGTATCGCGGCGAGCACGTCGGGGCCGATCCCCTCCGTGTGCGCGATGGAGCGAACGGCCGGCGAGAGGAACCTCCCCTCAGGCGCCCCTACGGGCGCCGCTGCGCCGTCAGCCTCGTTTCCGCCCGGAGGAGGCGCGGGCTTGCTCCCCGCGATCTCGCCCCCCGCGCTCGCTTCCCGCTCCCCGATCGCCGGTCTCGCGCCCGCGGTCTCAGCCGGCGCGCGCCTCTCGCAGGCGGCCGGCGGGGACGGCCGCGCGCGGCCCCCTTCGGCCGGGCTCTTGGAGTCCGGCCTCTTCGCCGCCTCCTCCGTCTCGATCTCCGCGACCACCTGGCCGACGGGGACCGTCTCTCCTTCCTGCGCGAGCAGCGCCACGATCGTCCCGCGCGCCGGTGACGGGATCTCCGAGTCGACCTTGTCCGTCGAGATTTCGAGGATGTTCTCGTCGCGCTCGACGCTCTCCCCCTCCCGCTTGAGCCACCGGAGGATCGTCCCCTCCGTGATGCTCTCTCCCATCTGCGGCATGACCATCTCGACTTTCATCGATCCACGTCCTCCTCCGCTCTGCGTCAGTATGACGCGAGCTCCTCGAGCCCTCTCAGGATGTCCGATTCCTGCGGAAGGACAGCCGCCTCGAGCGGCGGGCTGTAGGGGACCGGGCTATCGCCTCCCCCGATCCGCATCGGCGGGGCGTCGAGCGCCTCGAAGGCCTCCCGCGCGATCACGGCCGCCACCTCCGCCCCGAAGCCGGCCGTCAGCACATCCTCGTGCGCGATCAGAACGCGGCCGGTCTTGGCGACGCTCTCGAGAACGGCCTCGCGATCCCACGGGATGATCGTGCGCAGATCGAGGACCTCGACCGAGACCCCGCGGGCCTGCATCTTCGCGGCGGCGTCGAGCGATCGCTTGACCAAGGCTCCATAGGTCACCACCGTGACGTCGCTCCCCTCGCGCGCGACGCGGGCCCGCCCGAAGGGAAGAAGGAAGGAGTCGTCCGGCTCGGGGCTCGAGGCGTAGATCTGCCGGTAGAGCCCCTTGTGTTCGAGGAAGAGGACCGGGTCCTCGCCCCGGATCGCGCTCTTGAGGAGCCCCTTCGCGTCGGCGGCGTTCGATGGGTAGACGATGTAGAGACCGGGGAAGTGCGCGAAGGTCGCCTCGATGTTCTGACTGTGGCAGAGACCGCCGTGGATGTACCCCCCCACGGGGACCCGCACGACCACAGGCGAGCTCCAGCCGTTGGCGGAGCGGTAGCGCATCGTGGCCAGCTCGTTGCGGATCTGGTTCATCGCGGGCCAGATGTAGTCGCCGAACTGGATCTCCACGACGGGGCGGAATCCCCTGGAGGCAAGGCCGACCGCCGTCCCGATGATGCTCGACTCGGCGAGCGGCGAGTTGAAGACCCTCTCGCGCCCGAAGCGAACCGAGAGCCCGGTCGTGGCGGTGAAGACCCCGCCCTTGTGGTCCTCGACGTCCTCCCCATAAACGACGATCCTGGGATTGCGCGCCATCTCTTCCACCAGCGCGTGATTGATCGCGTCCACGAGCACGATCGGCTCACCCTTCGCCGCCGGCGTCAAGGAGGCCCCTGGAGGGGGAAGATAGACGTCGTCCCTCCAGACCCCGCTTGTCGCGGTCGCCGGATCCGGGTCGGGGCGGCCGGCGGCGTGGTCGGCCGCCGCATCGACGGTCCGCCGGATCTCGTCCCGCAGGGCCTCCGCGTCCTCCGCGCTCACGCCCCCGGCGGCGAGGAGCAGCGATTCCAGCCTGGGGATCGGGTCGCGCGCCTTCTGGGCCTCAAGATCTTCCCTCGAACGGTACTTCGCTTGGTTGTCGCTCGAGGAATGGGGAAGCAACCGCACGACGTCCGCGACGACGACGGCGGGGCCCTCCCCCCTTCGGCATCCCGCCACCGCCTCGCGCATGATGTCGTACGACGCCGCGAAGTCGGTCCCGTCGACCTGATAGCGCCTCAGATTCACATATCCCGCGCAGAGATCATGGACCGTAGTCGTCGTCTGCTGTGAGATGTGGACGCTAATCGCATACTTGTTGTCCTGGATGCAGAAGAGGACGGGGAGCTTCTCGCGGCTCGCCCAGTTCAAGGCCTCGTGGAAGTCGCCCTGGCTCGTCGTCCCCTCGCCCGAGGAGACGTAGGTGACCTCGTCGGTCCCTTCCAGCTTCGACCCGAGGGCGCAGCCGACCGCTTGGAGATACTGCGTGCCAGTCGGGCTCGACTGCGAGACGATCCGCAGGTGCGGCATGCTGTAGTGGGACGGCATCTGGCGGGCGCCGCTCATGGGGTCCTCGGCCTTTCCCAGGAAGGAGAGGAACACCTCCTCCGGAGTCATGCCGAGCCCGATGCAGAAGGCCAGGTCGCGGTAGTAGGGATAGGCCCAGTCGCCCCCGGGCCGAAGAGCGGATGCCGCCGCGATCTGCACAGCTTCGTGCCCCGAGGCTCCGATGTGGAAGAAGCTCTTCCCCTGCTTCAGGAGAATCATCATCTTCTCGTCCATGCGCCGGGTCAGGAGCATTTGCCGATAGGCGGCCTTGAGCAGGGCGGTCTCGGGCATGGCGGGCGCCCCCGGCGCCCCTGCGCCCTTCGCCTGCCGCCGGCCGGCCTTCGCGCCCGCGCGGGGGTTCATCACGATCGCATTCCCTCCATGGTCGGGGTCCTCTTCCAGATGAGCGCCAGCTCCTCCACGGTCGCGGCGGCCACATCCTCCACCGCGATCTCCCGCCCCAGCTCCGACTCCATGGTGATCATCCTGCACCCGTTGATTCCACACGGGACAATGAGATCAAAGGGGCGAAGGTCGGTCGAGACGTTGAGCGCGAAACCGTGCATCGTCACCCAGTGGCTCGCCTTCAAGCCGATCGAGGCGATCTTCGCTTCGCCGACCCAGACTCCCGTCCTGCCGGCGCAGCGGGTCCCAACGATCCCGAAACGCGCAAGAACGCGGATGATCCCCTCCTCGATCTCGCGCAGGAATCGGTGGACGTCCTGATGGAGCGTCTTGAGGTCGACGATCGGGTATCCGATCAGCTGCCCGGGGCCGTGGTAGGTGATGTCGCCGCCCCGATCGGACCAGACCAGATCGATCCCGCGCGCGCGGAGCAGGTCCTGCGGAACGACGAGGTTCGCCGCCCGCCCGTTGCGGCCGATGGTCACGACCGGCCGGTGTTCCAGCAGGATCAGGGTGTCGGGAGCGCTTCCCCGAACCCGCTCCGCGTGGATTTCTCTCTGCAGCGCCCATGCCTCCTCGTAGGGGTGGAAGCCGGCGAGCCTCAGAATCCGAAGCGGCGGCCGCGCCCGAGCGGTCGACACCGGCGCGACGGCGCTCGCGGCCCCGGCGCCGGTCTCCCGATCAGATGTTGATCGCCTCGCCAAGGGCATTGGCAGTCGCCTCCGCTATGGTCTCGGTGACGGTCGGGTGGGCATGGATCGCGTCGAGGAGGGCCTCGGCCGTCACCTCCCCGGCCAGGGCCAGCGAGGCCTCGCCGATCGCTTCGGTCACCGACGCCCCGATCATGTGGACCCCGAGGATCTCGCCGTATCTCGCGCCCACGATGACTTTTGCGAAACCCTCCGTCTCGCCCGCCGCCACGGCCTTGCCGCAGGCCCGCATCGGGAACCGGCCAACCTTGATCTCGTAGCCGCGTTCGCGGGCCGCCTTCTCGGTGAGGCCGACGCTCGCCACTTGCGGGTGGCAGTAGGTGCAGCCCGGGACCTTCCGCTGATCGATCCCCGGCCGATCGTGCCCCGCCATCGTCTCCACGGCGACGATCCCCTCCGCCGCGGCGACGTGCGCAAGCCAGGGAGGACCGACCACATCGCCGATCGCCCAGATCCCGGGAGTCGAGGTCTTCATGCGGGCGTCAACCTGGATCGCTCCCCGCTCGTGATGGACTCCGGCCTGCTCGAGCCCCAGATCCTCCACATTTCCCTGCACGCCGACGGCGACCAGGGCGAGATCGGCCTCCACCGTCTCCTCACCCTTCGGTCCCGCGAGGGTGGCCCGCACGCCCTCCCCTTCCCTGCGGAGGGCCGCGACCTTGGTGGAGAGGCGAATCGCGATCCCCTTCTTGGAGAAGGAGCGCTCCAGCTCCTTTCCGATCTCCTCGTCCTCGATGGGGAGAAGATGGCTCAGCATCTCGACCAGGGTCACCTTGGTGCCGAAGGAGGAGAAGAAGTAGGCGAACTCCACGCCGATCGCTCCCGCCCCGACGATGAGCAGACGCGACGGGCGCTCCTTCCGCACCATCGCGTCGGCAGCGGAGACGATCCGTTCGCGGTCGAAGGGAATCCCGGGCAGGGGCCGCGCCCTGGCTCCGGTGGCGATGAGGACCTGCTTCGCCGCGACGCGAGTCCCCTCCACGAGGACTTCCCCCTGCGCTCCTCCGAGGCGCGCCCGACCGGAGAGGATCTCGATCCCGTTCTTCTTCATCAGGAAAGCGACGCCCTTGTTCATCCGATCTGCCGCGTTGCGGCTGCGGCGGATGATCGCTCCCCAATCAAACGAGATCCCCTCGGCGGCCAGCCCGAAGTCGGAGGCGCGCCGCATCTCGTGGTGGCGCTCCGCCGAGGTGAGGAGGGCCTTGGTCGGGATGCATCCCCAGTTGAGGCAAACGCCGCCCAGCTCGGCCCGCTCGGCGATGGCCACGCTCATCCCCAGCTGCGCCGCCCGGATCGCGGCCGTGTAGCCGCCCGGGCCGGAGCCGATCACGACGAGATCCCAGCGCTTCTCCTTCACCTCGGCCATCGCGCCCCCTCCTCACGCCTCGACCTGGTCAAGGCGGCGGCTTCTTTCCCGCCTGAGACAAAGATGAACTCGGGATTGTAGCAACCCCCCTGCGGCCGGGCAACCGGTTCGCCTCACGGTTCGCCTCACGGCGAGCATGAGACCGGGAGCCGCCTCATCGAGCGACGAAAGGAGGGGGCGTCCTGGCGCAGTCAGGGAGCTTCAGCGGGCCGATGGGAGAGGTCGCCGGGCGCCTGTCAGCAGGGTCCGGGGCTGCTCGCTCTTCGAGGAAGGACGGGGCTCAGGCGGCCCGGCTTCGTCTCTCGCCCTCCCGCACCTGAAGAGCGGCGTCGAGGCGCTGGATGGTCTGGCGCATCCAGTCGGTCTGCTCCGCGTGACGACAGCAGGTTCCTGCTGTCTCCGCGAAGACCTGGAGGGCTTGCAGATCCTCGTCGGTGTAGACGGTGCCGGCGGCGCTGCTGCTCACGCTCAGGACCCCAACCAGCTCCCCGCGCAGGCTGAAGGGAACGACCATCGCCGCGACAGGCAGCGTCCCGGGGGCGCGCTTCTCGCCCCCCAGCAACCCCATGTCGCGGGACAGGAGGAACGGCTTGCGCCTCTCCACCACCCACCCGATGATGCCGCTCCCCAGCGGCTGAGGCGTGGCCAGTTCCTTGGCGCCGCGGTCCTCTCCGCTGACGGAACAGACCTCCAGGGCTTGCGTCTGTCCGTTGAGGAGCATGAGCGACGACTGCTGGCACTCGAAGGTCTCCATGCAGGTGCGGGTGATCGTGTCGAAGACCTCCTTGGGCTTGGTCGAGACGCTGAGGACGCGGCTCACGTTCAAGAGTGCGACGAGCCGGTCATAGTAGCGTCGGATGCGCTGGGACGACTCTTGATTGGACTTGAGCAGCTCGAGGCGCAACCCGACGACCTGGCGTTGCTGCTGCGTGAGATAGCCTGCGAAGAGGAGGATCGCCAGCGAGAGACCCGCGAGGAGGATCAGGTCGGTGTTGGCCCACGGCCACAAGGCGCGAACGCGCCCGCCGAGCAGGGTTACGATGGCCGTGGCCAGCCCGACGGTCGTGAGGACGGCCACTCCGATGAAGAGGAACCAGTTCCTCCAGCTCCTCCGGTCGAGGCTCCTCGCCTCGAGAAGGCTCTCGTGCTCGCCCGGCGCCGCGCCAGTCTCTCTGTCGATCCGTTCCATGATCACCTCGTCTGGGGACAGACCCGTCCCCGACATGCCGCTACCGCTCTATCGGCCTCTTCCGACCCGCGATTTAGGGAAATGGGCCGCCGGCCGGGCCGCTGCCGAGTCGGCCGCCCGCGCGGGTCGAGCCGGATGCCCGAGCCCAAGGGGCAAACGCGGCGCGGGAGGCGGAGGATGCCTCGCGGCCCCTCCCCCTCCCGTGCATGGAAGGTCTTCTTCGGCGGAAGGCTCGCGCTACTTCTGGAGCACGACCTTACGGCTTGCCGAGAATCCCGGCGTCAGGATTCGCACGTAGTAGATTCCCGCCGCAAGCTCCCTGCCGGAGGCGTCGCGGCCATCCCACGTCACGCTGTGGGGACCTCCTTGGAAGGAGCCGGCGGCCAGCGTGCGCACGAGGCGCCCTCCGGTATCGTGAATCTTCAGGGTCACGCTCGCCGGAGCGGGGATCTCGAAGCCAAGCTCCGTCGCGGAGTCGAATGGATTCGGCCGGCCGGGGAACAGAGCGAATCGCGGCCCGCCCGCCATCGCGGACGACTCCGGGGCATCGGTCGCGTAGTCGACCATGACCATGAACTCGTCGACCGCCGCCTCCACGAGCGAGCCGTCGTTGAGATCGCTTGCGACGAAGCGGAACTTGACCGTCTCGGGCGTCGTCCCGAAGAGGACGTTCAGATCGACCTCGATCGGGGTCCAGATGGCCGCGGAGACGTTCGTGTTCTCGACATTGGCCCAGCTCGCGCCGCCGTCGTTCGAGGCATCGACGACCCAGTAGTCTGTCCCCGGCGTCGCCCCCTGGTCGTTCGAGTACCAGCGGTAGTAGATCGCCTTGGCCGTCGTCGAGCTGCTCAGGTCGTAGACGGGGCTCAGGAGGGTGGTCGTCCCTCCGTCGACATCGCTGTCGCCCAGCCCGCAGCCGGGGGCGCACTGGCCGGTGACGAAGGCGTTCACCCCGGGCGCCGGCGTCTGGTCGTCTTCGGGCTGCGCCGCCGTTCCGCGGGGATCGACCCGCTCCCAGACCCCGGTCGTCGCGTTGTCGCCCGGGGCGCCGACGGTCCAGCCGGAGATCGCCTCGAGCTCGTCGAGGATTGTGACGACGTAGTAGCGTTCCGCGCCGCGCGGGGTGGCGGGAGAGCAGTAGTTGGGCGGATGGGCGCCGCCATTGCCGAAGATGTCGCGCGCGATGATCGAGTACTCGACCGTGGATCCGACCGGGAAACTGGGGATCGTCCCGGCGAACTCGTTCGGATTGCCGGTCGGGATGAGCGCGACCGTCGAGGAGGAGCCGCCGTTCACCGCGTAGTTCCCCTTCACGGTCGCCGGGTCGATCGGCCCCACCGTGGAGGTGATCGTCGCAACCAGAGCCACCGGCAAGCCATCGAAGACCTTGTTGTGGGGCGGCGTGTGGGTGATCGTCACGACGGGCGCCGGTCCCGGCGGCGTGAACCCGTGGTTCGTCGCGGCGGGACAGAAGGCGTAGTAGTGCGGCGTCCCGTTGCTCAGGTTCCCATCGTCGTCATCCATCAAGAAGGCCGTCTGGATCTGGTCCGGCATCGACGTGGGCCGCAGGGTTCTCCTGCCCATGTGCCAGTTCATCCAGAGGATGTCGCGCGTCCCGTCGACCCCGTAGATGGGCAAGAGGATCTCGCGGGCATCCCACCAGAAGCCGGAGATGATCTGCCCGTTGAAGTGAATCTGACCCGACTGATAGTCGTCCGGATACCGAAGCGTGTTGTCCGCGTCCCTGATGCCGCTCGCGCACTGGTTCAGATAGAACCCCTCGCCGCAGATCGAGTTGCCGTCGAGAAGCAGCGCGGCGACGTCCGAGTTCCCCTCCCCCACGTCCGAGGGATTGTTCCCGTAGATCCACTGCGTCATCCCGTGCGCGTACTCGTGATAGATCACATCCCCCATCTGACCCGTGTTGCCGCATCCGCCCCC
>Ga0194125_10008615_pt1 | contig 14343 bp, 8 predicted proteins | sample TA2KigC250mmetaG_FD_148626 | JGI IMG/M metagenome (GOLD analysis project Ga0194125, IMG submission 148626) | Freshwater microbial communities from Lake Tanganyika, Tanzania - TA2015034 Kigoma Deep Cast 250m | ecosystem: Environmental > Aquatic > Freshwater > Lake | place: Tanzania: Lake... | reverse complement strand
ACTTTGTCATCGACAAGACCCTCCTCCAGCCCATCATGCCCCTGGCCTATCCGGTCCTAAACTCCCAGGGCGAAATCGACAGCATCCTGATCGCCAGTTTCTCCGTGGGCTGGCTGGACGACTTCCTGAAGAAATGCCAACTGCCCCCGGGGACCCATGTCCTGTTGGTGGACCGGCAGGGCGCCATCCTGGCGAACTATCCCCATACCCGGGAGAAGGTGGTGGAATCGCCGCCCCAGTCGCCCCTCATCCGGGCGATGCTGGACCGCCAGGAAGGTTTTGTCGAGGCCGGGTGCCCGGTTGAAGGCATCCCGGGGATCTTTGCCTTTACCCCCGTGGAAGCGGGAGAGGCGCCCCTAAAACTGGCCGTGGGTTTTGAAAAGGCCCTGGTGCTGCACCGCGTCGGCCGGGATTTTCTCTTCCATCTCTCCCTGCTGGTGCTGGCCGCGGGGCTGGCCCTAACAGGGTCTCTGGCCTTCGGCCACCTCCTGGTCCGGCGTCCGGTGCTGCGCCTCCTAAAGGCCGCCCGGCGGGTGGCCGCGGGAGACCTGGAAGCCCGCACCGGCCTGCCGGCGGGAAAGGGAGAACTGAACAGCCTGGGGCAGGCCTTTGATGAGATGGCCGCGGCCCTGCAGCAGCGGAGGGCCGAGCGCCGCCAGGCGGAGGAGGCGTTACACCGGAGCGAACAAAAATACCGGGTGCTGGTGAGTCAGATCCCGGCCATGGTGTTTCAAGGATATGGGGATTGGAGTATTGACCCCCTGGATGAGAAAGTCGAAGCCTTGACCGGCTACTCTAAAGAAGACTTCGATTCGCGTCGGCTTAAATGGTGCGACCTGATCCCCGCCGAAGACCTGGATTATGCCAGCGAGGTCTTTATTGAGGCCCTTAAAACCGACAAATCCTATGTGCGGGAGCACCGCCTGCGCAAAAAAGACGGGGAGATTATCTGGGTCCAGTGCCGGGGCCAAATCTTTTTAAACGACCAGGGCAAAGTTGATTACATCAGCGGCGTCTCCTTCGACGTCACCCGGCGCCGACAGGCGGAGGAAGCGCTGCGGGAGAGTGAAAAAAGGTTTAGGGATATTGCCGAGCACGCCGCGGAATGGATCTGGGAAGTGGACGCGGCGGGAAAATACACCTATGCCAGTCCGGTGGTGGAGAAATTGTTGGGATTTGCCCCCCACGAAATCCTGGAAAAACATTTCTATGACCTGTTTGTCCCCGAGGATCGAGAGGAACTCAAGAAAGCGGCGTTTGCCGCCTTCTCGGCGCGACAGCCTTTCCGAGACTTCTTAAAACGCAACCTGCATAAGAATGGCGACGTGGTGTGGCTATCAACCAGCGGGGTTCCCATCCTGGACCACCAGGGCAATCTCCTGGGCTATCGGGGCTCGGACAGCGACGTCACGGACCGCCGGCAGGCCGAGGAGGCCCTGCGGGATAGCGAGGCGAGGTTCCGCAATCTGCTGGAATATATCCCCGGGGTATCTATTCAGGGATATGGGACCGACGGCACCGTGCACTATTGGAATAAGGCGAGTGAAGAGGTTTACGGCTACACCGCCGCAGAAGCTTTGGGGAAGAACCTGAGTGACCTGATCATTCCCGCAGATCTCAAGCCCCTCTTCGCCCAGGGGCTTGAACTAGGGGCAAAGGCCACGAAGTCAGGTGAATTTTTGCCGCCGGGCGAACTTATGCTGCTGCATAAGAATGGTTCCCTGGTGCCGGTGTATTCCATCCATACCGCGGTCTGTCAGGAAGGCCGATCTCCTATGATGTTTTGCATCGATGTTGACTTGTCGGCGCGCAAGCAGTTGGAAGAGCAATTCCTTCAGGCGCAAAAGATGGAAGCGGTGGGCGCCCTGGCCGGGGGCATCGCCCACGACTTCAACAATATTCTTGCTGCCATACTGGGGAATATTGGCCTGGCCGCGCTGGATGACCAGCTAGGCCCCCGGGGTCAAAACAGATTGGCTCAGGCAGAAGCGGCGTGCCTGCGGGCCCAGGCTTTGTCTCAGCAACTGCTCATCTTTGCCAAAGGTGGGGCGCCGGTGAAAAAACTCTTCTCGGTGGCGGAACTCCACACCGAATCCACCGCTTTTACCTGTGTGGGTTCTCCGGTGCGGTGTGAAACTAACTGCCCGGAAAATCTCTGGTGGATAGAAGCCGACCCCGGGCAGATCGGCCAGGTCTTCCAGAATCTGACGATCAATGCCGTTCAGGCCATGCCTACCGGCGGGACGATTAAGGTTGGGGCCGAAAACCTCACTTTAGGGACAGATAGCGATATGCCTCTGAGCGCCGGGAAGTATATAAAAATCTCGGTGGGGGATCAGGGGATGGGCATACCGGCGGACCACCTGCCGAGAATATTTGACCCCTACTTTACCACCAAACAGCAGGGCAGCGGCTTGGGCTTGGCCTCGGCTTACGCTATTATCGAAAAACATCGCGGTCATATTGCCGTGGAGTCAAAACCGGGGGTGGGGACAACTTTTCATATCTATCTTCCGGCAGTTGAACCACAAGCCACCCTTCAACCGGAAGAAGATAGGGAGCTGCTGGTTGGGAAAGGCAAGGTCCTGGTAATGGACGATGAAGAGATGGTGCGGGAAGTATTGGGGAGAATGCTGGCCCGTCTGGGCTATGAAGCGGAGTTTGCCGGAGAAGGGGGCGAGGCCATAGAAATATTCGTCCAGGCGCAAGGGGCTGGACAGGCATTTGCTGCGGTGATCCTTGACCTCACCGTCCCCGGGGGCATGGGGGGCAAAGAAGCCATGGCGCGACTGCGGGAGATCGATCCCCAAGTAAAGGCCGTCGTTTCCAGCGGCTATTCCGATGATCCGGTAATGGCCGACTTCCAGAAATATGGGTTCAGCGGCGTTATTGCCAAGCCTTATAGAATTTCAGCACTTGGTAAGATATTGCATCAGGTGGTTATGGGGAACTCATAATCACTGGTTCATGGCCGGCAGAAAAGGCCATACCTCAACCAAAGAAATATACCCGCTAGTTATCTTGATTTTAGACCTTATTGAAATTGTTTTGATATATGAGGCTTTTTCAAAAATTTAGCCAAACCGGTCCCGGCTTCTATTCCCCCTACCCCCTCAAGGGGGAGGGAACCGCCCCAATATCGTTGATTCCGCTTTTGACCATGACTTTTGCAAGAGACTCATATATTACTCGGAGCGATTAATTGTTCCCATTATCCAAGGCAGGACTGAGTGATGAGGACTGAGGACTGAGTAATTTAAGATAGAGATGGCGAAGACTCAGTCCTCAGTCCTCATCACTAAAATTTCAATTAACTGAGGCTCTTGCAAAATTACTTATTGCCGCCCCTTGTCATTCTGAGCGAAGCGAAGAATCTCGTATTTACAAGAGGTTGAGATCCTTCACTTCGTTCAGGATGACAACAAAACGAGTTTTGCAAGAGCCACAACTGATTTGGCGAAATGAGAACAATTACGTGACCTGAGTAATATCCAATCTACGCCTCGCGCAGGCGGTAGCCCACGCCCGGTTCGGTCAAGAGATACTGGGGGCGCGCCGGGTCGTCCTCCAGTTTGCGGCGCAGGTTGAGAATGAAGATGCGCAAGTAAGGATTTTGTTCTACATAAGACGGCCCCCAAACTTCCTTCAACAATTGCCGGTGCGTCACCACCTTCCCCCGGTGTTTCAGCAGGACCGAAAGCAGCTTGTACTCAATGGGAGTCAGGTGAACTTCTTCCGGGCCGCGGAAGACCAGGCGCCGTTCCACATCCACCCGGATAGGGCCCAAAGAATAAAAGGCCTCCTGCTTGTCTTCTTCCGCCGGGGCGGCCCGGCGCAAGGCCACCCTGATCCGGGCCAGCAGTTCTCCCATGCCGAAGGGTTTGGTCAGGTAGTCGTCCGCCCCCGCGTCCAGGTTGGCGACTTTGTCCCGTTCCTGGCCCCGAGCCGACAGAATGATGATGGGGACCTCGGACCAGGAACGCAATTGCTTGATCACCTCCAGGCCTTCCATGTCCGGCAGGCCCAGGTCCAGCAGGACCACCTCGGGAACCCGGGAGGCCGCCAGCGCCAGCCCTTCCCGCCCGGTTCCGGCCTCGATGAGCTCGTAGCCCTGGGTGACCAGGCTGGCCCGCAGGAACCGGCGGATACGGGGATCGTCTTCAATCAGCAGGATGATCGGCTTCATCGCGATGGTTTTTCTGCATCTCCGGCAGATGCTTGTCCAGGATGGGCGCGCCTTCCGCCAGCGGGATGGTGAAGCTGAACACCGCTCCGCCTTCCGGCCGGTTGGCGGCCCGGATGCGGCCCCCGTGGGCTTCGATGATGCTGCGGCAGATGGTCAGGCCCAATCCGGCCCCCCGGGCGCTCCCCGGCGCCACCTGGTAAAATTTTTCAAAAATGCGCTCCTCCTGCCCCACCGGCAGGCCAGGACCCCGATCCGCCACGGTCATGAAAATTTCCTTGTCCTGAACCCGGCCCGAAATTTTTAGGGGCGTCCCCGAGGGCGTGTATTTCATGGAATTTTCCAGAAGATTGATTATCACCCGTTCCATGAGCAGGGCGTCCACCTGCACCAGGGGCAGGTCGGCGGGCAGGGCGATGCTCACCGGATGATCGTGCAGTTGCGGGTCCAGTTGAGTCAGGGCGCTGCCGATCACTTCCTCCAGGACATTCCATTCTTTATTGAGCTTCACTTCGCCGGATTGCAGCCGGCTCATTTCCAGGAGGTTATACACCAGCCGGTCCAGCCGGCGGGCTTCTTCATAAATTGATTGGGCCAGCTCATGCTTGGTGTCCGCATCCAGGTTCTTTTCCCCTTCCAGGAGGCTGCTGGCGGACCCGGCGATCACCGTCAGGGGGGTGCGCAGATCATGGGAGACGGAGCTGAGCAAGGTGTTGCGCATCTGCTCGGCGTCGATCTGGAGCCGGGCCGCCTGGGCTTGCCGGGAGAGATTTTCCCGTTCGATGGCCAGCCCCACCTGGCTGCCCAGGGCTTCCAGGAGGCGCAGAGAGTCCGCCGCCAAGATCCGCTCGGGTTGATGGGTTTCCAGCCGCAAGACGCCGATGACGTGTTGTGAGGCGATGAGAGGCAGGTAGATGCCTTTCACGGCGGAAAGCGTCCCGGTGCCGGCCCCGGCCAGGTGGCCGTGCTTAAAAACCCACTTGGCCACCATCCCCTCCCGCACATCGTCATCCACAAAGGGCTGTCCGGCCCGAATCCCCAGCTTGTCTTCGCGCCCCGGCATCAACATGGTCACCCGGCAGTCAAAAATCCGGGTGATTTGCTCCACGGCAATCTGGAGCAGTTCTTCCAGGCTGTTCATGGCCGTGAGGTTCTGGCTCATGCCAAATAGGGCCGCGGTTTGCCGTTCCTGCGTCCGGGCCACCCGGGCCTGATGGCGGATCCGGGCGGTCAGGCCGCTCACCAGGAGGCTCACCAGCAGCATGACCAGCAGGGTGATGCTGTATTCCGTGTTGGCCACGGCAAAGGAGTAGTATGCCGGCACAAAGAAGAAGGCAAACGCGGCCACGCTGAACAGGGAAGAGAACAGGGCGGGCCCCCGGGCCAGAAAGGAGGAAATGATCACCACGGTGAGCAAATAAATCATCGCCAGGTTGGTGAGCGCCAGGTAAGGAAAGAGAATAAAAGCCAGGCCGGTGCAGACTCCCACGCCGCCCGCGGCCACCAGATATTCCTTCAGGCGAAGCCGGGGTTTCGGCCCCGGGGGGACCGGCAAGGCTTCCTCTCCTTCCCCGGAGATCACGAAGATGTCGATGGGACCGCAGTTCCAGATCAGATGGTCCACCAGCGACAGGCCCAAGAACCGGCGCCAGCGCCGGGCATAGGGCTTGCCCACGAAGATTTTGCTCACCTGGTTTTCCCGGGCGAAGGCCAGGATTTCGTCGCCGATGCGGAACCCGGAAACTTTAATGGCCTGGGCTCCCAACTTCGCGGCCAGATACAAGGCCTGGGCCACTTGCTCCTGGTTTTCCCGGGGCAGGCGGTCATGGGAGGGAGTCTCCACGTACATCGCAAACCACTTGGCCTGCTGGGCGTCGGCGATGCGCTGGGTGGCCCGGATCAGGGGGATGGAGAAGGGACTGGGGTCCAGGCAGACGAGCAGATTCTCACTGCCGGCGCGTTTTGGTTCTTCTTGCGGCCGGGGCGGCGCCCCGGAGGCCGGGCCTGGCATATGTTTTTAAAATCCTTCAATAAATATTAACTGAAGGATAACCGGTCCCGGCCTTTAGGTCAAGTATTGCCGCGGCCCTTGGCGATCTTGGCGCCTTAGTGTGATATGGCCCCCACGCCAAGGCGCCAAGGCGCAAAAGATTTTAATAAAAGAGCAGCAGGTAAACCATACTGAGGGTCACGGTGATGATCATGGGCCACCAGCAGGCCCGCATATAGGCCAGAAAGGAGATGTGGTAGCCCGCCTTTTCCGCCAGGCCCACGGTGACCACGTTGGCCGAGGCCCCAATCATGGTGCCGTTCCCCCCCAGGCACGCCCCCAATGCCAGGGACCACCACAGCACCCCGCTTTCCGCACCGGGGATGGTCTGGTTTAAAAAAGCGATAATGGGCAGCATGGTGGCGGTGAAAGGAATGTTGTCAATGAACGCGGAGGCGATGGCGCTCACCCACAGGACAAGGACCACCGCGGCGGTCAGATTGCCCCGGGAGAGGTCTTTCACCCATTCGGCGATGATCTGGATGAGGCCCGTCTCCTCGGCGCCGGCGATGACCATGAATAACCCGATAAAAAAGACCAGGGTGGGCCACTCCACTTCGTGCTCCAGCATCTCCACGATGTCCACCCGGGATACGGCCAGGAGCGCCATGGAGCCGATGAGCGCGGCCACCGAGGGCTCCATGTGCAAAACCCCGTGGATGATGAACAGGAAGATGACGAATCCCAGAATCCCCAGCGCCATGATCGTGAGTTTCTTGTTGGTGATTTTGTACTCTTCCTTCAAGTAGGCGATGGTGCGGTCCACGTCCTTGACGTCGGCCTGGAGATACCCCTTTTTATACCACCAAAGGTACCACAGGGAGGTAATAATTAAGCAGACGGTGCAGATCAGGGCGAGATTGGTCACGAATTGGACGAAGGTCAGCTTGGCATAAGAACCGATGAGGATGTTGGGGGGATCGCCGATCAAGGTGGCGGTGCCGCCCACGTTGGAGGCGAAGACCTCGGGGATGAGCAGGGTCATGGGGTTGATCTTCAAAGTCACCGCAATTTCGATGGTCACCGGGATCATGAGCAGCATGGCGGTGACGTTGTCCAAGAACGCGGAGGCGATGGCGGTGATCACCTGGAGGATGAAGGACAGGACAAAAATGTTCCCCCGGGCCCGGGCGTAGGACTTATAAGCCAGCCACTGAAAGAGGCCGGTTTTCTTCAAAACCCCCACAATGATCATCATCCCCATGAGGAGGAAGATGACGTTCAGGTCGATGGACCGCATGGCGTCTTCGAAAGACAGGATGAAGTAATTTTTGTCGAAGGTGCCCGCGGTATATGTAATGAAAAGAATAAGGGCCGCGCCCAGAAAGGCCGCCAGGGTGCGGTGCATCGCCTCCGCGGCGATGAGGACGTACACCACCAGGAGAACGAGGGCGGCGATCCAGAAGGCCGGGGTGATCTGGCGCTTCAGGGTGAGGTCGGCCTGGGTCTGGAAGAGCCGGTGGCCGGCCGGGTCGGCGCCCGCGTCCAGGACCTTGAGGGGCTCGGACTCCCGGAGCTGCCAGCTCGGTTTCACCGCCCGGACTTGCACCCTGGCGTCCGGGAGGGTCCCCTGGGCCAGCCGGTAACGCCCCACAAAACTCCCCTTGCCGCCGGTTTCCAGGCGCTCGTCCCGCCCCAGGGGTTTGACCTGCCGGCCGTTCACCAGCAGTTCGATCTCCACCTCCTTGACGCCTTTGCCCTGGGCGTCCGCCAGGATCCCGGACACGGTCAAGTTGTCACTCTTCTCCGGCGGTGACGCCGGAGCCGCCAGCGGATAGGCAAAGATTACCAAGAGAACCATCATCAGAACTTGGACGGCCAGATTTCTTGGATAACTCATTTATATTCCTCCAGATCTCATCATTCTCCCGGTCTTGCGCCTAAAATGCAAAGGCCTGCCGGGTTGACAGTCTCCACCCGGCAGGCCCTCAATTTCGACCTGATTATGTGCGGTTTCTCCATTTCCTTCCCCAGCTTATGCTGGAGAAGGCCACGCCTTGGCCAGGGTTCCTCCTGGCCTTGTTATCCTTTCACTTAGGCGATCTTGGCGTCTTGGCGTGAATTATTATCACGCCCAGACGCCAAGGCGCAAAGAATTTTAATAGAAGAGCAGCAGGTACGCCATGGAGATGGTGACGGTGATCATCATGGGCCACCAGCAGCGCCGCATGTACTCCACGAAACCGATGTGGTAGCCCGCCTTTTCCGCCAGACCCACGGTGACCACGTTGGCGCTGGCCCCGATCATGGTGCCGTTCCCCCCCAGGCACGCCCCCAATGCCAGGGACCACCACAGCACGTTGTCCTTGGGCAGGCCGAAGCTCTCGCTCATGAACAGCACAATGGGCAGCATGGTGGCGGTGAAGGGGATGTTGTCGATGAAGGCCGAGGCGATGGCGCTCACCCAGAGGATGAGGATGATGGCCAGCCACAGTTTCCCCTGGGAGAAATAGAGCACCGCGTTGGCGATCTGCTGGATGAGGCCCGTCTCTTCGGCCCCGGCGATGACCATGAAGAGGCCGACGAAGAACATCAGGGAGGGCCACTCCACTTCGTGCTCCAACATCTCCACGATGTCCACCCTGGAGACCGCCAGGAGCAGCAGGGAGCCGATGAGGGCCGCCACCGACACCTGCATGTGCAAAAAGCCGTGGAAGGCGAAGAGCAGGATGGTGAAGCCCAGGAGAATAAGGCCCTGGATCATCAGCTTCCTGTTGGTGATCCGGTACTCCTCCCGCAGATAGGCGATGGTCCGCTCTACGTCCTTGACTTCGGCCGCCTGGAAGTCCTTCTTGTGCCACCACAGATAGTAGAAGCACGAGATGACCAGCATCACCAAGCAGACCAGGGCGAGGTTCACCACGAAGGCCCCGAAGGTCAGGCCGGTGTAAGACCCGATCAGGATGTTGGGCGGGTCGCCGATGAGGGTGGCGGTGCCCCCCACGTTGCTGGCGAAGACCTGGGGTATGAGGAAGTTCAGGGGGTGCACCTTGAGCGTCACCGCGATCTCGATGGTCACCGGCAAAACCAGGAGCATGGTGGTGACGTTGTCCAGGAAGGCCGAGAGCACCGCGGTGAGGAACTGGAGGACGAAGGACAGGATAAAGACGTTGCCCCGGGCCCAGGCGTAGGCCTTGTAGGCCAGGAACTGAAACACGCCGGTCTTCTTCAGCACCCCCACGAAGATCATCATCCCCAGGAGCAGGAAGATGACGTTCAGGTCGATGGCTGCCATGGAGTCTTCAAAGGAGAGGATGAAATACCCCTTGTCTAAGACGCCGGCGGTGTAACTGATAAAGAGAATGAGGGCCGCGCCCAGGAGGGCCGCCAGGGTGCGGTGCATCCATTCAAAGGAGATGATGAGGTACACCCCGAGAAGAATGATGGTGGCAATCCAGAAGGCCGGGGTGACGGCCCGCTTCAGGGGAAAGTTGCCGGCCGCCTGGAACAGGCGGTTGCCCTGGGCGTCGGCGCCGGCCTCCGCCACCTGCACCGCGATGGGCTTCAGATGCTCCCAGTTGGGCTTGAAGGCCTTGACCTCCACCCGGGCGGCAGGGAGGGCCCCGGCGGGCAGCTCGAATTCCCGCGAGAAGCTGCCCTGCTTGCCGGTGACGATCTCCTCCTCTTTGCCCAGGGGCTTAACGTGCCGGCCGTTCACCAGCACCTCTACCTCCACCTCTTTGACGCCCTTGCCCGTGGGACTTTTAAAAGTCCCGGACACGGTGAGGCGATCCCCCGCGGCCAGGGCCAGGGAAGAGAGGCAGAAGACCGCGGCCAGGACTACCGCTAGAGAGAGCAGCGAAAATCGTTTGATTCGATTCATATGAGCAGTCCTCTTGGATTATTAATTAAAGAATCATAGAAATTGGAATCTCCGAAAAATGCATGATAATTTGGCGAATTTGACGAATCTTAATACCCCCTCCCCCTTGAGGGGGGAGGGTCAGGGTGGGGGTGGCAAAATCTTTGCTTAATTTTAACGTGCTATCCAATTTACCCCCCTCCCCCTAACCCCCTCCCACCGAGGGGAGGGAGGACAATAGTTAAGTTTTTTTCGCCTTCACGCTATTTTTTCAGAGGTTTCGAATTACCTCTCATAGGGGCGGTTCGGTCACCGCCCCTGCCTCGGTTTACTTCAGCAGCACCGGCATGCCCTGCCAGTGCCAGATGAAGGCGCAGAATACCGCCAACACGGCCATGAGGATGATGCTGGGAATCCAGCCGTAGGTAAAGAATTCCCCCGTGGTGAACTGCTTGGACTCATAGGCGATGGCATTGGGCGCGGCGCCGATGAGCAGGTTAAAGGGCATGCCCGCGGTGACCAGGGAGGCGAAGAGGATGACATGAGGCGCCACCCCCAGGTACTTGGCGATGACCAGGGACACTGGCAGGCTGATGGCGATGGCCGCCACGTTCATGATAAAGTTGGTGAGCACCAGCACGAAGAAGGCGATGGACAGGATGAATACCAGCGGAGGCGCCGCCTGGAACAAGGTGAGCCAGTGCACCGCCAGCCACTCCGCCGCCTTGGTGTTCCACAGGCAAAAGCCGATGGACATGGCCCCGCCGAAGAGCAGAATGATGTTCCAGGGAATGGTCTCCATGTCCTCCACAGTAAGGGTGCGGCTGAGGAAGAAGGCTACGGTTCCCACCAGCATGATGCCGGCCCGGTCCATGTCCCGAAATGCCGGAATGGGCAGGAAGGCTTTGAGGAAAAACAAGGTGATAATGGCGAGCACGGTGACCAGCACGAATTTCTCTTTGTTGCTCATGGGCCCCAGCTCTTTGGTGAGCTGCGCCGCCCGCCCACGCAGGCCGTCGATATTGGCCCGCTCCGGCTTAAATAAGGTGATGATGATGAGCCAGATGGCGAAGATCATGATCACGCCCAGGGGCAGCATATACCAGGTGAGTTCGAAGAACCCGATGTCATAGCCCTGGGGATAGAGCACCCCTTTGATGCTGGCGCCCTGGGTGAACTGCTTGAACATCCCCGCCGCGGCCACGCCCCGGGCCGCGCCCAAAAAGGTGATGATGGAGCCGGCGCCCGCGGCCCAGGCCATGCCGATGAACAAGCCCTTGCCGAACTTGGTGGGCTGATCGCTTTCGCTGTACAGACCATGGATAGCCACCAACAAAGGGAAGATGGCCGCGGCCACCGCGGTGTGGGCCATGATCAGGGTCATGGCGCCCACCACCAGAAAGGTCCCCAGCAGGATAAAGTTGGTTCTTTCCCCCACAATGTTGAGCATCTTATAGGCCATGCGCTTGGTGAGTCCTGAGGCGGTGAACGCGGTGCCGATGACTACCGAGCCGAAGATGAACCAGACCGAGGGATCGAAGAAGTCCCGCAAGGCATCGTTGGCCGGCCGGATGAGAAAGATTACCTGAAACAGGCCGATGGCAATGGCCGTGGCGCCGATGGGCATCACCTCAAAGATCCACCAGGTGCCGGCCATGAGAAAGAGGCCGATGGCCATTTTCCCTTCCCAGGGGAGATTGAAGACCTTGCCCCCGGGGTCCACCGCGTCCGGCAAGGAAGGAATGGCGTAAAACAAGAAAAATATTCCCAGGCCAAAAAGAATAAAAAATATGCGTTTATAGTCGATTACCACCTTTTTGGGGGCAATGACGATCTCTTCGGGCATCTCCGGCAGGCCCGCGCCTACCGGCATTTTTTTGGTTTCTTCCGCCATGGCGTATCTCCTTTTAGATAATCCGGGGACCGGCTAGTCGCCCAGGATCATATCCGAGATCTCTTTGAAGAGATCGCTCAGACGGATCATGCCGGCCACCTTGTTATCCTGCAGCACCGGCACCACGCCCACGTCTTCCTTGATCATCAGGAAGATGGCCTTGGCGATGGGGTCGCCGCCCTGGATGGTGACCTTGATGGGGCTCATGACCTCGCTCACCGCCTTCTGGGAGGCTTCTTTCAAGCCCGGCCCGAAGAGATCGCCCATGAGGACCGCAAGGTTGGGGTCCCCTTTGACCAACGCGGTCTCGTGCAGGAACCGGGGCTCCAGGCCCTTGATGATGTCCCGCAAGGTCAGGATGCCCATGAGCTGATACTTTTCATCAAAGACCAGCACCGCCCGGGGCTCGAAAGTCCCCTCAAACTTGATGGACGCCTCCCGGACGATGGCCATGGCCTGGCGCAACGAAAACCAGTAAGGGATGTGGGGATAATCCGCCAACGGGATCATCAAATCTTTCACCTTTTTTTCTTTAGGCATACAAACCTCCGTCTGAATAATTTTTCTGGAAATACCAAAAATAAGGCTCGCGCTCTGATCCGCCGCGGGAGCGGTTTCTCTTGCAAAAACTTTTAGCAACCGGAAGATTAAAATGAGATTAAAAGGAAGGAGCGGTCCGTTAAATTTCTGTTAAAATCGTTCATTATTTCACAATGTCCATTTGGGGGCGGCGGCAAACCGGCTTCTGCTTGTGAGGTGGATCCGGTTTTCTTGGACACGTGATTGGGAGATAATCAGTGACCCAGGAGGACCGAAAAGTGTCAAAGGATGTGGATGATGAGCAGGTAAAGGGTGAGGCGAGCCCAGGGGGGACGGAGGGAGGCCGTAGGCCGACCGGAGTCCCCCCTGGGCATGAAGGTGTGGGGCCATTGGCCCGGGGTCAACGTTGGACGGCTCCCAAGAAACGAGAGGTGGTGCTGCGCATCCTCCGAGGGGAGCCCATGGAGCTTCTCTCCCGGGAGTTGGGCGTCGAGCTTTACCGACTGGAAAAGTGGCGAGACGCCGCCCTGGCGGGCATGGAGGAGGCTCTCAAGGCCCGCAACGGCGATCCTCTCAAGGGCGAGTTGGACAACGCCATGAAGCGCCTCGGTGAACTGACCATGGAAAACGAGTTGTTGTGGGCCCGGGTGAGGCGCCCCGGCCCTTTAGCCAAAAGGAGGTCGAAGAAATGAGCTGCACGGCCTCCGCCGCCACCGCCAGACCCTACGGCGTCAAGCTGGTCTGTCACACCTGGGAGCAGCCCCGCTCTTCGTATTATGCCCACCGCCAGGTTGCCGGGTTGCCGGTCAAGTTGGCCCAGCCCGGCAAACGGGGGCCGAAGACCACGCTCTCTGATGCCGAACTCCTGGAACTGATCCGGGCGGACCTCACGGCTTCGCCGTTTCAGGGCGAGGGACACCGGAAAGTATGGGCCCGGCTCAGGGTGCGGGATGGCGTCAACGTGGGTCGGCGGCGGGTGCTCAGGCTCATGCGGGAAAATAACCTGCTTTCTCCCTATCGGGGCCGGCGTGGTAACCCCCGTCTCCACGAGGGGGAGATCATCACCCAGGCGCCCAACCTCATGTGGGGCACCGACGGCGCCAGGGTCTTTACGGTAGAGGAAGGCTGGGGTTGGATCTTCGTCGCGGTAGAGCACTGGAACGCGGAGTGCGTGGGTTGGCATGTCTGTAAGCAGGGGACCCGATTCGCGGCCCTGGAGCCTATTTCCCAGGGGATGAGGGCAATCATTGGATCGGTGGCGGCAGACGCTGGCCGGGGCCTGTCTCTGAGGATGGACCACGGCACCCAGTATCTGTCGGACCATTTTCAGAAACAACTGAAACACTGGGGCATTAACCCCAGCTTTGCCTTTATCGAACAACCACAGACCAACGGTGTGGCCGAACGCTTTATCCGGACTATCAAAGAGCAGGTCATCCATGGCCGGATCTTTCAGAACCTCGAGGAGGTCAGGACGGCGGTCAGGCGCTTCGTGGACACCTACAACCGCCAGTGGCTGGTGGAGAAAAACGGCTTCAAAACCCCCTGGCAGGCCAGGGACCAGTGGCTCGCCCAAGCCCCTCTATCTCGGGCGGCTTAATAAAAACTTGTGTCCAGAAAACCGGATGCGGTACAGTATGATCACTTCAAAGGTATCGCAAAATTGCTTAATTAGGTTTACAAAACTCCAAGCGGCTAATGTCACCCCCCCTCGTGTATAAAGGTAAAGGGAAATTTTTGGAGTTGGGAGGCTGTCCCGTTCATAGTTGAAAGTTGAAAATGGGATGGCGGTTCATCCAGCCGATTCGGTAGAATCGGTTTGGGCAACTAACGTTAGGGAGGAACCGCCATGAAGCCATCTTACCAGATTGTTG
>Ga0194125_10008614_pt1 | contig 14344 bp, 10 predicted proteins | sample TA2KigC250mmetaG_FD_148626 | JGI IMG/M metagenome (GOLD analysis project Ga0194125, IMG submission 148626) | Freshwater microbial communities from Lake Tanganyika, Tanzania - TA2015034 Kigoma Deep Cast 250m | ecosystem: Environmental > Aquatic > Freshwater > Lake | place: Tanzania: Lake... | reverse complement strand
CTCGTCGAAATAACTGACTATAATCCGCACTGTGTCGCGCAAGGTCGCGCCCGGAACGGGCGTCTCAAACCACACATCCGGCGGGATGAAGTCGTCTGAAGGCGGATTATTCTGAACGCGAATGGTTAGAGTCGGCGAGGCGCCGGCATTGCCGGCTTTATCATAGGCGCGGGCTTCGAGGGCATATACGCCGTCGGAGTCAGAGAGGGTGTTCCAGGTGAAGGTGTAGAGGGTATCATTCAGGGGTGTTGCAGGTCGGGATGCAATGCGCCACAGGTCGGGGGCGAAGCCGTTCTTGAAGATGCGGATGGAGTCGAGTCCGGATTCGTCAAAGGCGGTTATGACGATTTCGACGCTATCGGCGACGACTATCTGCGAACCTGTTCTGCCGTCGACCGAAACCCATTCGACCGCCGGAGGCTTGTTATCTTGAGGAGGCGCCAGGATGGTCTTCTCTTCGGTGCAGGAAATGAAGGCTGCGACGAGCGAGCCGCAAGTATAAAGTAACAAATGCTGAAGAAATGGGGATTTGCTTTGCATTTTAAACTCCTAAAGATATTAGATTCCGATGAGAAACGAATTCATAAGTAATATAAACCAAATTACTATAAAATGCCAATCCTGAATGGCTCATAAAGAAATAGGGTCTGCCGAATAAAGACTTATTCTGCAGACCCTAATTCGATATTATGAACAAACTCAACGATTAAAATAGACTTTCTCTTTCGTCGATTTGACCTGTTTTTCCAGTTTATCGACGGCTTGGGGTATAAGTTTATAGAAATCTGCGCCTTCGACACGCGATGGCAGTAATTTTCCTAACATCGTCAACCGCAGTTCGACCGATTTTACATTACCGTTCTCTTCAAGGATGACATCCGCATTGAGATTTCCGTCGAAATAGCGCTTAAGCCGTTCGATTTCCTTAGTTGCAAACAAGCGCAGTTTCTCGGTGGCGTCAAAATGACGGGCGGAAAAGGTAACTTTCATTTTCTCTCCATTTGGATTTAGTTGAGGAATATATTATTATCAATGCCAATAACAATGTAGTGACAATGAAATGGCATTGAGTGATTGGAAAATTATAATCGGCGCGGTCCGTGTGGTCGTATCAGCCCGCCACTCACTAAAAGTTTAAAATTGCAGGTTGTATCTACTTTCTCCCTTTCTCCCTTTCTCCCTTCTCAGCATCAGCATCAGTATTTATAATGTCGTCGCGCTCCGAGCGCGGATGAGCCTGCTTATAGACTTTGACCAGCCTGTCCATCCCAATATGCGTGTAAATTTGGGTCGTAGTCGGGCTGGAGTGGCCGAGTAGTTCCTGCACTTCGCGCAACCCGGCGCCGCGTTCGATTAAATGCGTGGCATAAGAATGGCGTAATTGATGCGGATGCACCGGCTCATCGACGATTGCCGCGCCGATGAGAGACTCTATCCGCCGCCGCACGTCGCGGTCGGTCAGGCGTCGTCCGCGTTGCGAAAGGAATAATGCATTCGTTGGGTGTTTAGAACTTATGAGTGAGCCGCGATGAGATAAGTAACGATTGACCGCCTCTATAGTCTTCTTCGGCATAGGAACGATGCGCGCCTTGCCTCCTTTGCCGATGACGCGCACGCAACTATGGTCGATGCTATCGATATTCATACTAACCAGTTCCGAAATCCGCAGCCCGCAGCCATAAAGCAATTCGAGCATCGCTTTATCGCGCATCGATAACATATCATCTTCAGCCGGTGTATCGAGCGCTTGCGTTATTTCATTTACCGACAACACCCGCGGCAGAGGGCGTTGGGCTTTAGGCGATACGACGCCTTTAGTCGGATTATGGTCGATAGCGCCGATGCGCTTAAGATGAAGGAATAATGCCTTCAGCGCGGCTAATTTCCTTCCAATCGAACGCGCTGATAGACCGCGCTGATGAAGTTCAAAAAGAAAAGCGCGCACATCGCGAAAGTCAACATCTGTTAAGCAACGCTCCCGCCGGCTCAGGAAATCGGAGAACTCCTTAATATCATTCGTGTAAGCGCGGAGTGTATGCGGACTGAAGCGTCTGGCGGCAATTTCAGTCAAATACTGCCCGGCTAATTCATCCATTCCGGATAGTCTCTTTATAGTCGCAGCGCCGGCAGAGCCGTTGAGCGCCTTGCCGGGTTTTCTTTTCGAACAGCGTTGGGAATTGACACATCGGGCAAGGTCCGGCTATCGGCGCATCCCAACTTGAGAATTCGCACCGGGGATATTCGCTGCAACCGTAGAACACTTTGCCGGTTTTCGTGCGGCGCTCGACTAAATGTCCTTGGCAATCCTCTATCGGACAGGCGAATTCGGTCTTCAACGGCAGAATACTCTTACATTTGGGGTAGTCGCTGCAACCGAGGAATTTGCCGAACTTACCGCTGCGGACGAGCATCGGCTTGCCGCATTTGGGACAAAGGACATCTGAGGTCTCTACTTTTTTATCGGCAGATTTCTCATTTTCAATAGGCTCGGCGTAGCGGCATTTGGGGAAGCCGGTGCAGGCGATGAATCTGCCTCGACGGCCAAAGCGAAAGACTAACTCAGCACCGCAATCGGGGCATTTTCGTCCGACCGGTTCCAGCGTCACTTTTTTCAATTCCCGACGCATTCCTTCTGCATTCTCCAGCGCGATGCTGAACGGTGCATAGAAATCGCCGACTACCTCCCTCCATCTTATACCCTCTTCGATGCGGTCGAGTTCCGTTTCCATCCGCGCGGTGAAGTCAACCGAAAAAATATCGGGGAAACTATCGACTAATATACGGTTGACGGTTTTACCCAAATCGGTCGGCACCAGCGCGCGCTCCAACCTGTCGATATAGCGGCGGTCGAACAGCGTCGAAATAATCGTTGCATAAGTGCTGGGCCGGCCTATGCCTTTCTCGTCCAATTCCTTGACCAGACCGGCTTCGGTGAAGCGCGGCGGAGGCTGGGTGAAGCGCTGTTTGGGCATCAATTCCAGCAAATTCAACGGCATACCTGCTTTCAGACCGGTCGGCAGCGCGCCGGCGGGAGGCTCTTCAGCGTCGCGGCCAGATTTGGCTTCGGCTTCTTTTTCGGTTTCCTTAATATCGGCGAACACGAGCAGGAAGCCGGGATATGCCACTATCTGCCCGGAAGCGCGGAAAATTGCTCCGGTATAACCTTCAATAATAACAATCGTAACATCGAATTCGGCATCTTTCATTTGTGTCGCAACGAAGCGCCGCCAAATCATATCGTAGAGTTTATATTCTTCCGGCGACAGGTAGGCTTTTACGAGTTCCGGCTTGAGTCGGACATCGGTCGGGCGGATGGCTTCGTGGGCATCCTGCACCGCGCCTTTGGTATTTTTATAGACGCGCGGCGCCGGCGTTAGATGCTCAGGACTGTAATTAGTTTTAATAAATTCCCGCGCGGCAACCAAGGCTTCATTTGAAACACGCGTCGAGTCGGTGCGCATATATGTTATCAATCCGACGGCGCCCTTTTCGCCGATATCCAGACCTTCGTAAAGTCTTTGGGCGATAGCCATCGTGCGTTTGACGGGAAAGTTCAGACGCCGCGCCGCATCCTGCTGCAAAGTGCTGGTGATGTAAGGCGGCGCCGGCGAACGCTTGCGCTGTGTCTTCTTAACTGACTCGACCTTGTATTCATCCGCTTTAAGACGGGACAAGATGTGGTCGGTTTGTTCTTGATTGGCTATTTCGGCTTTCTTACCATCGACTTTAACTAGTCTGGCTAAAAACGGTTCGACCGATTTGGCACTGAAGCGGCCATCGATAGTCCAGTATTCGACCGACGTGAAGGCTTCGATTTCAGCTTCCCGCTCGCAAATCAGCCTCAGCGCAACGGATTGAACACGACCGGCCGACAGCCTGCCGGTAACCGTCTTCCAAAGAATCGGACTTACTTTATAGCCAACCAGCCGGTCCAGCACGCGGCGGGCTTGTTGGGCGTCAACTTTGGATAAATCGATTTCGCCAGCCGCATGCAGCGCTTCTTCGATGGCGCGCTTGGTGATTTCGTGGAACTGGATGCGTTTGATTGCTTTGGCGGGATGGTTGATAACCTGGCTGATGTGCCAGGCGATGGCTTCACCCTCGCGGTCGGGGTCGGTCGCCAGCAACACTTCGCGGGCTTCGCGTGCTGCTTTCTGCATCGCTTGAACGATGGGCAGCCGGTCAGGCAGGTTGACATAAGTCGGCTCGAAGCCGTGCGCAATGTCAACGCCGAACTCCTTCTCCGGCAGGTCGCGGATATGTCCGCCGCTGGCGATGACCGCATAGTTCGCGCCTAAATAGCGGGTCAGCGTGCGGGCTTTGGTGGGCGATTCGACGATGACCAGAGACCGCCCGGCGGCATCGATGTTATAGCCAATTTTAGATTTGGTAAAAGTAGCCCTACCGCGCGCTGGGCTTTTGGCGCGGCTGGCGGTCTTAGTGCGGAAGGTCTTGCTCTTGGGGGCGTCGGCTTTGTTCAATGGTATTTATCGCCAGAGTTTCTTAAAATGGGATTATCGGACGAGAGCAGACCACCCTCGGACGGATCTGAAATATGCGCGGCTATAAAGAGTTTAATATCATCGGCATCCACGCGATTCCCGCCCATAACTACCGCACGTTCGATTATCGTATCCATCTCGCCCAGCGTCAGCAAGCCCAAGTGGTTCAACTCGATTAAATAACCGTAAGCCTCCGGCGTTAGAACCATTTTTTCATAATCATTCAGGCAGCGAAAAGAGGTCTCGCTCAGTCCGTCCGGTTTGACTGTCGAGCGCCGGTATTCAACCCGATTATAAAACCAGAACAGCGCAGTTTCGATTTCATTTTGAGTGTAGCCTAAACTGATTAAATTATTTGCCAGCGGTTCGAAATCGTCCGGCCTAATGTCGCCTTCCGGATAAGCGCGCATCAGTATGACCAGAATTTCGACTATATGTTGCTCCATAGGTTCCTTAAGCAGTGATAGTTACACAATCCTGCTGTAAGCGATTGTATAATTCACTCTATTAACGCAGTGTTATTATTAATGTTTACGCAAGCAGAGGAATCATTTCGTCTGATATTATACACAGCGTCAGAGATATTAATGGGGTCAGTTTATAGTAGTATTTTAAAGGGCGAACACGAGGTTCGCCCGTACGGGCGATGCTTGTCATCGCCCATAATTGAATTAAAAATCACTATAATCTGCACTACTTAACACTACTTTGTTAAGTAGAATATTTAAATACTTTCTGAAGCGTCATTGCGAACGAAGTGAAGCAATCTTTGTATTCAAAATATGATATTCTCAAGAGATTGCTTCTCTGCGCTCGCAAAGACGCGATTTACTTAACAAAGTAGTGTTAATGGGGTCAGTTTATAGTAGTATTTTAAAGGGCGAACACGAGGTTCGCCCGTTCGGGCGATGCTTGTCATCGCCCATAATTGAATTAAAAATCACTATAATCTGCACTACTTAACACTACTTTGTTAAGTAGAATATTTGAATACTTTCTGAAGCGTCATTGCGAACGAAGTGAAGCAATCTTTGTATTCAAATATGATATTCTCAAGAGATTGCTTCTCTGCGCTCGCAAAGACGCGATTTACTTAACAAAGTAGTGTTAATGGGGTCAGTTTATAGTAGTATTTTAAAAGGCGAACACGAGGTTCGCCCGTACGGGCGATGCTAGTCATCGCCCATAATTGAATTAAAAATCACTATAATCTGCACTACTTAATAAGTTCGTATACTTCGTAAGCGTCATGCTGCCCCCTGCGCAGTCAGGAGAAGCATATCGTCTGGAGAAGCGGGGACGAGATCCCTCGCTTCGTTCAGGATGACATCTATATGAACATAAGCAAAAATTTATGACGCTATGTATAACAAGACGAGACGCTTGATTTCAATCTGTCGATGTTGACATTATCATCGGAATAGTATTTGTTTGTTTATAATGTAATATAACGCAATTTTACAAAATTGACAAACTAAGAAATTATCCGATACAATTGATATTCACTTTCACACGAGTATTTATAGTGAACCAGTATTCACCTCTTCAGCGGGGGCTTGCCATCACCTATCTTTATGTTACGCCAAAAACACAAATTATAATCCTCTGCTTCACGCTGATATCTAACTTAAGTTACGCTCCGTGACATTTTTTATATTTTTTACCGCTGCCGCAAGGGCAGGGTTCGTTGCGACCAACGGTATGTTCGACACGCACTGGTATGCGTTTGCCGACGGGACGGGCTTGAGGTTTGCCAGCCGCCGCTCCAGTCTCATCCTCAGAAACGGCTTCGGCGGCGCCGCCTGAAGGACGGGCGGCCTCGACTTTAACAAAGGACATTCGCTGCCCCGATACTGGACGTTGCTCGCGCGGATCCTGTATTACTGCGTTGTATATTATACGCAGGGTTTCTTCGTTGATGGCATCGAGCATCGCCGAGAACATCTCAAAACCTTCTTTCTTATACTCAATGAGCGGATCGCGCTGCCCGTAGGCTCGCAGCCCGACGCCCTCCTTCAGCCGGTCCATATCGTAGAGGTGGTCTTTCCAGCGCTCATCGACCGTGCGTAGCGCCACCCAGCGCACAAACTGGTCGAAACGTTCGCCGCCATAAAGGTCTCTACGGCGGTCGAAAGCGTTCAGCGCCTGGGTCTGCAAATACTCCACCCAGTCGGTTGATCTGGACAAGACGCCCCATTGCGGCTTGGGCGGCGGCGATATCTGCAACGTTCGGCGCAGCCGCTCTGTAATTTCATCTATCTCCCATAAATCCGGCGCTTGATGATCATCGGCAAATTCGGCCAGTAGATTTTCCAGAAAATCTGCTGCGATATCATCGATAACGGTGCGGATATTCGGCTCGAAGAGAATCGCCCGCCGCCGACCATAGACCACCTCACGCTGCTGGTTCATCACATCGTCGTATTCGAGCAGGTGTTTGCGGATGCCAAAGTTATAGGCTTCGACGCGCTTTTGTGCCTTTTCGATGGAACGGGTAATCATCGGATGAGTGATGACCTCGCCCTCTTTGACGCCGAGTTTATCCATAATACCGGCAATGCGCTCCGAACCAAACAACCGCATCAAATCATCCTCTAAAGAGAGGAAGAATATCGACGCGCCGGGGTCGCCCTGCCGTCCGGCACGGCCTCGCAACTGGCGGTCGATGCGGCGCGATTCGTGCCGCTCGGTGCCGATGATTTGCAGCCCGCCTTCGGCTTTGTCTTTATCTTTACTGCCATCCGGCCAGCGCACAACGCCGGGTCCAAGTTTAATATCCGTGCCGCGGCCGGCCATATTTGTGGCGATGGTCACAGCAACAGGTTGCCCGGCGGTTTTAACTATTTCAGCCTCACGTTGATGCTGCTTGGCATTCAGAACATCGTGCGGAATCCCTTGTCGGCGCAGCATTCGCGAGAGCGTCTCCGATACCTCCACCGAGGTCGTGCCGACCAATATCGGCAGCCTATCCTCGTGCAGTTCCTTTATTTCATCTAAAATAGCGCTATACTTCTCGCGTTTGGTCTTGAAAATAACATCGTCGTTATCCACCCGCCGAACCTTCTCATTGGTCGGAATAACTACGACCTCTAATTTATAAATATCCCAGAATTCGCCCTCTTCAGTTTCGGCTGTGCCGGTCATTCCGGCGAGTTTTTTATAAAGACGAAAATAATTCTGCAAGGTTATCGTAGCAATAGTCTGGGTTTCGCCTTCGATTTTAACGCCTTCCTTGGCTTCGATAGCCTGATGCAGACCGTCCGAATAGCGCCGTCCAGGCATTAACCGGCCAGTGAACTCATCCACAATCAAGACTTTGCCGTCCTGCACGACATATTCGACATCCTTTTCGTAGAGCGAATAGGCGCGCAGCAATTGGCTGATGTTCTGGATGCGCTCGCTGCGCTCGCCATAGGTCGTCTGCAGTTCATCCTTCAAACGCAGGATCTGCTCGGCGGATAAATCCTGGCGGCTCTCGATGTTGTGAATCTCCTCAGATAAGTCGGGCAGCAGAAACATATCGGCATCCTTGCCTTCGAATTTGCCGAGCAATTCCCTTCCCTCTTCGGTGAGGTCGATAGTATGCTGTTTTTCGTCGATGACGAAGAGCAACTCCTCGTCCAGTTCGTGAAGGATTTTATCGCGGAGGTAGTCGTTTTCGACGCGGCGCATCAAAGACTTTGAGCCTTCTTCCGAGAGGAGTTTGGTCAATTTTCTGTGCTTGGGTTGGGCGCGGTAGGCTTTCAGCAGCAGTCTCCCGGATTCATAAAGGTCATCATCGTTCTGGCGTTCGAGCAATCGCTCGACCGAGTTGACAATTTCATTGACCCGATCGCGCTGAACCTTAACCAACCGATCGACGGAAGGTCGAAGTTGGTCATACATTTGAGTTGATTGGCGGACCGGACCGGCGATAATGAGCGGCGTGCGGGCTTCATCGATGAGAACTGAGTCAACCTCATCGACGATGGCATAGTGGTGTGGGCGCTGGACGATGTCGTCCGGACGAATAGCCATATTATCGCGCAGGTAGTCAAAGCCGAATTCGTTGTTCGTGCCGTAGGTTATATCGCAGTCGTAGGCTGTTTTGCGTTCCGGCGGCGTCATCGGATTGAGAATGCAGCCGATGGTTAATCCGAGCATTTTAAAAATTCCACCCATCCACTCTGAGTCGCGCTGCGCCAGATAGTCGTTCACCGTGACCAGATGCGCGCCCTTGCCTTCGAGGGCGTTGAGATAAAGCGGCATCGTGGCGACGAGGGTTTTACCTTCGCCGGTCGCCATTTCAGCGATTTTGCCTTGATGCAGCACCATCCCGCCAATGAGTTGCACATCGTAAGGCACCATATCCCACTCGGTCGCAATGCCGACGACATTCCAGCGTTTGCCCAGCGTGCGGCGGCAAGCCTCCTTGACCAGCGCAAAGGCTTCCGGTAGAATATCTTCGAGCGTCTCATCAGCGGTTAGGCGCTGCCGAAATTGCTCGGTCATTTTAGGCAGGTCGTCGTCGGTCAGCGTTCGCTTGAAATGCTCAAAATGTTTGTTTATCTCAGCGACCAGCGGGAAGACCTTTTTCAGTTGACGGTCGTGCTTACTGCCGAATAGGGATGTCAGAACACCCGATAGCATTTAGACGGGAGATTCCCCTCGATTTTTCTAATAGATAAAATAGATAATATAGACAATATGGACAAAACGGACATTGAATCATCTAGTGTTATGTCAATTGTGCAATGTCGCTATGTATAGTTGACAGTATCATCATCATTATCATCATCATCATCATTTATATTCCTTCATACAACCTGTCCGCCAGAAATCTCGGCAATCCGGCGTCAACAATCAATTTGGCGGTCTTATCGATATCATAGTCCAATCTTACCCAGCGAAATTCGGCAGTTTCAGTATCATAGATGCCATAACAAGCCCGTGGATCTCGGTCGCGCGGCTGGCCGACTGAGCCGACATTAATCAGGCGGCGGTCGTCGGCGGGATTGGTAAAAATAATCGGAATATGTGTATGACCGTAGAAACAGACTTGGCTTTTAAAAGCGCGGAAGGCGGCGCGAGCCTCGGTGGGATTAAAAATGTATCGCCATAGATCGGGTTCGGATGGCGATGAATGCACATAGGTTATGACAGTTTGCTCTATTATGATGGGATGCAAAGCGAGACGGTGAATATTTTCAAGGGCTAATCGGTTCATCGTCCAGACAGCCGCTTGACGGGCGTAAGTATTTAAATATTCCAGAGATAATCTACCAATAACCGCAGCATCATGGTTGCCGAGCAGAATCGGTATATGTTCAGATGTCAACAGTTCGAGGCATTCGTTGGGTTGAGCGCCATAGCCCACGACGTCGCCTAAACAGATGGTTTGCTCACAACCTTCCAGTTTAACGGAAGCCAGAACCGCTTCCAAAGCCGGCAGGTTGCTGTGGATATCGGAAAGAACGGCTGCCTTCAAGCGCTCTTGCTTTGACCTCCAGTGGTTGCGATGCTTCCGGATAATATATCATGATGGATGGCGTCCAGGACGCCGTTGATGAACTTGCCGCTCTTATCGGTCGAGTATTTCTTGGCAATCTCGATCGCTTCATTTATTGAAACTTTAGGCGGAACATCGGGAATATAGAGCAATTCAGCAGCGGCATTGCGCATAATCAAACGGTCGATGACCGCGATGCGATGAAACTCCCAGCGGATGACTTTAGAACGAATAATATCGTCGATGCGTTCCCGATGGGATTCGACTTGGGTGAGCAGACGCCGCGTATAGATCGGCGGCGACTGACCGTTGGTAACGAGGATATCGGCGAAAACCTCGTCCGGCGGACAATGACGTAATTCGGCAGCGTAGGCGATGCGCAAGGCAATTTCACGCGCGTAACGACGGCTCGGCAGATGGTTGGTCGGCGCGCTTTGCACTTCGAAATCGTCGCCCGCCCAGTCATCGACTAAAAAAGAGTTCAAAGGGCAGATGGATTGCTGTAGCGCTTAATTGTTTAATACTTAAAATTTGAGGTATCACTCTTTGGATGTCATCCTGAACGAAGTGAAGGATCTCGTCCTAAAGAGTTACTTATCCAGACGAGATCCTTCACTTCGTTCAGGATGACATACGACATTGCACAATTGACATAATATTAAAGTTTAAAATATGTCAACCAGTTATGGTGATCAGGGACAACGCCGTTGACGACATCGAAGAATCGGTTCTGCAATTGTTCGGCGACTGGACCGCGGCAGCCGGTCCCGATTCTAATGCGGTCGATGGAACGGATGGGCGTGATTTCGGCAGCCGAGCCAGTGAAGAAAACTTCATCGGCGAGGTAGAGCATCTCGCGCGGAATCAGGCATTCATTGATTTCATAGTTGAGTTTGCCTTCCTTATTGAGGTCTTGAATCAGTTGAATGACCGAATCTCGGGTTATACCGGGCAGGACGGATGCCCCAAGCGGCGGCGTCAGGATTTTACCGTTGAAGACAATAAAGATATTCTCGCCTGAGCCTTCGCTGACATAGCCGTTAGCGTCTAGTGCAATGCCTTCAACATAACCATCCACCATCGCTTCCAACTTGATGAGTTGCGAGTTCATATAGTTTGCGCCGCATTTGGCGAGCGCCGGGAAGGTGTTGGGCGCCATCCGCGTCCAGGATGATACGCACACATCCACACCAGCCGATAAGGCTTCCGGTCCTAGGTATTTCCCCCAGACCCAAGTGCCGACTACGACCTCAATCGGGCATTTGCCCGGAGCGACGCCCAGGCTGTCATAGCCCCTGAAGATAACCGGCCTTAAGTAGGCTTCTTCTTGTTTGTTAATCCGCAAGGTTTCGATGCAGGCGTCAAAGACCTCCTGCTCGCTGAAGAGAACCTCCATCCGATAAATCTTAGCGGAATTGAATAACCGCCGGATATGGTCCTGCAAGCGATAGACCGCCGGACCGCTGGGCGTTTTATAACAGCGCAGACCCTCAAACACCGAAGAACCATAATGCACAACATGCGACATCACATGAATCGTAGCGTCCTTCCAATCGACCCAGCGACCGGAGAACCATATTTTAAGACTTTCGTCGAAGGCGGACATTTATCCTCCGTTGGTGGTTGTTTTGCCTCGCCGACCGAGGCGGGATTAGTGATAATTGCGCTGTCAACCCTCTGCGGTTGACAGATTCCGAAACCGCTGCCGACTCGCCATAGTCGGCAGCGGCATTGCGAGCGCGGCAAAGCCATCACTATAACTCCCACTTTAATGAGATTGCTTCACTGCGTTGCAATGACGACGGGCAGAGACACCCACTCTCTTAAAGCCCAAAGCCTTAAACCTACCGTCCCATCACCTGTTCGGCAATCACGAGGTGCATTATCTCGTTGGTGCCTTCGTAGATGGTGGTAATTTTGGAGTCGCGCAGGAAGCGTTCGACCGGATACTCTTTAATATAACCGTAACCGCCGTGGATCTGCACGGCTTCGAGGGCGGTTCGGACGGCAAGTTCAGAACAATATAGTTTTGCCATCGCGGCTTCCTTGATGAATGGCTCGTCCTTGTCCTTCTTATGGCAGGCGGAATAGACCAGCCAGCGGCCGGCGTCGATTTCGGTCGCCATACGGGCGATTTTAAAACGCGTGGCTTGGAAGGCGGCAATCGGCTGTCCGAACTGGACGCGCTCCTTGCTGTATTTGACGGACTCTTCGTAACAAGCCTGGGCGATGCCGAGCGCTTGGCAGGCGACGCCGACGCGCCCGGAATTTAATGCTGTCAGCGCTATTTTAAAACCGGCGCCTTCCTCGCCCAATCGATTGGCGACCGGAACGCGGCAATCGGAGAAGCAGATTTCGACGCAGTCCGAGCCACGGATGCCCATCTTATGCTCCTTCTTACCGACATTGAAGCCGGGTGTGCCTTTCTCGACGATGAATGCCGACGCGCCTTTCGGTCCTTTGGAGGGATCCGTCAGAGCAATGACGAGCATTACATTACAGGTTGCGCCGGTAGAGATGAAATTCTTTGCGCCGTTCAAGATATAATAGTCGCCGTCCCGGATGACGGTGGTCTTCATTGCCCCGGCGTCTGAGCCAGCGCCTGCTTCGGTCAAAGCGAACGCGCCGATGGTCTGGCCGGAAGCCAGCGGCTTTAAAATACACTCCTTCTGTTCCGGTGTGGCGAACTTTTCCAAAGGATAGCCCACCAGTGAATTATGCACGGAAACAATAATCGCGCAGGAAGCGTCGACGCGGGCTATTTCCTCGATAGCGATGGCATAGGAAATCATATCCAGCCCAGCGCCGCCGTTCTCGACCGGCACGGTTATGCCCATAAAGCCGAGTTCGCCGAGTTTTTTCAGCGCCTCGATAGGAACGATTTCCTTCTCGTCGCGCTCGGCTACGCCCGGCGCAAGTTCTGCTTGGGCAAAATCGCGGATGGTGTCGCGAACCATCAAGTGTTCGTCGGTGTAAGCGAGATTCATTTAATATTATGTTTTAATTTGATTTTTGAAATTATAAAAATTCTTGACAAAATTACTTGACTCAAACTTTAATATGTCTTATATTGTTCGAGCGTCTCTGTTGCGACACTTAGACGCTTTGCGTTCATTTTTCGTTCCTTTCTGGCGCATCGACAAATTGTCGATGCGCTTTTTTTCTTGAAATTCTTTTAAACAACCAATATTAAATAGCCTTTACTGAATAATCATCATTCCGCTGCGCGGTGTAATGTAAAATGAAAATTGTGTTTCGCAGGTCTTGCGCGCAGTATGTGACCGGCCGGATATAAGCGTCAGGTCACACTCGCCTGCGACGAGCTAAGACCTGACGCAACATTGCCACGCTATTTTTCAAGGAAATTGAAAATTCCCCTAATTTGCCAGGCAGACGCTCTCATTTAGCGAAAAATATGCTTGAATAATGCCTGACGGGGGCGTCTGCCTGGCTATTGTGTTGATTCTAATAACTATAGAATCCTTTCCCTGACTTCCTTCCTAACTGCCCAGCCGCGACCATCCGGCGCAACAAGGGGCAGGGACGATACTTTGAATCGCCCAGTCCGCTGTGCAAGACTTCCATAATCGCCAGACAGACATCCAGTCCAATCAGGTCGGCCAGAGCCAAAGGTCCCATCGGATGCGCCATACCGAGTTTCATCACGGTGTCGATGGCTTCCGCGCCGGCGACGCCTTCCATCAGGCAATATACCGCTTCGTTAATCATCGGCATTAGGATCCGATTTGCGACGAAGCCGGGGTAATCGTTCACCACCACTGGCGTCTTGCCTAACTTCTCAGCCAAAGCCACCACGGTAGCAACAGTCTCGTCGGAAGTGGCTTGCCCTTTGACGACTTCGACCAGTTTCATCATCGGCACGGGGTTCATAAAGTGCATACCGATGACGGTTCCCGGGCGATTAGTGCAAGCCGCCAGCGTTGTGATGGAAATCGACGAAGTGTTGCTCGCCAGAATGTCTTCTGGTCCGCAAATTTCGTTCAAACGCTTGAATATCTCTTTCTTCGTTTGTTCGCATTCGATGGCGGCTTCCACCACGATGCAGCCATTGGCAGCGTCGTCGAGGTTTAACGAAGTGCGGATGTGGCTCAGCGCTGCGGCTTTGTCGGCTTCTGTAGCCGCGCTTTTTTTAATTTGCCGGTCGAAATTGCCGGCGATGGTCTTCAAAGCCCGGTCGAGGAACTCCTGTTTGATGTCGATGAGGATGACATCGAACCCGGAGGCTGCGGCGATATGGGCAATCCCGTTGCCCATAGTGCCGGCGCCGATGACGGCGAAAGTTTTTATGTCCATTTACACTCCTTTGTTATTTTTAATTATTGAACTGCTGGGT
>Ga0194125_10008612_pt1 | contig 14346 bp, 8 predicted proteins | sample TA2KigC250mmetaG_FD_148626 | JGI IMG/M metagenome (GOLD analysis project Ga0194125, IMG submission 148626) | Freshwater microbial communities from Lake Tanganyika, Tanzania - TA2015034 Kigoma Deep Cast 250m | ecosystem: Environmental > Aquatic > Freshwater > Lake | place: Tanzania: Lake... | reverse complement strand
GGGCCCGGGCGCCACAAGGGATTCGAGTACTCGCGCACGAACAACCCTACGCGGCGAGGCCTGGAACGTTGCCTCGCCGCCCTGGAGGGGGGGGCGGATGCGTGCGCTTTCTCCAGCGGACTCGCCGCGACCGACGCGTCTCTCGCATCCCTGATGCGGCCGGGGCAGTCGATCGTCGCCTTCAGCGACCTGTACGGCGGAACCTACCGGTTGCTCGAACGGGTCTATCGCCCATGGGGCCTCGACATACGCTATGCGGATGACACGCGTCCCGACGCCCTACTCTCTCTGGTCGATCAGTCCACGCGCCTCCTCTGGATCGAGACGCCGACCAACCCCCTGCTCCGCATCCTCGACATAGAGGCGATCTCCGGGGCCCTGCGCTCGAGACGCCCGGCGGAGGCGGACGATCCCTCAGGGCTCCTGCTGGCCGTCGACAACACCTTCGCCAGCCCCATGCTGCAACGACCCATCGAGCTGGGAGCCGACCTGGTGATCCATAGCGCCACCAAGTACCTGGGGGGGCACTCGGATCTGGTCGCCGGAGCGGTCGTCTCTGCGCGAGAGGAGACCCTCCAGCCGATCCGCTTCCACCAGAACGCCGCAGGAGCGGTGCCGGGGCCCTTCGATTGCTTCCTGCTCCAGCGGGGGTTGAAGACACTGCACCTGCGAATGGAGCGGCACTGCGCCAATGCGCTGCGGATCGCGGAGTGGAGCAGGAGACGGCCGGAGTTCTCGAGCGTGCTCTATCCGGGGCTTCCCGATCATCCTGGGCACGAAGTCGCGCGAAGGCAGATGAGCGGCTTTGGTGGAATGGTAACGCTGTCCCTCGCGGGCGGAGCGCCCGCAGCGATCTCTCTGCTCACCTCCACGAGGCTATTCGCATGCGCGGAGAGCCTGGGCGGCGTCGAGTCGCTGATCAACCACCCGGCAACCATGACGCACGCCTCCATGCCTCCCGAGGTCCGAAGTCGCATCGGGGTCGAGGATGGCATGGTGCGACTGAGCGTCGGGGTCGAGGACGCCGACGACCTGATCGCCGACTTGGAGCAAGCCCTGCGCGCGGGGTCCGGGAACCCTTGAGCCCCGCGAGCCGGCCCTAGCGCCCCTTGGTCCTCAGGAGGTCGAGCCCCTTCACGAGCCCGAGGGGCGAGGAGCCCCTCTTGCGGCCGTTCTGTGAGGACTTGCGCCGCTCGACCCCCATGGCGGCGCGGACGAGCTCGATCGGGATCGCGCCTGCGCTCAAGAACTCGTCGTGGAACTTCCTGAGATCGAATCCTGCGCCTGTTGAGGCCTTGCAGTCCTCCAGCAGTTCCTTGATCTGGATCATCCCGATCAGGTAGCTCATCGGCTGCGTCGGGTTGGCGCAGTAGCGGCGCACCTCCGCGACGGCGTTCGGCCGCTCCAGGTGCGCCTTCTTCACGAGGAACTGAACCGCCTCGTTGAAGCCCATGTTGCCTGTGTGTAGCTGCACATCGACGATGATCCGGCATGTTCTCCAGAGAAGATCCTTGAGCTGAAACAGCAGCGCCCGGTCATCCGCGAGGTACCCCTGTTCGCGCATCATTCCCTCGCAGTAGAGGGCCCATCCCTCCGTATTGCTGTTCGAGCGGAAGATGTGGCGGAGATGATGCCCCTTGACGAGGTTGGATTGAACCTGCTGCAGGTGGTGTCCCGGGTAGGTCTCATGCAGAACCAGGATCGGGATTCGAAAGGAGGCATGCCCCTTCGCCTGGGCCTCGCGGTGGACAAGATCGGCCCCCGGATCCGGCTCCGTGACCCACAGAGTCCCGGTCTGATCGGTCTCGAAGGGGGCCGGCCCGAGATAGGCTGCGTACGGATAGGTCGGGCGGGCGAACTCCGGCGTCGGGAGCACGCGGACCGACTCCCCCTCCGGTAGCGTCGCGATCCCCTTCTTCCTGAGGAAGCCCCGCGCCCGCGCCATCTCGGACTCGTACGCTTTCAGGATGGAGCCCTGGGGCGGATGCGAGAGCTTCAGCCGCTCGACGACGGCGCTCCATGGCCCGGCGGAGTCGATCCTGGCGGCGACGCGTTTGATCTCCCTCATCGTCTCTCTGTGGACGTGCTGGCCGATGGCGATCAGGTCGTCCACGCCCCAAGCCAGGGAGTGCTCCTCCGCGAGCAGCCTCTCGTAGAGCTGCCTTCCCACAGCGAACTCTTTCTTGCTGCGCGACATCAGGTCGGTCTCGAGCCAGTCCTGGTGCACGGAAAGGGCCGCCTGCGCCAGAGATGAGGCGCCCTCCAATGACGCGCGGAGCCGCGGATCACGGACAGAGGAGATGAATCTGTCGACGGATGTCGCGATGAAGTTCCTCAGCCCGCGGGTCGCGAGGCCGGAGGTCTCGGTGAAGACGGCAGGAGGGTTCTCGAGATTGGACCTCGCCGCCGCCAGGACCGCGCACACTTCGCGCAGACGGCCGAGGAGCGCCTGCGCCCTCCGGGCCGGAGGAGCGAACTCCCGCGCCAGCAGGGAATAGAGGCCGTAGGCGATCGGCTCCACGTAGAAGCAAGGCGACTCCCTCCATGGAGGATGCTTCTGGAACCTCAGGATCTTCGCGGAGAGCGCGCCTCGCGCGAGCCTGCAATCGATCGCGCGATCGGGGGAGAGATCCCTCTCGCGTACGGCTGAGATCTCCGCCAGGAAGCCCTGGAGAAGACCGATCTCGCGCTCGCAAGCCGCCCTCGACCGATCGGGGAGATGCTCGTCGTTTGCCCCGTGGATCCCGAGCCAGGTCGCGCCCACGGGGTCGATCTCGACGAACGTCTGGATCATCCTCTCGACCAGCCGATCAAAAGAGAGATCTGCGGAGCCGCGCGGCATCGCCTTCCCCCACCCCAACACCCAGTCGGAGCCGCCCCCCCCGGGGCCTCCCATCGTCGCGGCGGATTCTAGGGAAGCGGCCGAGTCCGCGCCACCAGGAACCGGGAGCCGGGACCGCTCCCTTCCGGCGCTCAGGAAGGATGGAACAGGACGTGACAGACATCGCCGTCCTGGATCTCGTACTCCTTCCCCTCGACCCGGATCCGCCCGTGGCGGTGAAGCTCCGCTCTGGATCCGAACGTCTCCAGGTCCTCCGGCCGGAAGACCTCCATCCGGATGAAGCCCCTCTCCATGTCGGTGTGGATCCGTCCCGCCGCGCGCGGGGCCTTCGTCCCCTTCGGGATGAGCCAGGCCTGCAGCTTCTCGTTCGCGGTCGTGTAGAAGGTGATGAGCTGAAGGAGGTCCCGCGAGGCGGCGACGAGACGATCGAGGACGCGCCCGGGCAGCCCGAGATCGCGCAGGAAGGCATCCCTCTCATCAGGAGCCAGCTGCGCGAGCTCCTCCTCGAGGCGGATCGGTAGGGCGAGCAGCGTCTCCGAGGCCGCCGCCTCACGCAGGCGGGCGATGCACGGGGCCTTCCCTTCCGGATCGTCCTCCGCGACGTTCGCGACCACGACGACGGGCTTGTCGCTCAGCAGGAAGAGCTCCCGGGACTTCTCCAGATCCTCCGGCGCGAGCCGCGCGCGCCGCAGCGGGACTCCCCTCTTGAGCGCCTCGGTCAGACGGGCGATCGCGGCGAGGTCGACGGCCGCCTGCCTCGGATTCGCCTTGGAGGCGTGCTCGACCTTGACCCGGTGTTTCTCGACGGTGTCCAGGTCCGCGAGCAGCAGCTCGGTCTCGACGATCTCCATGTCGCGGACCGGATCGACCGATCCGTCGACATGGACAATTCTCTCGTCCTCGAAGCAGCGAACGACGTGGACGATCGCGTCGACTTCCCGGATATGGCCCAGGAATTGATTGCCCAACCCTTCGCCCTTGCTCGCTCCGCGGACCAGTCCGGCGATGTCGATGAATCGAATCGAAGCGAGGATCATCTCCTCAGGATGCAGAAGCTCGGCCAGCCTCGCGAGGCGGGGATCGTCGATCGGCGCCGCGCCGACGTTGCGATCGATGGTGCAGAAGGGGTAGTTCGAAGCCTCGGCGTGCGCGTGGGTCAGCGCGTTCAGCAGGGTCGACTTGCCGACATTGGGAAGCCCTACAATCCCCATCTGCAGCGCCATGACTGCTCCTCCTAGCCTGCGCCCTCCGGAGGATAGCACGCATCCATCAGGAGGCGCGCCAGCTCCTGCGGGGAGTCGGCCAGGATGTCCGCGCCTCGCAGCTCCTCCGGTCCCCCGTAGCCGTAGAGGCATCCTACGAAGGCCAGGCCCGCCGACCGCGCCGCAACGAGGTCGCTCCTTCGATCTCCGACGAGGACGCCCCGGCCGCCTCCGAGATCGGCGACCGCGCGGCGCGCCATGGCGCCCTTGTCGTCGAGCCCTTCCATCCCGTGGAAGTAGACCCGATCGAAAAGGAGGTCGTAGCAGAGCCTCCGCGCCACCGCTCCGATGTATCGTTCCCCTCCGTTCGTCACGATCGCCAACCGCGAGCCGCTGCGCTTCAGCTCTCGAAGCATCTCTCCGAGCCCATCGTAGAAGGAGGCGCGCGCGAGCATTCCGGCGACCTCGTGGTCGAGACAGCGCGCGCGTAGATCGCCCGCGAGGGCGGCGTGCTCCTCGGGCAGGAGGGATCGAAAGAAGGTCTCGCCCGGCTGGCCGGTCAGATCGCGAATCCTGGCGTCGGTCGGGACCACCAGGTCGATTCCCTTCTCCCGGCAGAAGAGGGCGAACGCCTCCTGTATCGCCGGATTGGCGACTTCGTGGGAAGGCACCAGCGTCCCGTCGTTGTCGAAGAGGATGATCTCCGGACGAGGGAGCCGATGCGTCGCCTCTCCGCGGCCCTCACGGTCCACGGCGGATCCGCCCCTTCGAGAACAGGCGATAGAGCGGGACATCCCATCGCGCCGGAAGGAAGCACTCCGTGATGCCGACGACTCCGTCGAGGGCCTCGTCCGGGCAGTTCAGCCTGCTGAGGCATCGGACATAGAAAGGGCCGCGGTCGACATCGCGCGCGACCTCGGCCCGCCATTCCATCTCATCGACAACGCCGCGGATCGCGAGGGGGTGGCGCATCCCCCAGCGGTTGCGGCGGACGCGCTCGATCTCGATCTTCCCTCCCTCGACAAGCCTCCCGCCGGAGCGGTCCCCATAGAAGAGATAGTGATGCGTGGGGCTCGGCCCTTCCCCCTCCGCTCCCCCGCCCGCCCGGCGGCCGAGCGGGGCGTCGGCCGGATCGAGGCGGTAGTAGGCGATCGTTCTCTCGCTTCCCTGGAACCTTCCCCAGAGCCAGCAGCCGACATTCACGCTGATCGGAAGCCGGCCGACGTTTCGATCGACATAGCCGAGCGCTTGCAGATCGAGGCTCTTGACCCGCCTGTCGATCGGGCCGCTCCACGAGATCCGTCCCGTGACCTCGGCGCGGGAGGCGAGGATCTGCCACTCATGCGTCCCCTCCATCCCGGAGTCTCCCTCGGTGCCCAGGGGAACGATGTCGCTGCCTCCGGCGAGGGGCCTGACGTTGAGCCGACCCTTGACGACCGTCCGAAGCCACTTCGACCGATCGGAGAACTCCAGGTCATAGGACCCGTCGGGATTCATCGAAAGGCGGTTCTCGCCAACGACGAGGCTCGAGTCCGCGGGCGGCGGGGACGGTGATCCGATCCCCTGCCGGCCGGAGTGGAGGTTCGGGAACCACGGATCGGATCCGCTGCGCACCAACGGCGTCTCGACGACCACGTAGGCGACGGTCCGCCCGCGATCGTAGAGCCCAAGGCCGAAGGCGCCGAATTCCGTCGGGTCCGCAAGGTTAGTCCCTTCGGCGGGTTGCGCCCCTTCCCTCTCCCGCAGCTCGAGGACCTCGTCGTAGTAGCGCGGCGAGAAGATGAAGCCGGAATACCAGGTGGCGACGACGACGTAGCGGCCGTCGAGGCTGATCCCGTCGAAGTAATACCATCCATACCCGCCCGGCAAAGGCGCGGCGCGCGCCTCCGTGACGGCCCGCTCAGCCACCATGACCCCCCTTCATGCCGGCCGGGCACCCCGTTCCCGACGTCGATCCAGGATCATACGCCATCCGGGCCGCTCTCGACCCCGAAATGGGCCTTCTCTCCGCGGCCGGTTGGATCGCGCCCTGAGCCCCGCCGGGAGACGGGCCCCTCTCGCCGGGTGCCTCGGGTCCCCGGGGACTCGTGGGCAGGGGCGCGGAAACACGCCCCGAGACAAGTCGATCAGACGTTGTCAGTCCGCGGCCACACCCCTAACCTTGTAGGAAGATGAAACGGGAGGGGAATCACCCGACGCGGGATAGGATCCTGCAGGCCGCGGTCGACCTCATGTGGAGGCACGGCTATCGCAGCACGAGTCCCGCCCAGATCATGCAGGCCACGGGCGTCGGCCAGGGCAGCTTCTACCATCACTTCCCCGACAAGAGATCTCTCGGCCTCGCGGTCGTGGATGAGATCGTCCGCGCGAACACGGAGGCGATGGACGGGATCTTCCGGCCCGAAGTGCCGCCGATGGAGAGGATCCGCCACTGGATCGAGGGCATCTCGCACCAGTACCGCCCCCCGTGCGATCGCGGTTGCCCGCTCGGGAAGCTCGGTATCGAGATGTCGGCGGAAGACCCCGCCTTCCGCGAGCGTCTGACCGCTGGATTCGCGCGCATACGCGAGCGGATCGTGAGGGCGCTCCGCGAAGCGGACGCCGCGGGCGAGATCGATCCCGAAGTCGATCCGGACGGGCTCGCCGAAGTGATTCTGGCGATCGTAGAGGGAGCGATCCTGATCGCCCAATGCGAGGGAGAGGCCGGGCCGATGGATCGAAGCGTTCTTCAGCTCGAGCGACTCCTCGACGGTCTGCAGCGCCCGGGGCTCGTGCCCCGAGCGAACGCCGCCGACCCTTGACCTCCGACTCTTGCCTCATGGGAGCATCTGATGACACGCGCTGATCGTTTCTCCGGTTGCATGCTCGGGCTGGCCGTTGGAGACGCCCTCGGCTACCCGGTGGAAGGCTGGACGGGGGAGCAGATCCGCTCCCGCTACGGGAGGATCGAGGACTACGTCGAGCCGCCGACGGAGCCGCCCGAGAGGTGGCGCCTGCCAGGACTCCACTCGGACGACACGCAGCAGGCGCTCATCGTCGCGGAGGCGTTGATCGAGGCCGGCAGGGCCGATCCCGACCTGATCTGCCAGAAGATGCTCGAAATGGCGGAGGGGCCTCCCCACCTGGCGCTGGGCGCTCACCGCGGGGCGGGGCGGAACTTCCGCTACACGGTCCAGGCGTTGCGCGATGGAGCCCCCTGGAACCGAGGGTCGCGGCACACGGCCGGCGTGGGAGCGAGCATGAGGGTCGCTCCCGTCGGTCTCGCCTTCGGGATCGACGACGCCGCGGTCCGCGCCAACACGACGACGCAAGCGCTGATCACCCACAACGACCCTCGCGCCGTGGCGGCCGCTTTCATGGTCGCCCACACGGTCGGGACGCTGGCCTGGCTTCCCCCTCGGGCCCTCGATCCTGAGGCGCTGCTCCTCGACACGATCAACTTCGTCCGCCGATCGGAGACTTGGCTGATCGAGACTTATGGCGACAGCCTCGCGCGGGACAGCAGGCCGGTTCTGCACCATATGAGCGAGGCCCTCCAAGGCATCTCCGGGCAAACCGGCATGCGGCCCGAAGCGGTCCTTCCCGGGATCGCGGAGAGGGCGTCTCAGCTCGCCGGCTATACGATCGAACACCCGTGCCGGGGATTCGCCCCCGCCGGCGTGGTCTCCGCCTTCTACTTCTTCCTTCACTACCGCGGGGAGTTCGAGGCGGCCCTGACGGAGGCGATCAACGCGGGCGGCGATGCCGACACGGTGGGAGCCATCGTGGGCGCCCTCTGCGGCACCTACGGAGGTCCCGGAGCGATCCCGGGGCGCTGGAGCGACGGCCTGCACGGCAGGGACCTCGTGCTCTCCCGCGCGCGCGCGCTGGCGGGGACGGCTTCCGCCATCGAGGCAGCGCCGAGCATGTGCGAGGTCGAACTCCGGTGGACGCTGGAGGAGGACCGGGTCCGCAGGGAAAAAACGGGACAGACGCCCGTCGACAGCAGCGGCTGGGTCCGCCAGGAGATCGTGCGCCGGATTCCCCCGACCCTGGAGCGACACGACCGGCAGGAGACCGACGGTCGCGAAGCGTACGGATCGCGCGGCGGGCGCTCGGGTTCCTCGGAGCGCAGGGGCTACTCGCGCGACGGGGGCGGGCGGGGCGGGGACAGAGGCGATCGGTCCCGCCGGCCGAGAGGCCGCCGCCCGCGGGACCGGAGAGAGGACTCCCGGGAGCGCTCGGAGACCGAGTAGATCGCGCCATAGCCCCTCCGGCGGCGCATCGCGCGCGTCTCCCCCTCCGGACGATGCTCAGAGAGTCTCGCCGGCCACTCGAAAGTCCCGACAACAGGAACCAGAGGATCCGATCCGTCTGAATGCGACCGGGCCGTCCGCCAGTCCGCTATGGAACCTGGAACTCGCGGCTCAGGGCAAGGTTCTCGACAAGAATGCCCAGGCGGACGGGGTTCGCAGAAACGACAGCTATCTTCGCAGAGTGATCTTTCGAGCCTCTTCTCGCCCCGTTAGCTCGAGCCTGCAGAAGTAGATGCCGCTCGGGAGGGATCGCCCGCTCGGGTCGTCTCCATTCCAGCTCACCGCATGCACTCCCGCGGGCAGCATCCGATCGACCAGAACGGCCGCCTCGCGTCCCTTGGCGTCGAACACGGCCAAGCGCGAATGGCCGGCCGCGGGGAGCTCGAACACTATCATGGTGGAGCGGGTGAACGGATTCGGCGCCGGCTGCCGCAGGGCGAAAACGGTGTCTCGCGTCGAGACGCCCGGCGCCGCCATCGGGTCGTCGGAGGTCTCGAAGGACCAATCGGCTGCGCTGGCGAGAGCCCGCCCTGCCTGGTCCAAGGCCGTCCGCAGGACCTCGGCGCGGTAGACCGTGAGCGGATCGAGGTTACCCGCCGGCCGGAAGCGGAGCTGGCGATCGCCATCGGACCACTCGAACGTCCCTGAAACATGGGGGGTGAGACGGAACGCGGCCTCCGTGGCGGTCTGGTTCATCGGGTTGTTGAAGCGGAGATCGATCGCGGCGCTTACCGGCACGCCATCGCCCAGCGGGCCGTATTCCAGCGCCAGCGGCTCGCCCGAGAGGGTCACGGCATCTCGCCAGAGGATCTCGGTCAGCTCGCGGCGATCGCTGCCGTACCCGCCCCACTGGTAGAAGTCATATGCGACCGAATCGCCCGGAGCCAGAGTCCCGAATCGTTCTTCGAAGAAGAGGTTCCCCATGTCCGCGCAGGACTCGGAGGGAACGATCGGGTACTCGCCCGTGTAGTTGCTGCCGAGCGGGGGATCGCATAGGAAGTACGCGTAATCCGGCATCTCCGGCCCATCCCCTCGCGGGGACAGCACGCCGATGGAGTAGAACGAGGTCCGGTCAAACGCCGCGAACCAGTTGCCGTCCAGCTGCGCCGGCGTTCTCCCGTGCTCGCCTCCGTACGCGACCTCGTCGTTGGGGAGAAGACCGCGGTCATCCGCCTGGCGATTGCTCCCCGGCGCGCTGCCGTAGAGCCACTGCTCGCGCCCCCAGACGAAGTCGAAGTCATGGCTCGTCTGGTCGATGTTCCGCACAAGGTACCGGTGGTGGAACAGCCGACTCTCGGCGAAGAACTCGACCCGACGATCGACCGCGACCTTGTTCGCGAGGCCATAAGTCCCCCCGGAGAAGAAGCGGAAGCGCATCGTCTGGAGGTCGCCCGAGACAAGCCAGCTCAGGGCGTCCCCACCCCATTTCACGTTGCTCGGGTAGGTGCCCGTTCCATCGTTGAAGGCTGCATTGTCGAGATGGAACGCCACGCGCTCCATGCAGTCGATCGTGTGAGCATCGCCCGTCTCAAGGTCGGTCACGTGCTCGTCGACGATGCACCCCGGACCGTGAGGAGTGGTGAACCCGGACCCAAGGATTCCCGTATGGACGTACCGGTTCCAGACCAGATACCCATTGCGGAAGTCGCGCAGACCGATGTCGCCGGTGTGGTAACGGTCGATGAAGACGGCGGCGAGATCGCTGGGCGCGTCGAACTCGATCGTGACTCGCGTCACCGTTGCGCTCGAGAGGTTGCAGGTGAAAGCGATCACGTTGCCCCGGAGGGCGACGCCGGAAACCCCCGTCCCCGTTACGTCCAGCCCGGAGATCTCGTTCGCGGCCGGGAACACCGGGATACGGATCTGGGCGTCAGTCACCGACGTGGAACGGATCAGTCCCAGATCTCGGATCGTATGATGGTGGCCCATTCCGGGACCATTGGAGGTCACGAAGAAGTCCGTGTACTGGTCCGACGGATCGGATTCGCCCCCGGTGGTGATGCCGGTCCAGCGCCGGACGCTATATAGAGAGAAGGAAGGCGAGACGCCGCTCCCCCCCTCGGCTCCCCGGTACGCGTAGGCGGTGGCCGTGTAGTTGCCCGTCGGACGCGCCTCGCCCACACCGGCGCCGATCTCGAAGTAGCCGGCGTAGCGTCCGTCTCCCGCGACGAGGTCGGGCAAGATCCCGTCATCGGCGAGATACCCCCTCACGCGAGGGTTCGCCGCCGAGACGACTACGACGGAGTCGCAATCGGGGAGCGGAGAGCCGTCGCGCGCCACCTCGGCGGTGACTGTGATCGTCCCGAACCAGGAGTAGGCATTCCGGTCCACGGACGTCATGACGCTCAACACGGCGAATCGAGAGTCGAGCGGAGGCCTCGGCTCGAGAATCGCCGGAGGGTCCTCGGGATCCACGAATCCGAGCGGGAGGTCGGGCGCCGTGTAGACGTCGTATCCGCAGGGGTCCGGGCTCTCCTTGTTCCACGGATTGCAGGTCGGCGCGTGGTTCCGGGCGAGGGAAGCGGTGGAGGCCGCCACCATCGAAGCCGAAGCGACAAGCAGGCAGGTCGCGGTGAGTATGGCCCGCCGCGATCTCCGCTTCGAAGTCACCGCCATCGAGGCCATCGATCGTCTCGGCAGGAGGCCGCGGAGAAAGATGTCAGCCGCAGATGTCATCACGAAAGTCCATTCTGCCCGGCGCGGCGGGCTCCAACCGTACGCTCCGGAGTCCCGGCTGGTCGAGCATTCGGCTCTGCGCTTCGCCGGATCTCCTGAAGCGTCGTCCTCTCCTCGCTTACCTCCCCGGCCCCACGAACTGAATGCCCGGGAGAGGATGATACCAGTTTCCGTGGTCCGACGGAAAGGGCGGGCGCCGAGCATGAGCGCGAGCCGGGCCTCCGCGACAACTGCGTGGGGGCTGTGCCTCCTGAAAACCCCATTCGAGGTCGACGTCGCCGGAGACTTCCCCTTCCGATCGGGTCTTGATTGGCGTGCCCTCAATTGCCGTGCAGGGAGATCAGTGGAGACCGACCACATTACTCAAGGCGAGAGCGACAAGGACGGATCGTCCTGGACGGCGGCCGGAAGGGCGGAAGCCGGGATCAGGCTGCCGTGCAAGACTAGCGGTGATGAAGCCTCGCTTGCAGCTCGACGCACTCGACTTGATCGGAAAAGCGAGGGGGCTCGCCGCGAGGAGGGCGGACCCTGACGGCTCCTCTTGCCTCGCCCTGTCCGCGTTTGCAGTTCGCAGGGTCCTGTCGGGGTCCCCGCACCCCCCCAGATCCCAGCCGAGCCCAGAGATCTCAAGGCGGAGATGCGCGCTCGCTCACGGCCTCCTCGCTTCTCTGCGCGGCCCTTCTGCAGCTCGAAGCCGTCCTCGGCCCCAGGAAATCACCCCCACCCGACATCGACAGGATAGGCTCCGCCCTCAGACCCACCGAATCGCGCGGGCGCCAAGGCGGGCGCCACCCACGGCCATCCACGATGCCGCAGGATCTTCCCCACCCCATCGGGATCGGTCAGGAAAGCGAGCACAACCATCGGGATCGACTTCGCCGCCGTCGAACACCGAGGGCATCAGTTTCGCGAGGATCGACGGTCTGGTTCCCAGGTAGGGACATGTCGGCCTGGACATCGCGGCTAGATGGAGTTTTCGCGGAGCACGCGGAGCGGAGTCGGCTTCGTTCGCGCGGAGATCGCAGACGGGGATCGTTGGATTGTCTTGAGCACGAAGATCATATTCGTCAGGTGGCCGGAATCGCTTCACACCCCGACGGGCCCCTGTGGCGGCGCCGCCGCACGGGAGCCCGTCGTCCCCTTGCTCGAGCCGGAGTCTATCCCCCCCGCCGGATGGATTCCGTCACCGCGCCCCGCGAATAGCTACCTGAACGCTGCCCGGATGGCCCCCCAGGTTGTCCTCGCGACCGGCGTCTCGCCGCAGGCGGTACTGAGGTGCCCAACGTACCCGCACGGACCTCCGGCGCACGGCGATCCCGTCGCGAGATAGAAGTCCCCGAGAGAAGTGGGCGGATCCGCACAGCTCCCCATGTCGCAGAAGAGAGGATCCGAGAAGATCACCGAGGGTTCGTAGACGATCCCCCCCGTGCCTCCGACACCCGATTGATCGACCGCGCTGCAGTCGAAGGTCGCGCTGCTACCGCTGTCGAGGTGGATCTCCCGCCCATCGAGGGGGGCGCAGTTTCCCCAGAGGATGGAATGACCGACGACGCTCGAGGATCCCGCGGAGGAGACTCCTCCCGCAGCGGACACGGCCAGGTTCCGGGACAGGGTCGTGTACTCGAGCGTCGCCGAGGAGTTACTAATCGGAGCATAATATAGGTGACAATGTGTTCGGCGATTGCTATACTGCCTTCCATGAAGATTCAGGATGCTCGTTCTCTGCCTGCCGCCGCGCAGGAGGATCTCCGCCGGCGGGTTGTCAAAGCCGTGTTCAACGGTATGTCCCAGACCGAAGCCGCGGGGGTCTTCGGGGTCGCCCGGGGCACGATCAATCGCTGGGTGGGGCTGAAGCGACGAGGGGGGCTGCGGGCTCTGCGGGCGAAGAAGCGGGGCCGTCCGAGGTCGCCGCGGCTGGCGCCCCACGCAGCGGCGCTGGTCGTTCGGATGATCGTGAGCCGATGCCCGGACCAGCTTCGGCTGCCCTTCGCTCTTTGGACGCGCAAAGCGGTTCAGCAGCTCCTTCGGGAGCGATTTGGTCTGCGGGTCTCGGTCTGGACCGTGGGTCGGTATCTGAAGCGGTGGGATCTGACCCCGCAGAAGCCCCTGCGGCGGGCGTTTGAACGAGATCCCGAGGAGGTCCGGCTGTGGTTGGAGAGGGAGTATCCGGCCATCCGAGGCGAGGCCAGGCGGATCGGTGCCGCGATTCACTGGGGCGATGAGATGGGTCTGCGCTCGGACCATCAGGCGGGGCGATCCTATGGCAGGCGTGGGCAGACGCCGGTGGTCCCTGGCACGGGTCAGAGGTTTCGCTGCAACGTGATCTCCTCGATCACGAATCGTGGTCGCGTTGCGTTCATGGTCTTCCGGGAATCCTTTACCGTGAGGGTCTATCGGCGATTCCTCAAGCGTTTGCTGCGCCACACGAAGCGTCCGATCTTCCTGATCGTTGATCGTCATCCCGTGCACCGGGCGAGGGACATCCAACGATGGCTCGCGGAGCGAGGAGATCGCATCCGCGTCTTCTGGCTCCCAGGGTACAGCCCCGATCTCAACCCCGACGAGTTTCTGAATCAGGACGTCAAGACCAACGCGGTGGGGCGCCAGCGTCCCCGGGATCTCGGGGAGATGACGGACACCGTTCGCTCCTACCTCCGAAGCACGCAACGGCAGCCGAGCATCGTCCAGAACTACTTCCAGGCCCCGAGCGTCCGATATGCAGCTGACTGAAACTGTCATCTATAAACCGCTCCGGGTAGTAACACGGCGCGGGAGTTTGGGGCTCACGTCGCCCTAGAATCCCCTGGTGGTGTACACACAATAAGCGAGTGCGTGTTTGAGGTCGAGCCGACAGCGACTTTGGGTGGAAGTGCGATATACGCCTGGCATACAGGACAGCTCGTGATCAGTGGCTGCACCTTCTCCAGCGAGGTGAGTAGTCCCCTTCGAAAGAGCCTTCTGACCCTTGCCGCTGACTTGTCTCTGTCCGGGAACAGGTTCATCTCACGAGGGGGAGATTTGGCGGCGCGCCTCCTACTAACGTATCCACCCGAAGTCGAACCCACATTGAATCGCCTCGTAGTGCGTGGGAATGTCTTCTGGACAGATGAAGGGGCGGCCTCTCCAAGTGTGCGGGTTCTTCTTAGCGCGGGGCACTTGGAGTGTACTGGCAGTACATTCATACGCAGTGGAGCACGAATCGAGGTCGCATTGGCAGACCCGATCGTCGTTTCGGAGAACATATTCGCCGAGTGTCATGTCGAACTGGCGAGCGCTCCCGGTGGAGCTGTTCGATGCAACGATATCTGGGGCTATGCGGTGCAGGACTACT
>Ga0194125_10008610_pt1 | contig 14348 bp, 11 predicted proteins | sample TA2KigC250mmetaG_FD_148626 | JGI IMG/M metagenome (GOLD analysis project Ga0194125, IMG submission 148626) | Freshwater microbial communities from Lake Tanganyika, Tanzania - TA2015034 Kigoma Deep Cast 250m | ecosystem: Environmental > Aquatic > Freshwater > Lake | place: Tanzania: Lake... | reverse complement strand
CTCAGCATAGGCATGGCAAGGACTTACGCCGAAATACACCTGTGCCGGCGCTGGATCGCCAGCTGCTCGCGCCGACCGACAACCACAACCCCTGGGGGCTACCCACAAAGAACCCCGAAGCGGCAAATAGCTTTCAGCGATTCGGCGGCGCCCTCAGTGGGGACAAGACTGCCTAAAGGCAGGACTCCGAGCCAGGAGAGCGGCCCGTTTGGAGTCCTGCCTTCAGGCAGTCTTCGCCCCAATGAGCCGAATCGCTGAAAGCTATTTAGTGGGCGCGCTGTCGCGCGGCGCGGGGGCGGCGGAGCTGCGGAAGACGGAGGCGGAGGCTGGCGAGCCGCTGGTGGTGGTGGTGCATCTGAGGAACCCGCGCAAGGCCGAGCCGTGAGCCGCGAGGCGGCGGTCAGGGGACGGCGGGCATGAGTTGCTTGAGGAGGGCGTCCAGGCCCAGGTGGTGGCCGAGGACGAAGAGGAGCATGGCCATGCCCGCGGCGGCGGGGACCGTGGCGAGCCAGGAGCCGAAGATGTTTCGGGTGACACGGCGGTTGACGGCGCCCAGGCCGCGGGCGAGGCCGATGCCGAGGACGGCCCCGACGACGCAGTGGGAGGTGGAGACGGGCAGCCCCAGGCGCGTGCACGCGAGCACGGTGGCCGCCGCGGCAATGCTCGCGGCCATGGCGCGCGAGGGGGTGATCTCGGTGATCTCCTTGCCGATCGTGCGCATCACGGTGTAGCCGTAGGTGGCCAGGCCAAGGACGATGCCCAGGCCGCCCAGGGCGAGGATCCAGAACGGCACGATCACCTGCGGCACCACCTTGCCGCTCTTCAGGATGTCGAGCACCGCGGCAAGCGGCCCCACAGCGTTCGCAACGTCGTTGGCCCCGTGGGCGAACGACACGGAGCAGGCGGCCATGACGGCCAGGGGCACGAAGACGCGCTCGACCCAGCGCAGTTGCTCGGGGATGGACAGCTTGCCACCCTTGCGCGCGTAGCGGCGCATGAGGAGCCACGAGAGCGCAGCGGCGGCCAGCGCGATGATCACCGAGACGACGACGGCCCTGCCGCCCGTGAGGTAGGCGGCAAGCGGGCTCTCCTTGCGGATGAGGTTCTTCAGCCCATCGTAGATGGTCGCCAGGGCCACGACGAGCGTGGTGAGGAGGACGATGAACGGCGTCATGCGGACCGCCGCGGGCAGCGGCTGGGCCTTTGTGAGGACGGAGCGCAGGATGAACTTGAAGATGAGGTAGCCGAGGGCGAGGCCCGCCACTGGGGAGATGAACCAACTGGCGACGATCTCGCCCATCCTGCCCCAGTGGACCGAGTGGACGCCTGCGGCGACGACGCCGAAGCCGGCCACGGCGCCGACGATGGAGTGGGTGGTGGAGACGGGCATGCCGAGGAACGTGGCGACGTGGAGCCACAGTGCCGAGGCCAGGAGCGCGCAGGCCATGCCCAGGCACAGCACCTCCGGCCGGCCAGCGAGAGCCGTGGGCTCAACAATGCTCTTGCGAATCGTGTCCGTGACGTCCGTGCCGACGAGGACGGAGCCGGCGAACTCGAAGATGGCGGCGATGAGGATGGCCTGCTTGACGGTGATGCAGCCGGCGCCGACGGGCGCGCCCATCGAGTTCGCCACGTCATTCGCGCCAATCGTCCACGCCATATACAGGCAGACGGCCACGGCACCGCCCGTGACGAGCCATTCCATCAGTGTCCCCTGCTTTCGCCTACGCTCAGCCCTTGACGATCATCGTCCGCAGCATGTCGCCGGTGTTCTCGGCCGCGTTAGCCAGCGCGCTGAGGGTCTGGAGGAACTTCTCGTAGAAAATGACGGTGATAGGGTCGAGTTCCTTCTCCAGGCTGTAGATGTGCTGGGAGAGCTTGCGCTGCATCCGGTCGGCCTTCCACTCCCCCTCGCCCAGGCCGCTGATCTTCTTGAGCACGCTCTCGGCCTCGGCGCCGCCGAACGAGGTCTCGGCCAGCGCCTCCAGCTCCGTCGCCGCGCCCATCAGTGTCTCGCTCACGAGCACCACCTGGTCCACAAAGTCCAGGAACCCCTGCACCAGCGCGGGGTGGATCTTCGTCCTGCGTATGAGCAGCACGACCGCGAAGTCCTGCGCCGCGTCGGCGATGTTGTCCTGGCAGTGCAGGTAGCGGTCCAGGTCGGGCCGCGACACGGGCAGGAAGTAGCGCCGCGGCAGATGGTCGCGGATCTCGTGCTTCACCACGTCCGCCTCGTACTCCAGCTTCGTCACAGTGTCCTGGAGCCGGTGGATGGCCTCCCAATCCTCCCGCACGCAGGCCTCCATCAGGGGGCGCACGAGCTTGACGCACTCGTGCACCTTCCTGGCGTGCTCAACGAGGGGGCCGAAGGGCGATTTCCCGAACAGCTCGCGGATCAGGCTCATAGCCACGTCTCCGAACGGCGAGGACGGCGGGACCCGGCTCGATACACAGAGGGCAGTACAGAGGGACTGTATCAGAAACGGCGGCCCGAGGCAACTGCCTCAGTCGCTCTCTGGGAAGAGCATGGCCTCGGCGAAGTGGGCCTGGAACTGGGGGAGGCCGCCGAGCTCGAGGTATTCGACGCGGTGCGAAAGGGCCTCGGCCTGGGCGCGGTAGTCGGTGCAGGCGAGGACCATCTTGGCGCCGACGAGTGCGGCGTTGCCGATGAAGTGAATCCTCGCGTGCTCGACGGGGGGCAGGAGGCCGATGCGGAGGGCGTTGCGGCGGCGGATGAAGTTGCCGAAGCCGCCGGCCAACAGAATGGCGTCAATGCCGGCGTCGTCCACGCCCAATTCGCCCTTGAGGACCTCGATCCCCGCGCGGATAGCGCCCTTGGCGAGCTGGACCTGGCGGACGTCTGCCTGGGTGAGGAGGATGGGCGAGTCGAGGCCGGTCTCGGCCTCGTGGGCGAGGACGAAGTCGTTGCCGCGCTCGCCGGGGACGACGCGGCGGCGGAGGGCCTTGGGGAGCTTCCGGGGCAACTCGTTCGGCCCGAGCATGCGGCCGCTGGGCTCGAGGATGCCGACGCGGAGGAGTTCGGCCAGGGCGTCCACGAGTGCCGAGCCGCAGAGGCCGCGGGGCGGGGCGTCGCCGATGACGCTGGTCTCCACGTCGTCGCGGAGGCGCACCTGCTCGATGGCGCCGTCGGTGGCGCGCATGCCGAAGCGGATGCGCGCGCCCTCGAAGGCCGGGCCGGCGGCGGTGGAGCAGGCGACGAGGCGCCTCGCCGTGCCCAGCACCATCTCGCCGTTCGTCCCGATGTCCACGGCCAGCGTGGGCTTGCGGCGGGCCGCCAGGTCAGCGGCCAGGACCACGCCCACCGTGTCGCCGCCGACGAAGCCTGCGATGTTGGGCATGGCGTAGAGGCGGCCGCGCGGGTGGATGGCGACGCCGAGGTCGGCCGCGGGCGCCTCCATCGCCGCGCGTGTCACCGCGGGGAACGGCATCTGGGCCACGTGGCGCGGGTCCAGGCCCAGCAGCAGGTGGTTCATCGTGGTGTTGCCCACGGTGGTCATCTCGTAGATGCCATCGCGGGGCACGCCGGCCCTTGCCGCCAGCTCGGCCACGATGTCGTTGACGCACTCGACGATCTTCGCCTGAAGCTCGGCCAGGCCGCTGTCCTCGGAGGCATAGGTGATGCGGGCCACCACGTCGTCGCCGAAGCTCACCTGGGGGTTCGTGCGGGCCGCGATCGCCGCCTCGTGGCCCGTCGCGAGGTCGAGGAGCGCGCCGACGACGGTCGTCGTCCCGATGTCGAAGGCCACGCCGAAGCACTGGCCCGCCGTGTCGCCCGGCTCCAGGGCCAGCACGTCGTTGCCGTGGAGCACGGCCGTCACCTGGTGGTCTGCGGCGCGCAGAGCGGCGGGGAGCTGGCGGGCCGCCCCCAAGTCGAGGCGGAGAGCCCCGTCCCCCAGCGCGTCCAGCACGCGGTCGGCGTCCGACCGCGAGGCGGTGAGGGTCGGCTCCTCCACGCGCACGGTGCGCTTGGCGACGGCGGGGCAGAGCTTCAACGCCCGCTTCACGCCCTTCGTCAGGATGCGTTGCTCGAAGAAGCGCGAGGCGTCGGGCACCGTGATCGCCGTCTCGCGCACCAGCTTAGCCTGGCAAGCCAGGCGCAGGCCGCTCGCCAGCTCCTTGGGCTTGAGCAGCCGCCGCTCCGTGGCAGTGACGGGCGAGCAGCCGTCGCGCACAATCACGCGGCACTTGCCGCACGTGCCCCGCCCGCCGCACGGCGTGTCAACGATGATGCCCGCCCTGGCCGCGGCCTCGAGCACCAGGCTGCCCGGCAGCACGAACGCCGCCTTGCCCTCGGGCTCGAACGTCACCTTGATCGTTCCGCTCACTTGCATGGCCTCCGAAGTGTGCGGCGATGCTAGCGCAACGCGCGCCCCCTGTCAACCCGCGCCCCACGCGAGAGTCTGGTCGGGCTTCTTGACTCCTGCTCGCCCTCGGAGTATGGTACTCCGTCGGTATGAGGGTCCAGGGAGGCAGCACTCAGCAGGTCGGCTGGCGCATGGCTCGGCGCTTCGAATCCCTGCGCTTCTGGCTCCTGCTCCCGGTCGGGCTGCTGCTGGCTGTGCTGCTATGGTGCCCGGCAGGGAGCGCTCCGGTCACGAAGCCGCCCGGGGAGGGGCTCCCGCCGCTGCCAAAGCCCAAAGAGGCCCGCCCGGAGGCGCCCAGCCACTTCGCGTTCAAGGCGGCCATTGTGGGGGGCGGGACGTTTGACTTCGCGCAGGCGAACGCGAGCCGCCGGCCAGGCCGACTTCGGCCCCGTCACGAGAGAGTCAGCCGACCCCGACTGGACGGCTCGCCGCGCCTACCGCTTCCTCGGCCCCGTGCCCGACACCTACGTCATTGGCCAGGACGGCACGGTCCGCTACCACCACCGCAGCGTGACGCCTAACCTCAACGACGTGGTGCACATGGAGATACGGTCGCTCCTCGGCCTCGAGCCCAAGCCCCTCCTGGCCGCTGCCGGCATCAGCGGCGACGAGGCCTGCCGCGTCTGCCACCTGCGCCAGCACAACGACTGGCTCCTCACCCGCCACGCCTGCGCCTGGGAGACCCTCGTCCGCATGGGCAAGCAGGCCGACCCCGAGTGCGTCCGCTGCCATGTCGTCCGCCACGGCCAGCCCGGCGGCTTCGCCTCGATGGAGGCCACGCCCCACCTGGCAAACGTCCAGTGCGAGGCCTGCCACGGCGGCAACGGCTGCAAGGCCCTCACCGGCAAGCCCGTCGAGCCGCTCAAGCCCGAGACCTGTCAGGCGTGCCACGACGCCAAGCACTCGCCCCGCTTCGACTTCGCCGCGGCCCGCCCGCGCGTGCTCCACGACCGCGCTGAGGCCCTGGCCAAGCTCTCCCCCGCCGAGCGCGACGCCCAGATGCGGAAGCTCTGCTCCGGCGCCGACCGCGAGCTCTTCGCCAGGGACGTCCCCTACATCGGCTCCGCCGCCTGCGTCAAATGCCATCCCACCGAGGGCGCGGCCATGAAGGACGAAGTCCACGCCAAGTCCGCTGCCCTCCTGGAGAAGCCCGCCCCTAACGCCTGGAACACCCCTGCCCACAAACGCGGCCTCACCGCCCTCGGCAAGCCCGAATGCCTCCGCTGCCACACCACCGGCTACGGCCGCCCCGGAGGCTACCCCACCTCTGGCCCTCTCCCTCTGGGAGAGGGTGGGGTGAGGGCGCCGAACGGCCCTCTCCCTCTGGGAGAGGGTGGGGTGAGGGCGCCAGGCGGGGCGCAGCCTCCCTCCCCGGGGATCACCACCGAAGGCATCGGCTGCGAGGCCTGCCACGGCCCCGGCAAGGCCCACGCCGACGACCCGAAGAAGCCCCGCGCCATCGCCAAGCTCGGCGGCACGTGCAACGAATGCAACGTCTTCCCCATCTGCCGCCAGTGCCATGACGACGACAACGATCCCTCCTTCGACTACCGCACCGCCCTCCCCAAGACCCGCCACGCCGCGGGCAAAGCCGTCACCCCCTGAGAGGGCAGTGCGCGGGCGCACGGTGTGCCTCTGGGAACTTGGGGTCCCCGCCCCCTCCGGCCAATCCCGCCAGATGGCTTTCAGCGATTCGGCGGCGCCCTGAGTGGCGACAAGACTGCCTAAAGGCAGGACTCCGAACCAGGAGAGCAGGTCGTTTGGAGTCCTGCCTTCAGGCAGTCTTCGCGCCAATGAGCCGAATCGCTGAAAGCTGTTCAGGCGAAGAGCTCGCGGTCGCGGACCTTCCGCGCGTCCGTGTAGTCCTCCTGCCACCACGGGACCTCGCCTGGCTTCCGCGGCGGCTTGGCGAGCACGAGCTTCCTCTTGGCCTTCTTGGCGTCGGCCTGGGCCACGCGGAAGTGGTAGTGGTCGAAGATGCGCAATGCCTCGATCATGTAGGAGACCGCGATCCGGCGGTCACGGATGAGCAGCAGGTTCTCCCCGTTGTCCCTGTCCGCCGCCTTAGAGAAGTTGTAAGAGCCCAGATAGACCCGCGCGCTCGGCTTGTCGAAGTCAATGACGACGAACTTGTGGTGCATGCGGTTGCCGCTGCCGTTGGACAGGCCGGTGGGCTCGGACTTGAACGGCTCTGGGACGTTCTTCGTGAGCGCGGAGGGGTAGACCGGCGCGACGTTGCCGTCCGGCTTCTGCAAGTCGAGCCCGCCGACCCTCCTGTCCGAGATGCCATAGACGAAGAGGGCGGCATCTTTGGCGGCCCTCTCGATCGCGTCTCGAATCGGCCCCTTGGTCTGGTAGAGGAACGCCAGCGAGTAGAAGAGGCAGGACTTCGTGTGCTCCGCGATGTCGTCCGCAATGTCCTTGAGCAAGGCGTTCTTCTTCCCGTGCGGCGAGAAGGAGACGCGCGCGTTGATGCCTGGGAGGCCGAGGTCCGTCCATCCTGCCGAGGGCGTCTTGGCGAAGCCCCCCGCGTCGTCGTTCTGCCAGTAGTCCTCGAAGGCCGCGAGGAACGGCTTCACCGCGTCGGCGCCCCGCAGCACCACGGCGTTGTTCGCTTGCACGAAGAACCCGCGCCAGGTGAAGTTGGTAGAGCCGCACACGGCCGCCTGCACCTTCGGGCCGTCCACCACGATGGTCTTGTTGTGCTGGAGGTTGCCCATGTGCTGCCGCTTGACGTTGGCTGCGCCGGCCGTGGCCTCCAGCCGCTTCGCCGCCTCGGCCTCGGCGGAGTTCGGCTCGCCGTGCTTGTCGCTGTCGTCAATGATGATCCTCAGCCGCTTGCCCAGCTTCTTGAGGCGCGACACCACATCGCGCTCGCTGAGGTCATAGGCCACCACACAGACCTTCGCCTTCTTGTCCGCTATGGCCTGGTCGAGGACCTCGAGGATGGCGTCGCGCGCCTCGAAGCCCATCCACCGCAGCGCCTCCTCAGCCTTCGGATGAGTCGGCTCGAAGTCCAGTCCCTCAGCCGCCCTCATGGGCAGAAGCGTCGAAACGTCCCCAGCGGACGCAAACCGATCCACAAATGCCTGCGAGGACATGAAGCCGCGTGTGAAGGCGACGTTGAGTTGGTCTGGATATGTCTCGCGCCGCAGCTCGATGGCGGCCTCCTGCGCCTCGCCATAGCTCAGCTCGTCGGAATCGTTCATGAAGACGGGGGCGACCCTATAGACGAATTCCCCGGGCATCTCGGCATTCCGCGGGAAGTGCACCCAGCGGAACTTCTGGATCGGCGAGAGCCGGGTCGAGAGCTGGTTCGGGTTGACACCGCCCCCGGCGCTGGGGAACGAGAGGCGGTTCTTCAGGCTGAAGAACTTCTGCCCGCCGGGCTCCTTGTACTCGATGGCGAAGCCCACGAAGTCCAGCGGCGGCTTCCCCTCCTTCCAGTTCATCGCGAGGAGCGCCATGCCGTCGCCGCGATGAACCTTCAGCGTGAACGGCGCAACTGCATTCCGGCCACTGACCTGGAACTCACCAGCCATCGCGCGTCCTCCAACAAGAGGGAGAAGCCGGCCCGCTGCCGCACGTGCTCTGTGCTGTCCATCCAGAGGCGCCCCTTTCCATTAACCAGGCTCATTGTATCGTGTCCTGAGGGGGAGTCAAGGACGCGCGCGGCAGTCGGCAGCGGCGAGCGGTCTCCCAAGCGCGTCTTGACTCGCCTTTCGCCGGCTGCTACCATCGCAGTGGGAGGAAGCTGGGGGAATCGCCGCATGCCGACCGGGATGCGCGGGACGCGCGATTTCTATAAGGAACGCTTCGGGCTGGGCGACCGGCTCGCGGTGCGCCTGGCCGCGCTCCTGGCACAGAAGGTGGACCTGACGGCCGCCGCCATCGAGTGCCTGCGCGACTCGGCCCCGCTCCAGCACGTCATCCTGCACCCGCAACTGCTCGAACGGACGGGCGAGCTGACGACCGAATCGCTCCGCGCGCTCACGCTGCCGGGGGAGACGCTGCCGGCGGAGTTCGTGGTGGCCGAGGCGCAGGGCTGGCGCACCATCGCCCTCGCCGAGGAGCTTCTGGCCGAACAGGCGGAGCCGGAACCAGGGGAGGCGCAACTGCCCGCCCTCGTGCCCAGGGCCGACCTGCTCCACCCCAGCGAAATCCACGAGCTGTTCACCCGCCGCGACATCGCGGAGCTCGAGCTGGTGCTGCGCACGAGCGCGGACCCGAAGGAGAAGGTGACGGCGCTCCGCCGCCTGGCCCTCTCGCCCGCGAGCGAGCGGGAGAAGATGGCGCTGTTCGCCACGGCGCTGATGGACCGCGACGCCGAGGTGCGCGGCGAGGCGGCCCAGGCCCTCACCGTGCTGGGCCTGCCCCCCGAGGTGGCCGAGGACGCACGCTTCCTGGCCGAGGGGAACGCCCGGCAGAAGCAATCCGCCGCCCAGCGCATCGGCCGCCGCTTCAGGAACGCCTCCGACGCCGAGCTGGGGGTGCTCCTGCGCATCGCCGCAGGCACGCTTCGCTACGAGACGTCGGTCGAGGTGCGGCGCCTGCTCATCCAGGCGATGGAGGGGGCGTGCCGCACCGTCGGGCGCGACGCGCGGAGCTGCCACGACCTCGTCCACGTGCTCCTCGGCCAGCTCCGCGATGCCGCCGAGGAGCTGGGGGCCGAGGTCCGCCGCGTCCTGCGCCTCCTCGGCGAGGCCAGCCCAGGCGAGGTCTACCGCGCGCTCCAGGCCGAGCTGGCCTCCATCGCCGACCACGCGGTGCGCCGCCCCCTTGTGGCCGTGGCCATCGAGTTCGCGGCGACGCGGGAGCAGCGCGACGAGGCGCTCCGCCAGGCCCTCGGCGAGATCGAGGCGGCCTGTGACCCCGGGGTCGAGTGCCTGGCCATTCTCAACGCGCTGGGCCGCCTGGGCGAGGCCGTGGTGCCCGCCGTGGCCGAGCGGCTGCTGGCTGCGCCCGAGGCGGCCCAGGAAACGATGGTGCGGCTCCTCGACACCGTGGCGACGCGGCGCGAGACCTCGCGCGCGGCGAAGGCGCGCATCGGCTGCCTGCTGCTCGATGCCCTGCGGCGCGGCCACCGCGCCGCACGCCTGGCCGTCATCAACTCCACGGCCACCAGCGACCCTGCCATCGCGGCGGGCACGCGGCGCGGCATCGCCGCCGAACTCCTCGGCTCGCTCCAGGAGTACGCCAGCCCGGGCATCCTCGCCGCCCTCGAGGCCCTCGTCGCAAAGCTGGGCGCGCCCGCGCTCCCCTCGCTGCTCGACGTGGTGGTGCGCGGCGAGCGGCCGGCCTCCCGCGTCAGCGCGGCACGCACTCTCGGCGAGCTGGCCTCGCGCCTCGACGCCCGCCAGGCCAAGGCCGTGGGCCGCGCCGCCGACGCCGCGCTCGCGCTCCTCGACGGCAAGTTCCCCGACCGCCCGGCCCTGGCCCGCGCCCTCGGCCAACTGTGCTCGGGCGCCGCGGCCGACGCGGCGACGGTCGGACGCGTCGCCGCCGCGCTTCGCGCCCGCATCCTTGACAAGGCGCTCTCCCACGCCGCGCTCGACGGCCTGGGCCGCCTCTGCCTCAGCCCACGCGTCGCCCCGACCCTCAAGGTCGAGCTGCTCGACTTCTTCGGCCGGCTCCTCGAGCGCGAGCTGCCCGACATTACGGTAGCCGCAACCGTCCCGGTTGCGGTCGGCAAGCGGGACGCTTGCCGCCACAGCAATGAGGTGGTCTACGCGATGGGCGGCGAGGTCGCCGCCTACACCGAGATGGTGCCCGGCATCCTCACCGGCCTCCGCAACATCGCGGGCGGCTCGGCGGGCGTCCTCCGCCAGCGGGCGCTCGACGCCCTCCTGCGCACCTGGCGGCGCATCGCCGCGGGGGAGCTTCAGCTCGGGCCGGGCAACACCGACCTGCTTCTGGGCGCACTCCACGCCATCGGCACCCTGCCCGACGTCGAGGCCCGCCAGCGCGAGGCCATCGCCGATGCCGTGGCCCTCCGCCGGGACTATCTGCCCACGTATCGCGTCCTCGCCGAAATCGCCATCGCCGCAGGCGGGGCCATGACCCCGCGCGCCGTTGCACTAGCCAACGAGCTGCTCGAGCGCGAGGCCACCGACAAGCATCTCACGGGCAGCGACCACGGGGTCCTGCTCGACGCCCTGGTGCGCCTGGCTACCGAGGCCGCTCTGGGCCGCGGGGCGGGACGGGTCCGCGAGCGCATCGTGGCCGCCGTGGCCGACGCGGCTAAGCGCGAGGTCGAGGCCGCCCCTGCGCTCGTCGCGCGGCTGGCCGACTCCGCCGCCATCCCGCAGAAGCTCAAGAAACGCCTCCCCACCATCGGTTGAAAGGAAGTGCTCATGGGTTCGTCCGAACAGGGTGCAGAACAGGGCGAGGGCCGCCGCGAGTTCCTCAAACAGGTCGGAGCCGCTGCCGTCGCCGCCGGCGCCGTGGCCCAAGTGGCAGCCGCCGAGCCGCCCGCCGAGCAACCCAAGATGCCCGCCACCAAGCTCGGCCCACACACCCTCTCCCGCCTCGTCGTCGGCTCCAACTGCTTCAACGCCGGCTCACACCTCTCGACCTTCGTCAACCGCGAGATGAAAGCCTACTACACCCCTGAGCAAATCCTCAAGACCCTTCGCTGCTGCCAGGAGGTCGGCATCAACGCCTGGCAGAGCGGCTGCGGAAACCTCCCCCTCTACCGCCGATTCCTCGACGAGGGGGGCAAGATGCACTTCCTCTCCATCGAGTGTGACAACCCGAAGGCCATCGAAACCCTCAAGGAGGGCGGCTGCATCGCCATCGCCCACCACGGCGAACGCACCGACTCCCTCTTCAAGAACAACCGCCTTGATTTCGCCCACGACTACCTCAAGCGCATCCGCGACGCCGGCCTCCTCGTCGGAGTGTCCACCCACATGCCCGACGTCGTGGACTTCGTGGAATCGAAGGGGTGGGACGTGGATTACTACATGACCTGCGTCTACGAGCGCCACCGCAGCGCCGAGGCCCTCAAGAAGCTCCTCGGCCACGTCCCCATCCCAATCGGCGAGGTCTACCTCCGCGAGGACCCGCCCCGCATGTTCAAGGCCATGCAGGCCACCAAACGCCCTTGCCTCGCCTTCAAAATCCTCGCCGCAGGCCGCCTCTCGGAGCACCAGGGAATGGTGGATATGGCCTTCCGCGAGACCTTCGCCGGCATCAAGCCCACGGATGGCGTCATCGTGGGCATCTACGACCGCTACAGCGACCAGCCGGCCGAATGCGCTGAACTCGTCCGCCGCTACGGCACGCCCAAGGCCTGACTGCGCCGCCACTCCCCCAGCACTCAGGGTGCGTGTAATCTCCCACGGTCGAGAGGCGCAAGGCGAACGCCCGAAGGGCGTGCCGGAATGTAGCCCACGGCGTGACCGTGGGAGATTACACTCCCCCAGCGCTCAAGGGGTCTTGATTTCGGCGGCGGGTTCTGGTACTATCTGCGGTAAGCCGGAAAGTGCGCGCCTGTAGCTCAGTGGATTAGAGCGATGGCCTCCGGAGCCATAGGTCGCAGGTCCGAATCCTGCCAGGCGTACCAGAAGGCGGCAGGTCTATGCCTGCCGCCGAACTGTCAAATGGGGACGCCTCGATGGGCAAGCTGTGGGACAAGGGCTACGCGGTAGACCAGGAACTCGAAGCCTTCACGACGGGCGACGATTACCTGCTGGACCGCGAGCTGGTCGAGGCCGATTGCGCCGCCTCGATTGCCCATGCTCGCATGCTGGCGAAGATCGGCGTCCTCACTCCCGACGAGGCGGATAGGCTGGCCGCCGAGTTGGCCGCCATCGCCGCCGACAGCCGCTCGGGCAAGTTCACCGTCGAGCCGGCCGACGAGGATTGCCACACGGCCATCGAGAACCGCCTCGTCACCCGCCTGGGCGACCTGGGGAAGAAGGTCCATACCTGCCGCTCGCGCAACGACCAGGTCATCGTCGCACTCCGCCTCTACGCCAAGGCCAAGATGCACGAGCTCTTCGACGCCGCCCTCGGCCTTGCGGCCACGCTCCGCGCCTTTGCCGAGAAGCACAAGGGCGTCCCGATGATCGGCCGCACCCACACGCAAGTGGCCATGCCGTCGAGCGTTGGGTTGTGGGCGGGGGCGTGGCTCGAATCGCTCCTCGACGACTTGCGCCTGCTCGAAGCCGCCTACGAGGTGGCCGACCAGTGCCCCCTCGGCTCGGCCGCAAGCTACGGCGTGCCAATGCCCATTGACCGCCAGCTCACGAGCGACCTCCTCGGCTTCGCAAGTGTCCAGAACAACGTGCTTTACGCCAACAACAGCCGGGGCAAAATCGAGTCGGTCATCCTCGGCGCCTGCGTCCAGATCGCCATTGACCTCAGCCGCGTGGCCCAGGACCTCATCAACTTCAGCCTGCCGGAGTTCGGTTACTTCTTGATTCCCAAGGAGTTATGCACCGGCAGCAGCATCATGCCGCAGAAGCGCAACCCGTGCGGGATGGAGCTTGTGCGGGCCAAGACGAGCACTATACTGGCCTGCTACAATCAAATCCTCAATATCCTCAAGGGCTTGCCGTCGGGCTACAACCGCGATTTCCAGGAGACCAAGCGCCCCTTCTTCCAGGGCATGGCCCTCACCATCGCTTGTGTGCGGGTGATGGACGTAACGTTCCAGAAGCTCGAGGTTTGCGAAGATCGGCTCGTGGCGGCGTTCAAGGCCGCGCCCGAGGTGTTTGCGACTGATGAGGCCCTGCGCCTGGTGGTCGAGGGTGTGCCGTTCCGCGACGCCTATCGCCAGGTGGCCGCATCGCTCGGCGGGAAAATGACTCCAGGAGTCTTTTGTGCGAAGCACCCGAAGGGCCGTGGACGGCAAAAGACTCCTGGAGTCATTTTCCCGCCTGACCCCCGGGCCAGCATCGCCCAGCGGACGCACATTGGCGGCCAGGCCAATCTGCGGCTCGACTACGCCGATGCCAGGATGGAACACATCAAGGTGTACGTCGCGCACCGGCGAGACCGATTGAGGCGGGCCCTCGATGCCCTCCTGAGTGGCGCGTGATAGAAACCGCGCGGCGCGTGCGCCGCGACAGGATGAGCGGTGATCAAAGGCGCCGTAGGATGGGCACAGCCTACCCCAATTGCGCGGCCCACAGCCGCGGGGTAGAATACATGCGAACTTGTTGAGGGGAAGTCGCGGAGATTGACCCATGGCGTCGCAGGGACTTGCAGACCGCGTGGCACAACTCGAAGCGCAGGTGACGGAACTGCGACTGGAGGTCCAGTCCTCAAGGGGCCAGGGTGGCAAGGACTGGCACCGCGCGGTCGAGAGATTCGCCGATGACGAAGACGTGCAGAGCATCCTGCAAGAAGCAATGAAGCTGCGTGAGGCCGACCGCAGACGGGTTCGCGAAAGGCCCGCGAGGCGGCCAGGGAAACGCCGATGATCCCTGGACTTCGGGTTGAAGACTGGCTTCACGCGTAGGAAGCTACGCAGTCTCAATTGGACAAAGGAGAACGCGATGGACGTGAAGGAAATCCTGAAGAAGGTCGAACAGGCGGAGGTGCCAAAGGTCAAGAAGGCGGCCGTGGCCTATTCGGGCGGCCTCGACTCGACGCTTGGCATCGAGATGCTGCGCCGCAAGTACAAGGCCGAAGCGATCGTGCCCATCTGCATTGACGTGGGCCAGGGCGAGGACGAGATCATCGAGGCCCGCCGCAAGGCCAAGCTGCTGGACTTCGAGAAGGACCTGATCCTGGTTGACGCCAAGCCCGAGTTCGTGGGCGAGTGGCTCACCAAGGCCATCCGCGCCAATTCGGACTACAACGGCTACCCGGTCTCCACCTCGATGACCCGCCAGCTTGTGGCCCGCATCGTGGCCGTCGAGGGCGCGAAGCGCGGCTGCGACGCCGTCATGGAAGGCTCCACAGGCAAGGGCAACGACCAGTACCGCATGCACAACACTTTCAAACTGTTCG
>Ga0194125_10008601_pt1 | contig 14359 bp, 12 predicted proteins | sample TA2KigC250mmetaG_FD_148626 | JGI IMG/M metagenome (GOLD analysis project Ga0194125, IMG submission 148626) | Freshwater microbial communities from Lake Tanganyika, Tanzania - TA2015034 Kigoma Deep Cast 250m | ecosystem: Environmental > Aquatic > Freshwater > Lake | place: Tanzania: Lake... | reverse complement strand
TGACGATGGCTCTTCCGATCGTCCACCGCGAGCTGCGCGATCGGACGGTCCGGCTCTTCGCGGAAAACGTCCGCGCCGGCGTCTATCACGTCTACTATCCGGCGATCGCGACCGTGTCGGGAACCTACGGCACGCCGGGGGCGAGGATGGAGATCCTCTACAGCCCGGAGATCTACGCGACGAGCGGATCGAGAACGGTCAGCGTGACGCGCGGGAGGGAGTGAGGGCGTGTCCGGCTCAGACAGGAGACATCCGCTCGGCGGTCGCGGCAGAAAGCGATTCGCTCTCTCGCGGCCGGTCCTGCTTCCGTTCACTGCGACAGTTCTCGCGCGGCCGGTCCTGTTCCTGTTCGGAGCGGCGGCTCTGGCCGGCTGCGCGGCGCTCATCCTGCCCCGATGCGCCGAGCTGCCGGACTGGTCGCTCCGGGAGATCCCCTCCTCGATCGTCGTCAAGGATCGAAGCGGCGTCTTTCTCGGGGAGCGGCCGGGAGGCGATGGCCCCTTCCGGAACAGGATCTCGCTCGCGGAGATCGATCCGCTCCTCATCCGGGCGGCGCTCGCCGCGGAGGACCGCCGATTCTTCCGGCATCCCGGGATCGACCCGCTCGCCCTCGCCCGCGCCGTCTGGCGCGGTCCGTTCCGGGGCCGCCCGCTCCGAGGAGCCTCCACTCTCACGATGCAGGCGGTCCGCGTCACGCGCGGCCAGCCACGCGGTCTCGCCGGCAGGCTTCAGGAGATCTACTGGAGCATGGTTCTCGAGGCGCGCCTCACCAAGGAACAGATCCTCGAGATCTACTTGAACCGAGCCCCATACGGCCCACGGCTGCAGGGCGTTGCAGCCGCCTCCCGTCGCCTGTTCGGGAAACCGCCGGCCGTGCTCTCCCCCTCCGAGGCCGCTCTGCTCGCCGTCCTGCCGCGCGCCCCGAGCCGATACGACCCGCACCGCTTTCCTACAACGGCGATTCGGGCACGGAACCGTCTTCTCCACAGGATGCGAGATCTCGGATGGCTCGAGCCCGACGCCGCCGAGCGGGCGGAGGCCTCGGCGCTGGCCCTCGCGCCCGCCCCGCCAAGGCGGACGCCGCACTTCATCGACTGGGCGATCGCGCTGGCCGATAGCATCGGAGCCGCTCCCAGCGAGATCCGAACGAGCATCGACCTGCGCATCCAAGCCGAGGCCGAGCGCGCCCTCCTCGATCGATCACGCCTCCTCGCAGGACGGTGCTCGGGGGGCGCCGTCGTCGTGCTCGATACGGAGACCGCCGCCATCCGCTCGATGGTCGGGTCGATCTCCTATGACTCCCCCGAGGCGGGCCAGGTGAACGCCGCGCTCGCTCCGCGCCAGCCCGGCAGCGCCGTGAAGCCGTTCACCTATGCCGCCGCCTTCACCGGGCCGATCCGTCCCTCGACGATCCTGGGCGACGTCCCGACAAGCTATGAGGACGCGACGGGAATATTCGCGCCGCGCAATTACGCCGGCGGGTTTTCGGGACCGGTCTCCGCGCGCCTCTCGCTCGCCAACTCATGGAACGTCCCCGCGGTCGAGGCGTTCGGCCTGGCCGGTTCGGAGAACGTGGCGAGGCACTTCGTGGACGTCGGCCTGGCGCGCGCGGAAGAGATCGACCGGCTGGGACTGGGACTCACGCTCGGCGCCGGAGAAGTGTCCCTTCTCGATCTGGCGGCGGCCTATGCGACCCTTGCGCGCGGCGGAACCTGGATCGAGCCCGCGGCGATCCTCTCCACCAGGGATCGGAGTGGACGGGAACGGTTGGCGCCGTCCCCTCGAAGGCGTCACGCCATCGATCCGATCGCCTGCTCCTGGGTGAGCGAGATCCTTTCCGATCCGGCGGCGAGGGCGGCCGCCTTCGGAAGGGGCGGCCCTCTGGAGATGTCGCGCGAGGTGGCGGCGAAGACGGGGACCTCCTCCGATTGGCGCGACGCTTGGGCGGTCCTCTACACCGCCCGGCACACCGTGGCTGTCTGGATGGGGAACCCCGACGGCACGGCCACCGATCGCGTCACCGGCACCGAGGGCCCGGCGCTCGTGGCGAGATCGATTCTCGAGGCGCTCGAGGCGGCCGAGCCGTCCCCGCCCTTCCCGATCCCGGACGGAGTCGAGAAGCGCGCGGTCTGCCCTCTCTCAGGGTGCGGGGCGGGATCGGACTGTCCCCACGCGGACTGGAGCCCGTTCCGTCGCGCCGATCCGCCTCTGCCCATCTGCGCGGCCCACGCCGGCTACAGGGTCGATGCGTCCACCGGCCTGCTCGCCCGATCGTGCACTCCCCGCTCGCGCGTGAGGCGTGCCGTCTTCGCCGTGCTTCCCGAGCGATTCTCGTTCTGGCAGGAGGATCGAGGGCTCCCGAGACCTCCGGAGAAGGCGACGCCGTGCCTTTGCGGAAGCGGCACGTGCCGCGCCCTCGATGGGCCGCAACGGGACGGCGGCCGCGAGGAGATCCTCTTCGCCATCCGCAGACCGGTCGATGGCGCCGTCATCGCCGCGGACCCGACGCTTCCCGCGGACCAGCAGCAGCTCGCGCTGGAGGCGGAAGCCCCCGCGCGGTCCCGCGTCATCTGGCGGATCGACGGCGAAGCGCATGGGGCGACGCGCGGAGTCCACCGTCTGTTCTGGCAGATCAGGCCCGGTCCGCACACGATCCAGGCATCGATTCCTGAGCGCGGGCTCCGGGCGGAGTGCGAGATCGTGGTCCTCGATGCTGGGGACGGCTACCCGGCCGATTCCCTCGGATTCGCTGCGCGGGAGCTCACGCTCCGCAGCAGCAATCCTCCCCCCGCACCCCCTCGAGCCCCTCCCGCACCAGCCAGGGGACCATGAGGAGAGCCGCCACCGGATCCGCCCACCACGCGCCCGCGGCCGCGTTGGCGACGAGACCGAGCAGGAGCGTGAAGGAGAGATAGGAGCATGCCAGAGTCTCCTTCGCTTCGGCGCGCAGGGCAGCGCTCCCGATCTCCCGGGCCGCGCGGAGCTTCCCCCAGGCGACGAGCGGCATGACGACGAGGGAGACGGCAGCCAGGACGATGCCGACGACGCTCTCTTCGGGAGCGTCGCGCCCGATCAGCGTCCAGATCCCCTGCGCCAGAACGTAGACGGCAAGAAGAAGAAAGGTGGCTCCGACGAAGCGTCGCACGCGCCGCTCTGCCGCCTCGATCTCCTCGCGCTTTCCCCCGCGCGCCTCCTTCGAGAGGCGCCAGAAGAGCAGAACCGCGGCGCTGCACTCGATCACGCTGTCGAGGCCGAAGCCGACCAGGGCGACGCTGCGGGCGGCGATCCCCGACCAGAGAGCGATCGCCGCTTCGAGAACGTTGTATCCCATCGTCGCGCCGACGAGCCAGAGCGCGATTCGCGCCCAGTCGCGCCTGTCCCGTCGAGGCATGGCGGAACTCACGAGGACTCGGCTCCGCGCCGCCGCCGGCCTCGGCCCTTCAGAGCTCGCCTGCGAATCGATCGATCCTCCACAGAGCGCCTACTGGGACAGCTTCATCATCTTCCGCAGCAGATCGACCACGCGGCAGGAGTAGCCCCACTCGTTGTCGTACCAGGCCACGGTCTTGAGGTAGGTGCCTCCGACGACGCCCGTGAGGGCGGCATCGAAGATCGCGGAGTGCGGATTGCCGATCACGTCGCTCGAGACGATCGCGCCGTCGGCATACTCGACGATCGTCTTCAGGGGGCCTTCCGCGGCCTTGCGCACGGCTTCGTTCACGCCCTCGGCGGTGACGGGCCTGCTCATCACCGTGACGAGATCGACCGTTGAGCCGTCCGGCACGGGCACCCGCATCGCGATGCCGTCGAGCTTCCCCTTCAGCTCCGGGAGCACCTTGCCGACGGCGCGGGCGGCGCCCGTCGTCGTGGGAATGATGTTCTCCGCGGCGGCCCGGCTGCGCCTGAAGTCCGAGTGCGGGACGTCGGCGAGACGCTGGTCGTTCGTGTAGGCGTGCACGGTCGTCATGAAGCCCCTCTCGATCCCGAACGAGTCATTGAGGATCTTGGCGATCGGGGCGAGGCAGTTGGTCGTGCAGGAGGCGTTCGAGACGATCCGGTGCTCCGGCTTGAGTTGATCGTCGTTCACGCCCACGACGATCGTCGCGTCGATCTCATCCTTCGCCGGCACCGTGAGGATGACCGCGCGGGCTCCTGCCAGGATGTGCTTCTCCAGAGACGCCCGGTCCCGGAACCTCCCCGTCGCCTCGATGACGAAGTCGATCCCCTCTCTCTTCCAGGGAAGATCGGCCAGGTCGCGGATCTCGAACATCCGCACCTTGTGTCCGCCGGCGTGCATGGTGTCGCCGTCGATCGCAACTTCCCCGCGAAAGCGGCCCATCACCGTGTCGTACTTGAGGAGGTAGCCGAGAGCGACATTGGGAGCGATGTCGTTGACCGCGACGACCTCCAGGTCGTTCGCGTCCGCGAGAAGGCGGAAGATCGCCCGTCCGATGCGTCCGAAACCGTTGATCGCGATGCGAGACTTCATCCTCCCCCCCATCACAGCTTTGCCAGCCTCTCGACCATTTCGACGACGCGGGTCGCGTATCCCCAGCCGTTGTCGTACCAGGCGATCGTCTTGAGAAGGTCGCCGCCCAGGACGCTGGTCGAAAGGGAGTCGAAGATCGCCGAGTGGGAGTTGCCGATCACATCGCTCGAGACGATAGGCTCCTCGGTATACTCGATGATGTTCTTGTAGACCGACTGGGCCGCGCTCTTGACGACCTCGTTGACTTCCTCCGCCGTCACGGGCCGCCTCATCAAGGTCACGAGGTCGATGACCGAGCCGTCCGGAACCGGAACGTTGATCGCGATTCCGCCCAGGCGTCCCGCGAGTTCCGGCAGGATGCGCTCGACCGCCTGCGGCGCCCAGGTCGTTGTCGGGATGATGTTCTCGGCGGCCGCCCGGCTGCGGCGCAGATCCTCGTGCGGAACGTCGGCGAGCCGCTGGTCGTTCGTGTAGGCGTGGACCGTCGTCATGAGCCCCTTCTCGATCCCGAAGGCGTCGTTCAGGACGCGCGCGATCGGCGCCAGGCAATTCGACGTGCACGACCCGGCGGACACGATCCGATGCTCCGGAGTCAGGATGTGATCATTCACCCCCATGACGATGACGGCATCGATCTCGTCCCGCGGGGGCACCGTCAGGACGACCTTGCGCGCGCCCGCGTCGAGGTGCTTCTCGAGCATGGGACGGTATCGGTACTTGCCCGTGGCCTCGATGACGATCTCGACGCCGAGGTCTTTCCAGCTCACCTCGCCGGGCTCCCGCGCGGTCAGCATCTTGATCTGCCGGGCGCGGTGGTACATCGCGTTCCCCTTCACCGAAATCGGCTCGGAGAACTTGCCATGGACCGTATCGAAGCGGAGCAGGTACTCGAGAGCCTTCGGGTCCGCGACATCGACGATGGCGACGACATCGATCTCCGGATGGCTCTGCTGGATGATGCGGAAGGCGTTCCTCCCGATCCGCCCGAATCCCATGATTCCGACATGAACGCTCATGCGATGACGACTCCTTCCTTCCAGGCGGCGTGCGCCGCGGCTACCTCTAGCCCCACATAGACAGAGCATGGTAGCATGCTCTGGAGCCCTTCGGATAGGTTCCGGGAACCGAAACGGATCCATGGGGTTCGCTCTTCGGTGGACGATCGCGAACACGAATCGAGTTCAGGGAGGCTGAGATGTTCCATAGTCCCAAGCGCCCGGCATTCCGGATGACCCTTCTCTTCCTTGTCGCGCTCGCTGCGATGCTCGCCGCGTCCGCCCACGCCGGGGACCCGGTCACGCAGGACTGGAGCGGTATCATGCCGGCCGTCGCCCTCGTGGATGTGCAAGGGCCTGGCGGCGCTCCCTTGCGTCAGACGTACGGGACATTCCTCGGCGATCCGGGCCGCCTGGTCGTGCGCCTGAGCGCCCTCAAGGGAGCCGAGAGGCTCGAGATCGCATTGCGAGGCGGAGGCTCCCTGACGGCGAGCGATTTAATCGCCTCGGATGCGGCCAATGACATCGCGGTGCTCGACGCCAAGGGCTTGATTCCCGTGAGACCAGTCGCCGACCAGACGATGTACTGGCGGTTCAGCGAGCGCATCCGCGTCATTCCGGGCCCGGGAATGCCCGACGCGATGCCCGAGCTCACATGCGGCGAGCCGATGGAGGTGGGCGCGCTGAGAATCGTCCCGGTGGCGGGCGAGCACCCGGAGGGGCTCCTCGTCATGCACCACTGCGGACGCTGGGTCGGGATCACGGGGAAGATCACGGACCCCACCGGGAGCTTCCACTACATGACCACGAAGGAGTCGATCCTCCCGCTCCTCCAGAAGACCGCCTCCCCGACACCGATCGCCGGGATCGAGATCGGGACTTCTGACTGGCTCAATCCTGCGACGGCCAAGGGGCTGCTGGTCCGCGCCTTCCTCACGTCCTACGAGAACCCGACCGCGGCCCAGCCCTTCTTCGACCTGGCGTCGGCACGCGACAAGGAGATGCCCGAGATCCGTTTCTGGGCGGGAAAGGCGCTCTTCAAAGAGGCGAAGTACCCCGAGGCCGAGGCGGCCTTCCGCGAGGCCGCGCGGCTGCGCCCCAGATGGGAGCACGCCTACTTCATGGGCGGCGCGTCGGCCTTCCAGCAGAAGAACTACGACGTCGCGGTGCAGATCTACGACGAGGGGCTGAAGTCGATTCCGAAGTCGGCGATGATCATGAGCAACAAGGCGGCCGCCCTCGGTGGCCTGGGCCGAGTGCAGGAGGCCGTGGATGTTCTGAAGGCGGCCATCGAGGCCAATCCGACCTACGGGATGGCCGTCTTCAATCTCGGGGGGCTCTATCTGCAGATGGGAAAGAGGATCGATGCCGAGGAGCAATACACGAAGCTGCTCGAGATCGACAAGGGCCTCGCCGACGGGTTGCGCAAGATGCTCGACTCGAAGTGATCAGACCGCGTCCTGGCGGCGGTAGGGTCCTCCCCTGCCGCCCCACTTCTCCTCCAGAAAGACCGCCTCCACAACGATCCCCCGATCGACAGCCTTGCACATATCGTAGACCGTGAGCGCGGCCACGGCCGCGGCGGTCAGGGCCTCCATCTCCACGCCTGTTCGGGCGCGGCAGCGCACCTCGGCCCTGATCTGGACGAGCGAGCCCTCGACCGCCAGATCCACGGCCACCAGATCGAGCGGCAGCGGATGGCAGAGGGGGATGAGGTCCGAGGTTCTCTTCGCCGCCTGAATCCCGGCGATCCGGGCGACATCCAGCACTTTCCCCTTGGCGATCGAGTCGGACGCGATCGCCGAGGCGGCCTTCTCTCCAATCCGGACCCTCGCTCGAGCGACTGCGCCGCGCGCGGTGATCTCCTTGTCCGTGACATCGACCATCTTCGCTCCTGACGGACCAAGGTGCGTGAAGGATGGATCGAGCGTCATCTTCCCTCCCCTCGTGGCGCGCCTCCAGGCAGGAGGTCGGCCGTCAGCACGGATCCGCTTTCCCTCCCCACGCCGTCGCCCGGCACGCGAAGCAGCGCGTCGGTCCGAGACGCCGCGGCGAAGTCGCCGCTTCCTCGGAGCGGGATCTCCCGCGCGCGCATCGAGCCCTCCGTGTCGACATCGAGCGCGCAAGGAACGAAGTGGAGCAAGTCCCCTCCGCGGCGCATCGCTGTCTCGATGCGGACGGGCAAGGGCAGATCGACCGAGGGAACCTCCCCCTGGAACCGGCGGATGAACGGCAGGAGAAACTCCACCGCGGTCACCAGCACGCCCACCGGGTTTCCGGGCAGGCCGAAGACCGCCGTGCGGCGGCCCGCCAGCGATCTCACTCCGAAGAGAAGCGGCTTTCCGGGGCGGATCGCGACCTTGTGGAAGACGACGCGCACGCCCAGATCCCGCAGGACCGCGGGAACGTGGTCGAGCCTGCCCGCCGAGACGCCCCCCGAGACGACGAGGATCTCCGCCTCGAGGCCGCGCGCGAGCGCCTTCTTGAGCAGGGCGGGCTCATCCCTGGCGATCCCGAGATCGTTGACCGACGAGACTCCCGCGGCGGCGACGAGCGAGCGGATCAGGAGATCGTTGGAGCTTCGGATCTGCACGGGACTCGGCCGGCCGGCCGCCGGGACGAGCTCATCGCCGGTGGAGACCACCGCGAGCGTGGGTCTTGCGTGCACCGGGACCCTGTGGACCCCGACTGCCGCGAGCACCGGCAGCGCTGCGTGGCGCAACCGCGTCCCGCGGGCGAAAAGGCGATCCCCTCTGCGAGCATCCTCGCCGCGCAGGGCGATGGCCGCGCGCTTTCGCCCGCCGGCGCTCCCGGGCAGGCTGAGGAGCACTCCGCCCGCGACCTCCGTCGCCTCCTCGACGGGGACGATCCCCTGGGCGCCGCGCGGCACCGGCGCTCCTGTCCAGATCCGAATGGACGTGCCTTCCTTCAGCTCGCGCGGCGGCCTCGATCCGGCCGCCACCTCCCCGACGACCGGCCAGACCGGCTCGCCTTCGCTCTTCCCTCCGACGCGGAACGCGTAGCCGTCGAGAGCGGCTCGATCAAATGGAGGAAGGTCGCGATCGGCGCGGATGTCGCGGGCCAGGACGCGACCGCAGGAGTCCTTCAGATCGACGATCTCCCGCCTTGGCCTCGGGGCGGCGTCCAAGACCATTCCCAGCGCGTCGTCAAACGTCGTCAATTGTTCCATCATCGCTCCGCGCGAGCCCGCGGATCTCCCTCGCTCCCTCACCTTCCCGCTTCAACCGCCACTCCGCCGGGCAGGAAGGGCAGCAGCGGACAGGCGGCGCAGCGGGGGCGCGTCTTGCAGTATCGATGTCCGACCCACACGATCTGGGCATGGAGATCATTGTAGAGCGCGGCGGTCCCCCGGATCTCCCGTTCGATGATCCCTCGCAGGTCCTCGTATCCTCCGCCCGGATGCGCTCCGTGCCGGCGCAGAACTCGATGGGTGTAGGCGTCTACGACGAAGACCGGCCTGCCAAGGGCATAGAGGAGGATGCTGTCCGCCGTCTCCGGCCCGATCCCCCAGATCCCGAGGAGTTCCTCCCGGAGCGAGTCGGTTCCCATCCGCGCCATCCGCCTGAAGCTCCCCCCATGGCGCTCGCGGAAGTAGCGGAGGAAGGCGCGCAGCTTGCGGGCCTTTTGGCGGAAGTAGCCTGAGGACCGGATCGCCCGCGCGAGCCGATCCTCGGGCACTCGTTCGAGCGTCCGGATGCGCAGCCACCCGCGCTCCTTCAGGACGGCGATCGACTTCTCGACATTGCTCCAGGCGGTGTTCTGGGTGAGGATCGCGCCCACCACGATCTCGAGTTTCGTCCTTCCGGGCCACCAGTCGAGGGTTCCATGATCGCGCACGAGCGCGTCATACATCTCCAGCAGCCGTGAGCCGGTCTTCACATCGTCGGGGCGATCTCGGGCGTTCCGAGGCGATAGACGATCTCGATGTCGGCGCACGCCGCCTCCGCGGACACGACCACGGCGATCCGGAGGCAGACGTGCTGGTAGTAGCAGACGCCGCTGCCCCGATCCTCGCAGTAGTAGGCGACGAGATCGATTTCGAGCTCCCCTCTCCCGAGATCGAAGCGGACCGGGATCTCGCAGGGGAAAACCGGATGCTCGCGGATCCAGCTGCGGGACTCGGGATCGAGGTGGACGGCGCCGCCGGGCGATCCGCAAGGGTCGCCTGCGCTGGCATCGAGGGGCGCTCCCGAAGTGGCGGCGGCGGGGGCGGGGCCGCTACGGACCCGCGCCCGCGCCTCGAATGGAGCGGCATCGGCGAAGGCATGTCCAGGCGGCGGCTCGACCCAGAGGACGATCCTGCCCCTCCCGGGCAACACTGCCTGTTCGCCGAGAGGGACAGTCCTTCCCCCGCCGGAGGCTCTAACGGTGGCCATGGGCCGCGCGGCTCCTCGCGATGACCCGCCTCAGGGCAGCTCCTTGGCGCTCTTGATGAGAACCGCCTCGATCGGGACATTGAGGTGCTGCCCGGCACTCTGCGTCGGGACGGCGGCGATCCTGTCCACCACGTCCATCCCCTCGATCACCCTTCCAAAGACGGCGTATCCGTTCGGACTGCCAACCTCGGCTTTGTAGTCGAGGCGATTGTTGTCGTTCAGGTTGATGAAGAACTGGCATGTGGCGGAATTCGGCTGGCTTGTTCTGGCCATCGCCAGAGTCCCTCGGGCGTTCGCTAGACCGGCCTGAGACTCGAGCGGGATCGCCGGGTAGGTCGCGGTCTTCTCGACCATCTCCGCCGTGAACCCTCCACCCTGGATGACGAAGCCCGGCATGACGCGATGGAAGATGGTGTTCGCAAAGTAGCCGTCGTTCACGTACTTGAGGAAGTTCTTGACAGTCTTCGGCGCCTTCTTGTCAAAGAGCTCGATCTTGATGTTCCCCATCGAGGTCCCGAGAAGAACCACGGGCCCCCCCTTTGCAGGCGCCTGCGGCGCCGGTTCCTTGGCCTGCGTCAGGGTCTTGTCCCCCTCCGCCGCCGCGAATCCCACGATCAATACCGTCAGAAGTCCCGCCAGCAGGACTCTTCTCAGCATCGCCTCCATCCTCCTTTGCATTCCGTGCTCTCACGAGGTCGCTGGAGTCAGTGTCCGCGCGCCGACTCCGAGTCCGCGATCCGCTCTGGCCGGTAGCTTAGCAGAGGGAGCCGGCCAGGGGCAACGAGCCGCGGGCGCAGTATCTTGCGGGGCTGCCGCGGGGCCGGCACGGTGCTACGATCCCCCCTCAGGAAGGAGAACCGATCGATGCGACCCGGCGGGCGTCCGTTCCCTCTCCGGCTGTTCCCCGTGGCGCTGCTCTTTTTGTTGGCGGCGTGTCAGAAGGACCCTACCCCGCCGGCGCAGCAGCCGCCGCTCGACTTCAACGCGGAGATCCAGAGGGGATGGTCCCTCTACCGCAACCACCAATACGCCGAAGCCGAGGCTACGTTCCGGGGGCTTGTCGAGGGCTTCCCGCATGAGTCGGAGCCCCTCGTGGGCCGGGGCTGGTGCGAAGTGGAGACGGACAGCCTGGATCTCGCCATCCGACTCTTCCAGACAGCGATCGAGATGGAGGCCCTGCCTGACGCCTTTGCCGGGATCGCCGTCACCGCCTCGGCCCTCGGCCGCGACTCCCTGGCCGTCGCCGCCGCCCATGAGATCACCGACCCGAGCTACCTGTTCATCGGCGACCCCTATCTCGGCTATCAGAGGATCGTCTACCTGCGCGCCCTCGGGGAGTTCCATCTCCGCCGGTGGCAGGATTGCTACGACTCGCTCCTGATCCTCCGGTCGTGGCTCGAGATCGATCTGGACGACTACGATTTCCGCGAGCAACTCATGGCGGCGCTCGAGAGCCTGAGAGGGACGGGATGAGATCGCGCGCACGCGCGGCGAGCTGGTGGCTCGCCGGGAGCGCGCTCGTCGCTCTCGCGGCGATCGTCCATCCGGCAGGCGCGGGATCGAGCTGGCAGGTCAGATCCGTCCCGGAAGGCTCCGGAAGCTGGGTCGTCTCTCCCGAGCCCGCCCTCTTCTACTTCCTGGGGGCTTTTGAAGGCAGCCGCGAATGGGTGAGCGACGACGGCGGCGTCACGGGAACGATCCGGGCCGACGGCCCTCCCTTCCCCGCCGACAGCGTCAGCAGCTTCAGCCTCTCGGACTGCTGCGGCCAGCAATTCGCCGTGACGCTCGATGGGAGGCTCTGGTCGGGGAGGGGGGACGGGCGGACATGGCGTCGCATCCCACACCCCGACTCGCTCGGCGCTCTGACCTGCGCGACGGCGCGCGGCGACGAGGACGTGCTGCTCGGCACCAGCGGCGGCGAGATCTTCTCCGCGGAGATCGGCTACAGCGCGGGCTCCGGCTGGACCCGCATCGCCGATCTGGGAGACGCTCCTGTCAGGAGCGTCGTTCCCCGCAGAGCGGGCCGGTCGATCGTCCTTCTCGACGACGGCCGATTGCTCGCGCAGGACACGACCTGGATCCAGGCGCCCTTCGCGGCGTCGCTCTTCCAGATGGACGGACTGCACAACGGCCACGCGATCGAGCGCGGAAGCCTCGGACTCTGGCGGACGGAGGACGGAGGCCTGAGCTGGTCCATGGTGAGCGACGCCCTCGCCTCGGAGGACCTGGCTCCCTGGGCTCGCCGGGCGCGCGGGCTGACGGTCAAGCGCAACTCCTTCGGAGCCATCTCCTGCGGGGACGCCCTCCTGGCCACTCGCGACGGGGGAACGACGTGGACAGTCGCCGCGGAGGGAACGGATATGTTCCTCGACGCGGCGATCGACGATCTGGGCACGCTCATGACGGCGGGAGCTCGCATCCACAGGAGCGTCGATCAGGGCGGAACCCTGCTGCAGACCATGGGGACCGACTTCTCCCGAGTCTGGATGGGCTCGAGGGATATCTACTGGGCCCTCGATCTCGGCCTGCTGCTCAGCGTCCAGCAGGGCGAGAGCTGGATCCGGCTCCCTCTGCCCGACCGCGCCCGCCGCCTTCGGCGCATCGCCGTTCGACGCGACTACGAGGTCTGGCTTCACTTCGACGGAGAGGAAGGCTCCCGGCTCTTCCACAGCGCCGACCGCGGCGGGACGTTCGAGGAGCTCGATCAGGAGGGCCTCCTGCGCGGCTGCCGCTGGTGGTCCGACTCGCCGGCCGGATTGACCTGGGCCCATAGCGACAGCGCGGTGCTGCGTAGCGATGACGATGGCGCGCGCTGGTCGATCCTGCGCGACGGGTTGCCCGGGATCGCCGCCATGGCCGCCCTCGATTCGCTCCACGCCATCATCGCGTGCGATGGGCTCCTCTCGATCACGCATGATGGGGGCGTGAGCTGGACGGACGCCGATCTCCCCTCGGGCGATGCCTACCGCGCCCTCTCATTCGCGGGAGTCGACAGCGTCGTCGCCCTGGCGCGCGGATTGAGTCTTCGCCCGGCGGACCCGCCGTGGGAGCCGGCGGAAGAGAGGGAGTTCGGCGACACGCTGCGCGCCGTGCGCATGACGGAGAACGGGATCGGATGGGCCGTGGGGGACGGCGCGCTGATCGCGCAGACGTTCGATCGGGGACGGACTTGGGCTCCTTATGCGGTCGATCTCCAGATCAACTCCCTCGAGACGCCCCTGACCGGCATCCACTCGCTCGACGCGGATCGCGCGGTGACAGGAGGCCCTCTGCGTTTGATCCGGCTGCTCCCCGACGCGACGGGTCCCCTCCTCCGGTATGGAGTCTCGATCAACCCTCAACTGCCCCGCTACGTCGACATCCACGTGACCGCCCGCGAGCGTCTCCTCGGCGACAGTCTCATCGTGACGATCGACGGGCTTCCGGTCCCAGCCGCCCTGTTCGATCCGGAGGGCTTCCTCTACAGGGTGCACTTCCGGATCCCCTCCTTTGGCGATGACCTCTACATGCTGACGCGAGCGAGCGACTGGCTCGGCAACGTGCGCGCCGAGGGTCGCACGCTCCTTGGCTACGCCCTCGATGGGGGGGGCGAGGCGCGGGCGACGTGGAACGGAGAGGATCTACTCCTCGCGGGGCGGCCGGGGACGACGGTCGCGCTTCTCGAGATGGGCGGCGAGGCTCCGGATCCGCCGGCGGACTGGGCCTGCGCGGGGCCCGCGTTTCAGATCGCGGCGGACGGCGGGGCCATTCTCGTCCCCTCCAGCGACGCCTTGCGCCTCGCGCGCTACGCGGATGGCGCCTGGCGAATCCCCGCTGGCGAGAGGGCGGCCGTGCCCGACGGGGCCGTCCTGAGGTTGGTCCGCGGCGCCCCGGAACCCGGCCCAGGCGTCGAAGCAGGCGATCCGCTGCGCGTCTTCCCAGTGCCGGCTTCCGGAGCCTGGACCCTCGCGTGGAGCGGACCCGCACGCGCCCCGCTGCAATGGACTCTGATCGATTGCGCGGGCCGCCGCCTGGCCTCAGGCGTCGCGCCCGCGGCCGCGGCGCTCAGTCTCGCGCTCCGGGCGGAGGATGGCGGCGGGCGTCCCCTCGCCGCCGGTGTCTACTGGTTGATCGCCGAGGAATCGGGAACGCGGGCGATCGAGCGCCTCGTGGTCGTCCGCTGATATGGCCGGCCTGCTCCGCATCACTCCGCGGCCAGGGCCTCGATCGGATCCATCGCCGCGGCCCGCCTGGCCGGCAGGATCCCGCTCAGAAGGCCGACCGCAACGCTCACGACGAGGGCGAGGAACGCGTATTCCTTCGGCGTGTGGACGGGAAGCGCCGGCAGCAGAAGATGGATCAGGGCGGCGACTCCCCATCCGCCCGCGATGCCGAGCAGCCCTCCCATGGACGAGAGCAAGGCGGCCTCGCTGAGGTAGAGCCACAGGATCTGCCGCCGCGTCGCCCCGATCGCCTTGGCGAGCCCGATCTCCGACGTC
>Ga0194125_10008588_pt1 | contig 14373 bp, 8 predicted proteins | sample TA2KigC250mmetaG_FD_148626 | JGI IMG/M metagenome (GOLD analysis project Ga0194125, IMG submission 148626) | Freshwater microbial communities from Lake Tanganyika, Tanzania - TA2015034 Kigoma Deep Cast 250m | ecosystem: Environmental > Aquatic > Freshwater > Lake | place: Tanzania: Lake... | reverse complement strand
GACCGCGACCGCCAAGCAAGGCCAGAAGAAACAGGCCAAGCAGGCGACGACGGCCCAGCCCGGTGCGGGCGCGACACCCCAGGGCACGATCGTCGAAGAGAACGGCGTCAAATACCGTGTCATCCCCGGTTCTCCCTATTATGGAATGCACAACGCCTTGGAGATCTGGGAATTCGGGCTGATGGCGGATGCCAAGGTGGGGGCGCGGTCCCTGGAGCTGCTGGAGCAGTACCAGGACAAGCCGTTCTTCTTCTTCGTGCACTTCGCCGAGGTGGACCACGCCGGCCACCAGCACGGCGAGAACTCCAAGGAGTACAATGACGCCCTCATCTCCAACGACCTCTGGACCGGCAAGATCATGGCCAAGCTCCAGGAGTTGGGACTGGCGGACAAGACCCACATCTACGTCACCGCGGATCATGGTTTCAATGAGGATGGGAAGAATCACAGCTTCGCTCCCTACGTGTTCCTGGCGACCAACAATCGGGCGGTCAGCCGCGACGGGCGCCGGCAGGACGTGGCGCCGACGATCTACGAGGCTTTCGGCGTGACGGCCGCGAGCTTTCAGCCGCCCCTGGACGGCCTGTCTCTGACGCGGCCGGACCATCGGCCGGCCCCCAAGCTCGGTCCGGCCAAGAAGGCCGGGCAGGCCGCCAGGACGGCCGAAGCGACCCGCCGGCCCGACGTGGTCTTCGTTCCCACGCCGCAGGCGGTGGTGGACAAGATGCTGGAGCTGGCCAAGGTGACCAAGGACGACGTGGTCTATGACCTCGGCTGCGGCGACGGCCGCATCGTCGTGACCGCGGCCAAGAAGTACGGCTGCCGGGCCTACGGCTTCGACATCGATCCCAAGCGGGTCCGCGAATCGCTGGAGAACGTGGAGACCAACGGCGTCAGCCATCTGGTCACGATCCAGCAGCAGGACATCTTCGCGCTGGACCTCAGCCCGGCGAGCGTCGTCACCCTGTACCTGCTGCCCAGCCTCAACGTGAAGCTGATTCCGCAGTTGGACAAGCTCAAGCCGGGCTCCCGGATCGTCTCGCATGCGTTCGACATGAAAGGGGTCGCCCCGGAGGCCGTGGTCAACGTGGATGGCGACGGCTATGGGCGCACCGTCTACTTCTGGACGACCCCCTTGAAGAAGGAGCCGTAGACACCGGAAGGATCGAGCCGCCAACGATGGGTGTGGCGTTTGAGAACCGACAAGGACTTCAGAAAGGACAAGGACGAGTATGAGCACGAAAGGCATGTGGTGCATTCTGGTAGCGCTGTTCCTGGCCGGCGGGGGATGTGTCTCGGAGCAGCCCGCGCCGCGGGTGACCGCAGAGACGAGCCCCAGCGATGTGACGGCCGCGCCGCCGGCAAAGGCGCAGGGGCCGACGGAAGTGGCCGACGAATCGACGGTCGAGACGCGGACCCCGGATGTGATCTACGTGCCCACGCCCCAGCCGGTGGTGGAGAGAATGCTGGAACTGGCCAAGGTGACCAAGAACGATGTGGTGTACGACCTGGGCAGCGGCGACGGCCGCATCGTGGTGACCGCGGCCAAGAAATACGGTTGCCGGGCCTTCGGCTTCGATATCGATCCGCAGCGGGTCCGCGAGGCGAAGGAGAACGTCGCGAAAAATGGCGTCGGCGACCTGGTGACCATCCAGCAGAAGGATATCTTCACGCTGGACCTCAGCCCGGCGAGCGTCGTGACCCTGTACCTGCTGCCGAGCCTGAACGTGAAGCTGATCCCGCAACTGGAGAAGCTCAAGCCGGGCGCCCGGATCGTCTCGCACGATTTCGACATGCAAGGCGTGACACCGGACCAGGTCGTCACGGTCGATGAGGACGGCGACGGCTTCGGGCGCACCGTCTATCTGTGGACGACTCCGCTCAAAAAGGGAAGCGCAGCCCAGGGCTAGGGATGCGTCGATTCTGTAAGACGTAGAATGCCGCGCTCACAGGCGCCACAGACCGCGCCGGGTGCGCAGGTAACCCACGGCGGCCACGCCGATTCCCGCGAGCAGCAGGGCGCCGGGAGCGGGAATCGGGCTTATCGTCAAGTAGGCATCGCTGGGGTCGGGACGGGAGAAGGAGCCTGCCTGGGCCGCGCAGGGTAGATCCCTGCCGATAATCGTCGCGCCGGCAATCGTAGTGTGACCGATGCCGGCTGAGAGTGCGGTGGCCTCACTGGGGTCGGCGAGGAACGACCGGGCTGGCGGCGGCTCCAGGACAAAACCGGATTCAAGATTCCAGATCCGGTGGATGATTCCCTGGTCCGGCTCGTTCCGGAAGCCGAGGGAAGGAGCCCCCCAGCAAGGCACTGTGACAAGTTCGGCCAGGAGGGCCATAACCAATGCGAATTTCATGTCTTCCTCCGTGATGTGCGTGGGACGCCGATGTTCGTGTGCTCGGTCCTGAGATGCCGGTTCCGCGGGCCGGCGGGCCGCGGGCGCCTCCCGTCGCGGCCGCCCTTGGCCGTCGTCGGGGATTGCCGGTCATCGTCATTCTGTCGGACATGTGCTGCTCTCCCCGGGCCTGCTCGCGCGCGCCGATCGAGTTGCGCGGGAACGCGCCTCTGCGAAAATACCCCCCATGATTGCCGGCCCGGCCTTCACGCCGCCTCCGCATGGAGAGGCGCCAAGACCTGTGGCACTCTCTACACCCTCCACTGTAAGTCAAGATACGCCACAAGCTATTAGGTGAAAGGCGCAATGTCACGTCGTGAAAGGCTTACCCGCATACCGGGCGTGCATCCTCCTTGCGCGGGGGACGGTCCTTCCGGCGTCGCGCGGCTCTCCCGCCGTGACCCGCTCCATCCCGGGGGCATTTGCGGGTTTGACTGTTCCGAATTGAGCCGAATCCCACTAACCGGCCCGTGCCGCTTCCGGTAAGAGTGACCGTAAGTGGATCGTCGACGAGGGGTTGGCCATGGTCAACCGGATTCGCGCGATCGGGAATCCATTGGGAGATCGACATGAGCAGATGTTGTTTCGGAGGTTTTCCCATGAAGCGAACAGTGGCATTGACGTTGCTGGTCGTCGCCGTCCTGCTGGGAGCGGCCAGTTGCCGCCGGCAGCGACCGGTTACACAGGAGCCCAGGGCCGAGGCCCCGCCGCCGCGGCAGCAGCCGTCGGATACGGCAGATACGCAGCCGCCTACGACGGCGGGCGGCCAACCACCGGCCGGGGGGACCGCCCAGCAGCCGGGGGCGGGCACCGCTCAATAACCCCCAGCAGGACAGACCGATCCCAATCGGGCGGCCGCACGCGCGCAGGCGCCGCCCCAATAGAGACCAATACCGGGATCGAGGTGCAACTACGCGGTCTCGTGTCCCACGGGAGCTTACGGCCGGTGGGGCGCGACCGCGCTCCAGGACGCATGGACGGCGCGGATGACGCTCGTGAGACCTGACCTGCCGGCCCAGGCCGGGGGCCATGCCCGCGTGCACATCCGCGCCGTTCACTGGAGGCACGGGAGCGAAAGCCACGGAATCTCGTGGCCCGGAACGGCCAGGCCCTTCTCGACGTACCGCAGAGCGACGGCCCTGTTCCGGGCCGCACCCTGGAGGGGCCCGTCCGCCGGAGGTGTTAGCCGACAGGAACGACCGGCAATCCGGCTCCGCGAATCGCCGGGGGCCACACCCAAGCGCAGCGTGAGCGTGCTCTCCGTGTGCGAGGGAGCACGGTCAAAGAACTTATCCCGGCTGTACCGGGGACTCGAGACAGTCCCGTAGGGACGACCGACAATAGCCCACCGTTTCCCGAAGCGGGGCATCGAAGCGATGTCAACGGTGGGTACCAAGGTCCAAGACGACACCCAGCCCCGTAGGGGTGAAAGAAAGCCGGTGCCCAGCCGCGGGGGTCCTTTCGTCCCTGCGGGACTTACCGTGTCTCTTGCCCCGATTACCCAGCGATAAATCGCTGGGCTATTGTCTTTCGCCCTCCGGGCTTGATTACCCACAACGCCAAGCTCCCCAGAAGCCCAGGAGTTGTCCACAAGAACGAATTCCTATACGATGAAGTCCGGCCGGGGCACCCAGAAACGACCGAGGGTGTTGGTCCAAGCTCATCAGGGCGTCGCCGCCAGGGTGGCTCAGCCGAGAATCAACTCTTTCAGGGGCCGTTTGGGGACGTGGTGGACGCCGGCGCTGTCGCGCCAGTACTTGATCCTGCCGTCCGGGCCGACCTCGTCGATGACCGCCTGCTCCCGCGGCTTGCCCAGTGCGAGCACGAGCAGGATCTCGTGGTGGGCCGGGATCTCCAGTGCGGCGCGAAGCTCCTCACGCTGGATCAGGCCGATTATGCAGCCGGCGAGGCCTTTCTCCCGGGCGCCCAGCAGGATACTCTGAGCGGCGATGCCGTGGTCGCAGCCGAAGCTGTGATTGATCGTGGTGTCGCCGAGAATGATGATGTAGGCGGCGGGCCGCTCGCCCGGGGCGGGACCGCCCCAGTCCTTCAGATAGGCGGCCCAGGCCAGATGCGGAAAGACCCGGGCGCTCTTCTCGGGCTCGTGCGCGAGGAGATACTTGAGCGGCTGCAGGTTCGCCGCCGAGGCGGACAGCCGGGCCAGATCGACCAGCTCCTCCAGCGTCTGGCGTTCCACGGCGAATCCCTCGTCAAAACGCCGGCAGCTTCGATTGCTCAGAATAAGGTCTCGAATCATCTCGGTTCACTCCTCAACATGAGGCCATTGGCATCATGGAACATGGGCCTTGCTTCACCTCTGTCAAGCGGAAGAAGCCGTGGGGGACGGGTTCTTCGTGGCGTCGTCAGACGCCTCATATGCTCTTACGAGCACACTACAAACGGCTCTCACATGCCATCTTGACAGGGGGGCAAGCCCTGCCCTAATGAATCTTGACGGACAAAACCGGCAATCGCGCCGCCCCCGTCGTTTCGCCGATGTGCCTCGCGCCAGGCAATGTGTGGTTGTAGGGTGGGGCTTGCCCCACCGGGAAGCCGGACCCAAGGAAAGCGGTGGGGCAAGCCCCATCCTACACATTACCGAACTTGCTCGTCAAAACTCATCAGGCTCTTCGGCCGAATCTCGACCTCCAAGGTGTTGTTCTTCGACAGGATCACTTCCCGGTCGAGTTGGATTTCCAGGCGGCCGTCGCGCAGCGCCGATCTGCCCTTGACGGCCGTATCGTTCAGCAGGAGGATTGCGTCCACGGCCTTCCAACTTTGCGGGACGGCGAACGCGAGGGTCTTGAGCCGCAGTCGGCCCCAGCGTACTTCGATCTGGTCGCGCTGGACGTTCGCCGCGCGGGTCTGCGTGAAGGAGCCCCAGCCTTCGGCGGCGGTGAAGGCGGCGCGGAATCGCTCCGGCGTGATCCGCGGGGCGAAACCGAGGTGTCCTTTCGGGCCGTGGTATTCGAAGCCCGCCAGGGCGGTGTAGACGCCCCAACTAGCCAGGGCGCGGGCGTAATGGTCGCCGCACTCGACCTCGTTGAAGGGATTATGCCTGGCCGGGTGGTACCGGTCTTCGACGCCGCGACAGATGGCCAGGGCCTCGGTGAGCATGTCCTCCCAGACCATGTGGCCGGCGACCTGGTACTCGATGCCGGTCCAGACCTCCTCGCGATAGCGGACGCCTTCTTTCAGGTACGCGCTCTTGGGCCAGGTGCAGGTGAAGAGCCCCGGCTCGCCCGGCGCGACGAACCAGCGTTCCGGCGGATGGGCCTCATTGTACGGACCGACATCGGGCGTCCAGTTGTACTTCCAGACCGAGCGCAGCGCCTGCCTCGTCTGCTCCGGCGGGTACAGGTAACCAAGGGCCACGTGGTGGGCCCAGCCCTGGCCGAAGAGCTGATCGGCCAGGCAGCCCGGGCCGTACTGATGCCTGGGGTGCTTCTGGAGATCGACAATCTGGATGAAGTACTCGCCGTCCCAGAGGCGTTCCATCGTCAGGCGGGACCCGCTCTCGAAGATCTGCCGGCAGTGCTGGGCGAAGGCTTCATCGCCTATCTCACGGGCCATCATCTCGCCCGCCCGCAGGGCGGCCAGATAGAGCGCGCCGACGAACGTGTTGGGCCCCTCGAAATTGATGTCGTAGGTGTTGTGCTGACTGTTTTCGATCAGGCCGTCGTCATTACCATCCTGCTTGATCGAGAATTCGAGGGCCTTTTTGATCCGCGGCCAGTTGCGCCGCAGAAAGGCGTCGTCCGCGGCGCACAGGTGCTCGCGGTAGGCCTTGAGCACCGTTCCGCACTGGCCGTCGGCGGCGTAGGCGCGGTTGCTGCGAAAGCCCACGAGGCCGCTGTTCGGGTCGAAGCCCTCGCCGAAGTCCTGCATCGCGCGGGCGCTGCGCTCCAGCTCCGGGAACAGGCGCGCCGCCGCGTGGGCATAGTTCCACACGTGGGTGCAGGTCCCCTCACAGCAGCCGACGCCCTCCCAGGCCCAGAACCGCTCGTTCCCGCGCCACTGGCACGTCCCCGTGGCGAGATTGGCGACGGTCGAGTGCAGGCGGAACAACAGCCAGCGGGGCAGGGTGCTGTCTTCATAGAAGCTCCGGTGCCACCGCCGCGTCTCCTGCGTTAACCGCTCCTGGTGGTCGAAGACATAATGGGCCACGTCGGCAGCGCTCTGAAAGCGGCTCGCGTACTCGCGCCCCTGCGGATGGTTCGGGAAGAACCATGCCAGGACGAAGGTGAACGTATGCGCAGCGCCCGGGGCCAGCTCCACCGGCCGGGCGGCGGCCACCAGACTGCATTTCTCCGTGGCCGGGTAGGTCGTCCTCGTCGCGGCATAGAGGTCCTTAGTCCAGGGCAACCCGGAGCGCAGGAGGTCCAGGACCTGCGGGCGCCAGTCGGCCCGGCCCGGCAGGGCCAGCCCGAGCGAGCCGTAGTCCGGCAGCTTGTCAAAGGGACCGAGGTTGGCGTGGGACTGCTCGTCGGCCAGCTCGATCTGGTCGATGTTGATGTGTCCCCAGCCGCCGGAGTGGCGGTCGACGATCTCGATCGACGCGGTCTTTCCTTGCAGGTCCGCGACGTTCCAGGAGTGCCATTCGAGCTTCTCGTTGTCCTTGCCGGTCGCGGTCCGCACCACCTGGCCGTCGACCCGCAGGTTGATGCAGGTCTGGTTCGCATGGCTGCCGCCACCGATGAGGAAATTGATGTGCTTGCGGGATATCTCGAACGCCGGAGAAGTCAGCGTCCCGTGCGGCCGGTCGCCGTCCAGGAAGGTGTTCACCAGTCCCTTGCCGAGAAAACCGCTGACCCGCTGCTGCCGGGGCAGGGTGCCGCGCGCCGGGCCTTTGCCGAACGCTTCGCCGGTGGCCTGCCAATCCCCGTAGTCGTCGCCCTCGAAGTCGGCCAGCACGATCTTCGGCCGGGGGGCCGGCGCCGGCTCCTGCGGCGCCTCGTGCGCAGTATGCACGATCAGCGTGCGCCCTTTCTCGTCCAACGTAACGCTGTGGCGAATGGCCGGCACGACCTTGATGGAATCGCAGCACACCGCGTTCTGCAGCCAACCCAGAATGCCGGCCTTCTGCGTTTGCCCGGACGTGTTCCTGACCGTGATCTGAAAGATCGTCGCCGGCAGGGCGGAGTCCCTGGCATTGAGGGGGATGAACGGCGAGAAGGCCTCCATCTGCACCTGGAGCGGGAAATCGTCGGCCCCATAACGCACCAGGCCGATCGGGTACTCGCCCGCGAACTCGACCCGGCCGAAATCCTGGTTCAGGGGACGCGCCGCGATCTTGCCTTCGGACTCGACAAGCACGGCAAAGCCGGAATCGACGGGCGAGTCGGGACGGTAAGTGCGGTAGTTGTCCCGGCCGTAGCCGCTGAAGATGTGCTTGTTGAAGATCTGCCACAGGCCGAGGGTGCCGTCGCCGCGCAGGTACAATTGGCCCGTCGCGATCCCGCCCACGGGCATGCCGATGGTCTCCAGGTCTTCACCCGTGTACGCGGCCCGCTCGCCCCGTGCGAAGAGCCGCTGAGTGTATTCCTGCGAAAGCCCCTTGTCGGCGGGAACAAGGTGCTTTGGCTGAGAAGCCTCTTGTCCGATGGCGAGCGAGGCTGCCCCCAGTGCAAGGATGCCAGTCAGGAGCAGGCTGCCCCTGGGGTGGCCTCTTCGTAGGGCGAGCGTCCTCGCTCGCCGCAAGACGTCGTGCGGGGACGCACGACCTGCGAAGAGGTTCTTTGTCTGCGGCTTCTGCACGACCCGCATCACTCGTTGCCTGTCCATTTTCGGCTCCTCTTTCAAGCTCAGTGCATTGGCGGTTTCGGATCAGGGATTGGTGATGGCGGGGCAATCCGCCATCCTCAATCTGCGATCCGCAATCGTACGGCCAGCAGGGTCGGCTCGACGATGTGCAGGTTGTTCAGGAACGGCTCGGTGTACTTGATGTCGCCGTACTCGGCCTCGTGGAAATGGTGCTGCTTGCCCACGTGGTTGTTCCAGTCGACGCCCTCGGTGAGAAAGCCCGTGTCCCGCTGATGGTGTCTGGCAATGGCCCGCAGGATCGTCAGGCCGTCGTTCTTGTACGAGTCCCGACCGGTGTCCGCATAGGCCTCGAAGTACGCCAGGGCCGCCTCGGCGTTCTCCCACAGGTACGCGGTGTCCCAGCTTTTCTCCATATACAGCAGGCCCTTGGTTGAAACGCCGTTGCGGTCGTCGGTCATCTTGAACTGGTCGAGACCGGCGAGGCACTTGTCATAAGCAAAGGCACGCACCGCGTCGTCGTTCAGGAGCGTGGCCGCCTCGCGCAGGGTGCGAAAAGCCACCGAGTACGCGACGTTCTCATGCTCGTCATAGGTATCGTGGTTGATGCTGCCGAAAAGCCCGCCGCACGCGATGAAGACCTGCACCTTCTCCCGTACGGGCCGCCGGTAGTCGGCGAGACCGCGCTGGGTGAGAGCGGTGTTGAGCTGGACGATGAACAGGCCGTCGCCGCTTTTCTCAAAGAGGATATCGCCGTGGCCGTAGGCGTTCTGCGGATAGTGCGCGCCGTCGGGGTGGCACCGGCGCGGGTACCAGCCATTGGCCGTGGGCCGGATATTGCGGTGAATCCAATCGGCGGTCTTGACCGCGACGGTCCGCATCTTCGCTTGGCGCGGACCGTCCACGAGATCGCTGAAGATCAGAAGCTGATAGGCGATCTTCGCCATCGAGCCCGGGCAGAACCAGTTGTTCTTATGTTGGTAGTTGAGACAGAACCGGTTCGTGGTCGTCTCGCGGTAGCCCGTGATGAAGCCGGTCTCGTAATCGATGAACCCGTTTTCCAAGACGTGGTCCAGCACGGACAGAGCGGTCTTCTGGAGCCCCGGGTCCTTGCGGTAGCGCCCAAACGCGTACAGCTCGTAGGCCCCGCCGACGGCGTTGGCCGCCCAGCCGGGGCCTTCGAGGTTGCCAAAGTCGTGCCAGCCCATGATGTTGCCGTCCTTGTCCACGAAGCTGGACTTGCTGCACAAATGGCCCTGGTACTCCGTCAGCGTCCGCTCGACCGTGAAGCGGACGGAGTCCCGCGCCGAGTCGAGGATCGTGTACTCGGGGTCCTCCGGCACATAGAAGGAGCCATGTGGCTCAGCCGCCCTCGGCTGAGGAATTATTGAACTCGCGTCGATGGCGCCCGGCGTGTACAGCAAGATGCACGCCAGAATGGATACCCGAAAGCAGCGGAGGGTCAGTTCCATCGTCACTCCAGCTTCAGGTAATCCAAGCCGAACATGTAGCTCTTGACGGCCTGTTCATTGGCGCCGACGATCTCGACCTTCAGCACGCGTTGCCCCTGGCTCAACTCGTGCGCGCCCATATCGAGAACGCCCGTGGCGACGACGCCCCGGTTGAAGAGGTCCATCGGCTCGCCGAGCTTCTTGCCGTCGAGAGATAGTTGGACAATGCCGTAGTCGATGGCCTTGGTGAGCTGCATTTTGAGCCGATACGTGCCGGCCTTCTGGACCGGCACAGCCAATTCGAGTATGTCACCCGGCTTGGCCCCGGTCCACCACAGGTGCGATTCGTTGCTCCAGGCGTCTCCGAAGCCGGACATGTCCTGCGGGGCGGCCTTGCCCCCGGTCCGGCGCAGGATCTTCAACTCCTCGCCTTCCAGGGCGCCCTTGACGCGAGCGATCTCGACAGGGACCCAGTAGCCCTTGCGCTCCGCGGCCGGCACCGGCTCGTACGGGTCCTTCTGTCCGGCGGCCTGGTACCAGTAGGCAATCGCGGCGTACAGGGTGGGCTTGCGGTTCGGGTAGTACTTCTCGATGGCCGCCTCGAACGACTTCTGGAACGGGATATTGTCCGTGACGTGCCAGCGGTTGACGGAGATGTGGCCCTTGTTGTTCATGCTGATCGTCTGGTTGTGGTAGGGGCGCTCGAAGAGCGTGGGATCGCACCAGGCGTAGCCGAAGTAGTCCTCGGAGCCGGTGCCGATGGTGGAGGGGAACTTCTCGCCGTCGACGAAGAACTTCTCGTCGCCCTCGCCCCACCAGCCGCCGCGCGGGTTCCAGACGTGCAGCATGACACCGCAGAACCGGCCGCGCCCTTCGGTCTTGAGCATGGTCCAGTCGATCTTCCGTCGTACCGGGTCGTCCGGCAGGAAGGCGTCGCGATGCCACTTGGCGTGGAACCGGCCCAGTTGCTCGACGGGTCGCCGCAGCGGCGCGTGCGCTGCCCAGAGGTCCAGTGTCCGCGGCTTGTCGCCCTCGTTGATGAACTCGAACTTCGCCGCGGTGGCGAAGGGCATGTACCAGTTGCAGTAGTAGCCGTCCTTCGTCATGCCCAGGGGGAACGACCGGTAGAGGTTCACGCCGGGGGCGGTGCCGAAGAAATCGCCCAGCGGCGCCCACACCGCAGGCTTGTCCTCGTGGTCCCACGTGATCTGCAGTACGAGGTCCCGCAGGGCCTGCATCTCGTCCTCGCGATCCTCGAACCGAATATTGACGCCCCACCCGGTGAGGGCCCGTGGCCCGTCCAGCGTCGCGTCGAACCGGTCTCCCGGCTCGATCGTCACCGTCGCCTCCGCCCGTTCGGCGTCGCTCGGGGCGGGGCCGCCCTGGCTGAGGATCCGGTTGGCCTCGTCGAGGGCCGCGTTCTCCGCGGCGGACAACTGCCGTTGGAAGGTCGGCACCTGCGTGCCCTTGGGGAACGTCGTGTAGACGAACTGGAAGTAGGCGCCCCATTTCGGCTCGGCCACGATCTTGCACGACTTCTGGTAAGGGATGGGCGTGTAGTTGTTCCAGCCCCGCGCCACCGTGTAGACGAGGGCCGGGCGGGTGAACGGCTCGTTCTGCCCGTCGAAGTAGCCGCGGAACGGCAGGTCCACCGCCGGCTCGGTCGCCCCGTCGAGATAGATGCGGATGCGGCCCTGCTCCGGCCGGGCCGACCACATCCGCCAGATGCACCCGGGACCTTCCATCTCGGCGAAGACCAGTTGGTCCCCCTCCTTGCGGATGACGCCGTTGCCGTCGCCGTTGGCGTCCCAGCCGACGTACTGGCCGGTCGCCTCATCGTACCGGCTCCTGCGGTCGTAGCTGGACCACTGGGCGCACGTCTCGCCCAACGCCGGCAGCGTCGCCGGATACTCCAGGTCCGTCAGGCGCTGGACCAGATCGACATAGGTCAGCTTCTGCGGCCCCGCGGCGCCGGCCACCCCGGCGACGAGCAGCGACAGCAGCATGGGCAGGGCGGGCCGTGCCCACCGGTTTCTCCCGGATGAATGCGGATGACTGATGGTGGGGACATCCCACCCCGTGGGAACTCGTGCGGCGCGCTTCATTCTCGGCCTCCTTCGAAAAGCCATTAGTGACTAGGCATACGTACCGACTGCCTTCTTATCACGTCCCGTCCCCCGCTTGTCAACCCCAAACCCGCCACGCGACGTATGAGTGTTCGGCCGCATTTCGTGGGGGGCAGATGGCACCGGACCCAAGGCCCGGGTTGGTAGTGTGCTCGTAAGAGCATAAACGGTCTGCGCTCTTGGCTTCGGAATTTCTGTCGGCCGATGATTTTTTTCTGGTTTCATGCGTCTATCCTCATGAGACGACGCGGCAGGTTTTTCGCCTTGACAGGGCTTCTGTGCGGCGATATAGATGCCGCCGTGCTCACAGTGGCCTCGTGCCTCCTATGCGGGAGGAAGATCGCGAAGCTCGATGATGATCCGAGGGGTTGCCCAGATTCTCAGGGCCGGGATTCCGGCCGCAGACGGCCCCGACGCCGCCTGTGCTCGTGAAAGGGCGCGCAGATGATCGAGTTTGTCACCGCCGCTTTTGCCCCGGCCAATGCGCTGTTCACCGTGCTGCTGCTGGTCCTCGGGTTGTACTGGCTCCTGGTAATTCTCGGCGCCCTCGATATCGATCTGTTCCACGTCGAGTTGCCCAACGGCGATCTGGATGCGGGTGCAGACGTAGACGCGGAGGCCGGAGGTGCCATGGACGGAGTCGGGCCGGGGCTTTTCCGCTCGGTTCTCCACTTCTTCTATGTGGGTGAAGTCCCGACGATGCTTCTGGCGAGCATCATGGTCCTGAGCCTCTGGACGTTTTCCATGCTCGGCAACCACTACCTGAACCCGGAGGGCTCGGGCGCGATGGCGCTGGCGATTTTCATCGGCAATTTCGCCGTCAGTACGGTGGTGCTCAAGTTCGTGGCCTTGCCGCTGCGCCGGTTTTATCTCATTCTGAACAAGGACTACAACGCCCCGGCCGACGTGGTGGGCAGCGTTTGCACGATCGTGACGACCCGGGTGACGGCCCAGAAGATGGGCCAGGCCGAGGTGGCCACGAAAGGGACGCCGCTGCTGCTGAATGTGCTGGCGCGGGACGGCCACGCGTTCCAGAAAGGCCAAGAAGCGGTCGTCGTCGCGAAGGACGACGCCAAAGGAATATATCGAATTGCACCTGTCGAGGAGTGTTAGGTGTGAAGTGTGAAGTACTCTTAGAACTTTAAACTTCCCACTTCCAACTTCTTTTGGAGAGATAACATGGCGGACGCAGTCATCACAACCATCATCGTATTCGCAGTCCTTTTCGGCCTGGGGTTCCTGGCCCTGCTGGTTAAGTGCTACCAGAAGGTCTGCCAGGGCCAGGCGTTGATCCGCAACGGCGTGGGCGGCACCCGGGTCAGCTTCTCCGGCATGTTCGTGATCCCGGTCCTGCACCGGGTCGAGTACATGGACATCTCGGTCAAGCGGATCGAGATCGACCGCCGCGGCGAGCAGGGCCTGATCTGCAAGGACAACCTGCGGGCGGACATCGTCGTCGCCTTCTTCGTGCGGGTCAACAACACGACGCAGGACGTGATCAAGGTGGCCCAGTCGCTGGGCTGCGTTCGCGCCTCCGACCGCCAGGCCCTGGTCGAGTTGTTCGACGCGAAGTTCTCCGAGGCGCTCAAGACGGTCGGCAAGCAGTTCGATTTCTCCGAGTTGTACACGAACCGGATGCGGTTCCGTGAGCAGATCCTGGATGTGATCGGGACCGACCTGAGCGGGTACATCCTCGAAGACGCCGCAATCGACTACCTGGAGCAGACGGACAAAGCCCTCCTGAAGCCCGACAACATCCTCGACGCCGAGGGCATCAAGAAGATCACCCTGCTGACGGCCGAGCAGTTCGAGCTGGCCAATGCCCGCGAGCGGGAAAAGGACAAGACCATCACCCGCCAGAACGTCGAGGCGAAGGAAGCCATCCTGGAGCTCAACCGGCAGTTGGCGGAGGCCGAGGCCAGGCAGAAACGCGAGATCCTGTCCGTGCAGGCCCGGGAGGAGGCGGAGGCCAAGAAGGTCCAGGCGGGCGAGCGGGAGAAGTCGGAGAAGGCCCGCATCGCGGCGGACGAGGAGATTGCGGTCGCCGACGAGAACAAGCAGCGGCAGATCATCGTCGCGCGGCGCAGCAAGGAGCGGACCGACGCCGTCGAGGCCGAGCGGGTCGAGCGGGACCGCGGCCTGGAGGCCACGGAGCGCCAGCGGCTCGTGTCCATCGCCCAGGTCGGCAAGGACAAGGCGGTCGAAGGCGAGAAGAAGCAATTGCAGGCGGTCGTCCGCGAGCGGGTGATCGTCGAGAAGTCCGTGGCGGAGGAAGAGGAGCGGATCAAGGATGTCCGCGAGTTCGCCGGGGCGGACCGGCACAAGAAGGTGGAAATCACCAAGGCCGAGGAAGAGGCCGAGCAGGCCCTGGTCAAGAACATCAAGGAGGCAGAGGCCTCGAAGAAAGCGGCCGAGTTCTACGCCGAGCAGCAACTCATCGAGGCCGAGGCCAACGTCAAGGCCGCCGAGAAGAATGCCGACGCCAAGAAGACCCTGGCCGCGGCGGCGGTGAAAGAGCATGCGGTCGAAGGCACCGCGGAGGCCGAGGTCATGCAGATCAAGGCGGTCGCCATCGAGAAGCAGGGGACCGCGGAGGCCAAGGTGCTGGAGCTCAAGTTCCATGCGGAGGCCGACGGCATC
>Ga0194125_10008585_pt1 | contig 14376 bp, 14 predicted proteins | sample TA2KigC250mmetaG_FD_148626 | JGI IMG/M metagenome (GOLD analysis project Ga0194125, IMG submission 148626) | Freshwater microbial communities from Lake Tanganyika, Tanzania - TA2015034 Kigoma Deep Cast 250m | ecosystem: Environmental > Aquatic > Freshwater > Lake | place: Tanzania: Lake... | reverse complement strand
TCGGGAGAGAAGCCAGGAAACTGAAAAAGGTCCCAGAGTCGTTTATGTTTTCGCATGAGAAATTCATAGCATTATTTTTACACCCTTTACAAGTCATAAAAACCGCATAAATAAAGGGCTATTTGATATTTTTAGGCTTATTTTTACCCACTCGATTTGGAGAAGACCCGTTTATTTTTTAGTCAAGAAAAAAATTTTATTAAAAATGGGTTCTCTTCCTGGGGGCGGGCGAAACCCAAAAATCTGGAAGATTCCCGAAAAAAGCCTTGCCGCTAAAAACCTGTGTGTTATAAGATAAATATGCCTAACATCCCAGGAGGAGGAATCAGGGAAATAAGGAGAGAACGGGGAAGATGCTGAAATTCTGGATGGCCTTGTTTTGTGCGCTCATCATTTGGATGCACGGCCTGGAGTTAAGGTGGACAGGAAGCCTCGCCGGGCAAAGTATTTTCCATGCTTATACCAAGCCCATGCCAATTCCCGAATTTTCCCTGGAGAACCTGCAGGGACAGACGATCAACATAAGGGATTATCGTGGACAGGCCATCCTTCTCAATTTTTGGGCCACCTGGTGACTTAATTGCCGGAAGGAGGGTCCTTCTTTTGATAAAATATACGCCCAGTATCGCTCCAGGGATTTTGTTCTTTTCCGCATCAACACTAAAGAAACCCGTGAAACTGTCGCTAAGTTTCTGGAAAAGGAAGCTTTGCAAGTCCCCATCCTCCTGGACAAGAACGGAAAAGTTGGGAGACTTTTCGGGGTGTGGGCTCATCCGACCAGCTACCTGATCGACCGCAAGGGGATGGTGCGCTATCGTTCCGTGGGCCTGGTCGATTGGGCCGACTCAGATGCCAGAAGCATTATTGAACAGTTACTCAATGAAAGATAAGGCGTGGGAAAAAAGAAATTATTCGTGCTTTTCTGCATATTTGCTTTTTACGCCCCTTTAGGGTGTGCAACCACCCCAACTCTTAGGGATGGGCTTCCCATCCCCTTGAAGGAGGCGCACCCGGAAGCAGTCTTCGAGGAAAATGAAGGGCTGGAGGTGATCCAGGAGAATGCCAAAGAACTTCGTGATTTCTACCGTGGAGGGGTGCAGCAGAAAGTCCAGGCCGAAAAAAAATTTAAGGAAAAGGCCTATGCGGAGGCCCTGAAATTATATCGTTTATCCAATGAATTCTTCTCGACTATCCTACAGCATTTAGATGAGGATTCAGCCGAATACCACCTCTTTGAAGAAACCAGCATCCTTTTTTTCCCCAACCTGCTCGTAGCCGACAACCACCTAAAGATGGGGCTTATCCATCAGGCCGCAGGGCGTGAAGGACCGGCTCAACGGCATTGGAAGCGGGCTCTGTCGTTTGTTGCCAAATCTTTGAAGGCAGAGAGCACGGAGTGGGGTTTGGCTTTACAGCAGGAACTCTTGACGTTGTCGACCTCCGGGAAAAAATGAGGGAGCGAAAGCCTTTCTAATGAAAGGGCTTCTGCTAAATTTATTCACCACCTATTTTATCGTGGCTCTGGGCCGGGGACGCTGAATCCCGCCAACAGCGGGAAAGAATCCGCATATAGCTTTTGGATTGCGGATTTGAGATTTTTGTATGAATTTAGCTTTATGCAAACAATCATTTAGTACTTCTTTTTTTCCGGTCGGCGGCCTCACCCATCCCGGCAGCAGGATGCATTCTGGCTGAGCAACTTAAGGCCCCCCACACCACCCTCATCATCCTGGGAAGTAAGGAATATTATCCTTTCCCCGCCGGCAGCAGCGAAATGCATTTTCTCGCCCAGAGGGGTGAATTGGATCTGTTTTTTCTTAGCGGCATCCAGATGGACCGGCACGGGAACATTAATCTCCATGTCCTCGGCGACTACAAAGCCCCGCAGATGAGGCTGCCGGGGGCCTATGGGTCGGCCATGCTTTATTATATGGCGCATCGGGTTATTCTTTTCCGCACCGAGCATTCCCGCAGAACCTTTGTTGAGAAAGTCGATTTCGTCACGGCAGCCGGAGTAACCCCGGAAAGCGTTTATCGCGAAGGAGGCCCCACCAAGGTCGTCACTCCCAAAGCGGTGCTGTCCTGGGATGGAAAGGCGGGGGAATGGGCGCTGGATGCCGTAAACCCTGGTTCCACCGTGGAGGATATTAAGGCCAATACAGGGTTTACCCTCCGCTTATCGCCCATGGTTCAAATGACCCCTCCCCCCACAGAACAGGAAATCTCTGTCCTTAGAACCGTAGTCCGGCCAAAGCTGGAGCGCATCTACCCGGAATTCGCCCGGCCCAAGATCCGCTCAGATCAAAAGTAATCATACCAGGCCGGTACCTGGCGGGCCGCGATCTGGACCGGGTCCCACACCGGGGAAAAAGGAGGGGAGTAACCCAGATCCAGGTTGATGACATCCTCCACGGTCATCCCGCTCTGAAGGGCGGTGGCCAGAACATCGATCCTTTTCCCTGCCCCCTCCTTGCCCACGATCTGACCCCCCAGGAGACGTCCGCTCCCCTTTTCGGCCAGGATCTTCACTGTGATCTGGCCCGAGCCGGGGTAGTAACGGGCTCTGGTCTGGCTTTCAATTTTGGCGCTGACGTAAGAAAACCCCAGCTGCTTTAGCTCCTTTTCCTGGAGCCCGGTTCGGGCTACCTCCCAGTCGAAAACTTTGACCATGGCCGTTCCCACAACTCCGGGAAAGGTGGCTTGTCCTCCTGCAATGTTGATTCCGGCTACCCGTCCTTGTTTGTTGGCCACGGTTCCCAGGGCAAGGAAAAAAGGGCGCTGGCTGACGAGGTGGAATGATTCAGCGCAATTTCCCGCTGACCAAATTCCGGCAATTTCAGTCTGCATGCGGTTGTCGATTTTGATTCCGCCCGTTTCCCCCAGCGGAATCCCGGCCTTTGCAGCCAAAGCCGAATTGGGACGTACGCCGAGTCCGATGAGGACAAAATCGGCCGGAAGGGTTCTTTGGTCTGTGGTAACTCCCCGGATGGTTCCCTGGACGACTTCAAAACCGACGAGCGATTCTTCCAGGTAAAGCTGGACCCCGGCTGAAAGGAGGGCGTCGGCAAGGGGGGCAGCCATGTCGGCATCCAGAGTATTCATCACCTGGGCCGTCTTTTCAACCAGAGATACCTTAAGGCCCCGCCGGACCAGATTTTCGGCCATCTCCAGCCCGATGTAGCCTCCCCCGATGATCACCACCTTTTTGGGTTGGGCTTCGTCTATAGCTCGCCGGATTTCAAGCCCGCTCTGGAGGGTAGTTAGTTCGTACACCCCCCGGGCATCCAGCCCGGAAACTTTCGGACGAATCGGGATCGCCCCGGTGGCGATCATGAGCTGATCGAAAGTCTCCCAGGCGCTCCGCCCATTTTTTAGATCTTCTACCTTTACCCTTCTTTCTTGGGTATCAATCTCGTCCACCCTGTGGAAGATTCGGGCATCGATTCCCTGCTTGCGGAAGGCCTCGGGCGAGCGGGCCACCAATGGTTTGGCATCATCGACAACCCTGCCGATGTAGTAGGGCATCCCTCAGGCGGAATAGGAGGTATGGGGACTTTGCTCCAGGGCGATGATTTCCAGGTCCGGACGCTGCCGGCCAGCCTGGGAGGCAGCGCTCATCCCAGCCGCATTCCCGCCGATTACGATTAAACGTTCTTTAGCCATGGTTTAATGCCTCCTTATTAAATAAATCGCAAATCGTGAGAGCGCGAGCGCGCAAAAAATCTAATCATGAGCCTCAATCAGTTTTTCCCTCTCACGACTTACGCCTTGCGCTTCACGATATTTTAATTGTATAGGGAGCCTCTTGCAAAAGTATTTTTTTGTGGTTCGACAAGCTCACCACGAACGGAAAAACTAAATAATTTCAACCTAAGCCCGATCACCCTGAGCCTGTCGAAGGGTAAATTACGGACTTTTGCAAGAAGCTCTAGGAATTTCCTTTTTTAACTTTAGGCGCTGAACATAAAATGGTCAATGGTCAATTATCAATGTTCAATGGTCATTGCTAATTGCTACTTGATAACTGGATCTTTCCTTTCCTCTTGAGCAAAGGATGCCAGGGTAACCCGGTTTCCAAGATGTTGCCGCAAGTCAGCAGGCCGGAGGACGGCCTGGCATCCCCACTGCCCGGCGCTGATGGCGATCTCCGGCATGGTCAGGATGGATGCCTCCATGATCACGGGGAGAGGGCGGTGGGCGCCCAGTGGACTGACGCCGCCGATAAAATACCCGGTTACCTTCGGAACATCTTCCCGCTTGGCCATCTCTACAACTTTTTCACTAAGAGCCCTGGCCAGGGCTTTTACTTTAACCTGGCAATCTCCCGGACAGAGAGCCAGGTAGTATTTCTTTGAAGAGCCCTGGACCAGAAGTGTTTTCACAACCTGAGCCAGGGGGAATCCGGTCTCCCGGGAAACTTCCTCGGCCGACTTTTCCCGGGCCGGGAAGCTGATCAGCCGGTAGGGAACGCGCGCCGCTGCCAGCTCCTTGAGGGCCCGGGTAAAAACTTCATTCTTGGCCAGAACTTTTTTGGTCACAACTCTAACTGGATGGCCGACAGGATATGCGGAAGCCGTTGCAGGGCATTCAAGACTTCCTGGGAGACCGGTCCATCAACGTGCACCAGGGATATGGCTGTTCCCCCGATCTGGTCCCGGCTTAAATGCATCTGGCCGATGTTGATTCCGTGGGAAGCCAGGGTGCTGCCCATGTTCCCGATCACTCCGGGTTTATCCTGGTTGTGGACGAAGAGGATATTTCCTTCGGGAACTGCTTCGGTGACGAATTCGTTGATGCGCACGATGCGCGGCTCATTTTTGCCAAAGAGGGTGCCGGCCACTGTGTTCAGAACCTTCTCGGTCTGAACCTGAGCGGTCAGCAGGGTGGTGTAATCCTCGGATTCGCGGCTTCTTGATTCCACGATTTTGATCCCCCTCTCCCTAGCCAGGATGGGTGCATTGACGAAGTTCACCTTCTCTTCGAGAATGGGCTCGAGGAGGCCTTTCAGGAGGGACATGGCAATCATGGGGGTTTCCATCTCTAATACACTGCCGCTGTAGGTAAGATGAACCTCCTGCATTCTTCCGGGGGTAATCTGAGCCTGGAACTTGCCGATCTTCTCCGCCAGAATAAGGTAGGGGTTGAGAAGGACAAGAACCTCCGGGCTCACGGAGGGGAGGTTAACTGCATGGCGAGCCGTTCCCTGAAGAAGATATTCCACCACCTGCTCGGCAATGGCTATGGAAACCTTAACCTGGGCCTGGGTAGTGGAAGCCCCCAGGTGCGGCGTGCAGATGACCTGGTCCAACTCCAGGAGCGGATTCTTGCCGGGAGGCTCTTTTTCGAAAACATCCAGGGCCGCCCCGGCGACTTTTCCGCTGACGATGGCCTCATGAAGGGCCATTTCGTCGATGAGCCCGCCGCGGGCGCAGTTGATGATGCGCACACCCTTTTTCATTTTGGCGAAGGAGGAGGCGTTTAATAAATTTTTCGTACTGGAGGTCAACGGCGTATGCAAAGTAATGAAATCAGAGCGTGCGAAAAGGTCGTCCAGCGAAACTAATTCCACTTTCTTTTTGGCGGCGGCTTCGGGGGAAAGAAAGGGATCATAACCGATAGTTTTCATGCCCATGGATTCGGCGTGTTGGGCCACAACCGCGCCGATATTGCCCAGGCCGATGATGCCTAAGGTTCGATCTCCAATTTCTGTGCCCATGAAGCGGTCCTTCTCCCATTTGCCGGCCTTGATCGAGGCCGTAGCCTGGGAAATATGTCTGGCCAGGGCCAGGATCAAGGAAAGGGTATGTTCGGCCGCAGAGAGAGTATTGCCCCCGGGGGTATTCATGATCACAATCCCTCTCTTGGAAGCAGACGCGAGATCAATGTTATCCACCCCTGTCCCGGCCCTGCCGATCACCCGGAGGTTTTCAGCAGTGGCAATGACCTCGGCCGTAACCTTGGTGGCGCTGCGGACAATCAATCCGTGGTAATTCTTAATGATGGCTTTGAGCTCATCCGGGGGGACTTTGGCCCGCACATCCGCTTCGATCCCTTTAGTTTCCTCCAAAATGGCTTTCCCTTCCGGCGAAATGTTATCACTAACCAGCACTTTAAGGGTTGGGCTCATTTCCTTCTCCTTTTCTCTGAGCTGATTTCCACTTTATTTAAGGTTGATGTTCTCGTAAAAAGTCGTCACTCCAGCCTGCCTGTGCCTGGCAGACAGGTGAAAACCGGAGTCCAGGGTATTTATAAGTATTTGAAAATACTGGATTCCGGCTGGAGTTTACCCCGTACTTGATACGGGGCCGGAATGACGGAAAAGGGCATTTTCAGACTCTTTACGAGTTCATCAAGGTTCATCTCCAAATTAGTTGATCATATTTTTCAGGAAAGCCTGCCAAGGGCCCGGAAGGAAAGGCAGATTGCGCCGCAAGCATCGGCGGGATATCCACTTCCATAAATCTCCCGCTTACCGTCCGCAAAGCGCAGTGGGGGCGGGAAAACAAAGCTTTGAAGAAGTTGCCGACCCCCCCGCCACAGCTAAGGAGAGATATGCGCCTCATGATTGCAAGCAAGCTGACTTTCCTTCCGAGCCCCTGAAATCACTGCCCATTTTAAATAGGCCAGCTCTTTAGCCCTCAACTAATACCGACGCATTAAATAACCTGTCATTGCGAGGAGTGGAACGACGAAGCAATCCCATGAAGAATGAGATTGCCGCGCCCCTTGGGCTCGCAATGACTTGTAAAGATATTTATTACGCTCGTATTAATTTGGAAATGACCCTAACAGGATGCGGAGAAACTCAGGTCTGCCAGTCATTGCGAGGAGTCCCGCGAAACGCGGGACGACGCGGCAATCTCAAAGCATTTGATTTTATTGTGAATGGGATTGCTTCGCTTCGCTCGCAATGACTCCCCAATAGAGTTTTTCAGCAACCTGCTAATTTAATCCGATTTTTATTTCCGATTCAAGATGAATCTTGTTTTTATCCCAAAACGCCCACCCTAAAGGTTGCCGCTCAATTCGCGCATTTTTTGGGTTTATATATGGAACGCGTGAAAGGGTCCTGGAACCCCATGAGTTTTACTTCTTCCAGTCCTCTACTTTGGATAAACACTTTAAAAAGCGTTCCCATGCCTCCGGGAACTAAAAAACTCTTCATGGCCAGTTTATTTTTAAAAAATTCTAAGGAGTTTTGCGGGAAGCTTTTTTCAAAGTTCTCCAGGGCTTGCAGCAGGCCCATGGCGGCTAAAAACCTGTATTGCTCTGTATAACCAATTTTAGGCAAGCCGGTAGTTTCTCCTTTCCTTATCAGGGCGCTGAAGTTCACGTGAGCGGTGATGTCCTGGTATCCGATACGCTCGTAGGGGTTTGGGGAAGGCGTATGCCGGAAATAGCAAAGCAGCGTACCCTGGTGGCGGGAGGGGTGATAAAGCTCTTGGGCTTCATAACCGTAATCGATGGTCATGACAAATCCCCTCTTAAGCGTTCGGCTTACTCCCTCCATCCAGTCCAGCGCTTTTAGATTTACCTCGGCGCGTTGTCCTTCGTGCAGAGGAGATCCGTAGGAGGGAAAATACTCCTGGAGCAGGGGTGTGGAAGGAGAGCCGGAAATTTCCCCGAAAGTATTTCCATCATGGGTAACGAAAATTTCCCGCAGCTCTCCCTTTTCCTGGCAAACCAGATGGACCGGAAAGGAATCGACCAGTTCATTGGAGAGAAGACAGCCGGTAAAAGGTTTTTGGCCATGGAGAAGGCTGTCGGGGTAAATCCATTCTACCTTCCCGGCCTCCAAAAATTCTGATAGGAGGGATCTTTGTTCGTTTAGGAAGGCCGGACTTAGTTCCGCCAGAACGTAATGGACGTTTTCGTAGAACTCCGGCAGATCTTCCCGGCAATACCTTAAGATGTCCGCGCAGAGTAGCCCCTTACCTGCTCCCATCTCCGCGACCGTAAAGGAAGAAGGATGATCCAGAATCTCCCACATCTCATGAAGCTGATGGGCAATGAGGTGGCCGAAGATGGAGTGGACATTGGGGCTGGTATAATAGTCACCTTCCGGCCCGATCTTCTGGCGGGGAGAATGATAATATCCGTGTTGGGGATGATAAAGAACCAGGTCCATAAACTGGGCAAAGGGGATCGCCCCTCGTTGGCGGATGCCCCTTAGGATGATTTCGAGCAATTCTTTGTTTTCTGGTCCGGCCATGTGTGCTATTATAACCTAAACCGGCATAGCCGGAACCAAAAAAAGGTCAGAAATCCGAAATCCTAATATCAAGATTCTAAACAAATTCAAAATTCAAATTTCAAAAAGGTCTTGTTTGGAACATGGGGATTTTGAACCTTTGTATTTGAGCTTCTTGCAAAAGTCACTTACTCCGTCATTCCGGCGAAAGCCGTCCGCCTCAGGCGGACAGAATTTCTTGAAAATCCTGGATTCCGGGTCGCGCTTCGCTTGCCCGGAATGACGATTTCCTCTATTTTTCAAGAGTTTTGCAAGAGCCTCATTTGTTTAGGATTTCGTGCTTCGGGTTCAGGATTTTCCTCAAGGCCTTTGAGTGTAAGGGGATTCGAACGAGTAAAATTAGGGTTCAAGGATTCCAGGGTTTGAGGATTCAAGTGTTTTTGGGTTTTTCCCACTTGACCCCTTGAACCCTTTTAACTGAGGGGGGATAGATGAGAAGAAAAGAATTTGAGGTTATAGAACGAGAGTTAATCGAAGATGTTCTGAACACCGCCGAGGTAGGGTACCTGGCCTTCAACGGGGCCGAAGGCTGGCCGAGGATTACGCCTTTGAATTTTGTTTATGATGGGCGGATTCTTTGGCATGGAGCGGCTGCCGGGGAGCGTTACGAATGTTTGCAGATAGACCCGCGGGCCACCTTTTGCGCTGTGTCCGTGCAGTGTTATCTCCCCTCCCACTTTGTTTCAGAAGAAAACGGAACGGCAGCCTCGGCAGCCTTTAAATCAGTGGATGTGCGCGGGAAGTGCCTGGCGATTGATGACCCGGAAGAGAAATGCGCCGTTCTCAACCAGCTTATGCAGAAATATCAACCCGAAGGGAGATTCAGAAGCATATCTCCCGGAGATCCGCTGTACATGAAAATCCTTCCGGCAACCGGCGTCTATGCCCTTGTGGTGGAAGAGGCTGTGGGGAAGTTCAAATTGGTCCAGAACAAAGCGGAAGCGGATCGGAGAAAGATCGCGGCCAAACTTAAGGAACGAGGGGCGCTGGCCGATTTGATCATCGCCCAGGAGATATTAAAGACCCTCAAGTGAAACAAAGACAACCCCAATAATTAAACTTTTTTGGCCAGTTTTTTCAAGGAGAAGAATATGCCATCAGATAAAGAGAAAAGACCAGAGGAAAATTTGAGGGAAATACTCAGCTCTTTCTTCGGTACAAAGGACCCCTTCCGGAAAAAGAATGCTTTGCCCCCCAAGACCCACTTCAGCATCTGGTATTTCCTGATCGTTTTTTTCCTGCTGACCCTTGTACAGCATTACCTTTTTTCCCCCAAAGTAGAAACGATTTCCTACAGCAAGTTTAAACAATCCCTGACTGAAGGGCAGGTTAGCAGTGTGACTATCGGCCCGGAGAGTATCAGCGGAACGATTAAAGGAAGAGAAGGAAAAAGAGACCAGGATTTCGTCGTCGTTCGCGTCGATGACCCCGGTCTTATTAAAGACCTGGATGAACATAAGGTAAATTATTCCGGCCTCTATCAGAGCAAATTTCTGAATAATCTTCTTTCCTGGATTATCCCGCTGGGCCTTTTTTTCCTGATCTGGCGGTACGCCATGAAGAGGATGGGCCCGGGCATGGGGGTAATGTCTTTCAGCAAAAGCAAAGCCAAGGTCTTTGCCGAAGATGGGACCAAAATCACGTTTGCCGATGTGGCCGGGATCGATGAAGCCAAAGAAGAGCTTCAGGAGGTCGTAGAGTTTTTAAAGACCCCCGGAAAATTCCAAAAATTGGGCGGGAGAATTCCCAAGGGTGTACTTCTGGTAGGGGCGCCGGGAACCGGAAAAACCCTCCTGGCCAAAGCCGTGGCCGGGGAGGCCAAAGTTCCCTTCTTCAGTATCAGCGGATCTGAGTTTGTGGAGATGTTCGTGGGCGTGGGAGCGGCGCGCGTGCGGGATCTTTTCTCCCAGGCCACCAGCCAGGCCCCCTGCATCATATTCATCGATGAGCTGGATGCGCTGGGGAAAGCCCGGGGGATCAATGTCATGGGGGGACATGACGAACGGGAACAAACCCTTAACCAGCTTCTGGTTGAGATGGATGGGTTTGAATCCAACAAAGGGGTTATCATCATGGCCGCCACCAACCGCCCGGAGATCCTGGATCCGGCCCTTTTACGACCAGGGCGGTTTGATCGCCAGGTCCTGGTGGACCGGCCAGACATTAATGGCCGGGAGGCCATTTTGAAAATCCACTCCAAACATGTCCTGCTGTCTCCGGAAGTGGACCTTCGTAAAATTGCCGCCCGCACCCCCGGTTTCGTGGGGGCAGATCTGGCCAATTTAGTCAATGAGGCCGCCCTGCTGGCCGCCCGGAGGAACAAAGAACAGGTGAACGTGACCGATTTCGATGAGGCCATTGACCGCGTAATCGCCGGACTGGAAAAAAGAAAGCGGGTGATGAGCCCCAAGGAAAAAGAGATCATCGCTTACCATGAATCCGGGCATGCCCTGGTGGCCGAATCCGTAGATCATGCCGAACCTGTCCATAAGATCTCCATCATCCCCCGGGGAATTGCCGCCCTGGGATATACCCAGCAACAGCCTACCGAAGACCGATATTTATTGACCCGTTCAGAGTTACTGGACAGGCTGGCCGTGCTTTTAGGCGGCCGGGTGGCTGAAGAGCTGGTCTTCGGAGAGATTTCCACCGGAGCCCAGAATGACCTGCAGCGGGCCACTGACATTGCCAGGTCCATGGTTGTGGAGTATGGCATGAGCGAGCGGTTGGGCCTGGTAAGTTACGAGCGCGAGCGCCGGCCCATGTTCCTGCCGGAAAGTTTTAATGCCAGCAAAACTTACAGTGAGGAAAAAGCGGCCCAAATTGACGAGGAGATTTCCCGGGTGATTGGAGAGGCCCACCAAAGAGTGCAGCTCATCTTATCCGAGCGGCGGAATATCCTGGATAACCTGGCCCGCCTCCTTCTGGAAAAGGAAATGGTGCAGGGAGAAGAGCTAAGGAAGATGCTGGGTAAATCAGACCCAGGGGTCTAATTGGCATGACCGCTTCATCTGGTCAACAGCCAGCGGGAAATTCCTGCGGCCAACCGGGAACAGTTTTCCGGGCTTCTCCCAAGAAGGCCGAGGTAGGAAAAAGTTATCCGGGGGCGCATGTAAAATTTGCGAATCAAACCGGCGTAAGCCTTTTTAAGCGCCCCAACAGAAAGCGCCTGCGGGTGGAAAATACAATTCAGGGCATTCATTCTGCTCCAATCTTCCGTAAAACCCGGTGAACGCTTGGCCTGCTCATAAATTTTTGTCCCCGGATAAGGAGTCAGGAAAGAAAGGTTCAGCTCGTCGAACGGGCAGCGCAGGATTAAGGATAGGGTTTGGCGTAAAGTGCTTTCGGTCTCCTCAGGGTAGCCGATCATAAAAAGGCCCTTGGCTCTAATCCCGGCTTCTTTTGTCCAATGCGCAGCTTGCTCGACTTGGTCGAGCCGGATGTCTTTATGGATCCCGGCCAGGATCTCCGGGGAGCCGCTTTCAATCCCGTAACTGATCATCCAGCATCCCGCCTTTTTCATGAGCTTTAGCAATGCGGAATCTACTGAGTCCACCCGGGCATCGCAATTCCAGCGAATTTTCAGCCCTGCCCTGGCTATTTTTTCGCAAAAACGAACCAGACGGGGCCGGGAGGCAGCGAACTGATCGTCGGCAAAGGCGAGGTGCTCAATCCCATACTGGCGGCGCAAATAAGAGATCAGGTCGAAGAGATATTCTTCGGAAAAATAGCGATAGCGGTTACCGAAGACCGAGCGGTCGCAGAAGGTGCATACCTGCGGACAGCCCCGGGAGGAAACAACAGAGGCGGCCGGCCCTTTGAGGTAATTGAGAAAGGGGAGGCGGTAGCTCCCCGGAAAAGAAGGCAGGAGGTCATAGGCCGGGAAAGGAAGCTCATCCAGGTTTTCGATGAACTTCCGGCGGGGGTTTATAACAATTCTTTCACCCTCGCGAAAGACAGCGCTTTCAACTCCCTTCAAGCCCCCGCCTTCTTCGATAGCTTCGAGGAGATACCTAAAAGCCCTTTCCCCCTCGCCTATAACCCCATAATCAAAAAACGGGTAACGCTGAAAAGTTTCCCGGGGTATAGCTGTAATATGAGGCCCGCCAACAAAGGTCAGGATTTTGGGGGTTACCTCTTTAATGGCCTGGGCAATCCCGGCGGCATTATCCACGGAAGCCGTGGTGCAGCTGAGGCCCACATAACATGGATTTTCGCGGAGGATATTTTCCAGAGTCTGGGAGAATGTTAAGCCCAGAGAAGCGCTTTCGATGATCTTTACAGCATATCCTCTATCCCGGAGAACGGCGGCCAGACTCAGCAGTCCAAGGGAGGGTAAGGTACCGATGAAAGGGCGGAGGTAATTTTTTTCTGGAGACCAGAAAGAGTAGGGAGGATTGACCAGGACAATCGTTTTCACTCACGATACCCTAACAGGCTTTAACCCGGAAATCAAGGAGGATTATTTTTTAGTCATTTTGCTTGCCGACCACTTTTTGCTTTGATAACCACTCATTTATCTTTGTTGATTGTTGCCCCGATTTCGTGGGCCTGTCCTGCCCCGTCGGGTGAGAGGGTCGATAGGACTTCATTCTGAAACGGTTGCCGATTCTTTTATAACTTTGACTTGTCGCCATTCCTTATGTTGATAAATGACCTTAATTCTAGTAAACTTTAGGCCATAATCGATCAAATTGGAGAGAAAAGTTATGAAAGAGATTATTTTTATGGTGGAAGAGGCCGGTGTAAATCTCTAAAGATTGAAATGAATACAACATAAGAGGTTCATAATGAAAGAGGCCTTGAGGTATTTAAACAATGCCAGAGAGATTCTTAAGTCTGCACCGATAGAAGACGGCACCCATACGGACATTAAACCCGTAAGAGAGGCCTGCGGGGCAGCCTATCTTGCTGTTCTTATGGCGATAGACGAATATTTGCTAAAGAGAGGACTGGGCAAGAAGAATCTGCCAAGGTCCGTAAAAACCTACAGGAAAGCATTGCAAAAATATCTGGCAATCCATAATGGAAAACTATTAAGAGAGTTCGAGGCCCTATATGAGGCCCTACATATAGCCGGTTATTATAGAGGGAACCTTTATTTGGTAGATATGGTGAAAGATGCTCTCAAAGCGGCGAGGGCCTTTATTGAAAAAATTCGATTCTGAAAAAACCTCAATACCCAAATCGGGAGAGGGAAAAGATGGATAAAAAGCCTGGAATTGGAAAACACCAAACCAGGCTTTTTTCTTATTGCAAGATCCGAACTCGACCTCACTATTAATCTTGTTATAAAGAGTGATGATAAGATGAAAAATCTCAATTGGAACAAGAGGGGATGAGCCAAATACAAAACTTTAATAATAAAGTTTTCCAGGCTCAGCAATATCTTTCAAAGATAGGAATTAGAAAAGGGGGTCTTTCAGGATGAAGGCAAAGGTTTCAATTCGAGGCATTAAGGACGAGATTGACCAAATACGGAGAACTTATCCCAAGCTCAAAGATGATTCTGCGTTTGTTCTCTGGTTCCTGCGCGCAGGCATGACGCAACGAGTGCGGTCCCGTATGCGGGGAAGAGATGCCAAACTTCCGCATGCGTCTGACATCTTGCCACGACGGGCCTGAAGGCAGGTTTTCCTGGGCGAAGATACGTGGCCCTTTGATGGCTTCCGCTATCAGGGGATCACACCACCCTCTGGCGCCAGCATACCGAAAGAAGGCTCTGAGGCCGGTGGCCTTATTATTAATCGATATTCGAGAGCATCCTTTTGCACCACAGGACGTCAGAAATGCGTCGAGATCCGTGATGCCGACTGCGGAGAAGGGAAGCTTCTTAGCTCCATACCAACATAGAAACTGCTTCAAATAACCGGACCATCGCTCGACGGCCCGCTTTAATGGGTCAAACGCGAAAAAATTCTGAAAGGTCTGCCCTTGTTCTGAACTCTCAACTCCTTCCACTACTGTCCAAATAAAAATTTTAACATAACATAAAACGCTATGACTTCATTGGATAATTGCAATATTTTGTACGGGAACGATTTGAATTTTGAAAAAGGCTATACTCCCCTAAAAAAGGAGGTGGCCAATGAATCGAGGTCGTACAATCTTCGCACAAGCCATGC
>Ga0194125_10008579_pt1 | contig 14385 bp, 8 predicted proteins | sample TA2KigC250mmetaG_FD_148626 | JGI IMG/M metagenome (GOLD analysis project Ga0194125, IMG submission 148626) | Freshwater microbial communities from Lake Tanganyika, Tanzania - TA2015034 Kigoma Deep Cast 250m | ecosystem: Environmental > Aquatic > Freshwater > Lake | place: Tanzania: Lake... | reverse complement strand
CGGTTATGGAACGAAGGACCGGATGCGAGAAGCATTCAGAGACCACCAGGTGGTTGACTTTATTGAGAAGCAACGTTTTGACCCTGAAGAATTCAAGGCAACGGTACTGAAGGCCGCGGAAAAGGCATTCAGCAGGCGCGGGGAGATCCTAGATCGAAAGTAACCATGAAACGGTGAGGAGTCGCGTCGGCTGGTGAGTTTGAGCCGTTGTTTGTGGTGCTGGATTTGGTGGGCTGGCATCGCAATAGCGCTGGTTGCCATTGCTCGGAACACGATGAGGCACTGGCGAGAATGGAGTTGGTAGATGACCAGAGTGCTGGTTGTGGACAACGATCCTGACTGGCGCAGGAAGCTCGCGTCTTTACTTCAGGAAGCTGGATATGAAGTTGAGGTCGCCGCCGATGAAGGGGAGGCGATGACTTGGCTTACACAGACTCATTTTCGGCTTGCCCTCGTAGATGTCCGGTTGCACGGGGAATCCAAGAAGGATGAGAGCGGGCTGAGCCTGGCGGTGACAATTCGGAAACTTGATCCCCATGTAGGGATCATCTTGTTGACCGCCTTCATGCCAGGCACAGTACAAGTGGTAAGGGCCGTGCGATACCAGGGCGTAGCCAATTTCATCCAGAAACGCGACATCAAAGAGGCGTCTGACCTGAAGACCATCCTGGAGAAGGTCTTGGACGAGTTGGGCCGTGAGAAAACCAGCGGTCTGTGCCAGCTTTCGCTGTCGCTCGAGATCGGTCAGCCAATAGTAGTCCGCACACGAGGAGTTTACGTAAGCGCTGCTCGCACGTCAGGGATTCTCGAGCTAAATCTGCCCCGATACCTGCGACGGACGGAGATGGCTCGATCTGATCCGGCGGGATTTCGGTTCTCAATCAAAGGAATCGGCCAGGATATCTATCGTGATGTATTCTCGTCGCACAGAAGGGTCTATAATGCTTTCTCGGCTGCAAATGCCCGGAGCAAATTGCTTAGTCTCAGCTTTGAGGCGTCCAGAGAGTTTCTTGGCGCTCCGATTGAACTCTTGTACTCTGATGAAGCGGCTAACTATCTTTCGTTGTTGCATCCGATGTCTCGATTCATTAATGGTGCCGTACCGCAAAGCGAAGCGCTATCGCCTGAAACACTCTCCCAGCTAAAGGGAAAACTGAAGATCCTGGTGATTACCTCAGATACAAGACCATCCATTGCCCTGATTGATCAAATCGGGGAAGAAGTTGTATCACTCTTGCAGAAACACGATTCTATCGGGGTGAAACTCATTCCAACCAACGAAGCCACATACGCTACGGTTCGAAACGAGCTTAGGCAGTGCCCATACCATATTGTTCACTATGTTGGTCACGGGTTATTTGAGGAAAACTCGCCGGAGCAAAGCAGTCTGTTTTTCTGGGAGGGTCAGAACCGCTCGGGTAATGTGTTACCGTTAAGTGGAGCAGAGCTAAGTCTGTTGCTTCAGGGCTCTGACGTACGCCTGTTTCATCTGAGTTGTTGCGAAGGCATGCGTACCGGCACCGCGATTGATCTATTGGATGACGACTATCTCGGTATTGCTGATGGGATCATGCAGGCCGGTGTTCCATCGGTCTTGGGCTTTCGATGGCCAGTTTCAGTCGGCGGCGCGCGGAAGCTGGCCCTCGACTTCTATAGTTCATTTCCCAAACACGGCAGTCCAGAGCGTGCCCTGCTGGATGCGAGGCGGGAACTGGCAATATCTACTCCGGATACTCCAGACTGGGCGTCGCCAATCCTGGTGGTACAGAGCTGAGTGCTCTCTACTCCTTCGCTCAGTAGAATAGCGTGCAGGGGCCGTTGGCATTGCGCACTCTCGTCCTTCATGGAGAACGGCAGTGTTCCTCCCAAGAATCAGCTTGATCCGCACGCTCCTCATGCTGGTCTTCCTCGCCCTCGGGCCGTTGGGCATCCTCGATGTCGCGCACAGACAACTGGGCCTGGGCTTGCTGCTCTGCATATTGCTCGTCCCGGTTGGTTCTCTGGCTGCTCCGAAGGACGTTCGCCGCCTGTTCACTCTGATGCTGACCGCGGTAGCGATCGGCACGGCGCTCAACCTCTTCCTGGGAAACCCGATAGGCGCTTGGGCTGCGCAGGATTGGCCTCGCAACTCGCAAACAGCCGGCATGTTGCTGTTCGGCGTCTTTCACTACGCCATTGGGGCAGGCGTAGTCTGGTTGGGCCTCTGGCTGACCGCCGGGGTGGGCGCGGACTTCCTGGTCGGACTGAGCGAACTCGTGCAGGACAAAGCCGGCACGGTGCGCGGATTCCTGATCCGGCAGTTCCTGGGCATCAACCAGGCATTCCAGATCGTGGAGAACGGCGCGGTGACCGTGACGAGGCCCGCGGGCGTGCTGACCGCGCTGGGGGGAAAAGGGCTTATCGTCATCAAGCCCGCCAACGCCATCGTCACTGAATGGGGCGGAAACATCAAGAGAGCCCTGGGGCCAGGCATCTTCTGGTCACAGCAGTTCGAGCAAATCAAGCACGTCCTGGACCTCAACCAGCAGCGCCTGGAGCTTGACGTGCCTGCCCAGACACGCGAGGGCATCCCACTCGGCGCCAGGGTGTTGGCATACTACCAGATCAAGTCGGCCCCAAAGGCGATCGCTGATCCAGCAGAGAAAGACCGCATAGCCCAGGATCTGAACAAGGCAAGACTGGCGCCCGAAGACAAACAGGCCCGCGAGTTGGCGCTCAAACTCGGCCTGCCTCAGCCGAAGGCTCAGCCCATCAATGCCGAGGCCATCCTGCAAGTCATCTACTGCGCTACGAACAAAGGCTGGAAGCAGACCGCCGAGGATGACATCCGGGTGGCGGTCACGGAGGCCATCAACCACAAATCGCTGGATGAAGTGTACATTCTGGGCGAGGCTCGCAACAGATCCGCCGCGATCACGACCACCCTATCGCGAGATGCACAGCGGCGAGCCAACGACAGGACCTCGAGATGGGGCGTCACGGTGACAAGCCTGACCATCACCGGTCTCGAAGCCCCTCTCGAGATCCGGGATCTCACCCTCAAGCCGCTCTCCGCCACGGCAGATGCCACAGCCCTCGGGACGCGCGGACAGGCGCAGGCGGACCTGGCCCAGCTGATCGAGAGCAAACGGAGTCAGGTGCGAACCGCGGAGATTGACAGAATGGTCAGGTTGCTCGAGGAATACCAGGACAAAATCCACCCCGACCAACTGCTGAGGGCTGTGATGATCGCTGAAAGACTGACCGGCGCGATAGCGGGGCAGACGCCCGAGGACGGATTGCGTCTCATCCAGGCCGCGGAGGACGCGATCGGTCGCCTGGTCAAGACGTAGATGCCGCTCGTCGCCGCGCCTGACTACTGCCTGACCGCGGCGGTTGACTCGATAGTGCGGTACGTCAGCGCAGGCGGCGCGGCCCCCTCGGGCGCGTAGTCAACGTCAAACATCCGTGCGATCGAACGCAACGCAGTGACGAATCCCTGGCGGACCAGCCGGGACTCGTACGTATCCGCTGCTGCGACCGCGCCATGGTTGGCCGAGTCAACCGCAGCCAGGATGCCCGCGATATCCTCACGGGACCAGACGCGAAAGCCAGACCGATTCAGTGTTCTCATCCTATCAACTCCGTTCGCGCAAGATGCGCCATTATACCGCGATCCGCAAGTCGCGCAAGTGGCAAGAAGGTACTCGCGCGAATGCTGGACCGCTGATCGGAAGTGTAGCACATTTGTTCTAAACATCCAAAATCGCGTGTCTGGCCAGCAGGCCAGGACGCGCATGACCTGCTCGGGATCCTCTCCGGCCCGTTGCCGAGGGTGACGGGGCGCTGCTGTAGTGGAGTTATCGCGAGGCAAGCAGTATGTCACGGGTGGAATTCGGCGCCGACGGAATTCGGTACATCGCGGGCAGGTCGCCCCTTGATCGCGACGGCGGGGCCAGGATCGGGCGGGCCATCGGCCGCTATCTGGTGCGCCGTGGGTCGCAACCCACAGCCATCATTGGCCGAGACACGCGTTCGTCCGGCTGCTGGCTAACCGAGGTTATCACCGAGGGGCTGTTAGCCGAGGGCGTGAATGTGGTGGATGCGGGGGTGACGACGACTCCCAGCATCGCATACCTGGCGCGAGACCAGACCGCCGACATGGGCATTGCGGTCTCAGCTTCGCACAACCCGGCCGAGTACAATGGCGTCAAGCTGATCGGCCCGAGTGGTCTGCGATTGCAGCGGGAAGATGAGATCGAGATCGAGGGTCTGATCAGCGATTCCGCACGACAGCCAACACCCTCAGAGCGGACGCGTGGGGAGCGGGCGAATGGTGCTCACCTTCGTGAGCTGTACATCCAACACCACGTTCAACACGCCCCTGCTTCGTCTCTAGCAGGACTTGGCGTGGTCTTGGACTGCGCCAACGGGGCAGCCTGCCACATCGCGCCTGAGACGTTCAGACGTCCGGGCGCAGATGTGACCGTCATTAACGCGGCCCCGGATGGCCACAACATCAATCGGTTGTCCGGCTCCGAACATGTGCGGCACCATCCAGCCGATCTTGTGCAAGCTGTTCGCGCACAGGGCGCATCCTACGGTTTCGCCTTCGACGGCGACGGCGATCGGCTCGTGGTGGTAGACGCAGCCGGCGAGGTGTACAACGGCGACGACCTCCTGTTCGCCTTTGCGCTGTACTATCGAGCCCGAGGTCTGTTGCGCCACGACACCGTAGTGACTACACAGATGGCCAACCGCGGTCTGGATTGTGCGCTGGGTCGGTTTGGGATCAGAATGGTACGGGCAGGCAAGGGGGACAAGGCCGTTGAGGCAGCTATGTGGAGCGGCGGCTTCACGTTGGGCGGCGAACAGGTGGGCAACATCATCATCAATGACGGCCATCATACTGCGGCCGACGCCGTCTATGCTGCCCTGGTGTTGGCCAGTGATCTGCAGGGCCAGCGGACGAGTCTGTCAGGTGTAGTTCGCTCACTTGACAAATGGCCTCAGATCCTCGCATCCCTGTGCGTTGAGCCCTCATTGCGCACAGAATCCGTGTTGGCCATCGAGGAAGCGGCGCGCCGGCTTCTGGTCGAGCTTGGCACGAACTGGCGCATACTGACCTGGCGTTCTACAACGGAACCTGGGACCATCAGGGTGATGGTTGAGGCAGGACCGACTCAAGCGTTCGAGGAAGTAGAACAAGTGGCAGCAAGCATCTGCCAATCGGTGCTGGCAATCTCCGGCCGCGCTCATTGCTCCATGCTGACAGAGGCTCTCTCCAATCGGCGGATCCAATGATACCAGGCGTACTGTCGGGCCGGGGCCTCTCCAGACTGGACCAATGGTGGCAAGCCCAAGCTTACCGTCCAAATCCGTTCCCGGCGCTGAGCGCGGAGGACGACAATCCCGCCTGGTTAGAGAAATGGCATCAACCCGCGCCCTGGCCGTCGGATCGGCCGCGCACGGCGCTGGACTCCCTGGACGCGGTGGTCGCGTGGGGCAAGAGCGGCTTGGTGGCTATCTGGGGCAAGACCGGCGTCGGAAAGACTTTCTACCGTAGACTGGCAGCTCAAACGGTCACACAAGACCCGGGGAGCCGCGGCGCATTGGAGATCACTTCTCATGATCTTAGCAAGGCCGGCTTTCTTGGCGGAGACCGGTCAAACGCCTGCAGCATCGCACGCTGCATCTGCGAGAAGATTGCCTCGTCTGCTCCGGCCGCAAATGCACCGCAGGAGGCCAAAGGAGTCCGTGAGGCGGCTTTCACACCGGGGCCAGGGCCACGGACGCCTCAACAAGTGGACCCGTTGCTCGAGATACTCGAGCAACGTTTTGGCGAGAGCGACCTGCGCAGCCTTTGTCACGACCTGGGTGTGAACTATGAACACCTGGGCGGTCGTGGAACTGCGGATGCTGCCAGAGAACTGTTGGAGTATCTCAAGCGGCGCCATCGCCTGGACGACTTACTCGTAATCGGCGCCGCACGCCGGCCGGACATTGACTGGCCTAAGCAATCGTTCACCGGGGGGAGCAGTGATCCACGCGCCATGCCCCCCTGCCCCGATGGAGATGACTTGGGGAGAATCCTGGCGCATTGTGGTGACTTAGCGGCATCCTTTCCTTGTGAACAAGCCAATGGGAAACTGTACGTCTTTGTGGACGGCCTAGACAAGGTCTATGACCAGCGCAATCGGGACAATCGCGCGACGTTCGAAGCCATTCTCGAGTTCATTAGAGCTGTAGAGGACGGAGCGTGCGGAGAACACCTTGCGATCCGCGTGTTCTTGCCTGCTGACCTGAAACCGGCCATTATTGGCGCCCTCAGGCCACGTCTGATCAGGGCTGACAGCAATTTCGATCTAGTGTGGGATGTCAGATCTGTCCAAGAGGTCGCCGAAACGCGCCTGACACAAACCTGGGTTGGCTCAGGGACCCCACCGGCGCGCCATCTTGACAAGCTTCTGCATCAGAATGCGATTGACGATCTCGTGGGCGAGCTGCGGAAGCGCGAGAGGGAAGGCGTCCTGGGCCCCCGTTGCGTGATCGAGGCGTTATCTGTCGCTGCAAACTTCGCTGCCTACCACAACGTGGGTGAGGGGCCTATCTCAGGTGATGTGTACCGTCGAGCCCAACAACCGCCGCCGTGTCTCAGATGGCTAACAAGGTTACTGCAGAGCAAATGGCTCTGGACCCTGCTCGCCGCAGCGCTCCTCCTGCTGATGCTACACTCTCTTCCGATAAGCAGTTGGCTGGCGCGATTGGTCGTTATTCTATCCCAGGCCGTCGCCCATGCGGTGAGCTGGTTGACAGGCGTCTTGGATACGATCGAGGCCATTCTCTTACTGGCGGCTATTCTCGCTATCGGCCTTTTCATGGCCTGGTGCTTGTGGCGCAGCTTCCGAGCCGATCAGCGCGTCGATGTCCGAGGTTGTTTGCGACATGCGTGGCGCTTCCTATGGCAGCGCCTACCCTGGAGCGAATGAGAGAGGCTTCATCCTGTGCCCGAACGGAAAAGCGCCATGCTGCCCGCTGATTCCTCTGAAGCGCGACTGATCTCCTGGCTCGATCAACTCGGCCTATGGGGCAACCCGTTCGCTGTTTGGAACGCTGAACGGGAGACCAACTTGCCCGGCTACTTCGTGGATGTCGGCCAATTCGACGAACTCCTGCGCTGGACAGAGCCGTGCGTCCTCTTCGCAGGGCGCGGCTGTGGCAAGACGGCCCAACGCCAGATGCTGGTCGCCCAGTGTCGGCCCGCGAGGCCGGATAGCGCACGCCTAGCGGTAAGCTATGCCTACACGGGATTCGAGCAGGCATACATGGCCGCGGACAACGATGTTATGCGGTTGCGACCGCATCACCACGTCGCCGCCTTGCTGCGACAGAGTCTCGTGGCCCTGGTAGATGCGGCGCGTGGAGACTCGCGGCTTGAGTCCGTGCTGCAGCGAGCTGACGTAGCTGCTCGTTTGACCGCCTATGCCACCCGTTACGCCCCGCACCTGGCGTTCATCGCCTCCGGCGCACGCACGCCGGCCTCGCACAGCCCGGTCGCCGATGGCCCGGCGCCGATCGCTGAGACATCCTCATTGACCGTTGAGACGCAGACGGCTTGGGCGCCAGTCCTGGACAAGCTCAGCGCGTCGGAACAACTAGCTGGCTTTGTAGCTCTGGCCAAGGCCTGCGGGTTGGACAGCGCGGTTATCCTCACAGACGGACTAGATGAGTTCCCTCTGACCGCTGCCGATCCGCACCAATTGGCCGCATTCCTGGCGCCGTTGCTCGGCACGTTGGCGTTGATCGAGTGTCCGGGCGTGGCCTTCAAGTTCTTTCTGCCCTCCGAGATGGAGCCGGTATTGCGCGGTCAGCCATGGTTCCGGCCCGACCGCCTGCGCGTGCTGCACATCGCCTGGGACGACGAAGCGCTACGTGCTCTGATCAGCCAGCGGTTGGCGTTCTTCAGCAAAAGCGGAGGCCGCACCTACTCTCAACTTGGGGAGCTGTGCAGCGCCGAGTTAGGCGACCGGGTGGACCGGGAGCTTGTTCGTCTGGCAGGTGGTCAACCTCGTTCCGCGTTGGCGCTGGCCGACATGCTTCTTCGCCGGCACTGCTTTCCTGCCAATCCACCGCGGCTCATCGCCCACGAAACCTGGCAAGCGGTGCAAGTCGGATGGAGTGCCCTGGCAGCAGATTTCCAGTCGCCTCAGCATCCAACTCCAGCGGGCAGCGCCTCGGAAGAGAGAAAGGGAGAGCAATCCCTCAGCGCCTCAAACCGCCCCGCTGTGGATTTGCCCATTCTGGAGGTTGACGAAAAAGCGGGCCGTGTCCGATTAGGGCAGCGCGATATCACCGCCGAGGTCAGAGCGCGGGACTATCGCGTGCTGACCTCTCTCCATCGCCGCCGGGCCGCGGTGTGCGACAAGGAGTTGTTGATCGAAGAAGCCTGGCCCGATGCCGAAAAGGGTGAAGGGGTCACCGATCAGGCCATCGCTGCGGCCATTGCGCGGCTGCGCAAGAACCTGGGACAGCGCACCCCAGAGCGCGGTTACATCGAAACGGTGAAGGGACGCGGCTACCGGTTGCATCCGGAGGGTTTTTCCTTGCACTGATCCATGCCGCGCGCCAACCTGGAAAACTCCCGTCATACACCTGTCAAGCATCGCACCCGTGATGCTGATAGAATGATCGTAGTTGTCCGTTTGGGAGCGCAGACGCGCTCTCTCTTTCGACGCCGGAACGATTATGTTGAATGCCAGAATAACCCGCTGAATATCTGCCCTACCAGCGAATCCACCTGTTGAGAATGGCCGATGACAGAGCACCTGACGCTGCAACCATACCGCGCCCCCGCACCTGAACGCCCCTTCAGAGATCGTGATGCCGAACTTCAGATCATCGAAAACAAGCTGGACTTCGCCTGCCGCGGGCAACCTGGCGGGCTGCCCGTGACATGCTTCTGGGGCGTCGCTGGCATCGGCAAAAGCTGGCTCCTGATCGAACTGAAACGTCTATACGAGCGTCATGGCCCCCACTCGGATTGCCTTTCGTTTTCTACCATCGCTGCGCGCCTGGACCTGGATCGCTCGCTCGGGAGCGCAGTGTGGCGAGAGGGGAAACTGGATCGCGCACGCGTAGTCCGGGAACTGTGGCGGCAATTGGCGCAGCAGGCAGGCGCTGATGTGCCTGATCTCGATCACCTCAGCCCCGAGGGGCAGGCCAGCTTCTTTGTCAGTCAGGCCACCGGCTGGCTGGCGCATTTCAGGCCCCTGCTGCTGCTGGATACGGTGGACGATGTGGTGCGGGAGGACGAGACTGCCTTTTTCTGGTTGGAGGAGCACCTGGTGGAGCCGCTGGCGCTCACCAACCGGGTGCTGTCTGTCTTTGCCTCGCGCGGGGAACTACGACGCTGGCAGCGGTTCCAGGTGCGCCGTCGCGTTGACCTGTGGCCGCTGGTCGCTTTCGATCCGCTCTCGGCCGGGGAAGCTGTCGGCGCAAATGCTGAAGTCAGCCGGGCGCTCTACCGTTATACCTTCGGCCATCCGTTGGCCAACGAGTATCTGGCCAGGCTGCTGAAGGCTGCCGGGCTTGACCTGGGAACAGCATCCGTGCAAGAGATCGAGGCGAACTTGAAGCCGGAGTTGGTTCGGACTGCCCTGCGTCAGACAGTACAGCATATCTTTGCCAAAGTCCCCCAGGACTTGATAGACCTGGCCCACGCGGCCAGCGTCTTGCGGTGGGTCAACGTGGAGCCGCTGCAGCATCTCACGCAGGAATTGCGATTGGAACCGCCCAAAGATTATCACGACCTCATCGGGCAACTCCAGACTTATCATCTTCTATACTGGAACCTTGACGCCGGCGCCTACCAGTTCCCGTCAGGCGTCGGTCCCATGCTGGCTTGCGCTTTGGAGATGGAATACCCCGAGCGCTTCCGGGATGCGCACCGCGCGGCTTATGCCTTTCATCGCGAACACCTGGAACACCATCCGATGTATCTGGCGCGCTATGTGCCAGGCGCAGCTTATCACGGGAGCGTCCTGGCTCGGGCAGAGGCACCGACGGGGAGTGCGCCTGCCTTTGGCGACTGGTGGCAGGGATTTCTGGCCCGGAGAGCGCCGAAGGATACTGAACCGTGGAGCGAACTGGCTGAAGCTTTGGAGGATGACACTGAGCTGAGGGAAGCAATGCCGCCGAGAGAGCACGAGGCACTCTATTCCGATGTTCTGAGATTTCCCTCTCGTGCGGAATCTAGTGGTAGTGTTCCTCGAACCTCGTGCCGCAATCTGGCAAATGACATCAGGAACGCGATCCATACCGGCGATGGCTCGACCTGGATTTTCTATATCGTGGGCGAAGGAGGAGTTGGAAAAACGACCCTGCTACGTCAGATTGGACAAGACCTTGGAAGTTCGGACGGCATAACATCTTCTTTTCCCTGGTCAGGGATTCTGGATCTGTACCATTCCGATTTGCACTCCAGCAGCGGTCTGGAAGCGCGCCTCATGAAAGCGATCGAAAGGACCGACGAATTCGCGGCGTACAGGCGAGCGCGCGACGAGTTTGCGGCTCGCCGTGAGGCCGGTATCCTGGGCCAAGAGCTAGAAGAGGAGCAATCTCACCTGTTAGCCACATTCGCCGATTGTTTCAATGCCGTCACCGCTCATCATCGGGTGGCAGTTGCGCTGGACACTACCGAGCGAATTCAGTATGACACTGATGAAGTACAACAGATGTGCCACCTGGATGAGGAGGCCACGGCCGTAAAGCCCTGGCTGCTCCACCAATTGGGGTGCTGGCGAAATTGTGTAGTGCTGCTAGCTGGCCGCTCTGGGCCCGCACCTGGGATACGACATGATCTAGAGAGTCTAGCATCCTCCCAACCCCAGATACAATATGGCTGTTATGAGATTGGTGGTATGGATCTGGACGAAATGCGCACGTACTTTGCGCAGAAGGAACGGCAATATCCCGAAATCCGTGAGCTAGACGAGTCGTTTCGTCGTCGCTTATGGTCAGTGACAGGTGGTATTCCACTCAACCTCGATCTGGCGATAGAAGTCGTGGACAGCATTGCTGACCTTTCGAGCTTCCGTACGCATCTTGAGCGTCTTTCATCTGAACAAGCTCGGGACACCATCCAGCGAAGACTCATCGGGCGGACTTTGACAAGCGGTTCTCGCGATGAGTTTCAAGCATTACGCTGTCTGGCAATCACGCGGAAGGGGCTTACTTCCGAACTGCTCTGCGATCTGATAGCGGATAGAAGATGTAGAGGACAGCAGGACTCTCAACGCTGTAAGAAGTTGTTTGACGCTTTGGCAAAGCATGTATACGTTAAGCAGCGCCCTGACCATTCTTCGCTTTTTCTTCATGATGTAATGTACGACCTCTGCGATGGATATCTATTGGAGCCTTCAGAGGTAAGGGTACTGAGTTCTCGTGTAGTAGCTTGGTATGACGAGAAAATCGATACTCTTGGCTCGGATAAGGCAAGTGGCAAAGAGAGAATACGGGATCTCAAGGTAGATTCACTAATATATCGGTTGCGTGCTGATCCGCAGGCTGGCTACGAATGGTACTTGTCTCAAGCGGAGTATGCCATTCGTGCCGCCGAGCTAGATCACGACATGAGGCTTCGGAGTGAGTTGCTGGCTTTCCTCAATAGCAGCAGTCGCATTGATCGATCCCTATTAGCTCAAGTTGCAGATTTGAAGCGAGTCGTCCTTTGCGATATTGCGGCCCACTGGGTCAAGCGCTACTTGGCCCGCGGGCAAAATGAGAAGGCGATAGCAGTTGCCGAGTGTGCATTCCAGGACGTTACGATGGTGGGCTCCGCAGATGATGAACGTTTCCGGTGGGCACGAGCCGATTTGTCCGTATACCATGCTCAGGCCCTGATTTACGTCAATCGAACCGATGAAGCGATCAGTCTGCTGCGGTCCACACTCAAGGAGTTAGAGGAAACTCAAGAACCGGAAACACTAACCGAGAGAGACAGGCTTTCGTTTACCGGTTGGCGACGAAGCTTGGTTTTGGGGCGCGCACACAATAACTTGGGCTACGCATACTGGATGGTGAAGGGACACTACGGGTTAGCTTTGGAGGAATTCCGCAACGCCCAGGTCTACTTCCGGGCCGCCGATCTGCGCGAGGAGATCGCGAACACGGCCGACAACATGGGCCGCGTCTATGCAGCGCTCTTCCGGCGCAGTCACGCAGAGGCGCTGGTCGAAGATGGCCTGCAGTTGCGCGAACAGCTCGGGCTGGATTACCGCGTGGCGCTGAGTCGCATCTCACGTGCAATCGTGCATCTGGCGTTTGGCGAGCCGCATCTGGCGCGCGAGGTTGTCAAGCAGGCCTTGGACACCTGCGAAGGGCTAGAGACTTCGCGCGGCATCGGCCTGGCTTGCCTGGTGATGGGGCGCTCATTGCGCCAATTGGGTGCATTGTGGGCCACTGGCGTCTATGGGTATCAGCAGAGCAAAGACTGGTTGACCCTGGCGCGACAGCACCTCGAGCGCGCTGTAGACATCTTCAAGAACAAGGTGACCGAACCGGTGCGCCTGATCGAGGCCTACAATGAGCTCGGTTGCACCTATCGGGAATGGGCAGCCCTGGAGCGAAGGTTCAACCCCGCATCGGCGCTTGCCAGGACGCTGGTCGGCGATGCAGTGCAACACCTGGAGGAAAGCCTCCGTCTGGCCGAGCAGCAACAGAGCCTGGTGCAGTACGCGGATGCCTGCGAAGACCTGGCGCAGACCTACATCGCCCGGGGCGACTATGCCGCGACGCAACTCTGGCTCAATCGGGCTGAAGAGAGGATCCCGCTGCCCTACAAGATCACATCCGGACGGGGACTGCAACCGATCCCTACCGAGGAATGTGTTGAGGAATTCTGGCAGATGATGGGCAAGATCGAACTCTTGCGTGGGCACCTGGCGTACGATCAGGAGGCCGGGCAGGCCCAGGGCAAGGTAACGCGTACCACGCTCGAACAGGCCATGCGACACTATGCGTTTGCGGCAGCCTACTTTGAACGATTCTCCGGTCAAGCAGTCAGACTGGAAGCGACCCACAAACAGGTGTACAATCGCGTCAAACGCTGCAGGATCGAGGACTTGCGCTACATTCAGGATGAGTTCCTCCAGTCATTGAGAGAAACCTACAAGTTAGATCCTTCAGCCCTCGGGCAGTTCTTCGAGGAGACCCTTGGGTTGGCGCTCCAGCTACCTCAGTAGCACGATTCACTCCTGTACGGGCAGACATGGAAAAGCGCAGGCGATGAAAGCCTGCGCTTTTTTCGTTCTCCAGCCCGTGTATGCTTGTTGCTCAGCCGGCAGTCGGTCGTCATACACATCTCAAGCACACCTCAACAAGCATGTTACACTGATCTCCAGGCGCAAGGAGGAGCCTGTCCATGCAACCCTTTTACGACTCAGCGATGATCGGTGAAATTCACAAGGCAAGATTGTACCGCGAGGAAACCCATCGAATCCGACGGAATGGCCACGGTTTGCTGCTCAAAGGCGATAACCACGAGCATCATCTGTGCTACCTGGAAGGGGAATGGCGCTGCGACTGTGAGTTCTTCCGTGGAAGAGACAGGTGCAGCCACACAATGACCGTCGAATGGCTCGAGACCAATACCAGTATTCGCTATCGTCCGTCTGTTGAGAGTGCAGTCCAAGCCGCTACAACTGAGGCAGTGCAAGGAGAGAAAGATGGACCGCGACCTGTATCCAACCGACATCTATCCAGGGCGCCGAACCCCAGGTTACGGCGAAGGAGGGAACATGTTCAGGGGTATTACCGGGATAATCGCGATCGTCGCCGTCATCACACTGGCTCTTGGGTTCGTGCTTAGCTGGCCTGATGTGCTGAATCCCAGGTTGGGAATGGCACGCGCTGATCGCATGGACGCGGAGACGGCGGCGCTCTTGGCCAGGAATGCTTATGAGCAACAGCTTCGTCAGCTAGAACTGGACCGACAGCGGGCAGTGATCGAGCAGGATCTGAAATCGCGCGAGCGTTGGGCGCTCATTTTGGAAGACACGGTGGCTTTGATGGTGCTGGCGTGCGCGACGGCAGTCGTTGTCCTGGCGTTCGGGGGCGCCGTCCACCTGGCCAGCCTACGCCTGGAGCGGCTTCGGCCCGCATCGGCGCCGCTTCAGGCAAAGGAAGAGCCACGGGCTGCCGTCCTCCCATTTCCAGCCCGACGCCCTTCCACTACAGGCCCAACAGCATCAGGAGTCAGATGGCCGCGCGAGTCCACATGAGCGATGGTGGTTATCTGGGCATAATAGGGGGGCGTCATCGCCGGCGAGATCATCGTCGGGCTGAGCCGCGCGCAGATCGCGCGCCCTGCCGCTGCGCCGAACGTCTGCACGTCAGTCGCCGCGACTT
>Ga0194125_10008578_pt1 | contig 14385 bp, 9 predicted proteins | sample TA2KigC250mmetaG_FD_148626 | JGI IMG/M metagenome (GOLD analysis project Ga0194125, IMG submission 148626) | Freshwater microbial communities from Lake Tanganyika, Tanzania - TA2015034 Kigoma Deep Cast 250m | ecosystem: Environmental > Aquatic > Freshwater > Lake | place: Tanzania: Lake... | reverse complement strand
TTTGGATGGGGACCTTTCACTCGGTTTTTGCCAGAATCCTTCGTCGTCATGCTGAATTGTTGGGGTATCCCACCAATTTCACCATTTACGATGCGGACGATAGCAAATCCCTCATCAAGAACATTGTTCGGGAGCTGGACTTGGACGATGCCCATTACAAGGCCTCCAACCTCTATGCTCGTATTTCCTCGGCCAAGAACTCCATGATCCTGGTGGAGGAGTATGCAGGAGACGCCTCCCTCATCGCAGGCGATAAGGCAGCCGGTAGGCCTCGATTTGTGGAGGTTTATCGAACCTACGTGGAGCGTTGCCACCGATCGGGGGCGATGGATTTTGATGATTTACTTTTGAATATCTTCAAACTCCTGGAGCAATACCCCGAGGTTTTGAATTACTACCAAGTGCAGTTCAAACATGTTTTGGTGGATGAGTTCCAGGACACCAACAGGGTTCAATACCGCATCGTTCGCTTACTATCGGCCATGCATCGTAACATTTGTTTGGTAGGCGATGACGCTCAGAGTATTTATGCCTTCCGCGGGGCGGTGATTGATAACATTTTGAATGTTCACCGGGATTATCCTGAGCTACAGACCTTTAGGCTGGAACAGAATTACCGTTCCACGGGCAATATTGTGGGCGCTTCGGGATCCGTAATTGCCCAAAATAACAAACAAATTCCCAAGGAATTGTGGACGCAGAATTCTGCAGGCGATAAAATTCGCTTGTTACGATGTGTTAGCGATAACGAGGAGGGCAGGTTGATTGCGGCCGAGTTACATGCGGCCAAGCATCAATTCCGCTTGAGCAACAAGGACTTCGCCATCCTGTACCGAACCAATGCCCAGTCCAGGGCCTTCGAGGAAGCATTGCGCAGGCAGAATATTCCCTACAAGGTGATCGGGGGCCTGAGTTTTTACCAACGCAGAGAGATCAAAGATTTCTTGGCCTACCTGCGCCTGGTGGTGAATCACGCGGATGAGGAGGCTCTGCGAAGGGTCATTAACTACCCGGCCAGAGGCATAGGTCGGACCTCCATGGACAAATGGATTTTGGAAGCCGATCGCGAGGGGTTGACCTTGTGGCAAATGCTGGTCGCGATGGAGCAGGGACATCCCTTGGGGAAGGCCTTGGGAGCTGCAGGTCGCAAAATGTCGGATTTTGCGAGGGCTGTTCAGGTTTGGGCCGTAGCTGCGCAAAGGGATAACGCAATTGCCTTGGCGAGGCTAGTTTGGAAGCAATCGGGCCTGCATGCGGAGCTGCAAAGCGATACCACTATCGAAGGGGTGAATCGCCTTCAGAACGTCGAGGAATTGCTTAATGCCATCGAAGAATTTTGTGAATCGGACGAAGCCGTACCGGACGAGGTAACCGGAGAAGATGATCGCAGTATTGGTGCTTTTCTGCAACATATTGCCTTATTGACCTCTGCCGACGATAGCACAGAGGATGCAGACCGGGATTATGTGAGCATGATGACGGTGCATCAGGCCAAAGGCTTGGAGTTTGACCATGTCTTTGTGGTTGGAATGGAAGAAGATTTGTTTCCATCGGCCTTGGCTCGGGATAACCGTTTGGATTTGGAAGAGGAAAGGAGGCTGTTTTATGTGGCCATCACCAGAGCCCGCCAAAGGTTATGCCTTAGTTTTGCCTTGACCAGGTTTCGTTTTGGCACTTTGTGTTACGGTGAGCCTAGTCGATTTCTCTTAGAAATGGATCCTAAGTTTCTGGAGCAACCCTCGCTGCTTCGAACAGGAGCGCCAAGCAAAGTGGACTTGTACCCCTCATCCATGCCCCGGTCAAAACCCACCCCAATCTCGGGGCCATCACGGTTCCCGGGTCCAGCTATGGTCGGTCAGTCATCATCCAGGAAGGCCCCTGAGGCCAGTCCACCCGGGGATGACCCTGCCTCTTTCAAGGTTGGAGATAGTGTGGAGCATTTTCGCTTTGGAGCGGGACGAATTGAGGTGCTTGAGGGGCGTTTTCCCGATACCAAGGCGACCATTATCTTTGAGCGTCATGGAACCAAGCAAATTCTACTCAAATTTGCCCGTCTTACCAAAATTCTTGGGTAATACGCCTCCATCACCATCGTTTCCTTATCCCTAACCTTATGGAGTACAATACCGTCCGACCCCTGCTTCGCGTTCCTGAATACGGCAGGGGCATTCATTCCATGGCCGAACACTTACGGACCATCGAAGACAAGGCGGAACGCAACAAAGCGGCTCAAACCCTGATCGAGGTGATGCAGCAGCTGCACGGTGGGTCCAAAGAAGGATCGGATTATCAGCAGAAGTTATGGGATCATCTCTTCGTGATGGCAGGCAAGGATGTGGACTTAGATTCACCTTATCCCAAGCCTGAACATAGCCTGGTGTTCAGACCGGATGCGAGGTTACCTTACCCCAATCGCAATATCAAAATAAGGCATTATGGGCAATTTGTTGAAACAATGATTGCTACCGCGGTTGCTCTTGAAGAAGGCGAAGAGCGCAAAGCCTTTTGCGAGGCCATTGCCAATTTCATGAAAATGAGTTATCGAAATTGGAACAAGGTGATGCTCAACGATGAGGTGGTCTTTGCAGATCTGCGTAAGTTATCAGGAGATCAAATTCAATTAAGTACGGAGGATACCGTATTGGAAACCAAATTCGCTCCTTTGCCCACGACCAACGAATTTAGTCGAGGGAAGAAGCCTTTCAAGAAAAAGCCCTTTTTCAAAAAGAAATTCAGACCCTCATGAACTTATCGACACGCGATACCTTGGTGGTGGAAGGTGGGCACCCCCTTGCAGGGTGCATCACACCACAAGGCGCCAAGAACGAGGCCCTTCAAGTTCTTGCGGCCGTTCTGCTGACCGAGGAAACCGTAACACTGCACAGATTACCGGATATATTGGATGTTAAGCATTTGATTGACCTGCTCAAAGGTCTGGGGGTCAAGGTGGAGGATATGGGCAGAGGATCCATGCGCTTTACCGCTGATAAACTGGATACGGCCTTTCTTGAGGGCGAGTCATTCAAGCAAGGGGGTGCTGGTTTGCGAGGTTCCATCATGCTCTTGGGTCCTTTGCTTGCAAGGCAAGGATGGGCTATGGCGCCACGACCCGGTGGGGACAAAATCGGGCGTCGTCGTTTGGACACTCACTTTACGGGGCTGCAGGCTTTGGGAGCAAAATTGGTCCCAACCCAGGAGGGCGGTATGTATCGGGTGGAAGCCAAGGAGCTGATAGGCACCCATATTTTGTTGGACGAGGCCTCGGTCACGGGAACTGCCAACGTGGTGATGGCCGCGGCTTTGGCCAAAGGACGTACCACGATCTACAATTCGGCATGCGAGCCCTATATCCAACAGCTTTGTAAGTTAATCAATGCGATGGGGGGTCGTATCGATCCCGATTCGATAGGGTCAAATTTGCTGCGCATTGAAGGAGTGGATCGCCTTCACGGGGCAGAGCATCGCTTGCTTCCGGACATGATCGAGGTCGGGAGTTTCATGGGCTTAGCGGCCATGACCCGCTCGTCCTTGAGAATCCAAGATGCTGCCCCGGCCGAGTTAGGAATCATCCCGGAGGTTTTCCGTCGCATGGGTTTGCAAGTTGAAGTTCAAGGTGAAGACCTGTGGATTCCTCAACAAGATCATTATACCATTGATCATTTTATGGATGGCTCCATCCTTACCGTTTCCGATGCTCCTTGGCCAGGATTTACCCCCGATTTGTTGAGCGTGGTCTTGGTGATGGCAACACAGGCCAGGGGTTCCGTCTTGATTCATCAGAAAATGTTCGAAAGCCGCTTGTTCTTTGTGGACAAACTCATTGACATGGGGGCTCAAATCATTTTGTGCGACCCACACAGGGCGACCGTGATAGGCTTGGATCACAAGCATCCATTGAGGGGCATACGCATGACCTCGCCGGATATTCGCGCCGGGGTTGCCTTGTTGATTGCCGCCCTCTCCGCCCAGGGTACCAGCCATATTGACAATGCCTTCCAAATTGACCGTGGCTACGAGCATATTGTGGATCGTTTGAGTGCATTAGGTGCTCGTCTGCACCGTATTTGATTTTGGGCGGAGGTTGGTCTATCTTCGCGGCCGATAATTCATTATGACGACCAACCTTACCTTCACGATGATCAAGCCCGATGCGATGGCAGACGGGCACATGGGCAAAATCATTGCCCAAATCCAAGCCGCAGGCTTTCATTTCAAAGCCCTGAAAATGACCAGGCTGAGCAAAGCGCAGGCTCAGGCTTTCTACGCCGTTCACGCCGCAAGGCCATTTTACGGGGAGTTGGTGGACTTTATGTCTTCGGGCCCCATCCTGGCGGCCGTGTTGGAGAAAGAGAATGCCGTCGCTGAATTCCGCACCTTGATTGGGGCAACCAATCCTGCGGAGGCGGCTGAGGGCACTGTGCGTAAACTCTATGCCCGTAACATTGGCGAAAATGCCATTCACGGAAGCGATAGCGACGAGAATGCAGGCATCGAGGCAGCTTTCTTCTTCTCAGGACTCGAAAGAGCCTAATAGCAAACCCCTTGTGGTGATTGTTGGTGCCGGCTTGGCGGGCACCATTATGGGGCGAACGCTGGAGAGGCAGGGAATTCCTATACAAATTTGGGATCAGCCCAACCTAGGTTCGGCAAGCCGGGTTGCCGCGGGGATTTATTGCCCAATCAATTTCCACCGTTTGATTCCGGGTTGGAGAGCCGAGGAGGCTGTTCCGAAAATGTTGGACTTCTTTGCCCAGGAGGAGCGATATTTCGGCATACCGTTGATGCACCATGTTCCTTATTGGAAGCCGCTGACGGAAGAGGAACAAGTCGCCCATTGGCGTCGCAAAATGGAAGAATACCCGGATTGGCTGGACATTAACGTAGGGGATCAGGAAGACCAAGCTATGAAACGGATTTGCCAACATTGGGACGTGAAGGCTTGGGGAATTGTGAAGGCATCCGGTTGGTTGAACGTGGAGCAATACCTGCAAGCCTGCCATGCGGCATGGGCACTCAAGGGTTGCCTCGTCCAAGAGCCTTATCAGGAATCGACCTTGAGCAATGTTCTTGGCGAGGGCCATTCCAAGATGATTGTGGATGCGCGTGGGTTTTACGCATGGAAGGAACAGCAATCATTGTCCGCTATGCGCCCTGCCCAAGGCGAGCTGGTGGAATTTGAGCTGGAAGGATGGCCTCAAAACAAATTGTTCAAAAAGGAATTGTTTATTCAGCCGTTGGGTGGGCAACGCTTTCGAGCAGGTGCCACCTTCGAATGGAATCGATTGTCGCCCGTTCCTACCGAGGAAGGCAAGGCACGTTTGAATGCCGACTTGCAGAAAATGTTAGGACCATGGTGGCCCAAGGTCAAGAATTTGACTTACAAAGCTGGCATTCGCCCTTCTTCACATGACCGTAGGCCTTACGTTGGCGCAGATCCGAAATCATCTAATCATTTTGTATTCAATGGTTTCGGAGCCAAAGGGGTACTCCTAGCCCCTATGATGGCGGAGGAGTTGACCAAGTTCATGATGCACCAGCAACCTCTGCATCCGGAAGCTGCAATGGGCCGGTGACCGCTTTTCATCCAAGTAATGTTATGGATGGAGTAAATTCTTGAGCGCAGGCCTCAAATCCGGATATAAAAAAGTAAATCCTGCGTCCATTGTTTTCTGCGAGGAGGCTTTGACCCCGTTCAAGATGAGATCGGCTCTTTCGCCCATGATCCAACGAAGGGGCCAAGCGGGTACGGCCAGCCACAGGGGGCGATGAACGGAATCGGCCAGGCTGCGCATAAATTCCAGATGGCGGCGGGGCAAAGGAGCAACGGCATTGTAAATCCCCGGTGACCAATTGGGCGCGAACAAGGCATGGGCAATCAAGCGCACCATATCCTCCTGGTGAATCCAGGACATCCATTGACGACCATTCCCCATGGAAGCACCGAGACCAAGGCGGGTCACGGGCAAGAGCGGTCCAAGCAGACCACCACGAGCGGAGAGCACCAGGCCAATACGCAAGGTGGTCAGGGGAGCAATGGCGTTGAGAGGTTCAGCGCTTTGTTCCCATGCATGGGTTAGCATGGCAAGGAAGCCTTGGCCCCGTGGGCTTGATTCGACGGCCAAATCTTCTCCGGTAGGATAATAACCGATCGCGGAGGCGGTCACGATGCGTTCAATGGCCCCTTGAGGTCGTTCGGCGAGGATTTGTTTCAAGAAAATGGCGCTAAGGGTGCGGCTTTCGAGGAGCTCCTTTCGCCGTCGGGTCGTCCAGGCCTTCTCAGCGATTCCGGCACCTGCTAGATTCACCACGTGGGTGACGCCCTCCAAGGCCGCCCTGTCCACCTGACTCAAGACTGGATTCCATGCCCAATAGGTAATTTTTCCTGGGGTCGCTCCTTCAACCACTCGCGCTGACGGCTCTTTGGGGTCTCGCATAGGTTGGCTTTTCCCTTGACGGCCCAGAATCCTGACCTCGCAATCCTTGTCTGCAAGGTGGTTCGCCAGGGCCGTTCCGATGAGCCCACTACCTCCTGATATGAGGACTACGGGACGATTTTGGGGTAAATTCTCCATTTTATGTTGCATATGCAATATTTTTATTCCAAGGAAAAGCTAATTTTGCATGGCAATTAATTTCCCTATTTCAAATTCCATGCATCAATTTTCGTTTTTGACCGCCTCCGATGCCGTGGCCATCGAAGCGTTGTACCATCAATACAACAACGATCCCGCCTCTGTGGATTTGCAATGGGCCAGGTTTTTTGAGGGATTTGATTTTGCGGCGTCTGGCGCCGGATCCAAGGGTGGGGATGCCAGGGATGTCAAGGTGGCTCTGTTGATGGAAGGTTACCGCAGCCGAGCCCATCTGGTGTCGAAGACCAATCCGATCCGCCCCCGCAAAGACCGGAATCCGGGCTTGGCTCTCGAGGATTTTGAATTATCAGAGGCTGATTTGGATACGGGTTATGCCGTGACAGGGGGTGTTGCCTTGCGCGATGCCCTTACCCGCTTGCAGCGAATTTATTGCGGGAGTATTGGCATCGAATTCCAACATATTCGTGAGAAGGAAATTCGGGATTGGTGCAAGGATTACTTTGAACAACGCCCAGAGGATTACGGGTTCGATTTGGAAAAGAAAAAGCGAATCTTGGGCAAACTCAACGAGGCGGTGGTTTTTGAGCATTTTCTGCACAAGAAATTTGTCGGTCAGAAGCGTTTCTCCCTCGAAGGAGGAGAAAATACCATCCCCGCGCTGGATGCCATCCTTCGACGTGGAGGTGAATTGGGGGTAGAGGCTGTGGCCATTGGGATGGCTCACCGCGGACGCCTCAATGTTTTGGCCAATATTCTCGGAAAAACGTACGAATATATATTCAACGAATTTGAAGGCATCAAAGATCCTGATCTTAGCTTCGGGGACGGGGATGTCAAATACCATTTGGGTTTTGCGTCCCAATTTGCCTGGGCGGAGGGCCAAGAATTGCATCTTGACTTGGTGCCCAATCCGTCGCATTTGGAGGCTGTGGATCCGGTCCTGGAGGGCTTTGTCCGTGCCAAATGCGATATGTTGTATAACAAAGATTATCGCAAGATTTTGCCCGTCTTGATTCACGGCGATGCGGCATTGGCCGGCCAAGGTGTCCCTTCGGAAGTTGCCCAAATGTCCGGTCTCAAAGGATACCTTACCGGGGGCACCCTTCACTTTGTGATTAATAATCAAATCGGATTCACCACAGATTTTGATGACGCCCGTACCTCGGATTATTGTACATCGGTGGCCTTGGGCTTGGGTTGTCCTGTGCTCCACGTCAACGGTGATGATGCTGAGGCTGTGGTTTTTGCGGTCGAGATGGCCGTGGCTTTCCGTCAGAAATTTGGCCGGGATATCTATGTGGATATGCTTTGTTACAGAAGGCATGGTCACAACGAATCCGATGAACCCAAATTTACCCAACCCACCCTTTACGGACTGATCGAGAATCACCCCGACCCGCGCAGAGTGTACAGCAACCGATTGGAGCTGAGTGGACAGGTAACGGCTGACCTAGCGGTCGAAATGGAAGAGAAATTCAAGGCCTTGCTGCAAGACCGACTTAACAAAGTCAAACAGAACGAAGTCCAATACACCCTCCAGCCTCTGGAAAAGGAATGGCAGGTGATGCGCAAATCCTCCTACGAAGATTTCAACGCCTCGCCGCAAACGGCGGTCTCCCAAGAGAACCTCGCGATGGTGGTCAAGGCCTTGACCACGGTACCTGATGATTTCCAGGTTCTTCGCAAAGTTGATAAATTAATGAAAGAGCGCCAAAGCGCCTTTGAGCAGGGGCAAATTAATTGGGCCCTTGCAGAATTGTTGGCCTACGGTTCCTTGTTGCTGGAGGGAAGAAAGGTCCGGATATCCGGTCAAGATGTGGTGAGGGGGACCTTCTCGCATCGTCATGCTGCCGCCAGGGATGAACGCAACAATGCGCTTCATGTCTTTTTGAACCATATTGCGCCCGGCGAGCAGGGCGCCTTTTCGATTTACAATTCCTTGCTATCGGAATATGCGGTGCTTGGCTTTGAATACGGATATTCCATGGCTTCCCCGAATGCCTTGGTGGTATGGGAGGCCCAATTCGGTGATTTTTCGAACGGAGCTCAAACCATTATCGATCAATTTTTGAGCAGCGGGGAGTCCAAATGGCGGCGAATGAGCGGTTTGGTTCTGCTCTTACCCCACGGTTACGAAGGTCAGGGCCCGGAACATTCCAGTGCCAGACCGGAGCGTTTCCTGCAATTAGCAGCCGAGATGAACATGGTGGTTGCCAATTGCACCAGTCCAGCAAATTTCTTTCATTTGTTGCGACGACAACAAGCCTGGGCTTTCCGTAAACCTTTGGTCGTAATGACTCCCAAGGCCTTGCTTCGTCATCCTGCTTGTGTTTCATCCTTGAATGAGCTAACCCAAGGAGGATTTCAAGAAATTATCGACGATCCCCATGCCGATCCTCGCAAGATTCGTCGGGTCTTGTTCTGCACCGGCAAAATTTACTATGATTTGTTAGCATATTCCCAAGAAAATCAACGCAAAGATGTAGCCATTGTTCGCTTTGAACAATTGTACCCTATGCCCGAGCCTCAATTGGACGCTGTGTATCTACGTTATCCCAAAGCTGAATTTTATTGGGTACAAGAGGAGCCCAAGAACATGGGTGCATGGACCTACATGCTTCGCTTTGAGCAAAATCGCTCCCTCAAATTAATTTCGCGTAAGTCCAGCGCTTCACCGGCCACGGGTTACGCCAAGGTCCACGAGCGTGAGCAGCAAGGTCTTGTTCAACAGGCGTTTACATTGTAAGGTTTGCATCAAAACTCTGCGATGACGAAACTATCGATTATCCAATCCAACGATCAGAAAATTGAATTTATATGGCACAAATTGAGGTGATTATTCCGGTGGTGGGTGAATCCATATCGGAAGTGGTGATCGGTCGCTGGTTCAAGAAGGACGGTGACAGCGTTCAAATGGACGAAATGTTATGTGAATTGGAAACCGACAAGGCCACCATGGAATTGAATGCCGAGCAGGCAGGCATCCTCCGTATTGTGGCTGCGGAGGGAAGTACCGTGGCAGTTGGAGCTCTCGTGGCCACCATCGAAAGTTCGGAACTTGCTTCAGCACCGAGCCCATCAACTTCGGCGCCCCTTTCTACAGGCCCTGTTTCCGAACCGGCCCCTGCACAGTTGTCCTCTGACCCCGAGCCAGGGTCCACAGCCTCAGGAACCTCTGACTCTCTTTCGGCCCCTGTTTCTGTTTCGGTCCCTGCTCCCGTCGTTCAGCATACGACCCTTGTGACCCAGGCGGATAAACCTGTACAAACGAGTACGCCAACAGGGCCACAGCGGAGAGAAAGGATGAGTCAACTTCGCAAGACCATCGCTAGGCGTTTGGTAGCCGTCAAAAACGAAACCGCCATGTTGACCACCTTCAACGAGGTCAATATGGGCCCCTTGATGGAAATGAGATCGCGCTACAAGGATTCCTTCAAAGAGAAATACGGGGTGGGTCTTGGATTCATGTCTTTGTTCAGCAAAGCAGTTTGCCTAGCGATGAAGGAGTTTCCGGTCATCAATGCCTCCATCGACGGGGATGAATTGGTTTATCACGATTACGTGGACTTGAGTATTGCGGTCTCTGCACCTCGAGGCCTTATGGTTCCTGTGGTTCGGGGCGCGGATCGTCTGGCTCTGCATGAAATTGAGAGGGAGATCGCGCGCTTGGCAGCGAAGGCCAGAGAAGGAACGCTTTCGGTGGATGAAATGGTGGGGGGCACCTTTACCATCACCAACGGAGGGGTTTTTGGATCCATGCTCTCCACGCCCATCATCAACGCTCCACAAAGTGCCATCCTGGGAATGCACAATATTGTTGAGAGACCCATCGCAATGCAGGGGCAGGTTGTCATTAGGCCCATGATGTACCTGGCCCTTAGCTACGATCACCGCCTAATTGACGGCAAAGACTCGGTGAGCTTCTTGGTAAGGGTCAAAGAGTACCTGGAAGACCCCTACCGAATGCTGATTGAAATTTAAAGGCAAATTAAATTTCATTAAAAATCCGGTAACAAGGCCCCTCTTTCACACAAACGATTTAATTTTAAAGTGAAAAGGTTGGTTCCGATCGAATGCAATATCGTGGATTAACCTCTTGGAATCCGTCAAAATTTGTTTTTATGAATAACAGGCCACTTTTATCGAAGATATTTAGAGGATTATCTGTGGTTCTCTTGGCTACATGCCAAGGACTGCCGGGATGGGTTTCTGCCCAATCGGGTACGGTCTCAGCCGGAAAAGATTTCAACAACGGAACGGTGCAATGGTCTTTTTCGTTGGGTCAGCCCTTCCATCTTCAATTGGGATCAGGCAGCCAGCCCAGGCTCAACCAAGGCCTTCAGCAGACCTACCAGGACAACAAAATCACGGGCCTGCTCCGGTACGATAACAGCGCCTTAACCCCCATGAACAATTGTTCCGTTCAAGTGCGCACTCTCCAATCCGCTGTAGCCGCCACGGCAACCACCAACACCGCGGGGGCCTATGAGCTCAGTGCTTTTCCGGATGGTTCGTACAACCTCAGTGCCAGCAGCACCAAGCCTTGGGGTGGGGTCAATGCGACCGATGCCTTGAGGGTGCGTCAGCATTTCACCGGGTCGGCTCCTCTGCTGGGAATGCGATTGGCGGTCGCTGATGTCAACGCAAGTGCCTCCATCAACGCCAACGACGCCTTGCTCATCACCCGCAGGTTTAATAACCTAAGCTCTTCATTCACATCTGGGGATTGGTACTTTGAAACTGTAGCGGTAACGGCCAACGGGCAAACGCAGAACATCAACCTCAAAGGGCTGACTTACGGGGATGTTAACGGGTCTTTCACGCCAACAAGTGCAAGGCAACCTGTTCGTTTGGATATGGCCTACGATGCCATTCGTTACGCCAACGATGCCGAACAATGGCTGCCGGTCTATGCGGATCGTGCCCTGGAAATGGGGGCGCTTTCGGTGGTGGTTCAAGGTCCCGAGGGCTTGGAGGTGGTGGATCTTCGGTCGGTGTTGAGCCGCGAAGATTTGTTGTGGAATTACCAGGGCGGAGAATTACGGGTTGGATGGAGCAATGTTGCGGGAAAGTCCTTGAAACAAGGGGAACCTCTCTTTGAATTGAAGGTCAAAGGCCATTCCGAGAGCACCTGGCAGATGAAGGACCTCAGCGAAATTGCGGACTTGAATGCCGATCCCCTCGACATGGTGCAACTACGGATCCCCAAAGTCCTTGCGCCGTCCCAGGGTTGGCATGTTGCCTTGTACCCCAATCCGGCCCATAACGAAGCTTACTTTGACTTTGATTTGCCCGCAGGAACTGGCCTGGTCCGTATGGAATTGCTGGACAGCCGGGGTAGGGTGGTTTGGATGGACGAACTTGTTTCGCCTTCCGCGGGTCGTCTTCGCCACGAAATCCCTGCTCATGCCCTGGCAGAAGGTCGCTACCTGGCCAGGGTACAGGCTCAAATCGGCAGCAAACTCGACCTCGTCCATCAAAATTTGTCCTTGGTAATTCGCCGATAAGCGTCAAGCTTTAGATAACTTCTCTCGATAAGCAATTTCTCCGTAAAGCATAAACCTTTTCCAACCTATTATACTCATGAAAATATCTTCCATTTCCTCACGAATGAAACAAGCTCTTGTGGGCGCCGTTGTTGTCGTCTTAGCCGCCATGGCTTTCCAATCTGTAAGCGCCCAATCGATACAGGTGCGCGCTGGTACCGTAAGTTCTTGCGGTGGGGATACCGTTTCCGTCCCTATTTCGATTTTGAATGCCAACAATCTAGGGGCCATATCCTTGTCCCTCAATTATAACAATGCTAATTTGACCTATGTTGGTTACAACGGTGCGAACCCGGGCCTAGGTTCAAACCTCATCGTCAATGCCACCATGATGGGAAGTACCCCTCAGGTGCGGATTGCTTGGTTTAACATTGTTCCAATCAATCTGAACGGGGTCATTTTAAACATGCGCTTTGTGGCCAACGGGAATTCAAGCATGGTATGGGATTTGGTGACTCCGGGGAATTGCGAATTGGCTGATTCGGCGGCCAATGTTCTGTCTAATGTAAGTTATATCAACGGAAACGTTACAGCGGCCGTTGCTCCTTCGATTACCCAACAACCTCAAGCAAATGTTCAGGTCGTTGCCGGGGCGACTGCCACTTTCACGGTGACCGCGACCAATGCCGCTTCCTATCAATGGCAAAGGCAAAGCGGAAGTACCTGGACCAACCTTGCCAACGGCAGCGGTATTAGCGGTGCAACAGCAGCTTCAATGAGCATCGCCAATATTGCAGGTTCGCTGAACAATACGGTGTACCGGGTGCTGGTGAGTGGGGCTTGCGGTAATCCTTTGACTTCCTCCTCGTCCACTCTGCGGGTGGTAGTGCCTGTCGTCACCACCATTGGTACCGTGAGCGGCTGTCCTGGAGATACGGTGTCCATACCGGTTTCGGTGGATATGGTCAACAATGTGGGTGCGGTTTCCTTATCGGTCACCTACGACTCCACCAAATTGCAATGCCTGAATTTGATTTCCGATCTGCATCCAGGTTTTTCCAACAATTTTCTATACAATTGCGGTGTCTTTCCCGGATTGGGGAGGCAATTCCGCGTGGCTTGGTTTGATCTGAACCCTACCAACTTATCCGGTCTTTTGTTCAAAATGAAATTCAAGGTTATTGCCACCAATATTTCGGCCTCGACTTCCACATCGGTAGGTTGGGATTTGGTTACGCCAGGCAACTGCGAGTATGCGGATGCCAATGCGGATATTATTCCCAATACCCAATTTGTGGGCGGTGCAGTGACCTTGCAATCGGCGGCAACCATTACGGCTTCTCCGGTTTCCAATTTGACCGTACCTCGCAATGCCCCGGTCACGATCTCGGTATCCGCAACCAACGCGCAGGCTTATCAATGGCAGCGGCTGATTGGTACCGTTTGGACCAACCTATCCAACGGTGCTGGTGTGAGTGGGGCAAATTCAGCGTCCCTAGCAATAGCCTCGGCCGATCAGTCCTATAACAATTCTTATTTTAGGGCGGTGATCACCGGATGTTCGAATCCCGTGGTCTCCGGGGTATGCAGTCTTCGGGTTCGATACGGGGTATCGGATAGGATTTCGTATCAGGCCGTGGTGAGAAATTCTGCAGGGGAATTGGTTCGCAATCAGGCAGTTGGGGTAAGGACGGCCTTGACCCGTGACAGTATCGGTGGCGCTACCGTTTACAGCGAGACTCATGCATTGAGCACCAATGCGAATGGTTTGGTTTCCTTTGAGTTTGGTGCAGGCTTGGTGGCCACCGGAACCATGTTGGGCTTGGATTGGTCCGATGGCCCTTATTTTATACGTACCGAGGTTGATCTGAACGGTTCCACGAATTATCAGTTCCTCGGTGGGCAGCAATTACTCTCGGTGCCCTTTGCCCTGTATGCTGCTACGGCTGGATCGGTAGCCTCCGGAACTGGTTCCGGGCTTCGCAGCGCATCAGGCAATTCGGGTTCTTCGGGTCTTCCCGCATCGGGGGCTCCTGGGGCTATGGCGTATTGGAATGGCACAGAATGGTTAATGATCCCACCGGGGACCAACGGACAGCCTTTGGTATTCTGTAACGGGGTGCCGACTTGGGGTGCTTGTCCAACCCCAGGTGCTAGCTCCCCTGCTCGTTGAGGTAGGCCTCAGCCGTAAAGGTTGATTCTTTCCAAACAACGCTTGGTTGCACCTGCCTGCGATTGGCAGAATGCTCTGATTTGTGCTTGAAGGTCAGGGGTGGTTCCGCCAGCTTTTTGGTAAAAATCGAAGG
>Ga0194125_10008577_pt1 | contig 14387 bp, 15 predicted proteins | sample TA2KigC250mmetaG_FD_148626 | JGI IMG/M metagenome (GOLD analysis project Ga0194125, IMG submission 148626) | Freshwater microbial communities from Lake Tanganyika, Tanzania - TA2015034 Kigoma Deep Cast 250m | ecosystem: Environmental > Aquatic > Freshwater > Lake | place: Tanzania: Lake... | reverse complement strand
GAAGTCTGATAGAGCACCCCAGGCGATGGTTACCGCTATAATTTTTGATGAGAGACTTGATAAGGGTCGTTTTGCCGGCGCCGATTTCCCCGGTGAGCACGACAAACCCCACCTTCTGGCTGATCCCGTACTCCAGATAAGCCTTGGCGAGTTTATGTTGCGGGCTCAGATATAAATAGTCCGGGTCAGGAATCAGATTAAACGGACGTTCTTTCAACCCGTAGAATTGTTCATACATAGATAATTATCCAAAAAATCTTTTCTTGGGATTTTTCTGTAAGTCGTCCGAATAATAATAATAGGAATAATCCTGAGAAGTTAACTTGATTTTATTCATTACAAATCCTATGAGGTTAAAGGTCTGTAACATCTCCAGGGACTGTGCAATATCCTCCCGGGTGGTGCGCCCGGATTCTACCACCAGGACAATGCCGTCCATCAGGGGAGCAAAGGCCAGGGCATCGGCAAAATGTAACATGGGGGGAAGATCGAAAAGCACATAGCGGTCGTGATAACAGTGTTTCAATTCGTGCACCAGGTCCACCATTTGTGGTGATTTAATGAGTTCTGCGGCATCATTAACGGGTTTACCCCCGGGCAAAATAACAAGTTTGGGGATGCCGGCAGGATGGATCAACAATTCAGGAATCGGCCTCCCATCTTTGAGGAAATCCACCAAGCCCCTGTTGCCGGGAAGACCGAAGTATTTATGGATGGCGGGATTCCGTAAATCTGTATCCACGAGCAGTACCGTCTGGTCGAATTCCTGGGCGATGCTTATGGCAATATTGATCGTGGTGAGGGTTTTACCTTCATCGGGCCTGGGGCCTGTAAACATTATGTTGTTCCAATTGTTTTTCTTGGTCCTCTGCATGATATGGGTCCGCAAAAGTTTATATTCCTCAGCAATGGCCGGATAATTTTCTCCAACAATGATTTTGCTTTCTTTCAAAAATTCAAAATCAACCGGGAGTGTACGGGTTACGGTATAACAGATTTCTTGCGGGTCGGCAGAGGAACCTAAATTCCCTAAAACGGGCAGGGGCTTCTGAATTTCAGGAGCGGGCTCGGGTCTTGCAGTGGTAGGTGCCTCGTCTTGCTGCCGCGTGGCTTTGGCGCGCTCCAGGGCTTTATCAATAAAGCTCAAGGTGTATCCTCCCTCTCAGGCCAGGGGTAAATTAAAGCGATGGCTGTCTTAGTTAAAGATATTTATTAAAAAATCTCATGAGCTGCGCCATCATGACCCAAAAATCGCGATAAATGAAATGCACCAAGATAATGAGGAGGAGGATCGAAAAACAGGTGGCAGCAGCGACAATCCAGCGACGGCGTTTTAACCACTGAAGCTCCTCCGGCGTTTGAATCCGGCTTATACTGCCCAGCACCGGCAGATCAGTTATCAAATTGATATCATTGGCGTCTTTGACAGTGTGGTCCAATTGGTCCGTTAACAGCACCATACCGACACCGGAGGCCAAGCCGAGCAGTAATCCGGCTGCAGCAATCAGCAGGCGGTTGGGTGACACGGGTTTTTCCGGGAAACTGGCCGGATCGATGAGGGTGAATTTTTCCGCTTTCTGATGTTCTTCCATGCCTTCGGCAATCTTGGCGGTCAGCAATTTGTTCATAACTTCCATGTACTTGTTGTGGGCATTCTCATATTCCCTATTTAAGGCGGCATATTCCTGCTCGATTGTGGGAGTTTGCTCCAATCTTTCCCGATACATCCGCAATTTATCCCGCATATCTGCCTGTTGCTTTCTCTGCATGGCGATTTCGTTATCAATTGCCTGGATTTGGCTTTTGAGACCGATAAAGGCAGGATTATTGGGATTGGGGACCGGTGGGATGACAGTTGGGGTCCCGGAAGTCTCTTTTTCCTGTTCCAGTCGGGCGATTTCCCTCTGGAGCTTTTTGATTTCCGGATGTTCCGGGGAGAGAGTTCCCTGTTTGGATGCCAGCTCCGTTCGCAACAGGGAGAGTTTTTGCCTTTGCGTCGACCCCACGCCTCCCTGAACACTGACTAATTTCTCCAGTTCCTCGATCTCCCGCTTAAGTTTTCTAATATCTGGATGATCAGGGGAAAGTCGGGCGCCAAGGGAAGACAGATCCACCTGGAGCATATAAAGCCGAGCCCTCGGGTCCATCACCGCCTCCTGCCCGGCCAGAGGCAGGTCAGGATTGACGGTGGCAATCTGCCCTTCTAAATAAGCCCTCCGGTCGTTGGCGGCCCGGATCTGATTATCCAGTATTTTAATCTCATTCTCCAAACGCTCAGCTTGGGCTAGATTGTGGCCTTTCAGTTCAGGGAGGGAGCCTTCGTGCTTCTGTTTGAACTTTGCAATCTGATCCCCCACCACTTTTATGCGCTCTTCAAGTTGTTTTAATTCGGCTTCCAAAAATCTTGTGGTGGTTTCAGCCTTCTCCTGCCGATCCCGAAGATTTTGCTCGAGGTACAAGGATGACAGATTGCCCGCCACTTTCTGAACCTGTCCAGGATTTTTACCACGGTAAGAAACCGTAAAGGCGATGGTTAGCCCGCCTCTGCCGCCCCTAGGGCTTCGATCGGTCATATCGGCGCTGATGGTATTTATGGCAATATCACCCCGCATTTTTTCAATAACTTCTTCCTGGGTATACTTATCCAGCATGTCCTTATAAAGCTCGAACTGCTTGATGATTTCCCAAAGTTTGGTCCGGGACAGGATCTGTTGGGTTATGCTCTGAATCCGTTGATCGGCAAACCCGGTCACTGTGGTTCTGACAAAATCCGTGGGTATCTGTTGTTCCTCAATCAATATTGTCGCCTTTGATTCATAGACCGGAGGCAACATAAAGGCCATAAATAAACTGACAATAGAGATAAGAATTATCGGTATTGCCCATAAATACTTTTTTGATTTAAACAAATTTAAATAGTAGTTAAAATTTTTAGGCTTATTCATATTTCTACCCTTAAATAAAACCTTAATATTGATAGTGGATGGGATAGGAATAGTTTAGCGTGACCCAGACGTCGTTGATGGGATAACTGTAATCACTCGTGCCCGTAACGGTCCGGTAGGCAAAACGATAATTGGCCCCCACAGAAGTTCTCTCCGTCAATTTATATGAAAGGCCTTGTCTGACTCCATAATAGTAAGATTTATAATCACTTCCAGGACTAGAGATGCTTGATGTATAAAAATAAGGCGTTATATTATATGATAATTTATCAGTAATGCCTTGTTTTATACTAAGATTAAAATTGTTGTATTCCGATAGATTGCCATAAGCATTGGGAGATTCAGATCGGGTATAATTAAGACTTAGGCCTCCCGTCTGCCAGCGGTAATTAGTGGCTAACGTAATGAAAGGTGAGACAGTCGAACTGCGTTGCTCTTTCTGTAAGACTCTGATAAAACCTAAGTCATCGTCAAAACTCTGAACCCCGACATTACTCTTAGTCCTGTTTAGGTTGATTCCCCCCAAAAAGTTCATATCCCAGTTTTCGGAGAATTTCTGAATAAACCCGACTTGCGGCCCCAACGAAGAAATGGTATTGCCAGAATCATATCGGGAGTACCTCGCAGTAATCATGCTTTGCAGAGTGGCTTTTTCAGTCAGGAGATAACTGAAACCTTGGCTCAGGCCATGCGTCGTGTAGCCGGTATATCGTTCGGATTGATAATCCACCCAGTTGAAATTGTAGCCCAGGGAGGTGGACAGGCGTTCAGTCAATTGATAGGTAAAACCCGGACTGGCTGCGATTGAATTTCTCAAATCTCGAGTTATAACCGTTCCGGATTCCAATAGCTCTTCCCTTGCCGTGGAATCAGCGACAAATCTAAGGCCCAGGTTGAGAGCCAGGCGTGTCGTTAACTTATGGTCCCCATTGATATAATAATATTGGTTTATCGTGTTGTATCCGCTGTTTTGCATATAAGCCAATCCCAACAAGGCCAGCTTAGCCTCCAACCGGGTGATTTCCGATTTATAGTTCATAGCTACGTCAGGACCCGCCGACAGGATATAATCCGACTTTCGGTTTTTCGGCGAATTATTAATGTTATTCAAATACTGAGCCTTGGTTTCAATGCCGCTCACCAAGGACAATTCCGCGGTTTTCCCTGCCTTGATTCCCCCCAGAACAAGGCACATCGCCCCTAGCCACGCCCAAACCATTCTCCCCCTGGCCATGCCCCTTCCCCTTTCACCGCGCCACTATGCTCTCCCCCGGTGGCACGCTTTGAAAAAATTACCGTTCATATGTTAATCATTATATTACGGCACCACAACCACATCTCCGGGCTGCAAAATAATATCCTGGGTAAGCATCAATCCTTTGGAGACATCCTTATAGTTGAAAGGAAAAACCCGGTCTTGCCCGCCTTCCTTGCGTACTATTTTGATGGAACGAGGCGAGGCGAAAGGAGTCAGGCCACCAGCCATGGCAATCGCCTGCAGGACTGAGGTGGGACGTCCCACGAGAAATTCACCCGGTTTGTTAACTCTCCCGGTAACATAAAACTTATAATACTGTGGCTTTAATAAAATGACCGTCACAGAAGCGTCGGTGACGAATTTTTCCAGTTTATGGGAGATATCTTCCTGTATATCCTTCACAGTTTTTCCAGCTGCGGGTATCTCCCCAATCAACGGATAAGATATTCTGCCATCGGGTCGAACCACCAATTGCTTGGTCAGTTCTGGTTCCTTCCATACTGACACCTCGATGATATCTTCAGGTCCCAGGCGATACTTTTCCAGGTCCGGAGGCAAGACTTCCGACGCCGCCGCCTGAGCCTCCACCATCGGACTCATACGAGGCGCGCAACCGAAGGCCGCAAAAATCATTACAACAAGAAGCAGAACAAAAAATTTTTCCCATTTCATCATAAGTTACCCCCTGAGACAAACTAAACTGTATAATTATGTAAAGTCAAGACGAAAATCAAAAATACGGCCGCATGAATTAGTTCAATAATGTTGCAATATGTGCGCCAAAATCCAACCGTCTACCCCTATCTCATCATTTTATGCCGCATAATCACCTGCTCTGGCCGAGCTTTCAGGCTCATACCGTCGGGAGCGCCATTTCCATGGAGAACAGAGATCGCCCATGAACAGAGTTGCATCTTATTTTTATCGGCAGAATGTTCAGATATTTAAACATTAGATGCAAATTTATTAACTTTTTCCGGGGTTGAGAGCAAATTGTCTTTTATATTACATCGATGTTCGGTTTTTGCACCCCTCCAATGTCAATAAAAAGCCTTTCACCCTGTTTTTGTGTTCACATTTCTAAACATCCCCTGTGAAGCGGCCTTTACCCTTAGCAGCAGTTCTAGTAATACACCACCTTCTGGATGGCCCGGCTGATGCGAAAGGCATCGGGCAAATAGTGATCTTCCAATTTTAGCAGAGGCACGATGGTATCAAATCCGGTTACCCTTTCCAGCGGTGCGGCCAGGGACAAGAAAGCCTTTTCGTTTATTCGGGCAATGATTTCTGCGGCCAAACCGCAGGTGCGACAGGCCTCGTGGACGATGACCCCCCGGCCGGTTTTTCTGATGGACGCCACGATGGTCTCGTCGTCCATCGGAGAAATAGTCCTAAGATCAATGACCTCCACACTAATCCCCTGACTCGCCACCAGATCTGCGGCCCGGATTACTTCTCTGACCATGGAGCCCCAGGCTACTGCCGTCACCGTCTCGCCGGTCCTGATAACCTTGGCCTGGCCCAACGCAATGACATACTCCCCACTGGGAACTTCTTCCCGCACAGCGCGGTATATGCGCTTGGGTTCCAGAAAAATTACCGGATCAGGATCTCTCAGGGCTGAGATCAGAAGTCCTTTGGCATCATAAGGAGTTGAGGGAATGACTACTTTGAGGCCGGGAATATGGGCCAGAATCGCTTCGGTGCTCTCGGAATGGTGCTCCGGGGCGTGAATTCCGGCGCCATAGGGCAGGCGTACCACCATGGGCATCGTGTGGCGTCCCCGGGTGCGGTTCCGGTAGCGGCTGACGTGACAGATGAGTTGATCCAGGGCCGGCGGCAGGAACCCCATGAATTGGATTTCCGGCACCGGTTTGAAGCCTCCCAAAGCCAGTCCCAGTGCCGCCCCCATAATACCGGCCTCCGCCAGGGGCGTATCCACCACCCGTTCCGGGCCGAATTCAGCCTGGAGACCGTCGGTAACCCGGAAGACCCCACCCAGCTGGCCCACGTCCTCCCCCAGGATTATAATAGTTTCGTCCCGGGCCATTTCCTCCCTCAGAGCCAGATTGATGGCTTCCACCATATTCAAGTTAGCCACCGGCTGATTCTCCCCGGGCCGCCAGGATGCGATGCAGGTATTCTTTCTGAAAAGCCACATACGGGGGCATCTGGGCATAATGGTAATCAAAGATATCATCGGGATTCAGGGAGATGGCCGCCTCCGCCTCCCGGGCGGCATCCTTGGCCATCCCCTCATATTTGACCACGCGATCTTGTTCGCTGTCCTCGGTGATCAAACCCTGTTGTGTTAGATAAATCCTGAGCCGACGGAGGGGATCGTACGGTTCCTGGGCTTTTAATTCTTCCAGGGGGCGGTATCGGCTCGGATCGTCGGCCGTGGTATGTGGTCCTAACCGGTAGGTCTGGGCCTCTATGAGGGTGGGCCCCTCCCCTGCCCTGGCCCGGGCCGCTGCCGCCGCCGTAACCGTATATACTGCTAACAGATCGTTGCCGTCCACCATAATACCCGGAAAACCATAGGCCACCGCCTTTTGCGCCAGAGACGCGGCAGCAGTCTGGACCCGCCGGGGCACCGAAATGGAATATTGGTTGTTCTGGCAGAAAAACACACAGGGGATGGTAAAAACGCCAGCGAAATTCATGGCTTCATGAAAGTCGCCTTTGGACGTGGCGCCGTCGCCGAAATAAATCAGGGTCATGGTATGATCCTGCTTTAACTTCCCGGCCCAGGCAAGGCCGACGCCATGCAGCGTTTGAGTGCTCACCGGGGCACAGATGGGCAATACCTTGACCTCCGAAGGGTAATGACTCCCCCATTCACTGCCCATCCAATACATATAAATCAACTTTATCGGCACACCCCGCAGCAGCATGGCCCCCGTCTCCCGAAAGGACGGCACCAGCCAGTCCCCCGGCTGTAGAACCGCAGCACTGCCGATATTCGCCGCCTCCTGACCCAACGTGGGGGCATAGGTCCCCATCCGTCCGGCCCGTTGGAGGGTGAGGGCTTGCTGATCCGCCACCCGCAGCATAACCATGCGGTCATACAATTCCAAGACCAGCTCATCAGTAAGCCCGGGGGGCCGCAGTTCCTGGGCGACGATAACCCCCTGATGATCTAATATCTCGCACCTTTTCCCGCTCAACGGGTCAAAATCTGCCAGATTCATAGCCATCCTTTGTCAGTCGCAGGGCTTCCCGGATTTTTTAGTCCCGGGCCCACTCCCGCAACATTTCCAGACTGGGCTCCCCGCACAACCATTTTCCCGTCCGGGTGTTGTAGAAAAAAGGCACGCCGCCGCAAAACCCCTGATCATAGTGTTTTAAGAGTGCGGCATTGGCCTGATTATGCCATACCTCCAGTCGGGTCACGGTTACTCCCAATTCTTCTTGCAAACGTTCCAGGACAGGCTCCAACTTTTTGCAATGAACGCATTCCGTGCCGTAAAATTCCAACAAATGGCTCATTTCCATATCTTTCCGCTCCGGCGGGGCGCCCCCCGATTTCCTCTTGACACAGTTATACCACAGAGTTATCAATTAATTCAGTGAAAAACTTGCGCGATCTCTGCTAATTGGATATTATACGATTATTTTAAGCATCTCGGTGAGAGGTTTCAGGTGCGGATCTGCGTTGTGGATGGCCAGGGTGGTGGCATCGGCGCCACCATTATTAAGAGATTGAAAGAGGTTTATCAGGAAGAGCATGAAATCATCGCTCTGGGCACCAACGCCATCGCCACCTCGCAGATGCTCAAGGCCCGGGCCAACAAAGGCGCCACCGGCGAAAATGCCATAATTCGCACGGTCGCCACTGCCGATATCATCATCGGCCCCATAGCCATCATGATGGCCAACTCCATGATGGGCGAGCTCACCCCCCGCATGGCGGAGGCCATTATGGATGCCCCGGCCCTGAAATTGCTTCTGCCTTTGACCCAGGAAAGGGTCGAGATCGCCGGCCTTAAACCCGAACCTCTGCCGCATCTGGTGGAGCACATTGTTAATATCCGTCTCAAGGAGATTCTCAAGGATGTGTGAAGCTGCTGCATATATAATCAGGAACGGTCAAGAGGAGCTTTTTTTGGAAGACGTGGATATCATTGAACCCGACGGTGATAATCTGCGCCTCGTAAGTATCTTTGGCGAGCAGAAAGTTATCAAGGCATCCATTCAGAGCCTTAATCTGGTGAATCATAAGGTTATTTTGGTGGAAAGATAGCGCTTGCCGGGGATATTTTACCCAAACAGTTATGCCTGCGATTCCGGGAAATGGTCGAAACCGGTCCCGGAAATATCTATTTCCCCCGCATGTAAACGGAGCCGAACTCCGCTTCCAGGGATAATCTCCCCGATACAGACCGGCTCCGGCAGCCCGGCCTGCCGGAAGTAGCGTTGGATAACCTGTTTCTGGCCGGGCGGCGCCGTAAACAGAAGCTGGTAATCCTCGCCCCCCCTCAGGGCCAGGTCCCAGGGCTCTCGCCCCATCAGGGCCGCCACTTCGGCCACAGGACCGGGTATGGGCAGGTTGGCGGCATGGACCACCGCCCCGACCCGGCTTAAAAGGCATATCTGCTGCAGGTCGCTGGCCACGCCATCGGAAAGATCGATCGAGGCCGAGGCCAGCTGATTCTTTGCCAGCACCCCCCCCGCCGCCACCTGGGGGCGGGGATGCAAAAAAGCCTGCACCAGGGAGGACTTTTCGTTACCGGGCCTGGCCAACCCCCGGCGCAGTATTTCCAAACCGGCAGCCGCCTGCCCTAACGGACCGGTGACATAGATCTCATCACCTACCCGGGCCCCGTCCCGCCGCAGTAAAGCCTCGGGCTCGACCCGGCCCAGGACCGTGAGACTCAGACTCAAGACTCCCGGCGAACTCACCGTATCGCCGCCGATGAGGGCCACCCCGAATTCCCCGGCTATCTCCTGCATTCCTCGGGCCAGCTCCAGGACCCCGGCCAGAGGCCGCTCCGGCGGCCAACCCAGTGCCAGTAAGGCATACTGGGGCTGTCCACCCATGGCGGCGATATCGCTCAGATTCACTGCCAGGGCTTTCCGCCCCAGGCTTTTCAGGGGGGTATAGGTCAGATCGAAGTGGACTCCCTCTATGAGGGAGTCGATGGTCCACAGCAGATAATCGCCACCGCCGGGAGCAATGACCGCGGTATCGTCACCGATCCCGCACACCACTGCGGCGGGCGGTTGGCCGAAGACCCGGCCCAGCTTCTCGATGAGGCCTCGTTCCCCTTTCATAGCCAGCGATCCCAGGATTAGGGCGGTTGAAAAGGTTGCTACACCTTTTCCAAGGAGTTGAAAAAGAAGGCTATCTCAGTCTGCGCGGTGTCCGGGGCATCAGAGCCGTGGACAATATTGGCTTCTATGTCCCGGGCGAAATCGGCCCGAATCGTCCCGGGGGCCGCCTTCCGGTAGTCCGTAGCCCCCATGAGCTCCCGATTCCTGGCAATGGCGTCCTCCCCCTCCAGGATCATGGCCACAATGGGTCCTGAGCTCATAAACCCCGTGAGACTGTCAAAAAAACCCTTATCCCGATGCACCGCATAAAACATCTGAGCCTGTGATTTAGTCAACTGCAGGAGCTTCATGGCCTTGATGCCCAGACCGGCCCTTTCGAACCGGCCGATAACCTCCCCGATCAGGCCCCGGGAGACGCCGTCAGGCTTAATCAGGGATAACGTCTGTTCCATTGCCATAAAGTTATTATTCTCCTTTCCCCAAAAATCGGCATTTAAAGATCATTTCTGCGCCTAAAGGTGTCGCACATAGAGGCGGTCAGAGTCAGCTGCCAGCAAAAGCAATGAGTTGGGTAAGTTTCAAAAAATTCCACTCAGCCTTGCGGAGCGACTCAATAAAAATTATTCTTTAGGCTGACCGCTCAGTTACCCCTGTCCGAAATGGTCAAATTGCATGGTGAAGGTCCCCCGCCCCTGGGTGGCCGATCGCAGGGCGGTGGCATAACCGAACATCCCTGAGAGAGGCGCCAGTCCGGTGATAAGCTTGGCATTGCCCTTGGTTTGCAGATCCTCGATTTTTCCTTTGCGGGCATTGAAATCCCCGATAACTTCTCCCATGAATTCATCCGGAATGATGATTTCCACCCGCATGACGGGCTCCATCAGGGCAGGCCGGGCTTCGAGGCAGGCCTGCTTCACCGCCTGCATGGCCGCCACCCGGAAGGCCATCTCGCTGGCTAATCCTTCTTTTACTTCGGCCTCAAGGAGCTTCACGGCCACGTCCACCACGGGATGGCCAAAGGCCGCACCAGCCAGCAAAGCCCCTTGGATCGCCTCTTCCATAAACGGGAGATAGACCATCGCCGGATGATTATCCGGCAACCGGGAAACGAATCGGTTGCCCTGTCCCCGGGCTTGGGGCTCGACTTTGACCTTAACCGCGGCATAATGCCGTCTGCCGCTTAACTCCCGGTCAAAGGCGGCGCTGGCTTCCGCCGCCTGGTTGATGGTTTCCCGGTGCACCACCTGGGGCCTTCCCGCGGCGACCCGGGTGTGGAAATCCCGTTCCAGGCGGTGGATCAGGACCTCCAGATGGAGTTCCCCCATTCCCGAAAGAATGGTCTGACCGGTATCCTCATCCATTTTCACCCGGACGCTGGGGTCTTCTTCCTGCAGCCGGCCCAAAGCTGCATCCAGTTTCTCCTGGTCGTCCCTGGTCTGGGGTTCGATGGCCAAGGACATTACCGGAATATAGGAATCAATGGGCTCCAGGACGATGGGTGCCTCCGGACTGCACAGGGTATCCCCGGTGGTACACAGCTTCAACCCCATGATGCCCACGAGGTTGCCAGCCATGGCCTCATCCAGGCGCTCCCGCTGATTGGCGTGCATCCTGAGGATACGGGCCGCCTTCTCATTTACCTTTTTTACGGAATTATAAACTTCCTGGCCGGGCTTCAGGACCCCGGAATAAATCCGCACATAGGTCAATTTCCGTCCCTGGTCCATGACTATTTTAAAGGCCAGGGCTGCCAGCGGGCCCTCCCGGCGGGCCACCCGTTGTTCGAGGGCACCGGTAAGAGGATTGACCCCCTCGATGGGAGGCACCTCCGCAGGATTGGGCAGAAACCGGACTATGCCGTCCAACAGCGGCTGCACCCCTTTATTCCTGAGGGCGGCGCCGCAAAAGGTGGGCACGGCTTTCAACTTAATAGTGGCCCGGTGGATGCCCTCGGCCAGGTTTTCCGGGGTCAGTGATTCCTCGGCCAGATAAGCCTCCATCACCGGATCATCAACCTCGGCCAGGGCTTCCAGCAAAGCTTCCCGGGCCCGCCTGGCCTCCTCTTCATATTCCGCTGGAATGGGGCCCGTGCGAAAGACCGCCCCCAGGCTGACTTCATCCCAAACTATGGCCTTTTGCTCCAACAGGTCAATGACGCCGGCAAAACGGTCTTCCTGACCCAGGGGAATGGTTATGACCAGAGGATGTGCCCCCAATTTTTCCCGGAGACTCTGCACCGAGGCCCAAAAGTCGGCCCCGGGGCGGTCCAGTTTATTGATAAAGGCCAGTTTGGGAACGCGGTATTTATCCGCCTGGCGCCAGACCGTCTCCGATTGCGGCTCCACGCCGCTGACGGCATCAAAGACGCCGATGGCCCCATCCAGCACCCGCAAGGATCTTTCCACCTCAATGGTGAAATCAACATGCCCGGGAGTATCCACGATGTTTATCAGGCAGCCCTTCCACTCGCAGGTGGTCACCGCCGAGGTGATGGTGATGCCCCGTTCCTGCTCCTCCGGCATCCAATCCATAACCGCCGCGCCATCGTGAACCTCCCCCATTTTATGGGTCTTACCGGTGTAATACAGGATGCGCTCCGTGAGAGTGGTCTTACCGGCATCAATGTGCGCGATGACGCCGATGTTGCGGATATTTTTTAATTTGACCGTCCTGCTCATGCTCCCGTCCTTACAGCCTGGAAAGAAGAAAAATTCACTGGCGGTGGTATCTCTATCTGTTTTCAGCTTCCGGCAGAACCCCTTTTTATTTAGGCAAATTTCTCCTCCCTGTCAACCATTTAAGCAGCTTCCGGGCGCCACCAGCCAAAAAAGCCGCCACGGGTGAGGGGTGATACCCATAACCCATCACCTATTACCCAACACCCATCACCCCATGTATTCTATTGAAATATCGGCAATGAACTTTCTATGGCATCTAATTCCTTGATATTTTTAATAGAAAACATTTCCACGGCATGATTCTGTAAATCCACCAACGAAAAGTTGAAGGTGGGATAACGCCCCTCCTCCAGGGTGAAGGCCCCCGGCACGATCAGGTAAACGGCATCTCGGGACAACGGCAGCAGCGCGCGCCGGGGCTGGAAGCTATGGAAGCGACTGGCCGTATTGATGTAGAGGATTTGGTTGAGACTGTGACCGAATCGGGTGACCGAAGGCGTATGGGTATGGCCGTGGCAGATAAGCAGGGGAGCTCTCCCCGAGGCCGGGGCGTTTTTATAGGCCGCCAGGGGAGCTTTGAAGTAGATAAAGGCGGTGGCCCGAGTGTGGGCCAAAAAGATGCGGCCGGCCAAAGCCAGGGCCATACCGCTCCCGGTGGCCTCCGGCAGGTCCGGCCAGAAGACATCGTAGACCCAGTACAGTTTATTGTCCGGGTGTAGCCGCAACCAGTCCAGAAACGGCTCGGGCTCGCAATCCCCCAGGCAGGCAAGCCGGGTTATCCGGTGACGCCGTAATAAATCAAAAAATATGGGAAGTCCCGCCCGGTACAAATGGGTGTCTGAAATCAGGGCCAGGACTCCCCTTTCGATCATGTAAGCCCGCGCAAACGAATAACCTGCCGTCGTCAGGGGCAGTGGTGCAAATGCTTAAACAACCTTGGGACCACAGGCGTGACCGGCGGTGCCTTTTATCCGGTCCATTAATTCCACCAGGAATTTCAAGGCCTCGTCTTTGTCCTGGTCGATGATGATCTCCTGCATCTGCGCCTGTTCCTTATCGGAAAAAATGACAGTCTTGTCTGGCATGGTGCAACTCCTTTCTTTAGGTGAGATATTAATGGGGCTTGAGTCAAATTTAATAGCCACTCGGGGGACTGTCAATACCGTTCGAGCCGAATCCGAAAAACTTTAGGTGGCCAAAGTCGATCTATGGTATTACAATATAATAAGAAGGAGAATAGCATGACCTTATTAGAAAGAAAAACAAAACCGCCTCTGTGCCCCTTTTGCGGCCAGGAAATCGCTCCCCCCCGCCCCCTGGAAGACAACTTCCTCTATGAATTCGACGGCGGCGAATGCTCCTGTGGCGCCACCTATTGTCTTGACCCCACCGCCCGCAATGGCGGGGCGGTCCTCATGCAGGCCATGGTACAGGCCTGCCGGGGCGACTGGGACAAAGCCCAGGATTTGAGCTCGGATATCGATTATGTAGAGGGGGTTATCACGCGCTATAGCCCCCTGGCCCACCGGGTGAACGCTCCGGGCGCCTTCGGCACTATTTACTGTATCCGCCTTAACTCAAAAAAGTGAAGCAAAAGGACTGGCAACTTTCTGACCACCCAGGCCGGCTTGCCGTGACAGCCTCTCCTGATAGGTTCTTTCTGAGTCCTTGACCTGTCAACTGTCAGCTATCTGAAAAAATATCAATGAGTTTACATCCTGAGACACCTAAATCCCCTTTCCCCACTTGCGGGGAGAGGGCTAGGATGAGGTAAATAATTATCTCAACTTGTTCCGTGCTCCGAAAATGCGGGAGTGCGCCGGGTGCAGCAGCGGTTGGTGGAGCGGGAAGCCAGGCAAAAAAAGAAATCGCCACACTCCAGGCTAAGCTGAATCTCAGAGAAAAACAACTCTTCGCCCGAAAATCAGAAAAGCAGGCCACCCCTGAGGTTAAGCATTCAGACTGTCATCATGCCCCCAGACCCAGGGGCCAGCAACCTGGGAGGGCAGGCCATGGCCGTAAAAATCAGCTTGAAAATTACCTATAGTAAATATATTATATAAAATAATTGTAGTACATACAAATCAGAAGATAGGGAAAATTCATGCCCATATCCGTCCGACTGACGGAGGACCTGGAACGGCGGTTAAATTTCCTGGCCCGCCAGACCGGGCGCACCCGGACTTTCTATATCCTGGAGGCCCTGAACGCCCACCTGGACAACCTGGA
>Ga0194125_10008574_pt1 | contig 14390 bp, 7 predicted proteins | sample TA2KigC250mmetaG_FD_148626 | JGI IMG/M metagenome (GOLD analysis project Ga0194125, IMG submission 148626) | Freshwater microbial communities from Lake Tanganyika, Tanzania - TA2015034 Kigoma Deep Cast 250m | ecosystem: Environmental > Aquatic > Freshwater > Lake | place: Tanzania: Lake... | reverse complement strand
AAATCTCCGGCCCCATTAACCGACCACCCAGCGTCAGCAACAAACTCGAACCAGGCGCGGCCAATTTCATCTTCGTCACGCTCTTCGAAATCGGGATTGCCTATGTCAAACACCTCGCCGTTGGGAGTGGTTATATCGCCGAATACTTTGTAGTAGTCCCATTCGAGCCAGTCGCGGCCGCCGTTATCCGGGTCGTCCGGCAGGTTGGCATTGGTTACAACATTATGCGCAGCATCGATAGCGCAGTAAGGGTCGAATCCGTAATCTGCCGCACCTGGACCACCATAAGCGCCGATATCGTTGCGGCTGCCATCACGAGGAATTTGTTCAGCACTAGGGTAATTAGCATCATTGAAATCTGGATCGTCGTCACCCCGGTTAATCATCGGTGAATTCCAGAGTAGATGGAAATCGCCTCCATCCGCATCGACGAACCGCGGGTCGGCAACAATGGTATTTACGCCGAGGTCGCAGCCGAATGTGTTGGCGCCGTTGTCGTCGAAACCGTTGAAGTCGAATTCCGGAGATCCCAGTTCAATGGGGATATATTGAATGCCAAAGTCGGTATTGGCGATAAGCAGATTATTGCGAATGACCTCTTCATGCCCCATAAACGAGCGTGAATCTTCGCCTATCCAAATGCCAGAGCCGTCATTCTCTTCGGCCTCAAAGCCATTACCGTAGAAGATATTGTTGCTAATTTCTGTCGGGAAAACCATAGCAGGGTTGGGATTCTCGCCAAAGCCAATATCATCAATATGCAAACCTTGAATGCCTGCTGAACTTTGAATGTTATTCTGAATATGAATGCAGTCTGGAACTCGGAATTCGCCCACAAATTGAACTCTTCCAATGGATATGCCAGTGTTTCCGCCAGAGATGATGTTGTTATTGATCTCCGACATAACCCAGCCCGGTTGTCCAAACATTGTTCGGCTGATTGTCCCTCGAATTCTGATATTTGCAACCTCAACCTCATTAACAGCAGTTCCGTTGGAAACAAACCTATTACCTCGGATAAGCACTGCAGCCTCGTACCATGCACCGGCTTTATAGGCATGAACACCGCTCAAACCGTTATAGGCAATGTAGTTTTTATCAAAGTATGTCGGCCAGCAGTCACCTTCAAGATTATCTAAAATGCCGCATCCATCATTATATTGAATTTCAGATTTTAGTATTGATACTGCTGCATTGCACTGCCAAAGTCTGATCCCATCCCTGGTGTTGTTGTTTATCTGAGAGTCTTCTACTAGAATTGAGCCATTTTGAAAATAAATTTGGTCAGGATTCTCAAATAATATTCCAGCGCCGAAACCTAATTCCTGGTCCTGACCGTTAAAATTGACTTTAGAAGTATCGATTATTTGATAATCGCCGCCTTGGAAGTGATAAACTGCAATCCCATGAGAACCACAATCGGTTATAGTGCAATGGTCAATTCGTAATAGAGTTGTATCCCAAATATAGTTGTTTATATCTGAATCCCCCATTTTAACACCAACTCTGGCGATAGATCTTTCTTCGTCGTTCATATACGCATTAATTAGAATTATACGACCTCGCCATTGTATTGCTCCGGTAATTGACACAATACCATTACTTTCGCTATAACGAAGCTCGCTGACAGGCATTAGAATCGGTTCACCTATCGTTAATTCAGGCCTATCACCGGACAATACAATCAAACCGTCATTATCCGGATCATCGCCTGCACCGCCGCCCTCTATTAAACACTCGTCTAGGTTGATTATGCCGTCGGCATCGTTAAAATCGCCATCACCGATAAGATGGATAGCGCGCCAAGCACCGCGTTCACTACCTTCAACAATGCGACGGCTAAACACGATTTGACCTTCACCAACACCGGTATTTACCATTCTCCCGCTAACCTGCAACTCAACATTCTGGTCGAGCCATATTGTGACTCCGTGGTTTATTTGCAGAATCTCGCCTATAGCGACTGTAAAAATATTTACACCTTGTTGAGCGGCAAGGAATATGTAATCCACACCCGCGCCACTTCGACATCTGTAAAAGTGCAGATGTCATCCACGAAGTTTTCGTGGAAATCGCCGTCGTCCTCGAACCATATAGTTTCAGCGTATACCAAAGCCGGAATCAACGCCAGTCCGAGAATTAGACAAAATAGTTTGAACATTTGAACCTCTGTTTTTAAGGTTGTTTTCAAAATTGATTCAATTACTGCTGCAAAAAAAACGCCCCCCTATCACGCACAAGTGTGCGCAAGCGGTGGGGCGCGAATGGTCTCATTGAAGTAAAGCCGCTTTTCAAGACGCAAAGGCAGGCGATTGAAAAGGATACTGATATTTATGGTATTCAGGTTCAAGGCGATGTTTGACGAACCGGATTAATGTTTGAGTTGTATCACTTAGACTAATGGTCAAGAGTTTAAAAACCGCCTCAGTTGTTTTCCTGCCAATGAAAACAGCCCGCAACCTCAAGAATGTCTTACGAAAACACTGTAATTTATGAGATATAATATGTATAAATTAAGCCAAAAGTCAACGTCTAAAGAAGTAAATTAGACAATTTCCAAAATAAACACTTGAATTAGTCAATTCCAGAATTAACAATATCTATCAACTGCAATTACGACCATAGTCACCGCTATGTCTGTTGCTCTAAACTGGCTTTTCCTCATCAAAATCTCATCCTGACTTGAATCGACTTGTTGACTCGACAATCAGGGAAATTTTGTGATTTCTTTTCAGAAGTCTATAATTAGCCCAATTAACCAGAACATAGTCAAATCAATATAAATTGAATTATGTCGTTTATCACGCATAATTCTTATTATGTTAAGCCTATTCTTGCACTATACTGCGTGTTCTTTACTATTCAAATCGGGGTATATAATTCTTGCACTCTCGACTATGCAAAAAATGCGAAGACCGGAATCTCTCGACTCCGGTCTTCTTTATCACCTGTAGCGGGGGCAGGATTTGAACCTACGACCTTTGGGTTATGAGCCCAACGAGCTACCAGACTGCTCCACCCCGCGATAGTTTAAAATTAATTATTATTTAGACTAATGTCAATATTATAAAAGAAAAATCAAGACATCAGTAATTTTATTGACCTATTAATTAAAAGTCAGTAAATTTCAGGTAGCACATCCAATTGTTCAGGATGATCGAAGAAAATGTCTCGATTGAAGTCGAGACAAGATACTTCACTTCGTTTAAGAGTGACTTTTGAAATTCACTAAAATCGAACTTTTCGACTGGCTAAAGCCGCAGCCGCACGATCTTATCGACCTGTCGGGCAGCGGGATTTCCGGCCCTAAAACCCTCGGCGAATTAGGGCTTGACTTGGGCGATATGCCTATTTTCGGCTATAATTATTATGGCTGGCCGCCTTTAAAAGAGCGGCTGGCGGAACTGTTCAAGGTTCATCCGGACGACATCGCCTTAACGCCCGGCGCGTCGATGGCGAACTTCGCTGCGATGGCTGCAACGCTCGATACCGGCGATAAAGCGCTTCTCGAACGTCCTTTTTATCAACCGTTTGTATCGTTGGCTGAAACCTTGACCGGACAAACGCCGCTTTTCATCGAACGACGGTTTGAGGATAAATATAAACTCGATGGTCAATTATGGTCAAGGCATATCGACCATATTAAATTGCTAATTGCGACTAATCTGCATAATCCGGGCGGTGTGTTCACGCAGCCGGATGCGCTGGTTAATCTTGCGGATAGAGTGTCATCAGCCGGCGGATGGCTGTTAGTGGATGAAATCTTTACTCCGTTCATCGCGGGTGAGGAATGGAACACAGTGGCGCGTCTTCATAACCGGATAATTGCGACCGGCAGCCTAACGAAGGTTTGGGGACTCAGCGGGCTGCGCATCGGCTGGGTTGTCGCGCCGCCGCCGGTCGCCCGCGCCGTCGAAAGAGTGATGGACTATCTGCATGTCAATCAACCTTTTATAACTGATTATATCACGCTGAAATACTTAGAAAATGAGACGCTGTGGCGTCGATGGCTGAATTATGCCCGCACACGGGCAAGCGAAAATTGGCTGATGGTCAATGCGTTTCTCGAGCGGACGCCGCAACTCGAATATGTTAAGCCCGACGGCGGCATCATAGTATTTGTCCGATTTTGCGACCGGTGTCCGTCGCAGACATTCACTGACCATGTGCTTAAAGAACACAAGGTGCTTGTCCAACCGGGTCGATTTTTCGGCGATGCGAGCGGTTTCCGCATAGGCTTCGGCGGCGACCCGGTGATATTGGCACAAGGATTGCGCTTAATTGAGCGGGAACTTAAAGCCTCATCCACTGAAATTCACACACCACAGGACTGAAGCGATGACGATCCGAATAAGATTCGTCTTAATTATCATTATATGCCTGGACCTATTTTCAGCCGGTCTTAGCGCTCAGCCGCGGATTGCCATCGACCCGGAACGATTTGCTTATAATCTTCCCCACGGTTCAGCGGAAAACGCCGCGCTGAACATCGCCAATCTTGGCGATACGACATTAGTCGTCGATGTAACGCAAGGCTTACCGCGGCGGGATTTGACGGTCAATATCCTCATCTGGACGCGCTATGCCGACCGGGATTGGCGGCTTCCGAACCTGCTGGCGAGCCTGGACGCGCTCGATATTCCGCATCGCATCCGCGAGTTCAATAATATTAATGTAGAGAACCTGGGCGAGGCGCTGGCGACAACCCATATATTTCTCGTTCCTGAACCGACCGGCATAACATTCGGCGAATTGTTCAACATTGGACGGGACTGGCGCGATCTGCTGCAGGCTTGGATTATGACCTACCGGGGCTATATCGTCGCTCTGGATTTCGCCGGCGGCGCAGCGCGGTTTCTCGAAGGCGCCGGTCTAATGAGTATACGGCTCAATGATGTCTATCCGCGGGTGGAATGCGAAGCGGTCGGGCTGCATCCCGTCAATGCCGGTGTGCTGAGATATACTGCCTTGCGCTCGGCGAATCTGCATTTCTGCAACGATGAAGGCGCAACAGTCGTTACGCGCGGCATCTCCGAACCAGGCGCCAATATCACCGCCAAACGGTTCGGCGCCGGCGGCATCGTCTATATCGGTATGAATTGGTGGCAGTTCAATCAGGAAATGACCAGCCTGCTGAACAACAGCGTAATGTGGTTTCAAGGCGGCTGGTCGTGGCTGCTGCTGGACCAATTCGCCGGCCGCATCGAACCCGAACATTCCGAGGACTTATTCTTCACTGTTGACTCCCGCCTGACGCCCGAACCCGGTCATTATGAACGCGAGATAATTCTTTTAACTAACGACCCGCAGGCACGCGAAGTCCGCGTGCCGGTCGAATTGGAAGTCGCCTTATGGCAGCCAGCCAAAATAGTTGCCCGGCCATCCGAGATATTCATCATCACGCCGGCCGAAACTTCCGCTGTGCTTTTGCTGCGCAACGAAGGCGGCGGCTCTCTGCACGCACAGGTCGAATTAGCCGATACAAGCCAGTCCTGGCTGACCATTAACCGCAGCGAAATTGTGCTGGAGCCGCATTTCGAAGACCGCATTTTAATACGGTTTAATCCCGCCAATGCCGACCGCTGGCTGAACGCCAATTTACTTAACCTTCACTATCTCAATCCAGATCCCACTGTCTTCAGCGTTCCGATTCTATATTATACCGGCAATGAATTCGGCGAAGTTGAGGGCTTAATTATCGACCATACGACGAGCGCTCCGGTAGCCGCTGCGCAGGTCAACCTGCATGGTTTGCAGACGACAGCCGACGAGCGCGGCATATATCGCTATCCCCAAATTCCCGCGTCTTTCTACCAAATCGATGTCCGTCATCCGGATTATCTTCCTTTCCGCAGTCCGCGCTTTGATGTCCAGAGTCAGAACTTGACGACTGTGAACGCCCGCCTCGTCTGGTGCGACCTGTTTCACAACTTCGCTAATCCGCTCGAAATTGCAGTATTACCCAATCGCATCACGTGGATTGTCGGTGAATTTCGCAACGGCGGCAGCGGCGTGCTGAACTATCGTGCGAAATTCCACGACTATCAAGCCGCGCGGCAATTACGCCCGTGGCAAACGATATTGAGCGTCGGCGCCGGTTCAGCCGTCAATTCGGATTATTTGCGGGGGATTGCCTTCGACGGTGAAAATATCCTGCTGTCAGGTCTAAATCCAATAAATCAAACGACTTGGATATGGAAACTCGACCGGCAGGGCGAACTGGTCGATTCTTTCGCCCAACCGGCAGACTATCCGCTGGGAATGGGGGATTTAGCGTGGGATGGGAATTTAGTGTGGGGGTCGGATGTTCGACGGCTCATCGGGCTTGACCGGCGCGGTGAAATCAGCGCTCAAATCGCCATACCTCTCGATTACGCTCAAGCCGCGGCTTATGCCGGCGACATCGGTCAGTTTTGGATTGCCAATGCCCGTGAGGATATCTTTCGCATTGACCGCGCCGGGCGGGTTCAGCAGCGCATCCGCAACGACCATCTGCACATTTATGGTCTGGCTTATCAAGAATGGGCTGAGGACGGCTTTTCCGTAGTTTTATTCTGCCAGGACGGCCCTAGCAATGCGCAAATCAACGAACTTAATCCGGCGACCGAAATAATCCGTTATGTGTGCGATTTGCCGACCGATAATTCCGAATACGCCGGCGGTTGCGAAATTAGCGTCGATTGGAACCCGCGCCAGTGGACGATATTGACGCAGTTCACCGGCGCCAATGGACGCAGCGCTGTTTATTACTTGGCTGAACGGTTAATATGGGCGCGGTTGCAGCCTGCCGTCGGTGAAGTTCTGCCCGACCTCGCCGCCCAAGTAACTTTGGAGTTCGACTCCCGCGGCTTCCGCGACAACACGCGGCTGGAGGGCTATATCACTATCGACGGCGGTCAGCGCGGTGGAATTGACACGTTGTTTATCCGCGCTTGGGTCAGTTCCAGCAACATTGGGGATGACGACGGCTCGCTTCAGCCGGACGAACCGTCGCTCTCTGTCTATCCAAATCCGTTCAATAATTACATCGCCTTAAACTGCCGCGTCCCTTTGCATAAGCCCTATTACATCGGCATCTATGATGTGAACGGCCGTCGCGTCGCCAATCCAATCGATGGTAAAGGGCGCGGTATCAACCAAACCTATCGTGTCAACGTCGACGTTCTGCCCAGCGGACTTTACTTCATCGCGCTCCATTCCGTCCAGCGAACCTTGTGGCGCCGGGCTGTGCTGATGAAATAATGATGATGATGATGATGATGATGATGATGATTAACAGGCGAGTTATTGCAAAAGTGATGATTAATCCAGAAAACTCAAACTATGGCAAGTCGGACGTTCGCGTCCGCCGCATTCTATGCTTGGTTTTCGGCGGACGAGGACGACCGCCTTGCCATAGTTAGGCATCATCATCATCATCATCATCATTATTAGGGTATGAACGCGACTTTAGTCGTGCGGCTGGCGCGCCCGCAGTTAATTTGCGCCAGATACACGCCCGCGGTATTTAAATCCTCTTTGTCAAGCCTGAAGACAACTTCTCCATTCTGCGCCCATTCCCTTGCGTGCCAAATTTCCGACCCGCGAGTATCGTAAATTACAGCCTGAACCAGCCCGGCGCGTTGGGATTTAACCCATATCTGCGCCGTCCGATTGAACGGATTCGGGCTAATCCTTATGTCCATATCATCAATAAAGTCCATATCGTCGATATACTTCCTCACGCTCATAGTCGGGTCAAAAACCAGCGCGCCGATGTCGGCGCGCGAGCCATCCGGGTCGGGCGGCGAAGTTGGGTCGCCGGCGTTGATGCACGGGCTGCCGCGCAACAGGCGGTAATCGCTGCGGTCTATATCTGCAAAGCGCGGGTCGGCGGAAATTGAGCCGGCGCCGGGGGCGCAATCCACATAATCTCCCCACCAGTTGTCGAAAACATCGTTGTAAGTCAAACTTAAATCTTGCCCGGCGACAGAATACACACCGCGCCGGTTGAAAGCGATGATGTTGTTGACCAGCCTCAAGTTGTTATCGCGGCCTTCGATTTGGACGCCATTGTAACTCGCGCTGACTATCGTGTTATTCACAATCGCGCCGTCCTGGATACGCCCGCCCAGACGCAGCCCGTCGGTTAGAATTGAGCGACTCAAGTGAAATTCGCGCCAGCTGCGTCCATCCAGCCGTCCGGCAAAGCGGCAACTGTCGATGAAGATACGTCCTTCCAGTATCACCGAAGCGGGGAAAGTCGAACAATTTAAATTCAGGCTGTCGGTAATAGCTGTGAATTCTATGCCATCTCGAAACTGCGCATGCTGAAGGCTGGTTACCGACTGCCAACCGGCCGGACCGACGCGCACTAAAGAGAGATGTCCAATGCCAGGCAAAGTGCGGAAAATGACCGGATGTTCGGCTGTGCCGTTGACAAAGAGATTCTCGGTGATGGTCAACGCGCTGGGACCGTCTAAAATGAGTTCCGAGTCTGCAGCAATGGTAAGATGTCTGACAACCACGTAACTGACATTATAAGTCCCACCGGTCAGTTCCAGCCGGTCATAAGAACCGACGAGCGACCTGGCAAAGAGTCCGGAAAGATAGGGTGGAGGCCAGCTGGAGAGGCGATTATCGAAACGGAGGCTTAATTTGTAGCCGGTGCTTTGGTGGTTATCGCGGTGCAGCCAGCCGCGCCGCTGCTGAAACAGCGCTCCCTTGATGAACACTGTCCCGCGCTCATCTGGCGTCGGACCTTGATACATATCCCAATCGTCGTTCTGCTGCTCGAAAGTAAATGATTCACCTAAGGCGACCAATACGGCATTGATGGCTATAGAATGGCGGTTGAAATCGTTTGGAGCAGTGTTCCAACCGTCCTCCTTGCCGTTGCGCCAGTTATTTTTAATAATGATATTTCGCTCGGACACCAAACCGAGCATATGCATCGCGCCCGCTTCATCCCACGTTTCATCGCCAAAATAGCCGGTGCGCGGATTCGAACCTGAGTATTTTACATTGTCTATCAGCCACATATTGCCGGATGAACCAATAGTTAATATGCCTGTAAGTGTGCCTTCGATTTCGACCTGTCCGTCGATATATATCGACTGCATCAAAGGCGGTCCCTGGTCCCAAACGAGACTTTCACGCGGAATCATTCCCAAAGGATATTGATAAATTCTAAGGCCGGCATCTCCCACCAGTCGAATCCAAGTCATCATCCTCCCGCCTCGGTCGCTTATAAAAGGCATAGCCGCGGCGCGGACTGACGACGAAATTCGCGCGGGGAAATTTTCCGGCGCTACATTTCCATAGAATCTGTATAGCAAACTATCGGGTATTTGACCTTGTCTCAGGCTAAATTGACGGGAAGTTATAAATCTAGCGTAAGGACCTAAGAAAGGAATTCCGTCCAGACCGATTAAATCGTTAGAGCGCACTGTTCCCCAGACCGAATCAGCGCGCGTCCACCAGATTATATCGTTTTGCGGGGTGTGTTCGATGTTACTCAGATAAGAGTAACATCGAGGTCTTTGGGCATTCGCTCGCTCGACGACGCCCGGCAGGCAAAAACATCCTGCGATAATTACGAAAATCAGCCGGTTCATTAATACTCCGATTCAGATTCATTGTTCGAAGCCTAATCTCGCTTCTGTTGACCTCAGCGTATCAACTTCAGTCAGCCTCCGCTGTCAACCGCGGAGTAATGTTAATGATGATGATGATGATGAAAAAATATATTGAACTATTTATAATCATTATCATCATCATCATCATCATCTATAGCGCAAATACTACCGCACTAGCGTCAATTTCTGCACGGCGGTCTTGCCGCTGGACGACAGTTTGGCGAGATATACACCGGATGGCAGCGCGCCGACGTTCACCAATACGCTGTAGGCGCCGGCTTTCATCTCGCCGCCAGCCAGGCGCGCTAACTCGCGTCCCGTTATGTCGAACAACGTCAGATTTGCATATCCATCCCGTTCCAACGTGAAATTCAAAGTCGAAGCGCTGTTAAATGGATTGGGATAAGCCGCTTCCAACATAAAAGCGAACGGAGATGAGCCTGTATCGCCGGCAGAATTCGGCGGGGTCGGCACAATCGTCACTTCCACATCGACCCACATCTCGCCGCCGCCGGTGTTGTGCGAGACCTGGATATGAGCGGTGTAAGTGTAGTATAGTTCAAGCCGCTCGGCGTCGATGGTGATGTTGAAGATTTGACTTTCGAAGCCCTCAATTGTGGCTTCGGTTGGGTCGATGTTCAACCAGTAGAAATCGGTCGCTGTCTCCAGCGCTTGCAATGTCTGGACGCCGCTGCGATTCTGCAGGATAAAGGTGGTCGTAAAGGGAAATATCTCGGTCGAGAAATTACAGCCGCCGGCGCGTTCATCGCTGAACAGCGGAATATCGATCACAACCGTTTCCTGCCCGGTCTGTGGATTAACTTTAAACAGCCGGCCGTTGGCGTCCTGATTATTGCACATCACATAGAGCGGGCAGCCGTCCGGGTCATCGGCGCGGTAGGCGAGTCCATAGATGCGGAAGCGCCGGTCGTTACGCACAGTGGCGACGGTATTGCCTTGGCGGTCGATGGCGAATATATTCGTGCCGGTCGAAGCCACCCAGAAGCGGTCGTTGTCGGAGTCCCAAGCCACGGCTATCGTAGGATTGCAGGGGCTGGGTATCCGCACACCGGTCACTGTGCCTTCCCAAGGCGAAATCTGGGCGATATAATTAGAGTCCACGCCGTAGAGGTAGTCCCAATCTGAGGTCAGGTCGCGCCAGCCGTAAGAACTCCACGAGGCTTGCTCGTAACGGGCAATGAGTTCACCGTCGCGGCTAATTTGGTAGAGTTGATTAGGCTCGTTAGATCCACCTCCGCCGCCGGCTACCCAATAATTATCCATAAAGAATGTCGCGGCTTGCAAGCGATTATCCTGGGTAATCCGATTGACATCTACAGTTCGCAGCGGATCCCAGAAATCGCCGAACACCCGCACTGCTTTCGGACGCAGCGCTATGTGCAGAGGTCCGTCGCCTTCATTGGTCACGGTCAAGCCGATGTTGCGCTCCGTATTCTCAACTAGATTAGTGCGGATTTCGTCGATATCGAAAAGCATCTCTGGATGAAGCATCCGAATATCAAGCGCCATCTCGCGTTCGCCATTGAAGGTAAGTTCCGCCTCGTAAGGCGTCATCCCTTCTTTAGTTACCCGGATTGTGAAGCGCTCGTTAGGTATGCGGTCGATCATAAATTCACCGGACACATTAGTAACGGCGCGCCGGTCGGTGTTAAGAATAGTCAGTTCCACGCCTTGAATCGGGTCGCCGGTTATGTTATTGACTACATTCCCGATGATGAGGCCTTGGTAGCCGGCTAACGAATTCAGCACATCGCGCAGGTATTCAGCACGGTTGCAGCCATAGTCGTTGCGCATTCCGATGAACGAAATACCCATTCCAAATGTGCGATAGAGGCTATTATCGTAATAGACGGCTCGACCGTGGTTATTCTGGCAACTCATCAGCAGTTCGCCGCCGTCCACCGCCCTGATGCGGTCGGGACGGTTGGCTGGATAAGCGCCAGACATATAACCAAAGGAACGTTGTCCAAAACGGCAGTCGCGCGGCAGGTTTAACTGGGTAATTTCATTGTCGATGCCAGTGCAATCGCAGATGGCGTGGAAATAGGAGAGAAGGGCTGTGCCGCGGTGGTCGGCAAAAAAATCATTGCCTTCGATATAGAGACCGCGGTTGAGGTTGAGGAAATTGATTAATTTTGAGGCGTCTTGCGCGTCGATCCGACTCGCTGGGGTCCCGCCGCCTCAACCAGGACAGTAGAATGAAAGACAAGTGACTACGACATCATATCGACTGAGGTCATCAGGCAGCACGCTGCTTGAATCCCAGGGGATGCGGAGCGCAGTCAGGGTGCGGACGACCGATTCGGTGGCGGTGGGAGTGCCGCCGAGAACCGGGTCAGTTGCCCGCAGGTTGTTATCGTGACGCCAGACGAACACCTGATAGGCTGCCGCTTGACCAGCGAACAGCAACACTAACAGAAGCGCAAGGCAGACACGCATCAATTTGGCGGACATTGCATCTCCTTGAAATTTGGTAATTTGTGTTTGTTTTGTCTGTTTAATATTTATTAGTGTATTCAAAACTACTCTTGAGGAGTATTTGAACCTTCGATATCACGATAATTCGTTTCAATTGCGGGAACGGGTGAGGATCGAACTCACCGCGGACGTTATCAGCGCCCGCCAGCGGATTTGAAGTCCGTGGAGCGCACCAGCGCCCATCCACTCCCATTCGCGCCGCGCCGCGGCGCTATTCATTCTGCAGCGCTGTCTTAAATGCCTGTCCGAGCAGTCCTATTTCATTATCGGCAATTGTTCGAGCGTCTAAAATAATCGCATCGTTCTCTATGCGAACAACGACCGAAGGCGAAGAATATCTCAATTTCCGGGCAAAATCATCCGGCTTTATGGAGCGCAAAGAAACAACAACTAATTTGGATGGAATGTCTTGCGCCGGCAGGGAACCTGACCCCATCATACTAAATCCACTTACTATTTCGAGCCGCGCATCGTCATCCAAAATCGGCTTCAGTCGGCGTAAAATCCGCCTGGCGCGCCGCTGGACAACATCCGCCGATTCGGTCATCATCCTGTAGAGAGGATGACAGCCTGGCAGTTTTTCCGGCTCGAGAAACAAGCGTAATGTGCCATTCAACGCAGATATGCTTAATTTATCAAGTCTCAAAGCGCGAAGCAAGGGATTTTGTCTTAAAAATGAAATATTTTTATTTTTTCCGATAATTATCCCGCATTGAGGACCGCCGATGAGTTTATCGCCGGAGAAGGAAACGATATCAGCGCCATCAGCGATGGCTTGCGGCGCGGACGGCTCTTCCGGCAAGCCCCAACGTTTCAAATCGACTAAGGCGCCGCTGCCGAGGTCATAAAACAAGGGGATATTTCTAATTTGCGCCAAACCGGCTAATTCGCGTAGCGGGACATCCTTAGTGAAACCTGCGATACGATAATTAGATTGATGCACCTTCACTATCAAAGCCGACCGCTCGGTCAATGCGTTTTCATAGTCGCGCAGATGGGTTTTATTAGTCGTGCCGACTTCAACCATATCCACGCCGGCGCGCTGCATCACATCCGGAATGCGGAACATACCGCCAATTTCAACTAATTCGCCGCGCGAAATAACGGCTTGCTTTCCAGCCGCGAAAGTGTTTAAAATCAGCATCACCGCCGCGGCGTTATTGTTAACCGCCAAAGCCGCTTCAGCGCCGGTAAGGTCGCAGAGCAATCGTTCGATGTGAATCATTCGGTCGCCGCGCTTGCCGGTTTCGACATCCAACGCTAAAAGGCTGTATCTTTCAACGGCTTCGCGCAAGGCTTCTTGCGCTGCCGGCGGCAGAGGCGCCCGGCCCAAGCCGGTGTGCAGGAGAACGCCTGAGGCATTTATCGCCCGCCGGACGCTGTGTTGCAACTCGCGCTCCACGAGGCGCTTTATGCGCAGCGCCAATTCATCAACCTTCGGAACTTGGTCGGCCGATGTCATCTCGCCCTCTAATATCCTTTTTCTTAAATACTCGACTTCGCGACGGGCAGCGCTATGTATATAATCCACCGGATACTCAGCACAGAGCGCGGTGAGAAGCGGGCGTTGGACTAAAACGCCGATTGCCGGCAAGGCGGCAAGCGCCTGTCGGCAATCGGCTTCCTTTTCCTTTGAGATTATGTTCACAAGCCTATAAAAGCAAAAACCGACTTTTCAAGTCGGTTTTTGCTTTGGATTAATCGACTATTTTACTAGTTGAACGCCGCGCACAGTTTGCCCGGAAGATGAACTCACATCCAGGAGATAAGTTCCGGCATTAATATTAGCGCCGTCGAGGGCGAAACTGTGGCTGCCGGCCGGCAGAACGCCGTTATAAACGACCGAAACGACCCGACCGGACAGTTCAAACAAAGTAATCGAATAAGTATCTTCAGACGAATTGTTGACGACTACATTCAACCGGGCGTTGAACGGATTAGGGTAAGCGTTCACCAAACCAGCATCGACCGGCACAACCGGCGCGGAAGGCGCCGCTAAACCGCCGAAGATGGTGATGTTGCGCAAAACAATGCGATCAGCATCGATTCTAACCCGCTCGCGGACAGCGCCGTCGGTCGGATGTTCGACGACCAGCCAATATTCACCTTCAGATATATCATAGAAAGCAAAAACGCCTTCGTCGTTGGTGAATACTTTATCGCCGTCGCCGCCGCATCCGCCTCCACAACCTCCGCCACAACCGTCATCGCCGCCGCATCCGCCTCCACAACCTCCCCCACAACCGCCATCGCCGCCGCACCCGCCTCCACCAC
>Ga0194125_10008573_pt1 | contig 14393 bp, 11 predicted proteins | sample TA2KigC250mmetaG_FD_148626 | JGI IMG/M metagenome (GOLD analysis project Ga0194125, IMG submission 148626) | Freshwater microbial communities from Lake Tanganyika, Tanzania - TA2015034 Kigoma Deep Cast 250m | ecosystem: Environmental > Aquatic > Freshwater > Lake | place: Tanzania: Lake... | reverse complement strand
TGATTCCGTCAGCACAAAATGCAGCACCAGGTTCTGATAAATCATGTTTGCATACTGGTCCAAATATACAGAAATATTAAAATTGCCCTGTCCGACGTCCTCACCATAAATAGATAATCCAAACGGGGTCATGATATTAACTCTCTGCTGAAAAAGAGGCAAATAACCCGGAAAAACGCTTGTTGTATTGCTCCCGCCTACATATTTTAGTAAACCGTCAAAGACAGCAGTGGGATATCCTGTTATACCATAGTAGTTGTTTCTGGCGTTGGAATATGTATTGGCATATGGGTCTCCGTTGTGGTTCTCTATTACTGCTATATTGTAACCACCGGCTATAAAATCATCGGCAGCCATCGCTGCGCCAGGGCAGTATTGACACCATGTGCCGGTACCGATTTCCAGTAAAATACACTGCTTGTGCATTGTATAAGTATCTACCCATTTGTTCAGAACATTATTAGCCATATCTTCGTCTATGACATCCTCCAAAGATGTAATCGTAAATACAAACTTGTACATTTCATCTGGAGTAACTAATAAATAAGACGGAAACGTCACTTGCTGCTGCTGTCCGGAATTAATTGACGCTTGATAGTATGCAGGATATGATTGCATAAGCTGGTCCCATTCATAAATATCACATGAGACCACAGCTGTAAGGGAATTGAGGCCAACATTCTTAATTGTGCAGATAGGAGTAAAAGTATTTCCCGCAATTATATGAGAAGGTCCTGAAGCATCTGTTACAGCAAGATCATAAGGAAACGGCGTGTAAAGCTTAATGTCATCAATATACCAGTAATCAATATTGTAAGAATTACCGCTGAAATAGAATGCAAACTGGAATGTGCTCGAACCCACATCAGCATTACTGATTGTGACAGATCTTGTTTCCGGACCCACATTAGCAGTTGGAGACGCAGACCACACAGTATTCCATGTTCCGTTATTAGAGCGGGTCGCCACTCCGATTGAAAAGGGTTGAGCATAGTAATCGACAAAGTGCTTGAAATCCAGAATAACAGTTGAATTACCTGTCAGATCTAAGCTTGGAGAAATAAAATAGCTGCTTGCATTAAACTGTGGAGACCAGTTAAATCTTAACTCCGGAGTAGTCCCTCCGGCATTATTGCCGTTGAATCTGCTCCAATTTACGGCATTGGAACTAATAGTCCAGCCTGTTGGTGGAAATGTAGGTGTAGTAAAATCCTCTTGAATGAATACTTCTCTCGTAGTATCAGCAATTGCAAGAGATGCAAAAAAAACGAAACTTAGAATAAATACTGAGCAAACGACAAGTTTTTTTATTGTCATACATTCCTCCTTATATGATTTTCTTATAATATACTGCCTTATTTATTAATCACTTACGGATTATATCTTAGCATCTGTGGAGTAGGTGATGCATTATCATCTCTTTTCCATCTGTCGTCAATTTTAGTTTTGACAGGGCTGTTTTTCCTGAAGAAATTAACAATACCATCTCTCAAGTTTATCATATGATAAGTAATCTGATCTTCAGGTACTTGTGTCAGCAAAGTAAGACCCGCATTTCCCTGCATCAAAAAGTCGGTAGTAGTGCATTTATAGATTTTATTCGGATCCCATGGCTGCCCGGCTATAATAAGCGATGTAACTCTGTCAAAGTTCTTTCTTTTCTTTGAATAGACCACCTTCACTCCGGAAACAACCAAACCGTGTCTGGAACCTTCTACTCTGGTCTCAATTATCCTTTTCAGAAACTCACCGGTGCAGGTAAAACTGACAATCTGGTTATCAAAAGGCATAACGTCAAACACATTGCGATATGTAACTGGACCGCTTTTAATATCTGATCGGACACCTCCCAAATTCATAAATGCAAAATCAGCATCAACCTCTGCACGCATAGCGTCAACAATAGTATTCCCCATCAAGCTTTGGGCATCTACATTGATCCTGGACAAATATATTCCTGCGTGCCCTACTACCTCATCCATTCCTTTCTCTGCAATGGCTTGTTGTTCTGAAATCCGCTGTGAAATATCTTTATCAGGTATAAACTCGTCCTCAAAAAGAGTGATTAACATTCCTTCACGAATAGCGGGAGTTTCATAACCGCTAAGCGTATTTGTTTTGCTATCAATCTTCAACGTTAACCAACCCAGATTACTACCATAAGCATATCCCTGTATTACCATTGTATGCGTAACAGGATCTATCCAAGGTTGAGCAAAACCTTTGTGCATATGACCGCCAATAATCAAATCAATACCCTGAACTTCATGAGCAAGCTCTTGAGCATCATACCCCCATGATGCATAACGACTTGTCATTAGCGGTTTTCCGCTATTGTCATACCGGCTTTTGTAGGCTGTTTCTGGATCATATGGTAATCCAGCATGTGCCAATACTATTACAATATCTGCTTTTTCTTTTTGTCGAACAATCGGAACGTACTTATTCAATGCTTCCTTTTCATCAGTAAAATCCACATCTTTTATGTTATCAGGAAAGCTCATTTTCTTTGTGTCTGTAGTTGTAAACCCAATTATTGCTATCCGCAAACCTACACGCTCTAAAATAATATACGGTCTTAAATAATCTGGGATTTCTCCTGTTGATCGTTTAACAATATTGCATGATATGATGGGGAAGTTTGCCAGTGCCAGAGCTTCTTCAAGAACTTTTTCTCCGGAGTCATAATCATGATTTCCCAAGGTTAAAGCATCATATTTTACGGCATTCATGTATTCAATAATTGCCTTGCCCTGAGTAACTGTTCCGATTGGGTGGCCTTGGAAAAAATCTCCTGCATCAAGTAACAAGTTATCTCTTATAACACCATCTCCTTTGTCACGAATTTGCTTAATTAGATTTGCCGCAACCCCTCCTCCACCTAACATCGGAGGAAACTGCGGATTAATAAAAGTAGCAGAAGTTCTATCTATCCCGCCATGAACATCATTACTGAATATGATGTCTAACCTGAGTTCCTCTGCATCTAAAAGAAAAGCACTAACAAGCACCAGTAGCAATATGGATAATCTTTTAATTTTCATAATAGTTCCTGAAATTTGCTTTCCCCTTACCATATCCATGTAAGCGATGTAGTAATTCTTGTAAAGGTTTCCCTGATTTTATCGGGATTTTCCCATCCTCTGTCTTTTGGATAAATATACGGTCTTGGCCATAACACATAATCAACAAGACCTGTATATGTTTTATCATTATAGTATCCATCCCTGAACATATCTAATGCCTGGTAATCTCTCCAGGAAAAACTTAATCCGATATCCAAAGTTACATTTTTTCTAAGGTTTACGCTGCTGCCGGCTGTAATAGAAGGAGTGATAATCTTTGTTACTTCCAGCATCGGTAATCCATCTGAAGTCAAATTGATATAGTCAGGATTGACCTGCCACTCGGTTGCTGACTGGAAACCCAATCTCAGCGGAATCCTGTTTGTTACAGAATGTTCAACACCAACATATATATCCCAACTATTCTCAAAAAGTTTATTGACATCTTTCCATGCAGTATTTTCAATTTCTGCATTAAAATAAGTCCTCATGATGTTTCTGGGTTGATAATTGAAACCTATCCTCATTCTGGACGGTAGAACATATGTATCATCAATAGAATTATATGTAACTACTGTAGGCAGATTGGCAACACTTGTGGCAATAGCTAAAGTGTCTGGACCATAAATGCTCTTGATATCAGTATCACGATCAAACTTGCTTTTCATTGAGTAAGCAAGTCCTATGCCCAGTCTGTTGTTTACCTGAAATGCTGATCCAAGTTTAAGTTGTATTCCTGACATCTCTGATTTATGTATAAAAACAGAATCAGGAAATACATTCCTGTTAAGACTGGAATAACTGGGACTGGAAATTAGCAATTCCATCGCTTTTCCGGACCATTTTATGCTTTTATTAGATTCACTTGTTCCGTTGATGTTATTTATTGTTAATCCAATTTGAATACTACTATCATCTTTAATCTTGTATCCCCCACCCAAAGTAACTCCTAAGGCATTTAGAGCACCTTTATTATCTATCTGATTGAATGCAATGATTTCGGGATAAAGGTCATTGTCAGAACCACGATTATTTCTTACTTCTTCATAGTATTTACCTTTAAAACTTACGACAGGCAAATAGTGTAAACCAATACCTGCTTTGATATTATCAGAATTCAACCTTCCATATTGAGAAAAGCCATAATTGTCAAATATGTTAATATTGGAATTGATTGTAGCATCATCAATATAGGCATCAAAACTATTGTATAGTGGGATACTTCGATTGTCCTCATTCCTTGTAAACATCCCTCCGATGGTTATACCGTAGTATTCATTCATCAGTAATAGGTTTGCAGGATTTAATGAAATGGACATTGGAGAGAAATTATCATATACTCCCGTAAATCCCATTCCTGTGTTACGAGCTCCGACGACAGGAATATTGGACCCCACATAGTAGTCTGTTATTGACCAAGCTCCAAGGCTCAATATTGTAGCAAGCAATATTAGTGTTATTATAATATACTTGTTTAGTTTTATTAAGGGCATTTTTCCTCCATTAAAAACGGTAATCAATTTGAAGTCTTATAGTATTTTCAGAGTATTGTACTCTTTGATAGTAGTTATCCTGATTTGCAGGATACTGCTGATTATAATTTCTCATAAAATACTCTAAATCCTGATAAGTTTTATTTCTGTATTTCATCGTCAAATACATATTTTGGGATATTCTGCTATGAAAAGCTACCCAACTTTTTAAGCCTTTATTACCCATAAAATCTATTTCCATATCTTCCCAATCCCAATGAGAGATACCATGTCCGTACCAATAGATAAAGGAGCCTTGCATATAAAAGTTTTTATTGAAATGATGGGTATAGTTTACGCCTATGTAATCACCATTCATCAGAGACATACCTGCTGCCATCGTATTGCTGATATTACTTGTTGCAGCATCTGCCGGATTTGTCAGATTCGTATAAGGCGGACCCCATACGGTATTGTATCTGTATTCAAACTCCAGGTAATCTCTTGCAGAAAGGAAAGTTCTCACTGATGCAGTATATTCATTTGTTTTGGATACGCCTCTGTCGGCAAAATCGTCATATCTGTTGACCTGATTTTTATATCTCAATCTCAATCCTACTTGAAACAAAGGCCGAAATTCCAGTTCGCTTTGAAAACGGGCAGTGCGTCTGTGATCACTCATCCTTTCCCAAATATCCAGATAACTTCTCCCGATTGTGTAGTAGTTACTGAATCTGTAACGTGTTTCAAAGTAAAGACCTTTTTCCGGTTGAGCTTGTGAACTGTTATGCCATAAATCCGAAATTAGCGGATTTGTTAGAGTATAAACGTTTTTGTCAAGGATAGTATCATCAAACTTTGCATGTTCTCCAAAAGCATTACTGTAAGGATTATCAAATTTCAAATCGATATTACGGTATAGAGTTAATAAGTATAAGTTTTCAAACTGCGTATAAGCGCTCACGATAAACGCTTTGGGATCATCGCCCAATACCTCATCTTTGCCAGTGATGGTCAATTCCGCATATTCTCCCTGCAAGGAAGTATTACCTATGACCGTCATTCCATCAAAGCCCAGAACCCTTCTGAAATCCCTGTCATAGGTACTGGTTTTTGTGTCGTAAAAAGCTCCTATCTCACTGTCGTTAACCTTGAACTTTGTATAATCACCGGTTCCTGATGCGCTGATGTAATCATCTCTGATTATCAGTTTTTTCAAATCATCTCCGGATGGTGACATGAAATTAACATTATTATATAAAGCAGTATATGTAGTAAAACCGAGTTTAGTTCCGATAAAAGGATTCACCTGTAAATGCGTGCCCCAGATGTCTTCATTGATAAAGTCCTTTCTGGGAGCAAGATTGATATAGTTGATTTTATAGAAGTAACCTGCATTCAATTCTTTATTAAAATAGGTTTCTGCCTGACTCAATTCATCGTTATTAAATCTAACGGAGGGAGTTATATATGAAAAGATGTTATATTTTCCATTGGCATCTTTCAATGGATGAGAACTGAATAGTTTTTGATATATTCCTGAACCCGGAATTGTCTCGACAGAATCTCTTTCCATATACACCAAAGCATCTTTTTTATCTCTTGAAAGAAAGAAGGAAAGTCCAAACCATTTATTTGTTATTTCTGTAGCAGCACCACGCAGCGCATACTCCCGCGTCCTTGATAAGTCCGGAGTAATTCCCATAATGCGTTTTCCAAAGCCATATCCGGTTTTTCTGGCACTATAGAAATCAGTGTTTTCCATGACCAGGCCTTCGCCATAAGTAGCTCTGTAGTTTCCGAGGTAAGTTTTCAGTTTGGTGTTTCCGATTGTGTATAAATCAAATGAGTTTTCATATCCGGCATAGAACTTGGAATCTCTGATAAATTGGTTTTTATTATCATCATTTATCTGTAGTTGTGAACTGTCCAGTTTAGTAAAATCATTGAATTGTTGACCTTTTGGAGAATAATACATCCAGCCGGATTTAAGTACATTGCCATATCGTAATCTGGTTTTGAGAATCAGATCCGGATCAACTCTATCCATGTTAAAATAACCCCAATAGCTTTGTTTCCTGATATGCGGTACGATGATATTGAGAGAAGTTGGACCCGTATTTCTGATAATCGGTTCTTTCATCATGTCAGAAGGACCTTCCTGCAGATATCTGGTAAAATACTGTAATTGCGTATCTACCAGTATCCTGTCTTTAATGGGCGGTTCTTTGAAATAGACAAAGTTACGTAGATTGGAATAACCGTAATAAGAAAGCCCGGGTGTATTACGCAAATCCCTGGTATCGGCAATTGTATCGCCTCTGGCTCTGCGGTATAAGATAGCAGCTGCATCTACAGCCGAGACATTGGGCAAGCTAATCAGGTCATCAAAATGCATGGCATTGATGTTCTGAGGCGTCATCAGGTAATCTGTCCAGACATCAGCCATTCCTTCAGAAGCGCCTTCGTTGGAATCATAGCGGTCTAGCAAGTCCATGATTTCTTCACGGCGTTGTGTCACTTCATCAGATTCCCTATACAAAGACACCAGAACCAAGGGTCTGATTCTGTTCAGAGTCTGCTGGTCTATGGATGTTATCTGACGCAGTTCAAAAATGCTTTTAAAGAAAGATATGTATTCTCTGTAAGCAAAGATGTCTTTTGCCTGTTGTTCAGTTATCGGCAGTTGTCTCAATTCAGTTAAAGTTGCTGTATTTAAATCAACCAACTGCGCAAAAACCAAGACAGGCAGCAGACAAAATAATAAAAGCAGATACCTTCTCATATTTTTTCCTTAGTAACTTTTCCTTGAGAATGACATAAATAACCAAGATAAAATTTTGTAAAGATAAAGTTACAATCCTTTCTTCTCTACACCCTACATTATCTTTCAGACATAGTCTATCCGCCACAATTTCATAAAGATACCTTCTCCCTTCAGACAAAAATCCTTGACTTAATTACAATCAGCTATTTTAGGGTAAATCTTATTAATGATATAATACTAAGGAGTCATAAAAATGAAGAATATCATCATTATCGGTGCTGTCCTTTTACTTCTGTTAACTGCCTGCGCATCCAACCGGCAAAAGCTTTCTCCTCAGGCAAACCTCAACCTGAAGAGTGCCAATGTTTACTACCAGCAGAAGGATATCGAAAAGTCACTGGAAAAAGCGCTATCATTATATGAAAAGGTTTTACAAGATAATCCACAGCACGTTTTAGCTCTGAAGCGTTCTGCAGATTTGAATCTCTTTTTTGCCACCGCCATTGAACCCAAAAAGAATGAAAAAGATGGTGTAGTGGAATATAGAAATATGGATAAAGCACATAGTGCCATTGAATACTTCAAAATCACTTATCCCAGATACAATATGGTATTGGATGTTTTGAACACCTTTCCAAAACTCAATGAAGATGAGAGAGCAATAAAACGTGACGCCCAGAAAAAGAAAGAAAGTTCATGGGTCAGAATGTTCAGGATAGGTCAGTACCAATTTGAAAACAAACTTTACAACGATGCTATCAATACCCTTGAGTATGTTTATCAGTTAGACCCCAAACGCAATGAACCTTTGAGAGTGCTTGTTGCAGTTTATCAGGAAACTAAAAACGAAGAAAAGACCGAGTATTTCCTGAATAAAGTTTTGGAAGTAAGCCCCGATGATATTGGCATAATCAGAATGATGGGTGACAATTATTACAACCGCCAGATGTATGACAAAGCCATTCCCTTCTATGAAAAGATCTTGAACGTGCGTCCGCTGGACGTGAATAATATGCTGCTTTTATCATCTTCTTACATTGAACTTAAGAAGTATCAAAACGCTTACGAAGTATTGGTAAAGGTTTTGAAACTGGAGCCCAATAACAAGGATGTGCTTATCTCCGCCAAAGAGCTTGCCAGAGTGCTGGGCAATCAGGCCGCTGAAATTGAATATATGAAAAAGATTCTGACTCTTGATTCCTCCAAAGAAAATCTGGAAGAGTTTGTATTCAGAATGATTAACTTTGAGAAATACGATGACCTCATGCCTTATGCTGAGGACTGGTATTACAAAGACACAACCAACAAAACTGCAGTCGGCGTATGCATAACTATTGCGAATAAAATTGGTCGCAAGGACCTGGAAAAGAAATACGGCGATATCTTTAAAACATTGCAGTAATATATCTTTCATAAATAAAAAGCGAACCGCCTTTTGGCAGTTCGCTTTTTTGTTTGTATAAAACTATTATATTTCCTTATCCCATCGCTGGTAGCCATCCACCATCGGCAGAAGTCCTACTTCTATGGCTGCCTTGAGCGTCTTGCAGGGCAAGTTTTGCTCATATATCTGCTCCCTTGTGATTGTCTTCAAATCCACTTGTGCAGGCATGGCTTTTTGCATTGCCCACATCAGTTTGTTGTAGATATGACACCAACTGAAGACCTGTTGCTCCTGATTCTGCGGAAGTTCGTTGTAACTGAGGCAGTAGTCATATAGATTATACTTGTATTCAGCAGCAGGTTTTATCAGATAAATCTGCTTCTGCGCCTGACGGAAAGGTGTATGACCGGAGTGCTTTTCAAACTTGAACTGCCTTCTGGCATAGACCTTGCCAGTTCTTTTGTTCAGATAATAAATCATCCCGTCTGCCTTGCCGACGTAACCCTGCAACATGTTTTTGAACGTAACTTTCATTCTATCCTCCTCTGGATTAATCTGTTTTTGTATTGATACTCATAATTAAATCCACTTATTCCAAACTCAGATTTCTGTCAAGCGCAATACGGTAGTATTACGGTATAATTACGGTAGTAATACGGTAAATTACCGTATTGATACCGTAGTTCTACCGTAGTAGTACCGTTATTCAAGCAAGGAAAATCTATGATGTAAAAAATAATCAGCGGATTTGGGCTTGACAAGTATATGTCATCTATGGAATATATCGCTATTGTTATATAAAAGAGGAAGATTAGATGGCTAATTGCTGTTGTTCAGGAGGGCAGGAAAGTGTTCCCCGTCCGCTTGTTTTCACTTTCAAAGACTATTGGAAAATCGGTTGGGAATGGTTGATGGCATTCCGTAAAACCTTTATTGTCGAACCGGGATTATATTATTCAGGAAGCATCTATGACAAATCTGCACCGCTGATAGTGACGTCCAACTATCATCTGACGGTCTGGTCTGTCTGGAGAAGAATTAAACATCGCAATTTGAGAGTGTTGGTAATTGATACGGAGGGGATAAATGTCTGGTGCTCATCGGGAAAAGGCAGATTCAGCGCTGCAGAAATCCTCAAACAGGTGAACAGATATCCCAGTGAACTGCTTAGGGAAGATGACATGAAACAGCTTATCCTGCCCAAACTGGCGTTATCAGGAGTGCGGATGGCAGATTTAAGGCAGGCAGGCATCAGTCCCGTTATCGGTCCGGTCTATGCAGGTGAACTTCCATCTTTTCTGGATAATCAGCCCTATCGTGATTGCGTTGAATCTCATTACAAGTTTGACTTGCAGGATAGACTGTTTACCCTGTTGCCCAGTTGGGTGCAGGTGTTGTACTATTCAGTGCTGGCTGGAATTACAACCGGAATTATTCACTTGTTCCTGCCTACCGGAATTTGGTGGCAGTTGATTCCCATCGGTATGATTATAGCCACTTTATACATCTTATGTTTCCCGTGGTTACCGACCAAAAGTTTTGTCGGCAAAGGCGCTTTTCTGAATCTCATATTGATGATGGTTTATCTGATATTCGCTGCCGGGAATCCCGCAGGAATCTGGGAAAGTTTCTTTTACCTGTCTTATATAAGCGGCTTTAGTATTTTCTTCGGATTATACTACACCGGCAACAGCGGAGTCAGCAACTACAGCACGGTCAAGCGTGAAACGATAGTGTTTCTGCCTATCGTGATAATACTAATGCTGGCAGCCGTCTTTTGTGCAATAATGAAAGGAGTTTCAGGATGATAGCCATAAAAAAGAAAACCTGCACCGGATGTGGAATTTGCCGGGGAGTCTGCCCGATGGGAGTTATTGCCCTACACGAGAGTAAAGCCAATATCACAGATGAGATATCCTGTCTGGAGTGCGGTGCCTGTAGTTTGAACTGCCCTGTACAAGCTATTGAACTGACCAAAGGAACGGGGTGCCTGGTGGCTGTTCTCAAAGAAGATATCCTCAAAATTGCTTCCAAGGGAACAGGTTGCATGTGTGATGGCAAGAAAGGTTGCGGATGCTGAAAAGTAAAGAGATTCAGAAGGATTTTAACAAGATGGCAGATTTGTTCAGCATTCTGGCAAATCCCACTCGTCTCAAAATTATCAAATACCTGATAGATGAGTGTTGCAAGCGCAAAGAAGGCTGCTGTTGCGTGAGTGAGATTTATACTGAACTGGATTTACCCCAGCCATTGATTTCCAAGCATCTGAAAATACTCAAGAACAACGATGTCCTTGATTATACAAGGCAGGGAAATCGCATCCTATACAGGTTTGCAGAAAAGAACAGCTTATCAGTAATACTGGATTTCCTCAGGCGTTTTGAAGCGAAGCAGAAATGCTGAGACCACGTCAGGAAGTAAACATCGCATCCACAAATGCTTGAGGGTCAAAGGACTGCATATCGTCCAACTGTTCGCCGACACCTATCAGTTTGACGGGAATGCCGAGAGCATGCTTGATATTTAGAATGATGCCGCCTTTGGCAGTGCCGTCCAGTTTGGTCAGCACCAGTCCTGTAAGTCCTGCTATTTCATTGAAAGTTTTGGCTTGGGATAGGGCGTTTTGCCCTGTTGTGGAATCCAGAATCAGAAGCGTTTCATGCGGTGCATCGGGCAGAACTTTTTTGATAGTGCGGAGCACTTTGGCAAGCTCCTGCATCAGATTGGCTTTTGTATGCTGCCTTCCTGCCGTATCAATCAGGACAATATCGATGTTCCTTGCCAAAGCGGCAGTGATGCCGTCAAAAACCACTGCTCCGGGGTCAGCCCCCTGCTGGGATTTGATGATGGAAGCTCCGGCTCTGTTTGCCCAGATTTCCAGTTGCTCGATTGCAGCTGCACGGAAAGTATCTCCGGCTATTACCAGAACGGATTTGCCCAGATCACGGAAACGGTTTGCCATTTTGCCTATGGAAGTTGTCTTGCCTACGCCATTGACGCCAAGAATCATTATCACAAAAGGTTTGGCGGTGATGCTATCGTAAAAATCGACTTGCTCAGAATAATCGGCTAGCAGGATGTCGCTCATAATCCTTTGCAGAGCAATCTGCACTTCTGCTGCTTCGGAAATGCGATGCACCTTTATCTCTTCTCTGAGTTTGTCCAGAATCAGATTCGTCATTTCCACACCCGTATCGCTTTTCAGCAAAATGGCTTCCAGTTGTTCTAGCAGTTCTTCATCAACCTTTCCGCTAAACAGAATGGCTTCCGCCAGTTTTCCCATAAAGGAACTCTTGGTACGGGCTATTTTCTCCCTTAAACCTTTTACAAAATTAAGCATTTACCTTACTCCTGCTCGCTATTTGTCTTGACGTATTGGCAAGTGGAGTTAAAATTGATTTTTGTGATTTAAGTCAAACAAAAAATAGGAATCAAAGAATGAATGAATCAAAACTGACACCTTTAAAGTTCTTTATTACGCTGTTTATACCGTTGATAATAGTTACTTTCGGCGGTTTCATCGTATATCAGTCGCCATCCGCTTTTTTCTATCCGGCGCAAAGCCAGTCTGTAACCGAAAGCAATGGACCGGCTGTCATTTATTACGCACTTACCTTTGTCATATCCCTGATGTATTTTCTGATGAAACAACAATACAGGATGTATGAATTCGTGGCATTGGGAGTGATGTCTCTGATTTATTCACTGTCACTTAAAAGAATGACTGCCTTTGTTTTCCGCCCGATACATCTTTACCTTGTCCCTCTGCTGGTGTTTTTCCTGCTCATCTGGGCGATTCTGAAATATATCTTTATAAACCAGTATCTGCGCCATGCCAGATTAATCCTGTTTACGCTTACCAGTTCTGCTGCTTTCACTTTTGCCTTCTGGCTGCAGTATACAATGGTCGGACTCAAAATGGAAGAATCTTTTTTCCAAAACAGGTTTTTTAGCGGTATTATGCTCTTTGTCTTTGTCGGATTCGGATTATCGGTTACTGAATTCTTCATCAGCAGGATAGAACAGTATCTGCTTGACAAACAGAAACTTAATCAAGTCCCCGCTGCCAAAAGGACTACTGACGACGAAGATGAAGATAACTGATACACCTCAGTTTCAGGCAAAAAAAGAGACGTTTCTCATCCCGGTTGAACCGGATAAAGTATTTGATTTTAATGAGATGTTTCATAATCAGAATCCAGTTTATCTGGAAATCGGCAGCGGCAAAGGAGAATTTATCTCCGAATATCCTTTGCTGCACATGGACTGGAACTTCATCGGCTTTGAGCTTAAGCAGAAAAGGGTGGATATCATCCTGCGTAAGCTTGATCCTGAGCAACATCAGAACGTAAGACTGGCTACTTATATGATAGATGCCAATATAGAAAAAATGATTACCCCGCAGTCCATCAGCGGAGTCTTTATCCAGCATCCCGATCCTTGGCCTAAACGCAAGCACTTTAAACGCAGATTGTTTCAGCCAGCTTTTCTGGATGCTCTTTCCAGAATCATCAAAACAGGTGGCTTTATTCAGGTTTCCACAGACCATGCTGAATATGCGCAATGGATTGCCAAAGGTTTTATTGGCAGAAATGATTACCGCCCTGTAAACGAAAACGTCATCAGTAATATACCCTTGCTGGATGAACATATAACCACGTATTATGAAATCGGGCAGCGTAGATTGGGATTCGAACCCAAGTTTCTGCTCTATGAAAAATGCCTGTAACAGATTATACTATATCTATATAGAGAGGTGAAAAGTGGACAAGAAAATCAATGAGATATTTATCGATATCCAAAAGCGTTATGAAAGCGTTCTTTCCGATAATGCAACTCCCTGCTCCGCTGCCTACAGAATGAAAGAGGAAGAGCTGGATAACCTGCGCTCTTGCTTCGCTATTGACAGAGACAGGATTTTATACAGCGGAGCTTATCGCCGTTATCATGGTAAAACACAGGTTTTTTCCTTTACCAACTTGTTTGACGAAGAAATGACCAACCGCAATCTGCATATTGCCTATGTCTCTCAAATATCCAGAACCATCGGAAAATACCTCGGACTAAACCTGGAACTGATAGAAGCCATCGCTCTCGGGCACGATTTGGGGCATTGTCCATTTGGGCACGATGGAGAGATGGCACTCAGTAAATGCTGCGTTAAATACGGTATCGGTCATTTTCACCATAACATAGAAAGCTTGCATATCGTAGATCATATTTCCAATAAAGGCAAGGGGCTCAATCTGACTTTTCAGGTAAGAGACGGAATCATCTCGCACGATGGAGAAGTGCATAATACACAGCTAAAGCCACTAAAAGAAAAGGCAGAAGACGATATCAATAAATTCATCAAAGACAAAAAAGCAGGAGAAAAAGTTTCATGGATGCCTGCTACACTGGAAGGTTGCGTAGTCAGAATCACAGATACAATCGCCTATATCGGACAGGACATTGAAGATGCAATCCGCTGTAACATCCTCAAACGGGAGGATTTACCAAATGAGGTTACTGACTATCTCGGCTCAAAAAACAGCCAGATAATTGATACTCTGGTCAAAAGCGTAATCGTCAATAGTTTTGATAAGGATTACATTGCCTTTGATGAGGAAACTTCCCGGTATTTACTCGAACTTAAGAAGTTCAACTATGCTTATATCTACACTGATGAGGACGTAAAAAAGTCAAATCAGATAATTTACAGG
>Ga0194125_10008560_pt1 | contig 14402 bp, 13 predicted proteins | sample TA2KigC250mmetaG_FD_148626 | JGI IMG/M metagenome (GOLD analysis project Ga0194125, IMG submission 148626) | Freshwater microbial communities from Lake Tanganyika, Tanzania - TA2015034 Kigoma Deep Cast 250m | ecosystem: Environmental > Aquatic > Freshwater > Lake | place: Tanzania: Lake... | reverse complement strand
TCGACAGCCCGGTCGCCGCTCCAGAGCCCGCCATCACTGAAGGAGTCAGGCGTGCAGTTGAGGACCGCCATCAGGAGCGGCGCCGGCTTGAGCCGCAACTCGCCGCCGCGCACCCTCCACGATGTCGCGGCCGCGCGCACGCGCCGTGCGTGAGCCATCGACTCGCTCACGGTGCAGACTCGCCATCGTCGGATGCGGGCGCGGTACCTTCGCCACCGGGTCCAGCAGCCCGATCCGCGGCAAACTCGACCATGGCCGCAAGCAGCACCGTGGGCATCACCACGGCACCCTCGATGCGACCACCGCGGACATCGAGTGCCACACCAATGGGTTCCGAACGGCTCGGGACGGGCGGCAGCATGTCGGCACCGGCACCGAAGGAACCGGCGATCTGGCGTGCCGCCTTGAACAGCTGCCCAACGCCGAGGAAACCCACGACATCCGGCTTCGCCACCATCCACTGCATCATCGACTTCACGACCGCGTCATCGGCGAGCGTCGCACCGCGGCCGGCCTGGGCATCGGTCGCGCGCGTGAGCACATCGGGTCGCTGGCTGTAGGTGACGACGAGGCCACCGCTGCCGGTGCGAGCGAAGCCATGCATGCCGCGATTGCCAAAGATCGCCTGCGTCGCCAGCATCTGCATCGCCCCTGCCGCAGCTTCGCGCGCCTGCCCATCGTCAGCGACCGGCTCGGGCTTGAGCTCGAATGCCGCTGCCGTGGTGCCGTCCTTCAGCGTGCGCGCATCCTCCCAGCTTGGGGTGAGCTTGAGACCACCCGCCACGCCACCCATCTGCATCAGGCGATCCTTGAAGATCCCCGCCACTGCGGCAGGATCCTTGGTCACCACCACAAGGCTGCTGTCATTCAGCAGGCCGCCGGCCATCACGCCGAGCTTGCTCGGGTACGCACCGAGCTGCACTCCATCAACGAGATCTGCCGCATCCAAGATCCACGCGGGGAGCACCGCACCGGTCGGATCGATCGCCGCAGCGAGCGCCTTCAGCGCACTGCCACCACCGACGGCACGCACATCGATCGACAGCGCGCCGTAGAGCGCAGCCTTGGGCAAGAGCGAAAATGGTGCGGGGCCTGCCTCGCCGGCTGTGAGTGCCTTGGCCAGCGCGCCCTCGGGCGCAAGCACCGCGATCGGTCGCAGGGCCAGACCAAGCGCATCGATGTCCACAAGCAGGATGCCGTGATCGATGGAGCCCACGAAGGCACTCGACAGGCGCTGCAGGTCTTCGGTCCGTCCAGCGAAGCCATCGGTCGGCATGCCCTGCTCGGCCGCGCGGGCTTGCGCGATCGTCGCCGCCTGCTCGCCCATCGTCTTGGCATGGCCGAGCGCGACGGGGCCGGCCCACGCCAGCACCTCCGCTTCGTCAACGCGCACACGCAGGTCATCGCCGACGAGCTTCATGAACGAGGCCGCACTGCCGCCCTTTGCATCGTGGCCAGTAGCCAGCGCAGCGGTCTGGCTCACGACGACGTGCGATGTGCCAAGTGCCGCAAATGCGGGTTGGCCCATGAAGGTCAACGCGCCATCGGCACCCATGCCCAGCGAGGTCGCCAGGGCCTTTGGATCGCTCGCCGGGAGCAAGAGCGTCCAGGCGGCCTGCGGCTCGCCGGCCTTCGCATCGGTGATCGCGGTGCTGTACGCGACGATCGAGCCTCGTTCATCGAAGCCCTCGCCCACGCCAAGCCAACCCTTGAGCTGCTCGACGGGCTTGCCGAGCACGCTCGTCTCGGGACGATTCATGCGCGCCAGCGTTTCCGAGAGATCGGCACCGGCGCGCGCCAGATCCGGAATGACCACGAAGCTGATCGCCTGCGGGGGCACGAGCGCGAGTGCCGCTTCGGCGTTGCCGGCGGCGGTCGGCGCGGCGGCGAGCAGCACGAGGATCACCGGCGGGATGAACGATGCAGCGTGTGGCATGGGCATGGCGGGGCTACTGTACGACCGCGATGACGGTTCAGGCCCACGACCCGCTCAGCCAACCGACGAACGATGCACTGCTGGGCGCCGCAGCCGTGATGGTGGCTGCCGTGGCCCTTGCCTGGCTGCTGCGCCAAACAGGACTTCGCCATGCTGCCGTCGCCGCCGGCGTCATGACCGGCATCATGCTGGGCCCGATGGTGCTTGGTCCGAGCGCCCCCACGGCCTTCATGCGCTGGATCGACGGTGGTGCCGCCGAGCGGGAAGACCTGCGCGATGCGCAGCGAATGGTCGAGGCCCGGCGTGTGGCAATGCTGCATGCCGGGCGTGCGCCGACGACGAGTGAACCGGCCGCCGCTGACGAGCTCGGCGCCGTCGAGCGCTCCAAGGTCGCACTGACCCAGGCGCAGGTCGACTTTGCAGCTCCTCGACGTTGGATCGTGCTTGGTCTGGCCGCGTTGGCGATCCTTGCTGCGATGGCCGATCCCGGACCGCGCCAGTCCCTTTGGCAGCCGACGGCGTTCGCCAAGGGCGCGTGGCTGGCGGTCGTGCCCATGAGTGCCACGCTCCTTTGTCTTGCGCTGATCGAGGCCGAGCGCGGCACGCCGATCGCCTTCGCGATCGCGGCATGCACGGGTTGTGCGGCTGTCGCTGCGGGAACCGATCGCGCGCTCGCCCACCGCGAAGAGACGACCAGGCCGCTGGCGCAGGCTGCTCGCTTCGCGACGCTTCTTGCACTCATGCCGCTGGTCGTCGGTGCATGGATGGCTTCGCAGGGTTCAGTCGCTGCAGCGCGCGCCGGCTGGTGCGCCATCGCTGCATGCCTGGGTGGCCTGCTCATCCAAGGCAACGCTGCCACGCAATTGCAGCGCATGACCGAGGTCGTCATCGTGCCTGCACTCACAGCACTGCTCATGGTGTCGATTGACCTGCGCACACAGGCTCACTGGATCACCACAGGGTTGGTGGTTCTTGCCTCGAGCGATGGCCGCTGGCTTGGTGCATGGGTCGGCGCCCGCAGTTCGGGTGCACTCGCAGGCGGATCGCCTTCACGCACGGCGCTTGCCGCGCAGGGGGCGACGGCGGCCCAGCTTGGATTCGTGGGCGTCTTGGCATTCACGACGGTAGCCCCGGCCTGGAGCATCGCCACGCTGGTGATGGGAGCGCTCTACATGGACCTTACAGGCACACTGCGGTTTGCCGCTGCAGGATCGCTCCGCGCAGCCGACGACAGTGCATGAGGGCCAATGAGCGGCGATGCCGCACGGCGCATGTCGCGGAACTCTGTCCGCTCCAGCCGCACGCTCCGCTCAGCCCAATGGCTCCACTCAGCCCTTGAGTGCCGAGTCGATCGCTTCCATCAGTTCCTTCGATTCAGGCTTGACGCTGCTGCCGAAGAAGCCGACTGGCTTGCCATCCTTGCCGATCACGTACTTGGAGAAGTTCCAGCCCGGCAGCTTGCCGGTCTGCGTGCCCAGGCACTCGTAGAGCTCGCTCTGCCCCGCGCCCGACTTGGTCTGCACCTTCGAGAACATGGGGAAGCTCACGCCGTACTTGCTCGAGCAGAACTCCTTGACCTGTGCCTCCGTGCCGGGCTCCTGCCCACCGAAGTCATTGCAGGGGAAGCCGAGAACGACCACACCCTTGTCCTTCATCGACGAAGCCAGCTTCTGAAGACCCTCGTACTGCGAGGTGTACCCGCAGCGGCTGGCCACATTCACGATCACGAGGACCTTGCCCTTCCAATCGGCGAGCGAGACCTCCTTGCCATCGATGTCCTTGACCTTCAGGTCAAGCACCGTGCGGCCGGACCACTTGGCCGAGAGCTCCGCGGACTGCGGCGCATCGACCGCACAGGCGGCCCCCGCAATCATCAGGGCTCCGGTAACGACGGCATGACGAAGCGTGTTCAGCATGTCGCCGCATTCGACGGCCGGGCCCTGCTGGATGCACCCCGGGCCGCAACCTGTGGGCACGCCCGACCCGCCCGCGATCGCCCGAGGACGGGGCGCCGGCCGAGTCGCCCCGACCAAGGCATCACTCGACGGTCACGCTCTTGGCCAGGTTGCGCGGCTTGTCCACATCCTTGCCGCGCATGACTGCGGCGTGGTACGCGAGCAGCTGCAGCGGCACCACGGTGACGAGCGGCTGGAGCATTTCCGTGACGTCTGGGACGTAGAAGACGTCCTCCGCCACCGTGCGGATGTGCTCGTCACCCTCGGTCGCGACCGCGATCACATGGCCGCCGCGGCTGCGCACCTCGGCGATGTTCGAAAGGACCTTCTCGTACTGGCTGTTCTTCGTCGCCACGAACACGACCGGCATGCCGCTGTCGATGAGCGCGATCGGGCCGTGCTTCATCTCGGCCGCAGGCATGCCCTCGGCGTGGATGTAGGAGATTTCCTTGAGCTTTAGCGCGCCCTCGAGGGCCACAGGGTAGTTCACGCCTCGGCCGAGGAAGAGCCAGTTCTCGCGCTCGATGTACTTGGCCGCCGCAGTGCGGATGTGATCGTTGAGCGCCAGAACGCGCTCGATCTTCTCGGGGATCGCTTCCATCTCGCGCAGGAGATGCGCGACCATGTCCGGGCTGAGGAAGCGGCGGCGACCGATGAAGGTCGCAAGCATCGCGGCCACCATGACCTGCCCAGTGAAGGCCTTCGTGCTCGCCACGCCGATCTCGGGCCCCACGCGCAGGTACACGCCGGCATCGGTCTCGCGCGAGATGCTCGAGCCGACCACATTGACGATGCCCAGCGCGGTGGCGCCGCGGCTCTTGGCCTCCTGCAGCGCAGCGAGGGTGTCTGCGGTCTCGCCGGACTGGCTCACCGCCACGACGACGGTGCCTTCCTCGACGATCGGGTTGCGGTAGCGGAACTCGCTTGCGAAGTCGAAATCGCTGGGAATCTTTGCCAACTCCTCCATCAGGTAGGTGCCGACCATGCAGGCGTGCAGCGCCGTGCCCTGGCCCACGAAGACCACGCGGCGCGCACGCGCGAGCTGGCGTGCGATGTCGCCGACGCCGCCGAGCTTGACATCGCCGATGCGCAGGTCGATGCGGCCCTTGAGCGAGGTGCGCAGGGCGCGAGGCTGCTCATGGATCTCCTTGAGCATGAAGTGGTCGTATCCGCCGAGCTCGATCTCCTGCAGGTCGATCTCGAGCTCACGGACCTCGGCCGTGATTGGCAGGTTGTCGACGGTCGTGGTGCGGAACGACTCGCGCGTGAGGCGTGCGACGGTGTAGTCGGCCAGGGTGAACGCCTGCGTGGTGTGGCTGACGATCGCGCTCGCATCGCTGGCGACGACATACTCGCCGTTGCCCACGCCCACCATGAGCGGGCTGCCCTTGCGGGCCACCACCAGCACATCGGGCTCCTTGGCGCACATGGCGGCGATCGCGTAGGCACCCGTGACTTCACGCAAGGCCGACTGCACGGCCTTCTCAAGGTCGCCCTCGTAGAGCTCGCCGATCAGGTGCGCGAGCACCTCGGTATCGGTCTCGCTCTCGAAGACATGGCCCTTCTCGAGCAGCCAGGTCTTGAGCGAGGCGTAGTTCTCGATGATGCCGTTGTGGATGATGGCGATGCCGTGGCCCTGCTTGGCGTCGTCGCGATGGGGGTGCGCGTTGAAATCGGTCACCCCACCGTGAGTCGCCCAGCGGGTGTGGGCCATGCCGATCGAACCCTCGAGCCCGCCCTTGTGCTCGATGGCCTCCTCAAGCGCAGCCACGCGGCCGATGCACTTGACCACCTGCAGGCCGGACCCGCTGAGCGTGCCGGCGCCCGCGCTGTCGTAGCCGCGATATTCCAGGCGCTTGAGCCCTTCGATCAGGACGGGAAGCGCCGGCCGGCGCCCGATGTATGCCACGATGCCGCACATGGGTGGTTGGTCCTCTGGCCGGGCCTTCGCCCGGTCGGAGTAGCCTACGAAATGAATCCATGGAAGGCGAAGCCACCAGCACGGCCCAAGCGAAGAAATGGCTTCGAGAACGCAATCAGACCCTGCTGCGAGGCATGACCGACGCCCAACGGGCCGAGGGAAGCGCCAAGATTGCCGAGTCGGTCTACCTGATCGCCACCGCGTGGCGTGCCAGTGGAGTCTTGAGCTACCTCAACATGCGCAGCGAGCCCGACATGACGCTCCTGCACAATCCCTGGCTGGCGGCGGATCGGCCGCTCATGGCGCCGAGGGTCGTGGCGGGCTCGGGGATCGCGCCAGTCCTCCTCCAGCGCAAGGATGCCTCGTTCTCGCTCGATGCCAGCGGTGTCCGCGCCCCCGACGGTGCGACAGTCGCCACCGAGGCGATCGATCTGGTGGTCGTGCCGGGGCTGGCGTTCGACCCGATGGGCCACCGCCTGGGCCGGGGGGGTGGCTACTACGACCGGTTCCTCCCCCGCCTGCGTCGACAGGCCGTGACCGTCGGCGCGTGCTTTGACGAGCAGGTGGTCGACCTCGTCCCGAGCGACCCCCACGACTGGCAACTGCAATATGTCGTCACCCCCACGCGCGTCTGGTGGTTCGGGCGACTTCAGGCTCGATCTTCGGCGCTCTCGATGTAGGATCCCGCGCGTCGCCGCGCATGGTCGCGCGGCAGCCGACCAATTCGACCGGAAAGGATTCCGTCATGCCGTTCACTGGCTCCGCCCAATCGGGCAACCGCACGCCCTCAGCTCCTAGCCGCATCACATGGGTGATCGCGGGCGCAAGCACGCTCTTCCTCGTCGCAAGCGTGCTGTGGTGGATGTCGGGATCTTCGCCCAGCACCGCGCAAGCCACCTCGTCGCCGGCCAACGACACGCAGACCTCGGCAACCGAGGTGGTAGACACGAACGCAGCGTCCACAGCGGATGCGACGACGGCGGCACCCACTGCTGACGATGCAAGCACTGCAGCCGGGGGTACCACCACCGCGCCGGCCACCCAGCCGATCACTGCACTCGAGTCACCCGATGCAGGCGCATCGGCATCAAGTGCACTCACGCCCGCCACACGCGGCACCAGCGTCAATCCTGACCCGGTCATCGTGAGCTCTCCCGCCACCGGCGAGACGATCGGTGACAAGGGCCCCGACTCACCGGCGCCCCAACCCGCGCGCGATCCACTCGCTGCCGCGCCGATCGCTGCGCCGACCGTCGATCTGCCGACCGCGCTGGGCATGGTCGGCACCGATCCGATCGCTGCGCGCCTGCAGCTCACGCGCCTGATCGACTCGGGCACGCTCGCCCCGGATGCCAAGCGCCAGGCGATCGACGCCATCACGACCGTGAACGCTTCGCTCTTCTTCTCGTCGACCGTGAATCCGGCTGATGCGTTGATGACGACCTACACCATCAAGAGCGGTGATGCACTGAGCAAGATCGCGCGCAAGGCCGGCATGGCCGCGGACTGGCGCATGATCATGCGGCTCAACGGGATCAAGGATCCCAACCGGATCCGTGCAGGCCAGGTCCTGAAGATCCCCACGTGCACCTTCCATGCTGTCGTCAGCAAGGCCGAGTACCGCATCTACCTCTACGCCGGCGAGGGTGCCGATCGCGTCCTCGTGGCGACGTACCCGGTCGGCCTGGGTGAGTACAACAGCACGCCCACCGGCGCGTTCATGCTCAAGCCCGGCAGCCGGCTCGTGAACCCCGAGTGGCGCAACCCCCGCACGGGCGAGTTCTTCAAAGCCAATGACCCGAAGAACCCCATCGGCGAGCGCTGGATCGGCCTTCAGGGCGTCGATGCCGGCAACAGCAAGGCGATGAGCTACGGCATCCACGGCACCATCGACCCATCCTCGATCGGCAAGCAGGCGAGCATGGGCTGCGTGCGACTCAAGGATGCCGATGTCGAGGTCATCTACGAGGCGCTGACCGAGCCCAACAGCACGATCGTCATCGTGCCCTGACGGCACGCACGGACGATGGTCCGGCACCTGATGGCGCCGCGCTCCTGGTGGGGTGCGGCGCTGTCGTTCATGGAACCTAGGATGCCTGCATGGACACGCGTCCGACGATCGCGATCAGCATGGGCGACCCTCTGGGCATCGGTCCAGAGGTCACGCTGAAGGCACTTGCCGATCCGTCGCTGCGAGGTGCGGCACGGTTCGTCGTGCACGGCCACAACGCCACGCTCACGCGCGTTGCCGAGCGCTGCGGCATCGTGCCGACCTGGTTCCGGGTGCGTGCCGGCAGCGACCGTGCGCAGGAGCCGCTTGGCCAGGATGTGGTGGTGATCGACCATGCTGAGCTCGAGTTCGATCTCACGCGCCGGGCGAGCACGCGCGAAGGCGGCTTCGCGAGCAAGCTTTGGGTCGAGGACGCGATCACCGATGCGCTACGACCGCTGGGCGACCCACGCCGGGCCGACGCGGTCGTCACCGCGCCGATCAGCAAGGAAAGCTGGTCGATGGCCGGTTACCAGTGGCCGGGCCACACCGAGCTCCTTGCGCACCGCTGCCGCTCGAGACACCACTGCATGGGCTTCGTGGGCGAGCGCCTGAAAGTCACGCTCGCGACCACGCACATCCCGCTCATGGAGCTGCGCGACACGCTCACGATCGGTCGCATCGTCGAGCCGATCGATCTGGGCCATCGACTCTGCAAGACCCTGGGCATCGACAAGCCTCGCATCGCGGTGTGCGGGCTCAATCCGCATGCCGGCGAGGGTGGCCTCTTCGGCGATGAGGAGCGCAGGCTGATCCAGCCGGCCATCGACATCGCCGTGCAGAACGGGATCGATGCGCGCGGCCCCTTCCCCGCCGACACCGTCTTCATCCGTGCACTCAAGGGCGAGTTCGACCTGGTGGTGGCGATGTACCACGACCAGGGCCTGATCCCCGTCAAGCTCACCGGCTGGGAAGACGCCGTCAACGTCACGCTCGGCCTGCCGATCGTGCGCACGAGCCCTGACCATGGCACGGCGTTCGACATCGCCGGCAAGGGCAAGGCCGACCACCGCAGCATGCGTGCTGCGATCGAGCTGGCGGTCAGGCTGGCGCTGGCGCCGCGCGTGCCCGCGGGTCCGCCGCTGCAGTGAGGCATTGATTCAACGCGTCTTTCGGCGCTTCGCCTCCGCGCGCGGCACAGCCTCACGCGGATGGAACTGCCAGATGACCTCGCGCAGCCGCTCACGATCGACGTGCGTGTAGATCTGCGTGGTGGCGATGTTGGCGTGGCCAAGGAACTCCTGCACCACGCGGAGATTCGCGCCACCCACGACCAGGTGCGTGGCGAAGGAATGGCGCAGCGTGTGCGGGTGCACATCCTGCAGGCCCGCCATGGCGGCATACTTCTTGACGAGTTGCCAGACCGCCACGCGCTCAAGCGGCCGGCCGCTGAAGGAAAGCAGCAGGCGATGCTGGTCACGGCCATCCGGGAAGCGCGCGAGTTCCGGCCGCAGGTCGCGCAGGTATCGCTGCGTCCACTGGATCGCCGGCAGCCCCACGGGCACCACCCGCTGCTTGCTGCCCTTGCCGAGGACCACGAGCGAACCGAGGGTTTCGTTGAAGTCGTTGATCTTGAGCGCGCCCACCTCGCTCGCACGCAGCCCGCCGGCGTACATCAGTTCGAGCATGCACCGGTCACGCAGCCAGAGCGTGCCGCAGGTCTCGGGACTGGGCGCTTCGACGAGCTTGCGCATCTGGCCGATGCTCAGCGTCCCGGGCACGCGCTTCCACTTCGTCGGGCGATCGATGAGCCGCGCCGGGTCTTTCGCGATCTTTCGCTCGGCATGCATCCAGCGGAAGTACACGCGCAGCGCTGCAAGGTGGCGCGCGATGCTCGTGGGTTCCATCTCGCGCTCGCGCGAAAGCCGTTGGATGTGCTCAGTCACGTGCGCCATCGTCACGGCACCCGGATCAGCAATGCCCTTCTCCCCGAGGAACTGCCACAGGTCACGCAGATCGCGCGCGTAGGCCTCGATGGTGGCCTTGGCCAAGCCCGCTTCGATGCGGCAGAACGCCAGGAACTCGCGGACGCCGGGCCCTTGCAGTGATGGCGTGCCGGGGTTGGCTGCCGCCACGCCCCGTGCAGCCGCCGTGCGCGTGCGGCCCGGGCGCGCAGCGCGTCCTGTCGCGATGGACTCAGGAGTGCTTGGTCGCGCGGCCTTGCGCATGGGATCCCATCGGTCCGGGCATCCTGCCCGGCGGGAGGATGCGTGCCGCGGCCTCAGGGCCGATCTTGGCACGCAAGGATGCCTCGAGGTTGATGCGGTGGTAGATCGCGCAGCCGTGGAAGCCGCCGTGGCAGATGCCGAAGGCATCCTCGAGCGATGCGAGGCTGAAGCGCGCCGCGCAACGCGAGTCGTTCGCATCGATGTGCGGGCACTGGTTGCTCGGTTTGGCTTCCACGCCCTGACCTTATCGGCGAACGGCGCCCAGATCGAGAGTGCGCGGCCAGAAGCCGAGCCCGGCGGCCTCCTTGGCCTTCAGGAGCGTGGCCTCCGCGGTGCGGTTCGCCCGCGTGCAGCCATCACGCAGGATGTCCAGGACCAGGTCGTCGCGGCCCTCGTACTGCGCCCGGCGCTCACGCATGGGGGCGAGCATCGCGTTGATCGCCTCGGCGACCTCCGCCTTGATGTGGCCGTCGCCGATGTTGTCACCGCGGGAATACCGGTCGCGCAGCTCGGCCACGCGCGCCTCGTCGGTGATGAAGGCATCCACGTACTGGAAGAGCGCATTGCCCGTGTCGCCGGGCTCCGTCGGACTCTGCCGCCCCGTGAAGATGCGGTTGACCTTCTTCTGCACCTCCTTGGGGGAGTCGCTGATGAAGATCGCGTTGCCGAGGCTCTTGCTCATCTTGTTCACGCCATCGGTGCCGACGAGCCGGCCGACCTTGCCCACATCGGCGCGCGGCACGGGGAAGACGCCTCCGAGCGCAACATGCTCGTCGTCCTTCGCGTGCTCGTCGACCTTGCAGTACATCTGGTTGAAGCGGCGCGCGACTTCGCGCGTGAGCTCGAGGTGCGGCACCTGGTCCTCGCCCACCGGCACACCGACGGGTCGGAACGCGAGGATGTCGGCGGTCTGGCCAACGGCGTAGAGCGGAAAGCCGAAGCTGTAGGTCTCGCCGAGTCCCTTGAGCTCGATCTCGGTCTTGAGCGTGGGGTTGCGCATGACCCGGTTGAAGGGCAGCAGCATCGCAAAGAGGAAGCAGAGCTCGGCGATCGCCGGCACTTCGCTCTGCAGGAAGATCGTGGCCTTGGCGGGGTCGATGCCCATGGCGAGGTAGTCGCGCACGATCTCGATCGAATCGCGCCGGATCTCCTGCGGCTTGTCCGCGCGCGTGGTGAACGCGTGCATGTTGGCGAGGATGAAGTAGCAGTCGTGGGAATCCTGCAGCTCCACGCGGCGCTTGACGCTGCCGACCCAGTGACCCAGGTGCAGGCTTCCGGTCGGCGTATCGCCCGTCAGGATCCGTGGCTTGTCGCTCATGGGGCGCGGAGTGTAGCCGTGCCCGTCACGCGAACGCCGTCGCGACCATGAGGTTCCCGAGATTGAACGCCACATGCGCAGCAACCGGCGCGACGAGCGAACCCGTGCGCTCGGCAAGCCATCCGAAGCAGCACGAGAGCACCGCGAGCGAGGTCAACGATGCCGCGCGCGCGCCCTCGGGCACGCTGCCGACATGCATGAGCGTGAAGACCGCCGACGCGATCAGCACCGCCGGCCACGGGCCGAGTCCAGCGCGGCGCAGCGCCTGCTGCACGAACCCGCGGTAGAGGCACTCTTCGAGGATCGGCGCAAGCACGACGGCACTGAGGCCCATGAGCCACCACCATCCATCGCGCGTGCCCTGCACCATCTGCTCAAGCGTGCTGTGCCCGATCGCCGGCGGCTCGATGCCGGTGGCCATGAACTGCAGCTTGCCCCCGATCCAGCCTGCAGAAGCGATCGCTGGCCACCATGCCACAAGTGCGACCACGCCGAGCGCGATCGACCTGGCCCATGGGGTTGCCGCGCGCGGCACGAGCTGGATCCGGCCCATCCACACGATCAGTCCGATCGCCGCAAGCAGCCCTGCACCCATCGCTGCAGCCGTCACGATCGCCGTCTGGCGAACGGTGAGGGAAGCTGGATCGAGGGCGCCCCCGAGCCCGAGTGCACGAGCGGCAACCAGCGTGGACATGGCGCCAGCGAGCCATGTCACGACGCACATGACCATCAATTGCATGGGCGACGCGAACCAGTTCAGGCCCGGTCGGCCATCGAGCGTGAGCCAGCGGCGGCGGCAAGCGACTGCACCGAGCACCGCCGCCACGACCAGCATGACCAGCACGGACAGCGGCAAGGCGGCCGAAGTCGCGTTGACCGATTCCCCCGCCATCGGTCCTGCTGCTTCGTCGGCAGCGCTTGCCCAGTCGCCCAACGCGGCTACGCTCACGAACCACGCCATGGCCAACGCTCTTGACAGGATCGTCGCGCGAAAGCGGCTCGAAGTCGCCGCGAAGAAGCGCACTGCACCGGTCGAAGGGCTCAAGGAGCGCATCGCCGAGCTCGGTCGACCGCGCAACTTCTTCCAGGCGGTCGTCGACCACGGCAGCACCAAGGGCACCCGCGTGATCGCCGAGGTCAAGCAACGCAGCCCCAGCGGCGGGCTCATCAGGCCTGACTTCGATCCAGTGGACATTGCCCGACGGTATCACGCCAACGGAGCGGTCGCGATCAGTTGCCTCACCGACGAGGCCGACTTCGGCGGCAAGCTCGAGTTCATCCATGCGATCCGCGATGCCGTGCCCCTGCCGGTCCTGCGCAAGGACTTCATCATCGAGAGCTACCAGGTGTGGGAGGCGCGGGCCTATGGCGCCGATGCGATCCTGCTCATCGCCGAGTGCCTGAGCGATGCACAGCTGATCGACTACAAGATCCTGGCGATCGAGCTCGGCATGAGCGTGCTCGTGGAGGTGCACGACACCGAGAGTCTCTACAGGGTGCAGCCGCATCTCTCGTTCCCGCACTCTGGGTACGCGCTCCTGGGCGTGAACAACCGCGACCTGCGGACCATGACCACGGACCTGGGTCACTCATTCCGCATGGCTGAGCTCGTCGATGACACGCATGTCATGGTGAGCGAGAGCGGCATCAAGACCCCGGATGACCTCAAGCGCCTTCGCGCGCACGGCATCCACATCGTGCTGGTGGGCGAGCACCTCTTGCGCCAGCCCGATCCCGGCACCGCGCTCGCGGAGCTGCTCGGCCGCGAACCGCGCGAGCCGGCGAAGCGCTGAGACTCATCCAATCGTCGCGCACGCAAGCCGCCCCGCAGCGAGCAGGTGCTCGGTGATCTGGATCGCGTTCAGCGCTGCGCCCTTGCGGATCTGGTCACCGGCGACGAAGAGATCGATGCCGCGACGATCCGGCTGGCTCCAGTCCTGGCGGATGCGGCCGACGAGCACGTCGTCCTTGCCTGCCGCATCGATCGGTTCGGGGAAGCGATTCGCGGCGCGGTCATCGACCACCTGCACGCCGGGCGCGGCCGCGAGCAGTTCGCGCACGCGTGACTCGGGCATGTCGCCTGTGAACGTGAGGTTGATCGCCTCGCAGTGCGCGCGCAGCACCGGCACGCGCACGCAGGTCGCGGTCACGCGCACGCTCGGGTCGGCCCAGATCTTGCGCGTTTCCAGCAGCAGCTTGCGCTCCTCCTCGTTGTAGCCATCGGCGCCGACCGCGCTGTTGTGGCTGAACACATTGAAGAGGTACTGGCGACCGAACACCTCGGTCGTGTACTCACGGCCATCGGCGAACTCCCGCGCCTGGCCCTCGAGCTCGCGCATGGCCGCGGCACCGGCACCACTCGCCGCCTGGTAGGTGCTCACCACCATGCGCTCGATCCGCACGGCCCGGTGCAGGGGCGTGACGGCTACGAGCGCGATGATCGTGCTGCAGTTGGGATTGGCGATGATGGACGGCCCGCCGAGCGCATCGAGTTCGTGCGCATTGACCTCGGGAACCACGAGCGGGATGCCGTCATCCATGCGGAAGGCACTCGAGTTGTCGACGACCCACGCCCCGGCACGCACCGCCGCGGGAGCGAGCGCCTTGCTCACGCCCTTGCCGGCGCTGAAGAGGGCCACATCCACGCCGTCAAAGGCCTCGGCCGTCGCCTCCTGCACCGTGCACTCGCGCGCGCAGCAGCGCATGGTGGTTCCTGCGCTGCGCGCACTCGCCAGGAGTCGCAGCTCGCTGAAGCGAATGCCCCGCCGCTCGATGAGCTCGAGGAACTCGACGCCCACCGCACCGGTAGCTCCGACGATCGCGATGACAGGGTCGCGGGACATGACCGTGTTCTACCACGGCTCAGTCGGGTGAGCACCGATCACTCAGGCGAACCGACGAGGTAGAACCGGCGCACCTCGGCCTCGAACGATGTGCCGTCCTCACGCACGAGCGTGAAGGTGCCTTCCATCGTGCCCCACTCCGTGGCGAGCGGGCAGTAGCTGCCGTAGCGGAACGACTGGCCCGGCGCCAAGCGTGGTTGCTGACCGACCA
>Ga0194125_10008558_pt1 | contig 14403 bp, 16 predicted proteins | sample TA2KigC250mmetaG_FD_148626 | JGI IMG/M metagenome (GOLD analysis project Ga0194125, IMG submission 148626) | Freshwater microbial communities from Lake Tanganyika, Tanzania - TA2015034 Kigoma Deep Cast 250m | ecosystem: Environmental > Aquatic > Freshwater > Lake | place: Tanzania: Lake... | reverse complement strand
CTGAAATGGCCCTCAGGGATGCCGGACTGACCGTAAAAGACCTCAAAGCCGTAAAGACGCACAGCCCCTTTGTCGTCAATGACATCTATATGGCCAAAACCATGGGGATAGATGTCAACTGGATGAATAATTATGGAAACTCGATGATTTACGGCCATCCGCAGGGACCTACGGCCGGAAGACTCATCGCTGAATTAATCGAGGAGATCGTTATGCTCGGCGGGGGATATGGCCTGTGGGCCGGATGCGCGGCAGGGGACACGGGAGCCGCCATGGTCTTTAAGATTGGTTAAGAATAAGATCATTTAAAAATGACCGGTGAGAAAATGGGATCTATTTTATCAAAAATCAAACCCCTTCTCATTTCTGTCATCCTGATCCTTCACCTTCCTCTTTCCGTTTTCGGGGCAGCCATTACCGATATCCGGTTCTGGTCTGCCCCGGATCACACCCGCGTGGTCCTGGATCTTACAGAACCGCCCCGGTATGAGAGTTCCTCCCAGGAAAACCCTCCGCTATACCAGGTTGAATTAACCGGCATCACCTCTCTGCCGAAAAAGAGAGAACTGGAAGTTAAGGATAAATATCTTCTCAAAATCAGCCTGACCGATCTTGGAAAAGGAAAGGCAAGGCTGGCGCTTTATCAGAAGACTCCTCTCCAGGCGAATATCTTCGCGCTCAAGCCTGATCTTGGAAAGACCCATCGGCTCGTCATCGACCTCATCGATGTCGGACAGGAGACAAAGGATCAGGAGGAAAGGCAGAAACAGAAAGAGGTCAGATCGAAGGGCATAAAGATCGTCGTCATCGATCCCGGCCATGGCGGAGAGGACCCTGGAGCTGTGGGACCCCGCAAAACGATGGAGAAGGATATCGTGTTGAAGGTCGGGGAAAAGGCGATTCATCTCCTCAATCAACAGAAAGAGGTGAAGGCTTTCCTGACACGGAAAGGGGATTATTTTGTTCCCCTCGAACAGAGGGTAAGAATAGCAAGGGAGTATGGCGCCGACCTCTTCATCAGCCTGCACGCCGATGGAAGCTTTAACCCTCAGGCCAGAGGCTCCTCTGTTTACTGTCTCTCCCTTTCTGGCGCCTCGGATCAAGCCGCCAAACTCCTCGCCGATAAGGAGAATATGTCCAATATCCTGGGAGGGGCTTTTCTGAGGCCTGCCTCTCTCAGCAAAGACCCCAATTTAAACCAGATTCTCCTCGACCTGATGCAGAACAATTCGATGAAGGAAAGCTTCCGGTTCGCCGAATTGACTCTTGACGAGATGAAGGAAATTCATCCTCTGAAATATCCCTCCTACCGGCAGGCCAATTTTATCGTACTAAGGGCGCCGGATATTCCTTCGGTTCTGGTCGAAGTGGCTTTCATCACCAACAAGGAGGATGAACGTCTCCTCAACCAGACCGGGTTCCAGGAGAAAATAGCAAAAAACCTCGTCAACGCCATCCTCAAATACTTCAAATGATCCGGGGTCACCCATTTACTATTTTAATTAGTTGACATTTATTTTTGTTCCGTTTATATAAAAAGTAGCCACGAAGGTGAAGCGCCTCCAGGAAGGAGGGGCCGTAAGTGGCTTTTTTATTGCTTTTAATATGGAAAAGAAAAAAGCAATCGCAGTGATTGATGGACAGGGAGGGGGCATCGGAGGCCTGGTGATCAAACGCCTCCGGGAAGTCTTTGGGGAAGAGATCGAAGTCATCGGACTTGGAACGAATGCCATGGCCACAGGAGCAATGTTAAAAGCAGGGGCCAATAAGGGAGCCTCCGGAGAAAATGCCATCGTTCAAACCGTAAAGAGAGTGGATATGATCGCGGGATCCACCGCGATCGTCCTTGCCAATTCGATGATGGGGGAGTTGACGCCGAAAATGGCAGAGGCCATTGCATCCTCCCCCGCTTTGAAATGTCTTCTACCCTTAAAGATGCCCGATGTGGAAATCATCGGAGCCCCCAAGGAGCCCCTTCCCCATCTGATTGACCAATTGATTAAGCGAATACAGGAGATCATATATTGAGATCGGGAGGAACCCATGTGTGAGGCCAATGCATACCTGCTAAAAGAAGGCAAGGAGGAGCTCATCCTTGAGGATATCTCTGTCCTTCGCCCTGAAAAGGAAGAACTCTATCTTCAAAATATTTTTGGGGAACAGAAAAGGATCAAAGCCCGAATCAAGGAGATGAATCTCCTCGATCACCGGATCGTGCTGGAAGAAGTATAAATCCTTTTAAACCCTTAATGAAAAATATAAATTGTAAATTGAAAAGTTAGCAATGATGAATCCATAAAAGGTCGGAAAAGAGAAAATATTTCATTCTGAACCTTATTTTGAACTGCTAACTTTGCATTTACCAATTTTCAATGATCTATTAAGGCCACGAAGGCCATGCTTTCGCAGAAGCGGAAGAAATACTTCGTGGCCTTTTTTTAAGGGAGGATTTATGCACATACCCGATGGATATTTGGGACCCGTAACCTACGGCGGCCTCTGGGCGGCCATGGTGCCCATCTGGATCTATGCATCCAGAAAAGTTAAAAAGAACCTCGAAACCGCCCAGATTCCATTTCTCGCCATGGCATCTGTTTTCAGTCTCGTGGTCATGGTCTTTGCCATCCCTCTTCCCGGCGGAACAACGGGACACCTCAACGGTACAACTCTTGTAGCCATTCTTCTCGGTCCCTGGCCGGCGATCATTGCAGTTTCGGTTGCACTGGCCATTCAGGCCCTGGTCTTCGGCGAAGGGGGCATCACTGCTCTTGGAGCCAATTGTTTTAATATCGCTTTTGTGGGTTCGATAACAGGCTACGGACTCTATAGAGTGTTCACCCTCCCGAACCTCATCCCCAAAGCGATCGCTGGAGGAATCGCATCCTATCTCTCGCTCAACTTAAGCGGGCTTATCACAGCCATTGAACTGGGTCTGCAATCGACAATCCATCCTGCAACATCATCCTACTTCCCCTTCCCTCTTAAAATAGCCATACCCGCTGTGATGATCCCTCACCTCACAATCCTCGGTCTCATCGAAGCGACTATCACCGTCCTCGTGTTCACCATCATCCTTAAGAGCCAACCCGGGCGGTTGAACCACTTAAATAAAACGGCGTTCCTGCTTCTCGCCGCTTTTTTACTCATTTTCCCCTCCTCGGCTTTTGCCCATGATTTCTGGATTGAGAAAAAAGGAAATGAACTTTTGCTTGTCTTCGGCCACGGAGTCAAAAGAGAAGAATTCGATCTCTCAAAGGTAAAAAATATAAAAGCTTTCGACCTCCATGGGAAGGAGACCGAGGTGAACAAGGAAAAAAGAGCCTTTAGTCTTCTCCTTAAAACTGACCAGCCGCCTTCCCTCCTCTTCGCAGAAATCGACAATGGCTACTGGTCCAAAACGATTTACGGCTGGAAAAATCTGCCCAAGAGAAAAGCAAGCAGGGTCGTCGAATCGAATCGGTCTTTCTTCTACCCCAAAGCTCTCCTCTCATGGAGCGATGCGGCTTCGAAACCGTTGATCGATTCGAGACTCGACATCATCCCTCTTGAAAATCCGTTCGAATTAAAGACAGGGGTCCTCCTCCCGATCAGGGTGCTCTATCAGGGCAAACCGATTTCAGGAGTGGATGTGGAAGGAGGCGACCACCAGAAAATGTCCATAACGGACAAGGAGGGAGGAGCAAAAATCCCTTTGACAAAGGGGCGCCAACTCCTTTCGGTCAGCGTCAAAGAGCCTTTGAAGAATGACCCTGATGCGGACTATTTAAGCATTGCCTCCACTCTAACCTTCGAGGTGACCAAATGAAGACAAAAAAGATAGGCCTGATAATCCTTGTTTTGATTACTCCTCTATTTCTTATCATCCCTCCTGTTTTCAGCCACTCCATCCACTACGATGTCCAGCAGAAGGGAATATCGGTAAAGATCTTCTACTCAAAAGACAACCCTGCAAGTTATTCCGAATATGAATTGTTCGGGCCGGGCGACAGCCAGCCCCACCAGACAGGAAGAACTGACAAGAACGGCTTTGTCTCTTTTGTTCCTGAGAGGGCCGGGATTTGGAAGATTAAGGTCTGGGGTGAGTCAACCCACGGCTTTCACGGGGTGACGATAGATGTCAGGGTGGACCAGGCGCTCCAGCTTGAATCTTTCAGCAAACCCCTGGTTGCAACCTACACAAAACTAATCACTGGAATCAGCCTCATCTTCGGCCTTTTCGGAATTTACGCCCTTTGGAAATCGAGAAGAAAAACTTCATCATAAGGAGGAATGAGAGATGAAAAAAATGGTCGTGTCTTTGGTATTCACCCTTTTACTACTGCCTTTAACAGCGATGGCCCATCACGGCGGAGTGAGCCTTGCTTTGGGCCCGGGAAGCCCCATTGAGACAAACTCTCCCCTTACGCTTCCGCAGGGCGCTTTTGTCCTGTCTTCGAGAATCGAGCAGGTGGAATGGAAGAAGCGCAATTTTGCCGAACCTACCAATAAGGATTCCTTCACCTTTTTCAACCTCGGCCTCTCCTACGGAATAACGCCCTATCTAACAGGGAGTCTATTTCTTCCCTACAATATCAAGAGGCAGGATGATCTCGGCTCTGCAAAAGGCATCGGTGATGTTAAATTTCTATTCAATCTTGGATTCAATTATAATCCCTCGATCAAAGGGATTCGCCTGAACACTGCCCAGGATACTGCAATCACTCTTGAAGGGGCAAAGAACACCTATCTCTCCCTGTTCGGTGGGTTTACCTTGCCCACAGGGAAAAACCGAAAAGAGCTTGGAGGGGATATCGATCCGGGAATGCAGCCCGGTTTCGGAAGCCCGACCTATACGTTCGGCATCGCTGCCACAAGGCAACTGACCAGCGCCTTGACCCTGGTTGCTGACACCTCTTATGATATTTTTACGAGGAAAGACCGCTTCAAATTCGGAAACGAATGGCGGGCCAATCTCGCTGGAGTTTACGAATTATACGGCAAGCCTGAGAATTTCATCTCGAAGATCGATGGGATCCTTGAATTGAATCTTCTCAATCTTGCCAGGGATGAAGAAGGAAGGGAGAAACAGAGAGCCACTGGAGGAACGATCCTTTACCTTTCTCCGGGTTTGAGGTTCTCCTTTCCGAAGCCTTTGAATGGGAGCCTCGGGTTGATGTTAAAATTTCCAACCCTCAAAGGCCTGAATGAAAAGAAGGAACAGCAGGGTGCCGAAGGACTTGAGAAGGTGAGAGCCATTGTCACGCTCTCTTTTTATTTCTGAGATACTAACACAAACGCATTCAATGTTTTATAGGGCAAGACTTAAGGCTCCCTCTAAAAATGTCATTCCTGCGAAAGCAGGAATCCATAAGTTTTAAATATTACTGGACTCCCGCCTTCGCGGGAGTGACAGAATGGGAATTATTAGAGGTTTTTTTAAGCCTTGCCCTACAGGTTAAATCATTTATTGCGTTTTTATTAACACCCAAATGGAGCGGTTTTTTCACCCTTCACAAGGGGGGCGGGGAGGCCGAAAAGCCTTTTAGAGCGATTACCTTTGGTTGGTTGAAGCAACCATGGGGCCTGTTCAATCATCACCTGTTTGGTGAACTCTTAAGGTCTATTGCCCAAATTATCAACGTATCGCATTCTAAAAGGGTTTGCCGCCGGAGGCGAGCCTCGCCTTTGGCGGGAGGCATCTCTGCCTCCCTTGTGAAATAGGGTGAATCGCTCAATATAGGTAACAATTTATGAGAGACCAGATCCCACCATTTTTGTTGCATCGTCCCTCCTCGGATTCCTTTCGTCTTGAAGGAAGGAACCTAAGAACCCCTTTCCTCGAAAAAGGGATGGATCGTCTGGCGGAGATGATCAAAACAGCTTACTCTCAGTGGGAATTTGCCTCAAGAGAAGGGGTTTTCCAGAAGATCGATGCCCGAATCAAAGTCCTCTTCCTCATCTTTTTCGTTGTCATCGTAAGCCTTAAAAAGAATATCGGATCAGAAGGCTTGATCGGAATTTTTGTCTTCTCATTAATGCTCATCTCCCGCCTGAATGTGTTTCATCTTTATAAAAGGATCCTTTTGTTCGGATTGATCTTTGGCTCCCTGGTCGCCCTTCCCTCCATCCTTAATTTATTCGGAGAAGGAGAAGTCCTTTTTACGCTCCTCCGTCTCTCAACGCCATATGAAATCTGGATTTACTCGATCCCTCAGGAAATCGGCATAACAAAAGAGGGTTTATATGGAATGGTCATGCTCACCCTCCGTGTCATCAATTCTTTATCCATCACTTTCCTGTTATTATATACAACCCCGTTTCCGGAGATCATCAAAGCGTTAAAGGTCTTCAGGGTTCCCGATACTTTCCTGATCATTATCACTCTCACCTATAAATACCTTTTCCTTTTTGCAAAGACGGTGGAGGATATGCACCTTGCCAAGAAGAGCAGGCTCCTTCGGGAGATGCGCCACCGTGAGACAAGGAGATGGGTGGCAGGAAGGGTCGCATTCATATTCAGAAAGACCAGGTTAAGGGCGGAGGAAGTTTATAAAGCCATGCTTTGCAGAGGTTTCTCCGATACAATCACTATCCGCCAAACCGCAAAACTGCGGCAGTGCGATTGGGTTGCAGGAATCTCTCTCTTTCTTATTGGATGCTTGTTGTTATGGATTTGAAGGGGTGAATGATGGAAAAGATCATCTGTCTTGAGAATATTAATTACCATTACCATGATGCAATCTCGGCTCTCACGGATATCAGCCTTGAAATTAAAAGGGGCGAAAGGTTTGCGATCATCGGGGCAAATGGAACCGGAAAGACCACCCTGCTTCAGATCATGAACGGTTTGATTTCCCCCTCAAGCGGGAAACTCTTCTTTAAAGGGGATGAAGTATTAAAACAGACCTTGAAGGATAAGGGATTTTTGCGGTTTTTCAGGGGGAGAGTCGGATATGTTTTTCAGGATTCGGATGTCCAGCTCTTCTGCCCCACGGTTCTCGATGAACTTCTTTACGGTCCCCTCCAACTTGGGATCGATGAAACAGAAGCCATGGACAGGGCCTTTGAGATGATGAAGATGCTCAACATCGAGCATCTGAAAGAGAGGCCTACCTATATGCTATCGGGGGGAGAGAAGAAGAAGGTGGCTATCGGTTCTGTTCTGACGATGAATCCGGAAGTCTTGCTCCTTGACGAACCCACGAATGGGCTCGATCCGAAAATGCAATGTTTTCTCGTGGAACTCATGCTCGCTTTGAATGAGGCGGGGAAAACCCTGGTCATTGCCACACACGATCTTTCCCTGGTGGATGAGCTTCAGGCAACCGTAGGGGTCCTTTCTGAGGAACACCGGATGGAAAAAATTGGAAGCGCCATTGACATTCTAAAAGATGAGGAGCTCTTGCTCAGGGTCAATCTGATCCATGAGCATATCCACCGCCATGGCGACATGGCCCACAGACACATTCATTCACATTACCTGTTTCATCGGCATGAGGGGTAGAAAGAACGCTCGGCAAGGTGAAAAGGTTAGGGCTATGAGGCCAGTCTGGTTTAAGGTGACCGGGTTAAGGCCAATGATTTAAACCCTTGCCCTTACCCAAAGACGAAACCGGCATCCTTACCTTTTCCCTAACCCGATATTGAAGGATTACTTATAATTCTTCTCGCCAGCCCGGACCTCAACCTCCAGCATGTTCTCCCGTGGCGGAAGCACGCAGATAAATTTTTCATTGTAGGCACAGGAAGGGTGATAGGCCATATTGAAATCTAAAACCATCTTATATCCGGGCAGAATCTCCGCATCGATATACCTCCCTCCCTCATACGTCTCTTTTCCGTTCGTCCTGTCCTTAAATGGAATGAAGAGAATATCGCTCAAAATCGATTTATAAATTCCAAGCACATACTCCTTCCCGTTCAATTGAAAATGAAATTTCCCGTATCGGATATAGCGTTTGTTGGTCCCCTTATTGGTCAGAAAGGTTGCATAATAATCCGGGTTGTTGATATGGAGAATAGTCCGCTTAATCTCGCCGGAAAAAACATATTTGGAATCGAACGCATAATATTTTAAACCCTTAAAGACCCTTTTCTCTTTGGGAGTCAGGGGAGAACGCTGGTGACTCTTAAAAAATTCATCCCTCTCCTTTCTCCACTCCATCGCCAATTTCTCCTGCTGAGCCTTGAAGTCGGTCTTTTCTCCTTCTCCGGCCATTGAAAGCCCTGAAAAGACTGACAAGATCAACAGGTTCAAAAAGACAAAAAGAAATCCTTCACTTTTCATAAAAATCTCTCCATCCCTTTTCCATTTTAACAAAATCAACCTTTGGACGCAAATCGTTTGAAAGCCTTCTTGCTATCTTTCCAATGATAAATATTGGCATTTAAATTGCCTGTTATCTATACGAAATCCACATCTCCTGCGTAACAGAAATTCTCGAAATCAAAAAGCGCTTTCTATTCACAGCTTTCAGATTCGATGATTTTGAAGACCCCAATATCCATGATTAAAAAGGTTTCAATTTTGTTAACTCTGTTCATTTTTGGGATCATCGCTTCGGGATGGGCTGATGAAGTAAAATCGATACATAACATGACTAATCAAGAAATAAGAATAAAAATGGATGAAAATAAAAGAACCATACGGGAAAAGAAGGGCCCTGCAAAAACCGCAACTCAGTTATCAGAAAATAATCAAAATAGATCCTTAACCGATATTCCATACATAGATTATGGAGCAAGGGTGAGAAGAACCACACCCAAAATATACTTTTAAAAGGCCGTGGAAGAGAAAAAGTGGATTCCATTAGCAGAAGGCCTGGATCGTGTGATTTCTTCATACGACTTCGCTCAACATGTTTGGAAAGATAAACTCTTTAATTTTATGGGAACGGCCGAAGCTCACTTATCAAAACCAGCGTTGAGCCAACCCATTTTGGGATCACCGTCAACGGGAATTGAACTACCACCAGCTACAAGCTGGTGGATTCTCTACTGACTGAAGTCAGCTAAAGACAAAACAAACAGCACAGAAATCCTCACGAGGGGAAATCTAAAAAACCTGCACACAGTGTGCATACTAAAGTCTTCGCCTGAAGGCGAGGGCTTTTCTCCCCGAGTGAGACAATAAATATCTTGATGAAGGTAGGGTCTTGGATAAATTTAAACCTTTTAAGCTTAAGAGAGAAGAAAGTTTCAAATCAATATTTATGGAATTCCGTTTAACTTATAATCCAGTGAGTGAGCATGTAGTTATAAAGATGAATGTGACCCCTTCTGAAAATGAACCTGGATTTATCATTCCATTTAAATGAAGTTCGGAACGGATTGAAGTATGGATAAAGATTATTTAAATATCCTCATCTTCAGCCATACATCCTTCGGGGTCAGACGTTTGAGGATGGGGAAGGAAACTTTTAAAACCCTCCTTTACCTTTTCGTCTTTTTTCAATTTGCTCTTATGTTCTTGTTGTGTGACTATATCCAGGTTAAGAAAAAAATCTCTCTCCTGAATCAATTGCGCCACGAGACGACGGTTCAAAAGTCTCACATCCAATTATTCTCAACAAAAATTGAAGCACTAGAAAAACAACTCTCCAAATTAAAGGATTTCGATCAGCGTATCCACACCATCGCTAACCTGGGGAAAGGTCAGGAGGTCGCTTCTTTTATCGGGGTGGGTGGAACATCACCCCCTATAAATATAAGGACATTAAAACAACAACCCAAAGAAGTGAACCCCGTTAGAAATTCCAGTGGAACATTAAACCCCGCCGGAATTATTCTAAAACCTAACCCCACTGCAGAGCAGCAGGGCATTATTTCTAACGGGGTGAAGGATTAGGAAGGAAATATGAATCCGTCTCCAATTTCCATAAAGAAAAGTCGATTGATTTTTTATTTGATTTTGTGTAACCATGAAGGTAATGAAGAAGAGCGAATGGAGTGGTTATCTCTACATCCTCGTCGGAGCAACGCTCTGGGGCATTTCCAGTGTGGTGGCAAAATCGCTTTTCAATATTGGTCTCCCCCCCGTTGAACTCATTTTTGTCCGGTTGACCCTTGCTACGTTTATCCTTCTCATCATTCTTCTCATCTATGACCGGAGAAGGATCATCATTTCTCCCAAGGACTTATCCTACTTCCTCATCCTGGGAGGAGTTGCAGTAACAGGAATGAATTTTTTTTATTACTATACGATCAGCAAGATCCATGTCGGACCGGCCATACTCCTTCAGTATCTTCAACCCGTCTGGGTCTCCCTCTATGCTTTTTTCTTCCAGAAGGAACCAATTTCCGGGAAAAAGATCGCCGCCCTGCTTCTCGCTATGGCAGGATGTTATCTGGTCGTGGGTGGCTTTCAAATCGACCTCCTCCGGCTGAACAAGGTCGGGATTATGAGCGGTCTCATTGCCTCCTTCTTCTTCACCTTCTATGCCCTTTATGGAGAAAAAGGGCTGAAAAAATATGACCCATGGACTCTTATCCTTTACGGTTTTGGATTTAGCGCGATATGTTATATGTTTTTGGTTTCACCCATAAAGATCATCCAGGGTGGTCATCCCCTTAAGGTATGGATCGCTTTTCTCTATATTGCCATCTTCTCAACCTTGATTCCATTTGGATTCTATTTCAAAGGGATGGAAAGGATCCGGGCAACCCGGGCAAGCATCACTGCAACCTGGGAGCCTGTAATAGCAGGTTTTGCAGCCTACCTCGTACTTGGAGAGGTTTTGTATCCTTTGCAGTTTTTTGGGGGGATAGCTATGATTGCAGCTATTGTTCTGCTCCAGATCAGCAGAGAAAAGGCTACACCTTCAACTCCTTTGGAAATCAGACATAACGAATAAAACAAATTAAACTGAGACTAAGTCCATCGATTCATAAATTCGGTAACGTATTTATTTACTCAGGACTTAGTGCTGAGTCAGCAATGATTGCAATTCGCAGCATGAGGATACGTGATCGTATTTGCGAATCGAAGCACTAAGGTTACCGATACTCCATCTCAGTCAACTTTTATGAACGATCTTTGATTATAACTGCCCGGATTCACCCCAGGCTTCTAAAAGCCTCTGATATGCTATATCTTCGTACCTCTCCAAAAAAAATGCGGGAGCATAATGTGGCAGTGTGCTACCCGTGAGGCAACCAGCTAAAAGTTCACCTGCCCCGCAGGCAGCCATCACCCCAAAACCCGACAAAGCGCCGATCACGTAGGCGCCCTCGACCGGCAGTCTTCCAATAAGGGGCCGGTTCTCACGGGTTTTCGTATAATAACCTCCGTCCACGATGGGCTTGGGAAGTCGATCAAGGTATGCCTTCATACCAGGTATCATCGTGGTCAATCCGCGCAGAACCATTTCAGAATAGCGCGGATCAACGGTAAAGGGAAAGACAGGCTGAACTGGCCCCACGTCGTAAGCCCAAAGACCGAGGAGGGTTTGACTTTGAGGGCCCCCTTCCGGTCGTGTATGAACACCCGATGGAAGCCCCTCCAACAACCTTTTCGTCTCATCCGATTCAGCAAATATCTTTCGCTCCTCTTCTGACCAGGGCAAGCATATGGCATCCGTCCAGATCAGCATAGGCGCATGGCGAGGCACGATACCTAAACGATCGTTGAAAGACATCTTCAAATGCAACTCGGAGAAGACCGGAAGCTCAACTCCAACCATCTGCCCAACTTCCATTAGGAATGGTCCGGCTGCATTAATGAAATTTGGTGTTGAGATGATATTCCTTGAGTTATTACCTAGTAGGCGAACCGCCCTTACTTTATGACCAACGACTTCTACCCCTTCGACTCTTCCTTGTAAGAATCGAACCCCACGTTCTTTTGCTCGCTCTAACAGATACACCCCTAACTGTTGGACACTGAACCAGCCGCAACGTCGAGCGTGAATCACCGCTACAATGTTCTTCGAGAGATATGGAAAATAATTCTGGATCATCCTTTGATCAAGAATCAAGTCGACACCATCAGGCTGATCTTCGAAGGCCGACCCATGCGAAGGAATATAAGCGGGGCCACCAGGCTGACCGTCATGAGTGCGCAGCGGACCCGCTCCCAACCCAGTTGATTCTTCCGCTGCGCGCTTAAAATGGGAGACTCGGTTAGGGTCAGCGGTGGCATAGACATATCCACGTCTGCTAAGGTGAAAATAGTTACCGCTTTCGTGAGCTAAATTTTCCAAAATATCAATGCTCCTATTCATCAAACTGACCATGGCGTTTCCGGGTCCAGGCCAAAAATTCCGATAACATTCGGTGGATTTATCACTCGTCAACGAGAGTGGCGCGCGATCATCTACGAGAAGCACCTTCTTGATCCCATATTTCACAGAGAGGTGATAGGCCGCAGAAATACCAGCGATTCCTGCACCGCAGATGACAACATCTGCAGTATTTCGTTGCGGATGATCTTCCCAGACCGTTCGATCTTGCTTCACCCTGAGGCCCCCTCACGGAACATGAGTTTTTTGCTTTTTTAATCTTATCACGCAACCTCCGTTTACTCAAACGAAAGTTGGACCACCCAATAACATTTTCTGAAAAAGAAGGCTAATTTATGATACATTATACATTGGATGGAATGAGGTAATCGAATAAAATGGTTTATAAGATTCTTGCAGATAGCGTTGTCCTGATTCACTTTCTCTGGGTCGTCTTTCTCTTTCTGGGTGGTCTGTGGGGGAGGCGAAACAAAGTTCTAAAAATATTCCATCTTTCTGGCCTCGCTTTTGCTCTCATCATTCAATTATTCGACTGGTTCTGTCCCCTTACCCACCTTGAAGTTTGGCTGAGGGAAAAACATCACCCTGGTCTCGCTTACACCGGGTCGTTTATCATCCACTACGTGGAGAGGATCGTGTATATGGAAATTTCCAGAACTCTCGTATTCGTATTCACCATCCTGCTCCTATGCTTCAATATCTGGATTTATCTCCGAAAATAGGTGAAAATAGGCAAAATGTTATTTTCTGTCATTCCTGCGCATGCAGGAATCCAGTGTTTTTAGGTGAGCAGAATTCTCTGGATTCCCGTTTTCACGGGAATGACCTTTTTGCGAGGCCAACATAATAAAGATAGCGAGGGATAAGAGATGAAAACGAAAAATCAGATGATGCTTGAACGATTTCAGAAATTGGTTGCCATCCCGGGGGGGAGCGGATTTGAAGAGAAGGTGATCGAGTTTGTTTTCGCCGAACTGAAAAAGAATCTCTCCGATGTCTCCATCGATCCCATGGGAAATGTGATCGGGAGGACCGGAAAAGGAAGAAGATCGATAATGCTCTGTGTCCACACGGATGAGATGTGCCTGATCGTCAAGTATATCAATCCAAGGGGCTACATCTTTTTCGACCTCAATGGAATGTTCGATGAGAGGGTTCTGCTCAGCACAAAGGTCGATATCTGCACGGAGAAAGGGATTTATACCGGTGTCGTCGGAGTTAAAAATCGCCATCTGATGACCGCCGAAGATTTGAAACGTCCGATTTCCGTCTCAGAGCTCTGGATCGATGTGGGAGCGGAGAGTGCAGAGGAGGTGAGAGCATGGGGGATCGAGATTGGGGACCCCATTGTTTACCATCCTCATTTTCAATCCGTCGGCAAGGAGACGATCATCAGCAAAGCGATTGACAACCGTGCGGGATGTACCGTTCTTATCGAATTAGCGGAAAGGATGAAAAAGGAGAAGATTGATTATCAATTACTCCTGGTGGCCGCAGTTCAGGAGGAAGTGGGCTCCAGGGGAGCCAAGGTTGCGGCACAAGCTCTCGAGCCGGATATGGCAATAGTGGTTGATACGGTTCCTGCGGCTGATCCGATCACCCCTCCTCAATTGGCCACGGATGAGTGTGGGAAGGGGCCGGTCATCCGCTCCATGGATGTCAATGCCCTCGGACAGGGAACGATCTATTCGAAGAAGATCCGTCAGCGGCTCATTTCGACCGCCGTAAAAAATAAAATCCCTCATCAGAAGGATATCTTTCGGACCTGGACCGATGCCTCCACCATTCATACTTCGGGTAAGGGGATTCCCTGCGGGGGGGTTTACATTCCCCGGCGATACAGCCATTCGCCCGGAGAATTAATCAAATGGTCTGACGTGGAGAAGACAGCCGACTTGCTTTACCTGTTCTTAAAAGGGCTTCGCTCATCCGACATCGATGATTTGACTCGCAAGGTCTGAATTTGCTTCCATCAATCAAACCAGGCGAAGAAGCAAACGGCAAAAAGATCTGGCCGATATTCTGCGTATCATTGAAAAATACCCACAGTTCAATAAAGTTGTGTGGGGTCAGGCCACGGAAACTCGGTATTGACAGAAGTGTGGTGTTTTGATATAGGATTGCCATGGCCCGAAAACCTCGGATTCATTTTCCAGGGGCTCTGTATCACGTCATCTCAAGAGGC
>Ga0194125_10008551_pt1 | contig 14409 bp, 17 predicted proteins | sample TA2KigC250mmetaG_FD_148626 | JGI IMG/M metagenome (GOLD analysis project Ga0194125, IMG submission 148626) | Freshwater microbial communities from Lake Tanganyika, Tanzania - TA2015034 Kigoma Deep Cast 250m | ecosystem: Environmental > Aquatic > Freshwater > Lake | place: Tanzania: Lake... | reverse complement strand
TGCGCACAACGAAGACCGGGCTGGTGAAGCTCGACGCCGCGGGCAACGAGGTCTGGACCGCCGACGTGCCGCTCGGGTACATCGCGGCAGCGCCGGTCGAGAGGGATGGCATCGTGTACTCGCTCTCAACGCTCGGAACGCTGTCGGCGGTCGAGGCGGGGACTGGTAAGGTGCTGTGGACCCTCAAGACGCTGCCGGGCTTCTACGCGCTGGCGGACCCGACGATCAGGGACGGCGTGGTCTACGTCGCCGGGATGGACGGCAGCGTGACGGCGGTCGGGTCGCGGTGAGGTGAGGCCCGATGAAGAACCAGTACTTCGGAGACAAGAACGACCTCTACAAGTTCGATCTGGTGCTCGAGCTGATGGAGCATGTGCCGGGGCTCAGCCAGTTCGTCTATGTGGCTATGCTGACGCCAGCGGACGATAGCGGTCACGGACACCTCTTCAGGGGCGATGCGGGTGGGCGAAGCGAGGAACTGCGGGCATGGCTCGCAGAACGGGTGGAGTGGGGGGAACGGGACGTGAACCATCTGGCTGCGTTCTTCGAGAGCAAGGCCTACCGCTACCGCCCGTTCATCGGGCACTTCACGGACGAGGGACGGGGGGCCTACTTCGCCCGCGTTCTGGAGGCGGACCTGAGGCGGTCGCTCATCCTGCTGGACCCCGACAACGGCCTGGAGACGAGGGCCATGCGGAGAGGTCTGCGAGCGAAGTACGTCCTCATGGCCGAGGTCAGGAACGTCTACGGGCGCATGGACGCATCGTCGCTACTGGTGATCTACCAGCACTTGCCGCGGGAGCAGCGCGACGTCTTCTTCGACGAGACCGCCCGGCGCCTACGGCAGGAAGCGGGCGTGGTGGGCTGCGGGTGCGTGTGCCCGGACAACCAGGTGTCCCTCTTCGTCGTCAGCAAGACGGCCTGGCGCAGCCGGGAGGTCGCGCGGGCCCTAACGACGTACGGAGGTCGCGTGCGAGTAACGCACTGCTGCCCGGCTCTGCTGTCCGCTTGAGGGGACGGCGAACAAGGGACAGTCCATGCGTCTCGATCCGGAAGGCGGGATCGAGACTTGGACAGTCCCGAACGATAGACCTCACTCACACGCGCATCACCTTCGCGCGGTGCAGCAGGAACAGGAAGAAGGGGCAGCCGAGGATGGAGGTGACGATTCCGATGGGGATCTCGATGGGGGCGGCGACGGTGCGGGCGACGATGTCGGCGGTCGCGAGGAGGAGGCCGCCGCCGAGGGCGGCGGCGGGCAGGAGCGTGCGGTGATCCGGCCCGGTCAGGAGGCGCATGAAGTGAGGGACGATGAGGCCGACGAAGCCGATCATGCCGCTGATCGCCACGCAGCAGGCGGCGAGGACGGATGACAGGCCGAGCAGGACGAGCTTGGTGCGCTCGACGTTCACCCCGAGGTGGTGGGCGGTCTCCTCACCCATCAGGAGCACGTTCAGCTCGCGGCTGAAGAGGTAGGTCAAGGCCAGACCGAGGAGCACCGGCCCCGCGAGCACCCAGACCGCGAGCCAGCCCCGATCCGCGACGCTGCCCATCAGCCAGAAGACGACGAGGCTCACGTCCTGCGCCTTGGCGACCATGAGCAGCAGCGAGCAGAGCGCGGAGGCGAGGGCGCTGATCGCAAGGCCCGTGAGCAGCAGCATGACGGTCTGCACGCGGCCGCCGCGGCGCGCGAGGACGTAGACGAGGACCGTAACTCCGGTGGCGCCGATGAAGGCGAGGCCGGTACGCGTCGTGAGGCCGAAGACCGTGAGGCCCGACCAGACCACGAAGCCGACGGTGGCCCCGAGCGCCGCGCCCGCTGAGACGCCGACGATGTACGGATCGGCCATTGGGTTCTGGAAGAAGGCCTGCATCACGACGCCCGCGACCGCCAGGCCGGCGCCGATGAGGAGCGCCAGCAGCAAGCGGGGCAGCCGGATGTTCCACACGATGGCCTGCGCGCCCCAGACCTCCCCTCCGGGTGACGGCGGCCCAGCGGTCAGCCCGGCGAGGGCGGCGCGCGGGGAGTAGCTGGCCGCGCCCGTACACAGGGACAGCACTCCGACGGCCGCCAGCGCGAGCAGGAGGATCAGCGCGACGGCTGCACCGCGCACTCTCATGCGGAGCCTCTTCTGGGCGAAATTAGGGACAGGCACCAATTTTGGACGTCGAAAATTGGTGCCTGTCCCTAATTTCGCCCTCCTAGCAGCGTGACGCGCGGGCGGCCGGAAGGCGTCTCCTGGTCCACGAGTACCTCGGCACCGTAGACTTCACGGATTCTCTGCGCGGTCACGACCTCGGATGGCGGGCCGTCGGCCGCGATGCGCCCCTCGTCGAGCAGCAGGAGGCGGTCGCAGTACACCGAGGCGAGGTTGAGGTCGTGCGAGACGCACACCACGGTGAGCCCCTCGTCGCGGTTCAGGCGGCGGAGCAACTCGAACACGTCGATCTGGTGGTTGAGGTCTAAGAAGGCGGTCGGTTCATCGAGGAGCAGCAGCTCGGGCTCCTGGGCCAGCGCGCGGGCGATGATGAGGCGCTGGGCTTCGCCGCCGGACAGCTCCGAGATGAGGCGGTCGCCAAGATCGCCGGTGTCGGTTCGCGCCATCGCACTCTCGATGGCGAGGCGGTCGTGGTCGGACTCGCCGTGCAGGCGGGAGATGTGCGGCGTGCGGCCCATCGCGACGATCTCGCGCGCCGTGAACTCGAAGGGCGCCGCGCTCGTCTGCGGGACGACGCCGACGCGCCGCGCGATCTCACGCCGATGCCCGCGGCGAACTGAGAGGCCGAGCAATGCGACGTGGCCGGTCTTCAGGGGCAACACGCCGGTCAGCGCGCGCAGGAGCGTGCTCTTGCCCGAGCCATTCGGGCCGAGCACGCCGACGAACGCGCCGTGCCGCACGGTGAGGTCCAGTGCGTGCAGCACGTCGCGCCCGTCGTAGCCGCAAGTGATGGAGCGCCCCTCGATGGCCGGCGCGTCACCGTCCGGCTGGTTCATCAGGCTTGCTCGCCTTCGGCGCTGTCGCCGCGCGCTGTACGGCCGCGGCGATCTTCACCACTCCGTCCACGATCCGAGGACCGGGCAGCGTGAGGAGGTCATCGTCGATCTCGAGCACGGCGCCTCGCTTCACGGCGGTCGTGCGTGACCAGGCATCCGACGCCCGCAGCGTCTTCAGCGCCGCGCCACGCTTCTCGCCCATGTAGCCGTAGGGGACCAGGATGACCTCCGGGTCCTTCTGCAGCATTCGCTCCAGCGAGTACTGCGGCCAGGCAATGTCCGCGTCACCCGCCGCGTTCTCGCCGCCGGCGAGGCGGATCAGGTCGTCGATGTGGTTGTCCGGCCCGGCCGCGTACAGCGGCTGGACCTGGACCGCACACAGCACGCGCGGATGGCGAGGGAGCTTGGCCGCCTGCGACTCGACCGCCTTCACACGCGCGCGCAGCTGTGCCACGGTCGCGTGCTCCTGTGAGGTATCGAGGATCATCTTCGCGAGCTCGTCCATCAGATCGAGCACGTCCTTGACGCTGATCGGGTCGTACGTCAGCGTGGGCACCCCTGCCTGACGGAGCGCCGTGACGGCCTCCTTCGACGTGCCCCTCATGCCGATCACGACGTCGGGACGCAGGGCGAGGACGCGCTCGACGCTGAAGCCAGTGTAGGCGCCAACCTTGGGGAGCTTCTTCGCCGCCGGCGGGAAGTCACAGTACTCCGTGACGCCGACGAGCCGGTCCCCCGCCCCGATGGCGAAGGCCATCTCGGTGATCGCGGGCGAGAGGGACACGATCCGCTTCGGCGGCGCGGGGAGGGTGACGGAATCCCCGAGGGCATCCGTGAAGCGTCGCGGCCAGGTTGACGCCTTGACGGGCGGAGGCGGGGCGCCGGACGTCTGCGTCCGGCACCCCGCGGCGCCCACAACCATCGTCAGCAGTGCCCCGACCAGCAGGAGGCGCGCTTCAGTTGAGATCATACGCACTGTCATCCTGAGACAGGTCTCCCAGAGACGAGTCGTTTGCGCTCACGTTCGCCTTCTTCGTGGCTGCCTTGGCGTGGCCGTCGCAGTAGCCCACGTTCGCCGCGCCGTTGTGGCGGAAGTGCACGTTGGGACCGACGAAGTTCGAGGGATCGTTGGGCGAGCGCAGGTAGTTGTTGCCGCCCAGGCCGACCGGGGCGAACGTGCTCCAGAACGCGCTGTCGGCCAGCAGCACGGTCTCACTGGGCGCCTGCACGTCGCCGAGGGAAGCCGGCACCGGTTGGGGCTCGAGCGGCCCGTGGCCGAGGTAGCTTGTGTTGTAGGCGTACCCGGTCACGGGTCGGCCCCAGGTCTGCAGGTTCTTCACGCTCGGGCACTGGTTGATCTGGGCGTTCTTCATGTACGGTCCGATCAGGCCCAGCGTCCAGGTGCCAGCGTTGTAGTCCACGCAGAAGTCCCAGGCATACTCCGGCGACCAGCCCGGCCCGTAGTAGTAGGCCACCGGCCACATCTCGTCATAGTCGCCGACGTACATCATGATTCCCAGGCTGATCTGCTTCACGTTGGAGAGGCAGCTTGTCTGGCGCGCCTTCTCGCGGGCCCGGGCAAAGACCGGGAAGAGGATCGCTGCGAGAATGGCGACGATGGCAATCACCACGAGCAACTCGATCAGCGTGAAGCCGCTGCGCTTGTCAGTCATTCGCGTCTGCATCGGATTCGGATGCCTCCGGTTGGTTGTCGTGTCTCGTGTTGTGCGGCGTGAACGTCCCCCAGAACCTAAACAGGCCGCCCGGCGGGCGGCCCATGAATGGAAAGAGACCCACCCCCCTCCCTCGAGGAGATGCTTCGGTCGAGGCTCGCGGGCCGGTCTCCTGGCTTCCGGATCGTCCTACTCCCCGCCCCTTCCCGGTCGGCCAAGGCCTTCCAGTGGGCGATACGCGGGTTTCGTCCCCGGTTACAGTTGCGGGGCAGCGACGGACTCACACCGTCTTCCCTGGCGGCCGATGGCCGCTGTACTCCGCAAGCCGAACCTATTCAGTTGTGCCCCGCACCTTAGCACACGGGGGCGGGGAGGGTCAAGACCGATTGAGCCGATGCCAGAGGCGGGAACCGGTGTCGTGCGTCTGACTCATCGATCGCCGATGACGTCTCTGCCGTCTCCCTGTACGATACCGGCGCGCGGGAGTGGCCAACATGGGACAAGCCGCTGAGGATCCCCGCAATCCGTCTGAGACAGGTCGCGACCACGCCGACGTGCTGCGCTCAGTTGGCGCCGCGCTGCTTGGTGTAGGCGTGGCGGCGGCGATGGCCTTCACCGTGCTTCACCTGCTGCACCCGGGCCCGTGGGGCCTGCTCGTGGGTGTTCCAGTCGTCTGCGCGCTCGTGCCCGGCCACGTCATCGGCTTGATCGACCGAAGGCGGCCCGCAGTCACTGCGACGGTAGCTGTCGTCGTCTTCTCGTTCGGCCTACTGGGCGCCTTGGGGGGCTACAGCGACCCTGATCCGGGCCCGTTCTGGTTGGCTGGGGTGGTCGCCTGGCTGGTGGCACTGCTCGGTGCCGCGTGGAGTCACAGAACGCGTCGTCCGATGGTGGGTGCGGCCCTGCTCTCGGGTCTCTACGTGACGGTGTCTGTGGTCCCGGAGGCCCTCGCCTGGCAGGCTTGCACCCGGTTCGTCCATACACGCATCGGCGATGTCCGGGCGTTCACGGCCGAAGAGGTCGTGCGGACGCCCGCCGGCCTGCTGTGGCAGTATGAACCGAGGGGTGGTATCTTCCAGGGGGTCGAACTGCGGGCCGGTTGGGCAGCGGCGCCCTCGTCCATTGGAAGCGGACGGTGTGACCTGGTGGTCACGATCCGCTCGCGGCAAGCCCACGCCAACATGGCCGCGATGGCCGACCAGATCACGGTCGGCTTCCGGCCCTCGATCCCGTCGCGCGTCCGCACGCGAGCCGAGGCGGAGGCCGCCCTGCGGGAGCTTGGGGTGCCCAAGCCACTCGAGCCGCTCACCAAGAGCATCGCGCAGACGTGGCGCGCCACATAGTACACGCAGGCAAGACCGAGCGGCAGAGCGCGGCACGAGGTGTGGGTGGGTCCCGACGGATCGGTCGGCGCCGCTCGGAGCATCGGGTGGCTCGACTGAGTCGCTTCCACCTACCGTCCGTGGACGCCCGCCAGGGAACGAGAGCTTCGGTTCGCGGTTCTTGCAGGTAGGGGCGTACGGAGCGTGGTTCGTGCGAGGGAGGGAACGACGTGTGGAAGCGTCTGTCGCGCGGTGGTCCTTCGGCTGTTGCGGGCGTGGTGGTGCTGCTGCTGGGCGGGCTGCTGTTGCGCTCTGGGGGGCCGCCGGGTGCGCCTGCTCAACGTGATGCGGGGCCGGAGTGGACGTACGAGGGTCCCGACGTGACCGCCGGCACCCAGCAGATCAAGGTGACCGCGAGGGGGAAGCGAGGCGAGAGGCCCGTCGGCGCCAAGCTGCGGGCTGCGCTGGACGTTCAGCTCCCGGGGCCGGAGGGCACGCTGCCGGTCATGGGAGCCGACGGCGACTGGGTCATCTACAACGCCGGGCCCGGCCAGTGGCTCATCCTGATCGAGGCCCAGGGCTACGCTCCGGCATGGGAGGCGGCGCGTCGCAGCGTGACGCTCGCGGCGGGAGAGAACCCCGAGCTGCAGTTCACGCTTCTCCGTGGCGGCACCGTGACCGGACGCCTGGTTGACGCGGACACCGGCAAGCCCATCGAGGGAGCTCGCCTCGGCCCGGGGTCGGCACGCAGCGATGCGGATGGCCGGTATGTCATCCAGCACTTCCCTCCCACCGAGGATCGTCCGGCCCGCGTTCGCGCCGGCGCAGAGGGGTACATCACCCAGTACGGCCCGGGGATTCACGTCGAGGACGAGCAGACGACCCAGGTTCCGGACATTGCGCTCCGACGAGGCGGCTGGATCGTGGGGCAAGTGACGATCCCGGAGGAGGCCCGGCAGTGGCCCACGATCCGCGTCCGTGTAGAGGTCGTTCGGCCCCCCGACTGGCCCGACGAAATGGATGACGTGTGCTACGTGGCGATGGAGGATGGTGCCTTCCGGTTGGGGCCGCTTCCGGCGGGGGTCTATGGCATCAAGGCTGAGCTGACAGCGGGGAAGGGGAAGCCCGTGGGCCAGTCGTGGCGCGGGACGGTCGAGGGCGTGTCGGTGCGGGTCGGCGATGAGACGACAGGCGTCGCCGTTCCAGTGCAGAAGGTGACGTCGGACTGAGTGCCCACCCGGAGACCTGGGCCTCAACAAGGGAATGGGACGGAGGCTATCATCCACTCGTGCCCCGGCATGGGCACGAATGAGTGGTAGCCTCCGTCCTGTTTTCCGCAAGGCCCGGCAGGGCGGGGCGCAGCACGGTCGCCACGGGCTCGAAGGTGCGGCGATGGATCGGGCAGGGGCCAAGGCGGTGGATGGCCTCGCAGTGGGAGGCGGTGCCATAGCCCATGTGGTCGGCGAAGCCGTAGCCTGGGTAGAGCGCGTCGAGGTCGCACATGAGGGCGTCGCGCGTGACCTTGGCGACGATGGAGGCTGCGGCGATGAGGTAACTGTCGCGGTCGCCCTTCACGAGGCAACGGTGCCTGACCGGCATGCCTGCCACAGGCCGCCCATCGATCAGGGCGAAGTCCGGCGGGGGATCGAGGCCCGCGAGCGCCGCCGCCATGGCCTGATGGGTGGCGCGGAGGATGTTCACGCGGTCCACGATTGGCGCGTCGATCACGCCGATGCCCACGGCGACGGCGTGGACGCGGATCAGTCGGTAGAGGGCGCGCCGCTGGGCGGCGTCCAGACGCTTGGAGTCGCGAATGCCAGGCAGCTCCGTGTCGGCAGGGAGGACGACGGCCGCGGCTACGACCGGACCGGCCAAGGCACCGCGGCCGGCCTCATCCACGCCCGCGACCGTGCGGTAGCCCTCGCGCAGGTAGAGATGCTCGAGACGCCACAGGTCGCCGGGGGCGTTGGGCACGGGAGAGCGACGTCCTGCTCCGCGGGCCATCGGGGCCCACCTAGTGGAGGATTCGGATGCGGTGAGGGGGCCAGAAGATGAGCCACGCCTTGCCGAGCAGGCGCTCGCGCGAGACGTAGGGCGCGTTGATCTCGGAGGGACCGAAGGTCGGCAGCTCCCATCGCGTGCTGTCGTTGCTGTTGTTGCGGTTGTCCCCCATCACCACGAACTGGTCGGGCGGCATGCGCAACTCGGTGCGTCCGTCCCCCGGCCAGGGGATGGCCTTCGGCCACTCGATGTACGGTTCATCCTGCGGTTGACCGTCGCGGTAGAGCAGCGAGTCGTAGACGCGGATGCGGTCGCCCGGGGTCCCCACCAGCCGCTTGATGAAGTCCTTCTGCTCGTTGAGGTCGGGGTTCTCCATGGGGTTGCTGTAGTACGCAGACTTGGGCGCCCGGAAGACCACGATGTCGCCGGGCTTGGGCGGTTGGAAGCGGTACCAGCAACGCAGGACGATGATGCGGTCCTTCTCCTGGAGCGTGGGCAGCATCGAGCCGCTAGGGATGAAGAAGGTCTGCAGCACGAACGGCCGCACGACACAGAAGACGACCAGGATCGCGATGAGGAGGCTGTCGTCCAACTCCAGCAGCGAGCTACGCCAGCGACCGAGGCCGGGCGCGCGAGGCAGGACCATCCGCAGGACCACGGCCAGCCCGATCAGCAGGACGATCTGCCAGGGTCTGTCGAAGGCCACGGCTCTCCACCTCCCGTCAGGCGACCCGCGTCTGGTCAGACGCCGGATCAGCAGGCGTTCCGTCTATCGGAGGATCCTCGCTCGGCTCCACGGCCAGAAGACCAGCCAGGCCCTGCCCAGGAGGGCGTCCCTCGCGACGAAGGGGGCATGGACCTCGGACTGGCCCAGCGTGGGCAGCAGCCATCGGTGGCTGTCGTTGCTGTTGTTGCGGTTGTCGCCGAAGACGACCTCCTGGCCGGGCGGCACCAGCACGTCGTTGGCCGGATCGAGGGGCCAGGCATAGATCGGCGGGTCCTGCAGATAGGGCTCCTGAACCGGCTTGCCGTTGCGGGACAGCATGTAGTCGGCCACGCGCAGGCGGTCGCCCGGACACCCTACCAGACGCTTGATGAAGTCCTTCTGTTCGCTCAGGTCCCGGTTCTCTTCCGGGTTGCTGTAGTAGGCCGCCTTGGGGGCCCGGAAGACCACGATGTCGCCAGGTTCGGGATCCCTGACGTCGTACCAGAACTTCAGGACGAGAATCCGGTCCTTCTGGCGGAGCGTCGGCTCCATCGACCCGCTGGGGATGTAGAAGGCCTGGATGACGAACGGTCGCAGCAGGCAGAAGACGACGAGGATCGCGATGAGCAGGCTGTCATCCAGCTCCAACAACCAGGCCCTGAACCGCCTCTGGCCCGGGAGGCGCGGGATCAGCACCCGCAGAACCACCACCAGGCCGATCAGACCCACCACCTGCCACGACCGGTCGAAGCCGATCACGCCGTCCCCCTGTCGCTAGGGCGGGAGTTCGTGTCGAAATTAGGGACAGGCACCAATTTTGGACGTCGAAAATTGGTGCCTGTCCCTAATTTCGACGCACTACTCCCCCTTGTGCCGGGCGGCCTTCACCCGCGCCCGCTTGCCCACACGGCCCCGCAGGTAGTAGAGCTTAGCCCGACGGACGCGACCGCGGCGCGTGACCTCGATCTTGTCGATGTGCGGGGAGTTCAGCAGGAACGTGCGCTCCACGCCGACCTGGCCGCTGGCCCGACGCAGGGTGAAGGTCTCGTCCAGGCCCGTTCCCTTACGCGCGATGCAGATGCCCTCGAAGGCCTGGACTCTCGCCTCGGTGCTCTTGGCGCCGGTGCTCTTGTCGGCCTTGCGCGTCTTCATCTCATCGACGAGGCGGAGGTGGACCTTGAGCGTGTCGCCCGGCCTGAACTCAGGGACCGTCTCCGGGTCCCGCATCTGCTTGCTCTGAATCTCGCGGACTAGCGGGTGCATGGCTCGTTCCTCTCAACGGCGATGTTCTGGTGTAACAGGATGGACAGGATGCAACAGGATACGGCATTGGCCGCCGTCATCCTGACCATCCTGTTAGTCAGTGCCTCGCCCGTTCCTCAGTTCCGCGAGAAACGCGAGGTCCTCTTCATCGAGATCGGCGTTCGCCAGCAGGTCCGGGCGTCGTTCCCATGTGCGGCGGATCGACTCCTGACGCCGCCAGCGGCGGATCTCCTCGTGGTGTCCGCCCAGGAGCACTTCCGGCACGTCAAGGCCCCGGTACGAACGGGGCCGGGTGTAGTGCGGGTGCTCCAACAGCCCGTCAACGAACGACTCTTCATCAGCCGAGGTGACCGATCCCAGCACGTCCGGCTGCAGGCGGGCCACCGCATCGGTCAGCACAAGCGCCGGCAGTTCGCCCCCGGTCAGCAGGTAGTCCCCGATCGAGATCTCGTCGGTGATCACCAGCTGACGCGCTCGCTCGTCCAATCCCTCGTAGTGCCCGCTCACCAGGATGAGTGCGTCCTCAGCCGCCAGCTCCTCGACCAGGGCCTGCGTCAGCGCACGCCCCTGGGGCGTCAGGTAGACCGCGCGCTTCGCGCCGGATTGCTCGCGGATGGCCTCGACGGCCTCGCAGACGGGCTCGGGCTTCATCACCATGCCCGCGCTGCCGCCGAACGGGTAATCGTCCGTGCTGCGATGCCGATCCCGCGTCCAGTTGCGGAGGTCGTGGACCTCGACCGTGAGCGCCCCGCGCTCCCGGGCGCGGCCGATGATGCTGAAGTCCAGCATCGACCGAACGGGCTCCGGGAAGATCGTCACGATGTCGATACGCATGGCAACGACGAGGAGTGAGGGGAGAGGAGTGAGGAGTGAGAGACGACGGGCGCGGCCGCGCTCCCGCCCCCGGCTCCTCGCCGTCCTGCCGTACTCTCGCCTCTCACTCCTCTCCCCTCACTCCTCGCCTCCCAGCAGTCCCGGTACGGCCTCGATCACCACCCTGCGGCCGGGGAGGTCGATCTCCTTGATAACCTCCGCGGTCGCGGGCAGGAGGCACTCGCTCGTGACGTATACGTCGTTGGCGCCGGTGCGCAGGACTTCCTCGACGACCCCCAGGTCCCGGCCGTCGGTGGTGACCACCTGCAGGCCGACGATCTGCCACTCGTAGTACTCGCCCTCCGCGAGCCGAGGGGACTCCTCGGGTCTGACCAGGAGGTGAGCGCCGACGAGGGCCTCGGCGGCCGTGCGGTCGGCGAACCCCTCGAAGGCGAGCAAGTCGACGCCCTTGCCCTCGTAGGGGCGATAGCCGGTGACGCGTGCGGAGAGGTGTCTGCCGCCGCGCAGGACCAGGGTCACCGTCTCCAGCTCGCCCAGGCGTCCGGGCCGCTCCCCCGTCGGGAGCACCTTCACCTCACCCCGCACGCCGTGGGTGCCGGTGACCGTTCCAACGACCACCCACTCCCCCGGCGGAAGGGGCGCCTCACGGGGTCTCGATTCGGCCGAGGACATCGGAGTCCGCGTCCTCCTCCGCCTCGGCGGAAGCGATCGCATCCTGCAGGCGCATGGAGAGCTCACCCGGCGACAGCACGCGGATGGCCTTCACGATGTCGTCCTCCACGACCACCTCGGTGCCGCCCAGCAGCACCGCGAGGTTGTCGCCCTCGTTGACCTCGACGACGCCCTCGATGGTGCCGCGCACGACCTCGTCGCCCATCTCCCACTTGCCGACTGCTTCGCGCCGCGCCAGGAGCCCCTCGCGGACCTCCTGCTGGCGCTTCTTCTCGGTCTCCACCTGCGTGCGCAAGGCCATGGCACGCTGCAGATCGGTCCGCTGCAGGTCGGTGATGTACCGCCGCCCGGCGGTGTCGAGCTCCTCGATGCGACGGGCGATCTCGTCGGCCGCCTCCTGCAACTCGGCGGTCACCTCAGCCTTTAGTCGCTCCGTCACAACCGCCTTGAGCAGGACGCTTCGCTTGATGGTTACAGACGCCATGTTAGGGTCCGCCTCTCACGGGCCGCGCCCGCCCTCCGGGGGCAGGCGCGGCGCAGCATGGGTTGAGGGTCGAATGACAAACGTCGCGGCGCGACGCGCGGCCTACGAGATGATCTCGACCGTGGCCCGCTGGCGCGTCTTCAGCCCCGCGGCCTTGGCGACGACCCGCAGGGCGTTGGCGATCCGGCCGCGACGCCCGATCACCTTGCCGAGGTCGGAGGGCGCCACATGCACCTGATAGACCACGTAGCCCTGGTCGTCCGCCGGCTCGATACGCACCGCGGAGGGATCGTCTACCAACTCCCGCACGAGGTACTCGATGAGTTCCTGCATGGTCGGTGGTCCCTTCGGTCCGCAAGGGCTGTGGGTTCGGCGTTGCGTTGTGGGAGGGGCTTCAGCCCCGACCGTTCGGGGTTGAGGCCCCTCCCACAACTGCAACGTCAGGCCACTTCCGCGCTCTCAGCGGCCGAGTCGGCGGCCTTCGGCTTCTTCCCGCGGACTTCCGCGTACTTCGCCCAGATGCCCGCCTTGCGGAGCAGCGAGCGAACGGTGTCCGTCGGCTGCGCTCCGGTCAAGAGCCAATGCAGGGCACGGTCCGGCTCCGGGAAGACCGGCCTCGGGTCGGTCTTCCGGGGGTCGTAGTGCCCCAGAATCTCAACGGCCTCGCCATCGCGAGGCTTCGCGCCGTGCATGACGACGATCCGGTAATGAGGGTTCTTCTTTGCCCCCACACGCTTCAACCTGATTCGCGCTGCCAAGCTTCTGATCTCCCTTCAGGCGAACGACTCGTTTCGGGTTCCCGGTTTCGAGTTGCGGCGCTAGAATGGGCGCCTCGTCTTGACCTTCTTCTGGCGACCCATGAGTAGGTCGCCGAGTTGCAGCGGCTGGCCTTTGGCCACGCCGCGCATCATCTCGCGCAGCTCTTTCCACTGCTTGATGACGATGTTGACTTCCTGCACGCTGCGCCCGCTGCCGCGGGCGATGCGCCGCCGACGGCTCCCATTGAGGATGTCGGGATCACGGCGCTCGTTCGCGGTCATCGAGCAGATCACGGCATCCACCAAGTCCAGCTCCGCCTCGCCTTCCTCCGCCGTCGGGATCACGCCCGGCATGTTCTCCGCGCCGGGGATCATCTTCAGGATCTGGTCGATCGGGCCCATCTTGCGCACGTTGCGCAGGTGCTGGCGGAAGTCCTCGAGGTCGAACTCGTCCTCCAGGAGCTTGCGCTGCACCTCGGCGGCCTGGTCGGCATCGAGCGTCTGCTGCGCGCGCTCGATGAGCGTCAGGATGTCGCCCTGGCCCAGGATGCGCTGAGCCATGCGGTCCGGGTGGAAGACATCCAGCCCATCCAGATGCTCGCTCGTACCGACGAACTTGATCGGCTTGCCCGTGACCTCGCGGACGCTGAGCGCCGCGCCGCCGCGGGCATCGCTGTCGAGCTTCGTCAGGACGACCCCGTCGATGTCGAGACGCTGACTGAAGGCCTCCGCGACGTTGACCGCGTCCTGGCCGGTCATCGCATCGACGACCAGTAACGTCTCGACCTCCTCAAACGCCCCCTCAATCGCCGCCGCCTCATCCATCATCGCCTCGTCGATGTGCAGGCGACCCGCGGTGTCGATGATGACGAGGTCGTGCGCGGCGGATCGCGCGTGGCTCACGGCGGCCTTCGCGATGTCCACCGGGTTGTTCTGGCCCATCTGGAAGACATCCACGCCCGCCTGCTCGCCGACGATCTGCAGTTGCTGAATGGCGGCGGGGCGGTAGATGTCCGTGGCGGCGAGCAGCGGCTTCAGCCCGTCCCGCTTGGCCCGGCGGCCGAGCTTGCCGGCCATCGTCGTCTTGCCGGAGCCCTGCAGCCCGCAGAGCAGGACGATGGTGGGCCGCTGCTTGGCCAGCTTGATCGGGACAGCCTTCTCGCCCAGCAGGTGCAGCAGCTCATCGTGCGTGATCTTGAAGAGCTGCTGCGCCGGGTTGAGGCCCTTGAGCACGTCGGCGCCGAGGGCCTGATCGCGGACCCGGCGCTCGAACGTCTTCACGACCTGGTAGTTCACATCCGCGTCGAGCAGGGCCGTACGGATTTCCTTCAGCCCCCGCCGCAAGTCGGCCTCCCCTACCCGGCCCTTGCTGCCCAGCCTCCGGAACGCGTCCTTCAGGTTCTCCGTCAGGCTCTCGAACATCGGCTGCCGTGAAGACGTGCTACCCCGCTGGAGGCGATCGCCCCCCCAAGACAACACAGGTCGCGCCGGCCTCGCAGGTGGTCGGCCGCCGCGTTGAGCCACCACTATACGCTGCGAATGGGCAGCTTGTCAACCAGAGCGGGCGGGAAGGGCAGGGTCATTGCATAGTCTTGTTTCGGGGGAGGGAGTTGCTGTAGAGTGCTGCCAACCCGGCCGTTCAGGAGGCAGCAGACATGACAGCACGAGCGGGGCGGGAGAGCTTGTTGGAGGCGTTGCGGT
>Ga0194125_10008549_pt1 | contig 14410 bp, 13 predicted proteins | sample TA2KigC250mmetaG_FD_148626 | JGI IMG/M metagenome (GOLD analysis project Ga0194125, IMG submission 148626) | Freshwater microbial communities from Lake Tanganyika, Tanzania - TA2015034 Kigoma Deep Cast 250m | ecosystem: Environmental > Aquatic > Freshwater > Lake | place: Tanzania: Lake... | reverse complement strand
GATCGACGGTCGCTGTGGATATCAACTCGCCTTCTCTGTTGGAGGGCGGGACAATGGGATTTCAGTTCTATGTGTTGCCTTCGGGCAGAAGGGAAGGTGTGACATGAAAGTGTTTGAGATTCCTATGTTGGCGATGTCACTATTGGGGCTTGGTCTGCTCTCCGGTGTGGACACGTCGCGCACCTATGCGGATCTCACGTTCGGCGAGCCTGTAAACATAGAGTCGCTTGTTCCGGCTAAGGACAACATAATTGACTGCTTCTCTTCCGATGGACTGGAGATGTACATCTCATCGTACAATCGCACCGGGGGATATGGTGACTGGGATCTATGTGTCCTCAGACGCGCATCAAAGGACGCCGATTGGGGTCCTCCAGAGAATCTCGGGTCTACCGTCAACAGTTCCAAAGAAGACAGCGTGTCGTCGATCTCTGCTGATGGGCTTTCGCTCTACTTCAACTCGAATCGGCCGGGTGGCTACGGCTCCTTTGACATATACATGACAACACGTAAGACTAAGAACGACCCCTGGGGCAAGCCCGTGATCCTACCCCCACCGGTAAACGCAACGGGCAACGTCTCGGATACCGCGCCGTGGATTTCTTCAGATGGTCTTGAACTCTACTTCGCCTCGTTTCGGGCTGGAGGATACGGCTTCGCGGACATTTACGTGACAAGGCGTGCGACACCGAACGACCCTTGGGGACTACCCGTGAACCTTGGTCCAGGAGTGAACAGTCCAACCTCCGATTACTTTCCCTGCCTTTCGTCGGACGGCCTGGTTCTCTTCTTCTCGGACTACATGGCGGGCGTGCGTCCACCCCGACCCGGTGGCCATGGATGCGGGGACATGTGGATGACAAGACGCACCACCCTTTCCGCCCCTTGGGGACCCGCTGTGAACCTGGGACCGCAAGTCAACGGGCCTGAGGATAATATCGTCCCACGCATCTCCTTGGATGGTAGTACGCTGTACTATGCCACCGGGATCCAGTATGGCGTTTGGAATTACTTTAAGGTACCGATCATCCCCATCGTGGATTTCAACGGCGACAAGAAGGTGGACCTCGTCGATCTCGTGATGCTGATCAACGACTGGGGCAAGAGCAATTCGGTCTGTGACATCGGGCCGATGCCCTGGGGCGACGGCAAGGTGGACATCGAGGACCTGAAGGTCTTCATGACCTATTACGAGAAGGAGAACCCGCCGGCGCGGCCGTAGCGCAGGCTTGGTAGCCGGCAGCTTGGGGTCGGCGGCGTACAAAGCCGGCCCTTTCTCTCAATGCCCAGACAACCGGCGTAACAGAGACCGCCGTACGCCGCCTGCAACCACCAAAGATGCTCAAGTGTTTTGGTTGAGCATCTTCGGGGCGGGTGAGCATCTATGGCGGCAGGTGAGTATCTTTGCGGTTTGGGGCCAAGTCCGTCGACGGGCGAGATACCCTGCTATTCCACGATCGCCTCATCGCCGGCTTCCCATCCCTGGCCCGCCGCGCCCGGTGGCCCTTACGGCAGCGCGAGCAGGCCGTGGAAGTAGTCCCAGGTCCAGGCTTCCGTGCCGTCGGGGCGGATGAGCCAGAAGCCACGGACCGCGTCGTTGCTTGTGACCGGCGGCTTGGCGTTCAGGTCCTTCAACTCGTTGCAGTAGAGCTGCCAGTAGACGACGTAGGGACAGCCCCAGTCGAGAGCGGTTTGGACGGCGTTCGGGATGGCGATCCGGATTTTCTCGGACGAATGGACGTTCTCGGGCATGCCGAACTCGCCGAGATAGACATTGCGGTCGCCGAAGTCCGCGCTGTCCGGGGCGTGGGCGGCGATGAAGTTCAGGGCCTGGCGCAGGATGTTGGGGTCAGAGTAATGGGCCGTGGCGGCGTCCCAGGCGGAGTAGGAGACCAAGTCGAGTTTCGTGTGCGGCAGGACCTTGTTCGTCACGCCGGGAAAGCCGTCGCGCATCGATTGGACCACGCGGTTGACCTCGGTGGCATGGTAGACCCGAACGCTCGATTGACGCGTCGCGGCCATTCCGGCCGCGTCTGTGTCGAGGACGTCCCGTCCTCGAATCGCGGGCGGGACGCCCGCGACAGTGGCATGGGCTTCCAGCCCATGAACCATCGGCAGGATGCCGATGCCACGAAGGCGCGCGGGCGGGACGCCCGCGACAGTGGGAGTCCCTCGACACGCGGGCAGGATGCCCGCGACACGGGTCTGCTGCCCCAGTTCTTCTCTGGCCTGGTTGACACCGGCTTGGCGGGCGTTGAGCCACTCGACCATGTTCGCCAGGGCCTCCGGCGTCGGCTCCTGGTCGCCCTTGAAACTGCCGCGGACCAGCCAATCGCCTTCCCAATGTTGCAGGACAAAGGTCTTGCCGGTGCCCTGGTACTGGGTCAGGAGGTGCTTGGCCAGTTCGTAGAACTGCCGCTGCTCGTCTTTCTTCTGCTCGTCGGTGATGCCCTTGCGCCAGTAGGCCTCATCGCGGCCCAGAGAGGCGACCACCAGGATGTATGTGGTGAAGGGCTTGCCGAACAGGTCGGCAAAGTAGGGGGTCTGGGCCCCCTCGACCAGCGATTCGACCTGGGGCCACTGGGAGTGGTACGGGTACGATTCCGCGACGCGTCCCTTCCGGCCTGCAAAGAACCAGACCTTGATCACCCGCGAGCCCAGGGCCAAAATCTTGTCGGCCCCCTCGTTGAGGAAGTCCTGGTCCGTCAGGTGGTACTTGCCTGCCACATGGGTCACGCCCACGATGTCGCGCAGGTCTACAGCCGCCCGGCCCGCCGCAGAGCCCAGGACGGCGAAGCTCAGACCCAGTATCCACATGCCCAATCCTGTCATGGTAGCCCTCCGAGCGGAAATCCCAAATCCCATGCATCACACCGCGAAAGCGGAGAGATCGATCTCAAACGAATCTCAAATCCCGGAGTTCCAAACGCGCGCCCTGCGGTGGCCTGGTTTGAAGTCCGTAGGGTGGGGCTTGCCCCACCGAGAACCGTGCACAGGAATTGGTGGGGCAAGCCCCACCCTACGGGGTTCATCGCGTGGCGACGGCCTGGAAGCTCGCGCGGGCGGCTTCGACGGTTCGGTCGATATCCTGCTTCGTGTGGGCCGAGGAGAGGAACATCGCCTCGTAGGCGCTGGGGGCCAGGTAGATGCCCCGGTCGAGCATGTGGGAGAAGAACCGCTTGAAGGCCGCCACGTCGGTCGCGCGGACGTCGTCGAAGTTCCGCACGGGCCGGTTCGTGAAGAAGCAGCTCAGGATCGAGCCGACGCGGTTGATTGTGAGCGGGACGCCGGCCTCGGCGGCGGCTTGTGCCAACCCGGCCTCCAGGTTGGCCGCGGCGGATTCCAGCTCGCGGTAGACCCGGTCTTCGGCCAGGATGTCCAGCGTGGCGATCGCGGCGGCGGTGGCGATGGGGTTGCCGCTCAAGGTGCCCGCCTGGTAGACGCGGCCCAGCGGGGCCAGCAGGTCCATGATCTCGGCCCGGCCGCCGCAGACGGCCAGGGGCAGGCCGCCGCCGACGATCTTGCCCAGGCAGGTCAGATCGGCGGTAACGCCGTAACGTTCCTGGGCGCCGCCAAACGCGACCCGAAAGCCGGTGATAACCTCGTCGAAGATCAACACCGTGCCATTGTCGGTGCAAAGCTGTCGCAGCGATTCGAGGTAGCCGGGCTCGGGCGCCACGACGCCCATATTGGCGGCTACCGGCTCCACGAGCACGGCGGCAATCCGGCCGGGGTGTCTCTCAAAGGCCTGCGCGACGGCCCCGATGTCGTTGTAGGGAATCACCACGGTGAGGTTCGCCAGGGCCTCGGGCACGCCGGGACTGGCGGCCGTACCCTGCTCGGCGAGGCCGGAGCCAGCCGCGACCAGGAGCGAATCGCTGTGGCCGTGGTAGCAGCCGGCCATCTTGACGATCTTGTCCCGGCCGGTATAAGCGCGGGCCAAGCGAATGGCCGTCATCACGGCCTCCGTGCCGCTGCTGAGCAGCCGCAGCTTCTCGATGGACCCAAAGGCGCCCACGATCCGGGCCGCCAGCTCGGTCTCCGCCAGGGTGGGCGCGCCGAAGGAGGCCCCCTTATCCGCCGCTTTGTGGATGGCGGCGACGACCGCCGGATGGGCATGACCGAGAATCATCGGACCCCAGGAGCCCACGTAGTCGATATACTCGTGGCCGTCGAGGTCGAAGATGCGCGAGCCCTTCGCCCCGGCGATGAACAAGGGGTCCCGGTCCACGCCGCCGAAGGCCCGCACCGGCGAGTTCACGCCGCCGGGCAGGTACCGGGCGGCGTCCGAAAACGCTGCAAAGGATTTACGATTTTCCATTTACAATGTATGATTTACTCTTTACTATTCAGTGTTTTCCGCCACCCAATGTGTCTTGCCGACGCCGGGGGGTTGGACGGCCGCGATGGAATCGTAAAGCGTAAAGCGTAAATTGTAAATAGCAAATGGGACCCGTATGAGTTTGATGAAGTGGCTGCGAAAGAACAACAAGAAGCTCATGGCCGTTGTGGTCATCGTTCTGATGGTGGCCTTCGTCGGAGGCTCCTCCCTCCACTACCTCCTCCAAGGCACCGGGGGCGCCAACAGAGCGATCGCCTACTACGGCCAGAGGCACAAGATCACGCCTCTCGACCGCCATGCCGCCGACTATGAAATCCGGATCTTGTCGGCCTTGAGGGCGGAGCGGCTGTTGCAGGCCCAGGATTTGCGCGGCCTGTTCTTGAGCGAGTTGGTATTCCGGGAGAGCCGCAGCGGGGGCCTGATCGACATGGCCCGTCAGACCATCCAGCGCAACCGCTACCGCGTCAGCGACCGGCAGCTCCAGGAGATGCTGACCGACCGCCGGGCATGGCCCGACATCTACTGGATTCTCCTGTCGCAGGAGGCGCAGGAGGCGGGCATTCGGGTCTCCAATGAGGAGGTGGGCCAGTTGCTCGAGCGGCTCATGCCGCAGTTGTTCGAGCAGCGGACGTACGCCCAGATGATGCCGGTGCTCATGAGCCGCTTCAACGTGCCGGAAGAGGAGATTCTGACCGCGTTCGGCAAGCTCATCGCCGTGCTGCAGTACGCGCAGATCATCGCCTCCCTCGAGAACGTCACCGCCGCGCAGATCAAGCACCTGGCCAGCAACGAGGCGGAATCGCTGGATGCCGAGTTCGTTCAGCTCAAGGCCTCGGATTTCATCGACAAAGGGCAGACCCCGCCCGAGTCGGCGGTGCTGGCGCAGTTCGAACAGTATAAGGCCAACTTCCCCGGGGCGGTCGGCGAGGCCAATCCTTTCGGATTCGGCTACCGGCTGCCCGATCGCGTCCAGTTCGACTACCTCGTCGTGAAACTGGCGGACGTGGCGGCGGTGACGCGGCCGCCGACCGAGGAAGACGCCGAGCTGTACTACCAGCAGAACCGGGACCAGCAGTTCACCGAGCAAGTGCCGACCAACCCGGACGACCCGAACTCGCCGCAGAGGACGCAGGTCAAGAGCTACGCCGAGGTCGTCGATACGATCATGGACCAGTTGCGACGGCAGAGGATCACCACCAGGGCGGAACAGATCCTGCAGGAGGCCCGAAATGCGGCTGATGCCCGCGTGCAGACGGTCGGGGCCGACGGCAAGGAAGTGACCGTGGACCAGCGCCGGGACGCGGCCGGCGACTATGCCAAGATTGCGGAAAGCCTGCGGGAGAAACACAACGTCCCGCTCTACAGCGGCCGGACGGGTCTGGTCAGCGCCCTGAACATGCAGAATGACAGTTACCTGCGGCGCATGTTCCTGGTCGCCTACGGGCAGAACCCGATCCCCCTGATGCAAATCCTCTTTTCCGCGAAGGCGCTGGGCGAGCATGCGGCGATCCTCCTGTCCATGCCGCGGGCCGAGATGTACGTGAGCGTGGGCCCCGTGAAGGACCCCACGAGCGCGATGGCATCCGATCTGGGCGACCAGGTCATGATGATCGCCCGTCTCGTGGCGGTCGAGAAGAACGCCCCGCCGGCCGACGTGGACGTCACGTTCAGCACCCGGACCCTCGGTCTTGACCCTGCCGCCCCGAGAGAGAACGACCTGTTCTCCGTCCGGGAGCAGGTCGTGAACGATGTCAAGGCCTTGGCCGCCTGGGATACGACCAAGAGCCGGGCCGAGGAACTCAAGGCCCTGGCGACTCAAGACGGCTGGGACAAAGCCATTGCTCGATTCAACGAGCAGTACGGCCCGCAGGCCAAGGCCGATCCCAACGATCCGAACGTCTTCACGGTGGATCACCAGATCGGTCTGCAAAAGGTCTCCGAGGCGGACTTGCAGGTGCTCGCGGCCCAAGTCGCCGACAGTCCGGCGTCGCAGATCGTCCTCAACCAGGCGCGGGAGGCGGGCCAATTCGTCAACGCGCTATATGCCTTGATCCCGCCCGGAAGCGACAAGCCCGCGCAGATGCCGGTGGTCGTGGAGTCCCAACCCGGCCGGTCGGTCTACGTCCTCAAGGATCTCGCCGTGCGGCGGCTGACGCTGGAGGAGTTCCAGAAGATGAAAGGCATGATCGTGCGCCGCGAGGAGTACACGCAGGCCGAGAACCTGGCGGCCGTGCATTTCGGGCCCGAGAACATCCTCAAACGCATGAATTTCCGCTACGCCGAGCCGGTGGATGAGCCCGCGGAAGGCGAGGGCGAAACGACCGGGCAGGAATCCAAGGAAGCGTCCTAATGGCACAACCCTGGAAGGAGAACCATGCCCTGTTCCTGATCTCGACCGGGGCGTTGGCCTGGCTCGTGCCGGGGGGCGGGCATTTCGCCCTGAACGAGAGACGGCGGGCCGTCGTTATCTTCGTGGCCATCGTCCTGACGTTCCTCATCGGGCTGTACGTCGGCTCGGTCGGCGTGGTCGATCCGGTGCATGCCCGGCCCTGGTATATCGCCCAGATGATGAACTCGCCCCTGGTCATGCTCCTCGGACGGATCGGGGCGACCGGCGATTATCGGGCCTTCGGGCGGGCCAATGAAATCGGCCAGATCTACACGAGCATTGCCGGACTGCTGAACCTGCTGTGCATCGTCAATGCCGTGTACCTGGCCCATTTACGCAGTATAAAAGAGTCGCAGGCGTGAGATGATGGTGTTCCTGGCGAGTTTGTTGGGCAGTTTCACCACCCCGATGAAGATCGGCACCGATCCGCTGTCCATGCTCTGGCTGCTGCCGCTGGTGGCGTCGATCGCGGTCGTGTACAAGGCCACCAAGGTACACAGCATCCGGTCCTGGCCCTTCGCCAAGGAGTCGGCGGTGCTGTTCGGGTCGATCGTCGTGTTCATCGTCGTGGCGGCGGTCATCCTGTTCGGCATCACATGGATCGTGACCGAGCAACTGCCCGCGCTCCTGGACAAGTCCAGTTTCTGACGATGAGCCGAACGAGGGGAGAACGGAATGCAATACTGGCATAGTGGGAATAGGGGCGCTCTAGTACCGCGTTTCACAAGTTCCGAGACTATCGCGATAGATTGCCGCGCTCGGCGAGCCTCGCTCGCAATGACATGGGGCGTCCAAGTATGTCATTGCGAGGAGCTTCAGCGACGAAGCAATCTCTACCCTATAGTCTCAGGACTTGCGAAATGCGGTACTAGATAACCCATTATTTCACTATTCCATCATTCCCGCATTCCCTGTCCTTCAGCTCAGGTCGTGCACCGGGGACCGTTGCACGATCCCCAACTCGACCAAAGCGTTGTAGGCGGCCTTCTGCTCGGCCTCTTTCTTGTTCGCGCCCCAGGCGCTGGGGAAGTGCCGCTGGTCGATCACCACTTCGGATTCGAAGCACTTGTTGTGATCGGGCCCCTTTTCATCGAGCAGGACGTAGATGGGGGCCGTGCTGAACTGCTCCTGGGCATGTTGTTGCAGGAGGGACTTGTAGTTGCCGTGCGCCTCCTCGGTGTCGATCTGATTGAGCAGGACGGCGAAGTTCTGCAGAATGAAGTCACGGGCCGCCTCGAACCCGCTGTCCAGGTAAACGGCGGCAATCACCGCTTCGAGCAGGCCCGCGGCCAGGGAGGTCGGGAAGGACTTGTGGGAGACCATGCCTTTGCCCACGATGAGAAACTTCGGCAGTCCCAGCCGGCGGGCGATGTGGGCGCAGGTCCCCCGCGAGACGAGCATGCTCTTCATCTTCGTCAGCTCGCCTTCGCCGTAGCCTTCGAACTTTTCGTACAACGCCTGGCAGATGACGATGGAAAGCACGGCGTCGCCGAGAAACTCCAGCCGCTCGTTGCTCTCCAGGCGGTGGTCCACCGAGGACGAGTGCGTGAAGGCCTTGGTCAGGAGGGTGGTGTCGGTGAATTCATGTCCGAGAACGTGTTCGATCTGTTGCAGAGTGTCCGTATCCATTCGACCCTGTACACATTTCGCGCCGGCGCCGGGGCGCCCGCGCCAACCGTAATTGGATCAACACCATGCGAGCAGATCACGAACATCGCTCCGAGAAGCGATCTTCGTGATGCGCTCCGCAAGCCCGAAAAAAAGAAGGTAAGAAGACAGGAAGGTGAGAAGACGATCCGACCTTCTTCGCTTCTTACCTTCTTATCTTCTTCACACGCTCTTGGCTTCCGGCCGTCCTGGTTCCCAAACGGCATCCGGACAAACGAGCCCGACGATCAGCCGACCATCTGCAAGCCGGCCAGCGCCACGAACTTATCGTCCACGATTTCGAAGATGCCGTCAAGACCCGTTACCGTGAAAATTCCCTTGGTGGCCGGGGCCACGTTGCAGAAGATGAGCCGGTGATTGCAGTCGGTCATCAGCTTCTTGAGCCGCAGCAGCTTGGAGAGGCTCGAAGACGTGATGATATCGACCTTGGAGAAGTCGACCACCACTTCACAGTCGCCGCGGTCGCGGGCGATCTGCGTGACCGTCTTGAGCTCCTCGCCCATCTCGGGCTCCGGCGGCAAGTCCACGAGAACGATCTCTTCGGACCAGTTCTGAATACCCATGATTGTCTCCTCGTGAGTCATAACCAGGTCAGATTGTCACCTGTAATATCGGCAGCCCGACCGGGAGCATTAAGGAAAAATCCCGGCTGGCCCCCGGCTTTCCCGCCCGCCGGGAGGGCTGTTTTTCTCCCTGAGCACGCCCGTCATATTCGGACGCTCTTGAACCAAGCCCGCAAACCGGGTTCTGTCTTGCCGGCACGAGCCCTCTGCCCGCGCGGGCTACTTGCCTATGCAGAAACGCTGGAAGATGCGATCGAGAACCTGTTCGTCAAGGGATTGCTGCTCGATCTGTCCGAGGGCTTGGCCGGCGGCGCGGATCATCAGCACGGCCAGTTCCTCATTGCCACGCTGTACTTCCACCCGCGCCTGCTGGAGGCTCCCGATCGCCTCGGTCACGGCCTGCCGATGCCGGGCGGTCAGGGCAACCACGCTGTGCTCCGAGCCGAGCTTCGCGTTTTCGGACGAGAGAGGCGACGCGGACCCGCGGTTGGCAAGGGCCGAAGCGCAGCGATCCAGAAGTGCGGGGAAACCGGCCTTCGTCCTGGCCGAGGCGGCCAGAAACTCGCCTTGGAAGACGCTTTGCAGCTCACCCATTCTCCGCAACAGGTCCTCATCGGGAAGGAGATCGGACTTGGTTGCCACATAGATCGCGCTCCCGGGCTGAACGAGAGAGCGGACGGCCAAGTCCTCCTCCAAGTGAGGTTTGGTCGAATCGACACAAAAAAGAACCGCTGCGCAGTGTCCCAGAGCCTCCACCGCCGCTCGCTGGGCCAATTCGTCGAGCGTATCGGCAGGCGCGGCCACGAGACCCGCACAGTCGAACAGCACGCACTGGAGCCGGTCCGTGGTCAGCACGCCGGCCAGGACATCGCGCGTCGTCTTCGCCTGCGGCGAGACGAGGCTCCGTTCCCAGCCGAGCAGAGCGTTGAGCAGGCTGCTCTTGCCGGCGTTGGGCGCGCCCGCGATCCCGACCGCCGGCAGGTCGAGCAGGGCCTCGCAGCGGATACTGCCGGTCAGAAGTTCTTCGAGTCTTTCCTGGATCTCCGTCAACCGCCGGACCGCCTCCGGGGCGCTGATGAACTCGATGTCCTCGCCGCTGAAGTCGAGCCCCGCTTCGAGCAGGCTCAGGATGTCCAGCAGGCCCGCCTGGATCTCCGCCGCGGTCTGGGACAGCCGGCCGCTCAGCAGCTTCTGGGCCGCCTCCAACTGGAGCCGGTTCGAGCTGCTAATGATCTCGTTGACCGCCTCCGCCTGGGCCAGGTCGAGCTTGCCGTTGAGATAGGCGCGGGCGGTGAACTCGCCCGGTCCGGCGGCCCGCAGCCCCCGGGCGAGCAGATCCTGCACGAGGGCCTCTACCAGGACCCGGCTGGCATGAACGTGAATCTCGGCCAAGTCCTCGCCCGTGTAGGAGTGCGGGGCAAAGAACAGATAGCAATACGCGTCTATGGCCAGGGTCGCGCCGATCCGCACGTGGCCGGGGAGAACGACGGACTTGCAGATGGCGGGTTGCGGATGGCGGACTGCGGAGCCGGCGTCGGGCTCGAAGACCCGCTCGCAGAGCCGGTGCGCCTGCGGGCCGGTGAGGCGGACGATGGACCGCACGCCCCCGCTCGGCGAGCTGACCGCCACAATGGTATCGGCAATATGGCCCATGCAATCCTCGCCCTTTGGGCCCTTGCGGTCCCTGAAGTCCTTTGCCTTAGAACTCCAGTCAGAAGGGACCTGAAGGACGAAAAGGACCTCAGGGACCGCAGGACCGCCGACATCTGCCGTGTCACTTGAACCGGTAGAACGGCTTGGACTTCTTCTTCTTGACCTTGCCGCCGGTCTTACTGGTGACCGAGATCAGCCCCTGGGATTCCTGCTCTTCCTTTTCCTTGATGTGCTTCTTGATGAAGTACTGCTCGATCACGCCGCCGAAGGTGCTGGCCATGATGTAGAGGTTCACGCCCGAGGGCGCGTTGTACAGGAACAAGGGCATCATCAAGGGCAGCATGATCATCATGATCTTCTGCTGCTGGGCCATCTGCGGGTTGGTCGCCGCCGAGGGCTGCTGCATCGGCGTGAGCTTCTGCTGCAGGTAGAAGGCCACGCCCATCAGGATCGGCAGCAGGTTGAGCGAGCGGATCGTCCAGCCCAGCAGCGGGATGACGATCGGGCTGGGAGCCGTCCAGAGGGCGTCCGGGGCCGACAGATCGGTGATCCAGAACGGCAGGAACGGCGCCCCGCGCAGGTCGACGGTCGTGTAGATCGCGCTCCACAGGGCGATCCAGATCGGCATCTGCACGAACATGGGCAGGAAACCCATGATCGGCGAGGCCCCCTGCTCGCGGTAGAGCTCCATGAGCTTCTTGTTCATCTCGGCTTTGTTGTTGCCGTACTTCTTCTTGATCTCCTCGGCCCGGGGCGCCAGCTTGCTCATCTTGCTCATGGCGACCTGGCTGTGCCGGGTGACCGGGTGCAGGACCAGCCGCATCAGCAGAACCAGGATGATGATGACGACGCCGTAGTTGGGGATGATGAAGTACATCCACCGCATGATGGCCAGAATGCCAAACGCCAGGGGACTGATGATGCTGGCCGGGCAGCAGCAGCCCGCGAAGTCGATCGTCTGGACGAACGCGAGCTGCCGGTACAGATCGGTCCTGTCGAAGAGACGCTTGTCTTTCGGTCCGACGAAGACATGGAATGGAAAGCTCCTGGCGCTATCGGCCTGACCTGCGGGAGGCAAGGTGATCGTCGTGCTGGACAGTTGCAGCCCGATGGTGCTGTGCTGCGGGTCGCGGCGGCCGCCATCCAAATCGTAGAAAGCGCCCCGCCTCTCGGCAATCCAGTCGCCCGGCCGGTTGGCATCGACGGGCCCCGGGACCACGATGGCGGCAAAGTACCGATTGACCGCGGCCGCCCAGAGGAACACCGAGTCCGCCTCGCGGGGCCGGAGGCTGCGGTCCTGCGGTGTGGTGGCCTTGGAGAGTGCCCGCACATCGAGGCGAACGCTGCTGACGTGGCCTTGCCGGGTCCGAAAGGCCGCCACCACCTTGCGCATGTCGGTGCCGAGCCCCTCCTCCTCCACACCCGCCGGCCCCATCAGCTCGTACTGCACCTGCTGGGGCTCATTCGTGAGATTTTCGATGCCGAACGTGCAATCGAGCAGGTAGGTGTCCGGGTGGACGCGATAGGTCTTGGTCAGCTTCAAGACGGGCTGGTTGCCGGCGCCCACGATCATCGCCTCGAACGACGCCGCCTCGCCGCCCTGCGGCAGTCTCTCCAAGCCCAGCGACCGCCAACTGAGGCGGTCCAGGCTGAGCCGTTGCCGCTGGTCCGGCAGGGTCAGAGCCCCGTTGGCCATCGACAGGATGGTACGTCCGTTGACCTGAACCGGCGCCAGAAAGACCAGCGGCTGACGGGTCTGGCCCTCGCGGGTCTCGTGCTCACTGAACGTGGCGGTCCGGATCGCGGCGCCGATGGAGTCAAGCACCAGTTGGTGCTTGAAACCGCGGGCCGGATCGGTCGAGCCCAGGGTAACCTCCTGCCGGGGCCCCCCTTCCGCACTGAGCCCAATGGCGGTCGGCGCCTGAAGCTGCGGCACTGGCAGCGGCATTGCCTCTTCGGGAACCGGCGAGCTTGTCGGAGGCGCCACCTCGGTCGTCTGCTGCAACAAAACGGCGCCGCGGCCGGAGGCCGGCGCTTCCGTCAGAACCGGGTTCGCGCCGGGCGCAGCCGGCATCGTCCGAAAGAATCCCGAATCCACGATCAGACCGGCACACAACACCAGGAATCCGGCCAAGACCAGGATGAAGACTGTCTTAACGTTCATATTCCCTTTCACGCACAAATAGGCCTACCAGCCCTGTCGAGGTACAAGACGAGGCGGATCATCGAGAGAACCGACCGCCCTCTCACGAGTATTCGTACACAGGTGTTTCGACGATTCTGGAAGGCTTCGCCTGGCCTTTGAGCAGGGCCTGGATGCGTTCGACAGTCTCCGGAGCAAAGAACTGTTCGCCTGTCTCTTGGCAGACCCGGGCCGGCACGTGCTCAACGATATAGAATTTCCCGCCGAACTCCAACGTGTATGTGACTTCCATCTCGATCAATGTCTCTTTCATTGGCACAACCTCATCGGTGCGGCCGTCTGACCCTGAGATCCATCCACTGGTCCGGGTCCGGCTCGTAGACCGTGATAATCTTAATCAGCGGTCGGCTGGGATAACTGCACTGCACGTGCAGCGGACGCCCAGCCTGGTGTACCCCAGGACCAGGCAGCTTGGCCCGCACTTGTCATCCGGATAATCCTCTATGATTTCACTCCGGTTGGCGATCGCCTCTTCCAACTCTGCAACGGCGATATCCCGGATGATGCTCTGGTCGACCGCATGCTTGGAGAACTCGTACTGGCGCCGCAGTATCTTGCTCCGGATTTCCTCAAGCATACTCAACCGCCATTCATAAATCAAAAATCAACCATCCTAGCGCCCATCCCGCAGCCGCTCCGCATGGAAGCTGTCCAGGCGGTCGATCGCGAGGATCTTCTTCATCGTCGTCTCGTAGTCGTATTCGAGCCGGACGAAGTGCACTTTGTTCTCCGCCACGTACACGTAACTGGCCCGGTTGTCCTTGTCGCGGGGCTGGCCGACCGAGCCGATGTTGATGATTGCCTTCTCGTCCTCGATCACGGGATAGACGCCGCCCAGCTCGTCCGGGAGGTAGAAGTCCGGCTCCGCGAGAAAGACACCCGGCATGTGCGTGTGGCCAATGAAGCAGATGTGGGCGATCTTCTCGAAGAGCGTGCGGACCTTGGCGGGGTTCGTGTAGACGTCGTCCGGGAAGATGTACTCGTTGATCGGCCGCCGGGGCGAGGCGTGGACGAAATCCAGCGTCGCCTTCGCCGGTCCCAACTGCATCTGGACCGAGCGGCGCATGGGCAATTCGCCCAGGAACCGCCAGCGCCGGTCGCTCTGCGGCCCGGGGCCGTCCGTCTCCAGAGCCTCGCGGGTCCAGAAGCTGGCCTGCTCCGCCCCGTAGTTGAAGTTCGTCGGCTCGTAGAACACGGCGTAATCGTGATTGCCCAGGACGCACCACTGCGTTTTCTCGATGATCAGATCGAGGCATTCCCGCGGGTTCGGCCCGTAGCCGACCACGTCGCCCAGACAGTAAATCTGCTGGATGCCCCGCCTCTCGATATCCGCCAATACGGTGCTCAGGGCCTCGATATTCGAATGAATGTCGCTCAGAATGGCAAACATAGACCCAATCGGAATAGCAACGAATCCACAAACGTACGATAAAACCGTACTGGATAGCACAAAAATCGCCGCCATGCCAGAAGATTTCTTCGAAACCGCGCGCCCGTGTGTGAGGAAAGATCCTGGCGGCGTTATGCCGCTGCCCGCTCGGATTTCCAGTAGATATCCCATAAGCCACTGCGGTAAACACAGGCCAAAGCCA
>Ga0194125_10008547_pt1 | contig 14411 bp, 13 predicted proteins | sample TA2KigC250mmetaG_FD_148626 | JGI IMG/M metagenome (GOLD analysis project Ga0194125, IMG submission 148626) | Freshwater microbial communities from Lake Tanganyika, Tanzania - TA2015034 Kigoma Deep Cast 250m | ecosystem: Environmental > Aquatic > Freshwater > Lake | place: Tanzania: Lake... | reverse complement strand
AGTAAAGAAGCAATATGGTTTGTAAACAAAATAATCAATAGAGCACAAAAGTTGCAGATAAGTGTTGTATGCTTGTATTGAAAGGCAAGAGGCATGATACCAGAAATTAAAGACATCCTCAATAAAATCAACTCGATCAAATTCGCCCTCGACGGCTATAGGCCGTTCTCCGAACATGTTGTCAAGCAGCTCAGGGATTATTACCGCATAGGGCTGACGTACACATCAAATGCAATCGAGGGCAATACGCTTACAGAGTCGGAGACAAAGGTTATTATCGAAGACGGCATAACAATAGGCGGAAAATCCCTGAGAGAACATTATGAGGCAATAGGACACGCAAAGGCTTATGACCATATTTACACCCTGATGGGCAGGCACATATCAGAGGAAGATATTTTGTTTCTCCATAAGCTCTTTTTTCAGCAGATAGATTTTGAGAATGCAGGCAGATACAGACAGAAAAACATCATCATCACGGGAACCGATTATCTGCCTCCTGATTATCAGAAAGTTCCTGAACTGATGAAAAAGTATATTGCGAACTTAAATACGAATGTTGAAGATAAACACATTCTTGAACAGGCAAGCGACCTGCATGCTGAATTTGAGTTAATCCATCCTTTTACTGACGGCAATGGAAGGATCGGAAGACTTTTGTTAAGTATTCTGACTATGAAAAACGGCTACTGTCCTGTGATTATTCCTCCAATAAGACGGGCTGAATATATAACTGCAATGCAGAAATCAAATAAGGGAGATTTGAACACCCTGAGGGCTTTTGTCGTGAGCGTTATATATGAAGAGATGAAATCATTGAAGAGACTTGTTGAAAGCCTTGTCAGATGAACTTTCATAACGACCACATCTCTTCCATTACAAACCAGAAATTGCAGAATAAAATTCTGCAGAAGTTGCAGGGAGAATCGTTTTAATAAGTTTTAATAAATTTACGCTTAATGCCCAAAACCTGAATAAACTACCTAAGTGATTATTTTTTTAAAGATATATCTTACTGCCTTTTTATTTATTATCGGAATTTTTGACACATCATTTGCTGCATCAACTGAAGAAAAGCCTCCCTCTGATAACCTTTGTCAGGAAATTCAGACAAAAGACGATCAAGAGAAAAAACCCGAATTAAAGCTTAACACAGATTATCTCAAGGGATATATCTCAGATACAAAGAATATCCTTGTTTCACCATTTCATTGGGAAAAATCAGACTGGATAAAAGCTTCTCTCATCATTGGAATAACAGCAGGATTCTATGCTTTTGATCAGGAAATACAGGATTGGGTTAAAGAAAACCGAAGTGACACCCTTGATGAGATTTCAAGGTTTGTTAATCCCTATCGGTTTTTACCACCCTTAGGTATACTCTATTCCTATGGATATCTTTTTGAAAATAAAAAGGCACAAAGGGCAGCCCTGTTGAGCCTTGAAAGTTTTGTAGTGACAGGTGTTTTTACGCAGGCAATAAAATTAGCCACACACAGACATAGGCCCAGGTTCGGAGCACCATACAATACATGGGACGGACCGAGTTTTGCGGGATGCTGCCGCTCTTTCCCCTCTGGACATGCATCTTTTTCATTTGCGATAGCAACTGTAATAGCTTCAGAATACGAAGATAAGGCGTTGATTCCTCCATTGGCATACGGCATTGCTACATTAACTGCTCTATCGAGGGTCAATGACAAGAACCATTGGACATCGGATGTATTCTTTGGTTCAGCCCTTGGATACTTTATAGGCAAAAAAATTGTAAGTCTGCATTCCAAGGGAGGAGAGGGAAACCTTGTTATCTTGCCCTTGATAAGTGATAGATATACTGCCTTGGTAGTAGCATATAATTTTTAATAATGTGTATAATAATCAAAAAAAATTAAAGGAGTTTACATGGCAATAGCAAAAGAAGGCGATACAGTAAAAGTGCATTATACCGGGAAGCTCGATGATGGCAGTATCTTTGATTCCTCAGAAGACACGCAACCATTGGAATTCGTAATAGGTGAGGGGCAGTTTTTAGCTGCATTTGAAAAGGGTGTTATCGGGATGGGATCCGGTGAATTAAAGACAATCAGGATTCCGATGGAAGATGCATATGGGCCGCACAGGGATGAATTTATATTTGAGTTTGAGAGAGAGAGGGCACCTGAAGGTTTTGAGCCGGAAATTGGTGAACCAGTCCCAATGGCTCGGAATGATGGTATGCAGATAGTAGCTACTGTGATTGGAAAATCTGAGACAGCATTCACTATGGATGCTAATCATCCACTCGCAGGAAAAGATCTCACATTTGATATAACCCTCGTGGATATTATTTAGCCTGAATTATTGATCCAATAATACCATTAACCACAGAGGACACAGAGAAACATATTTATTTTTTTCTCAATGAACTCTGTTTATTATTTATTCAGAATCTTTGCTGCTTCTTTTGCAAAATAGGTGAGGATTAAATCAGCACCGGCTCGCTTGATTGATGTGAGTATCTCCATCATGACGCGCTTTTCATCAATCCAGCCAAGCCTTCCAGCAGCCTTAACAAGTGAATATTCACCACTTACATTGTAAGCTGCAACCGGGACATCAAAGGCATCTCTTACATCAGAGATAATATCAAGATAAGCGAGAGCAGGTTTCACCATAACAATATCTGCGCCTTCTTCGATGTCAAGGGCTACCTCTTTCAACGCCTCTCTTCTATTTGCAGGGTCCATCTGATAGGAGCGCCTGTCACCGAATTGGGGAGTAGACTCTGCCGCCTCTCTGAAAGGCCCATAGAATGCCGACGCGTATTTCACCGCATACGACATGATAGGAATTTCTGAAAATCCTTCTTCATCAAGTGCAAATCTGATCGCCTCAACCCGACCGTCCATCATGTCTGATGGAGCGACCATGTCTGCCCCTGCCTTTGCATGTGAAACAGCCTCTTTTGATAAAAGTTCGAGGGTCGGATCATTCTGTACATCTCTATTTTTTATGACACCGCAGTGACCGTGGCTTGTATATTCGCACATGCAGACATCGGTAATAACATATAATTCAGTGACTGCATCCTTTATTGCCTTGATCGCATTCTGAACAACCCCGTGCTCGTCATATGCGCTGGATCCGATCTCGTCTTTATGTTCTGGTATGCCAAACAGCATCACAGAGGGAATCCCCAGGGAATAGACTTCTTTCGCATGCTTAACAATTTTGTCAACAGATTCCTGAAAACATCCTGGCATTGATGAAATCTCTTTTCTTACGCATTTACCGTAAGTGACGAAAAGAGGATAGATGAAATCATCCGTAGAAAGAGAGGTCTCCCTCACCATTTTTCTGATGGTTTCATTTCTTCTTAACCTTCTTGGTCTGTGGATTGGAAACATTGATTTACCGTGAATTCTCTATCCGCATGAGCTACAACCCGAACCACAAGACGAATCACCACCAGTACCACATGATGAAACACCGCCTGTAAAGACAAAACCTTCTCCATTTTCACCGACATAATAGTCGAACTGCCTTCCTAAAAGGGTTTCTAACGTTTGTTTATCCATGAAAACCTTCAAACCATTTTTTTCTACGACTTCATCTTCAGGCATCTGCTCTTCCTGTAAATCAAGGCCATAGGAGGGCCCGCAGCAGCTTTCTCCAGCAACAAATATCCTGATGCCCCAGTTCTCTTTGCCTTCACCGGCCAGTATGGTCTTTACCTTCTCGGCAGCCTTATCTGTTATTGTCATTCTTTTCCTCCTCCAAAATGTATATTCTTAGCATAAAAAATTACTTCTCAAAAAAGCAAACTTGAACTAAAAACCTGCGGTAACCATGACTTAAAGCCTTTATCGCTGGATTTGGTGTCAACAGGTAATCTTCCAGATAATCTTCCAGATATTGACCCGGAGGAGAGATATATTTATTATAGGAACTACATCAGCATGAACCTTTACCTTATTGATGGCAATTCCTATGTCTATCGAGCATATTATGCAATCAGGGGACTGACGAACTCAAAGGGTCTTCCCACAAATGCAATTTATGGATTTACAAACACACTCCTTAAAATCATAAGAGAAAAAAGACCTGATGGATTAGCTGTCTCCTTTGACTCATATGCTCCGACAGAGCGGCATAAGCTTTTTGAGGAGTATAAGGCACAGCGACCTGAGACACCGGATGAACTCATCCAGCAACTGCCACATATACGGGAGGTGCTTGGGGCATTCAACATTAAGATCTTTGAGTTACCAGGGTATGAGGCAGATGACATTATAGGTACTGTAGCAAAGGAAGCTGCTCAAAGAGGGGTAAATGTATTTATTGTTACCTCAGACAAGGATATGCTGCAGCTTATTGATGAACATATAAAAATCTATGACCCCATGAAAGACCGTATCCTTGATGAAGCATATGTGAAAGAAAAATTCGGGATCGGTCCTGAAAGAGTTCCTGAATTTATGGCCCTCACAGGAGATGCAGTTGATAATATCCCTGGTATTAAGGGAATCGGCGAAAAGACAGCACGGGAGCTTCTCCTTACATTCAAGAGCATCGAAGAACTTCTCGCTCATCCGGAAAGGATAGGGAAAGAGAAACTCAGAATGCTTATTGCAGAGAATGTCGATTTGGTGCGGTTAAGTCAAAAACTATCTACCATTAATACCTCTGTACCTGTTGATTTTGATGTAGAGGAATTTTCCTTACAAGAGCCGGAATGGCAAAAACTCCTGTCCTTGTTCAGCGAATTCGAATTCAGTAGCCTCCTGAAACTCATCCCGGCAGAGGCGGGTGGAGACCGAAAGCATGAGCTTATACGTTCGTTAGACAGACTGGGAGAGATAGTATCAGCTATCAATATGTCCACGACCCATAGGGAGTTTGCTTTTAGTATTGAGGCCACAGATAGGAATCCGATGACTGCAAGTATTGTGGGGTTTTCATTGAGTAAAGAGAGCGGCACTGGATACTATATCCCCCTATCACATTCATCCGCCTCAGGTGAAGGATTTCCTTTACAGATTACTAAAAATGATGCACTCAGTATAATTGCTCCTCTGTTCGAAAATGCCGGAATCCCCAAGATAAGCCATAATATAAAGTATGGCATTATGATCCTCAGACAGAATGGCATCCTCACGAAAGGGAAACTGTATGACACAATGATTGCATCATATCTGTTAAACCCGAACAAACCGAACCACTCCCTTGAAGATGTTGCAATCGAATACCTCTCATATAAGAAAAAAGACCTGACCGAGGTGCTGAATAAAAGGGCATCTATTGCTGATATCCCCCTACAAGAGGCAACGACGTATTCTTCAGAAAATGCAGTGATTGCATTTGAACTAAAAGAGATTTTATTTGAAAAGATGTTGAAAGAGGCAAATCTTGAGAGTGTCTATTTTGAAATCGAGATGCCTCTTATCAATGTCCTTTCAGATATCGAAAGATCCGGTGTAAAAATAGACATCAATTCACTCAATGATATTTCAAAAGAACTTGAGAGAGAGCTTGATTCCATTCAGAAGAGAATCTATTTTCTCTCCGGCGAAGAATTCAATATCAATTCACCAAAACAACTGAGCAGGGTTTTATTCCACACCCTTGGCCTCAAGCCGGGGAAAAAGACAAAGACAGGCTTTTCAACAGAGGTTGGTGTACTGGAAGAGCTTGCAGCATCCCATGAATTGCCACACGAGATACTGAACTGGAGGAGCCTGTACAAGCTTAAGACAACCTATGTGGATGTGTTACCAACACTCATCAATCCCCAGACTGGCCGCATACATACCTCATTTAATCAGGCTGCCACAGCTACCGGAAGGCTGAGCAGCAGTGACCCAAATTTACAGAATATCCCTGTCAGGGGCGAATGGGGGAAACGGATGAGAGGGACATTCATTGCAGAAGAAGGAAACCTCCTGCTTTCCGCCGACTATTCACAGGTTGAATTAAGGATTCTCGCTCATCTGAGTCAGGACGCAGGTCTTATTGATGCCTTCAAAAATAACCTTGATATCCATGCAAGGACAGCATCGGAACTCTTTGGCATCCCAATAGATAGGATTATGCCTGATATGAGGAGGATTGCAAAGACAGTAAATTTCGGCGTTATCTATGGTATTTCTCCATTCGGTCTATCAGAGGCCCTTGGTATTTCAAAAGAGGATGCAAAAAAATATATAGAGCAGTATTTTGAAAGACATTCCGGGGTCAAACAATATATAGAGGAAACACTTGAAGAAGCAAAAAGGAATGGATATGTCTCAACACTCTTCGGCAGAAAGAGAGCAATCCCTGAACTAAAAAGCCAGAATGCAACAATAAGACAACAGGGTGAAAGACTGGTAATAAATTCTCCCATACAGGGGACAGCAGCCGATGTCATTAAGATTGCAATGATCCGTATCTGGAGGGAATTGAGAGACAGGGGGCTTAAGGCAAGGATGATTCTGCAGGTTCATGACGAGCTTTTATTCGAGCTTCCTAAAGGAGATCTCAAAATCGTTCAGGATATTGTGAAAAAGGGAATGGAAGGTGTTATAAGCCTTTCGGTACCGCTGAAGGTTGATATCAATTATGGAAAGAACTGGGCAGAGGCACATGCATAATTCAAAATTAAAAATGAAAAATTCAAAATTTTGCTACAATATACCTCAAAGGAGGGGATATGGGGAAAAAGAAAGCGCCCGAGAAAAAAGAGAGCACCAAAAAGTCAGTTAAGAAAAAAGGTACCGAGCAAACAAAGAAAACAATAACAGGGAAAAAATCCATGCAGAAAAAGTCAAAAACTCCCTCCAAAACAGCACCGAAACCTAAGCCAAAAGAGAAAAAGACGATGGTTAAGGTTGAAATAAAAAAGAAGACATCTACGAAAAGGGCACTGAAGAAAGAGACAAAAAAAGAGATTAAGAAGGGTTCTGCAAAGATAAAAGAGCTAAAACCTTCAGTAAAGGCTATAAGGAAAGAATCAAAAAAGGGGAAGGAAAAGATAGAAAAGAAAGAGGCTGTTAAAACATCTATTAAGAAAAAGCCTGCAAAAGTAAAGGAACAATTAAAGAAGAAAGTTACTATAAAGGCAGAGAAAAAATTTCCTCCAAAAGCAGAAATTAAAGTTGATATTAAGAAACCTCTTGGAATCCCCGCGAAAAAAGTTGAGGCTAAGATTAAAGGAGAAAAGATAACTTATCCTGTAAAGGAAGAAAAATTTCCACCCACCCCATTTGAAATACTCCCAGCAGAATATGGTGAAAACAGCATCACCCTCATGATTGTTGATCCGTATAAACTCTTTGCCTTCTGGGAAGTGAGAGAAGACACCCTGAAGATCTTTGGAGGTAATCTGAACATGAGGGTATATGATGTTACCGACATTGATCTCGATTGCAGTGATGCAAATAGCTATTGTGATATACCAGTGAATGACAGGATAGGAAGCTGGTATATTGATGTTACCCCGGAAAAGGAATTCATCGCAGACATTGGCATCATGTATTACGAGGGTATCTTTATCACCCTGGCAAGATCAAATAAAGTTTTAACGCCACGGGCAGCGGTTGCAGAGGTCGGGATATTGCCCGAGAGGCTTTATGAAACCGGCCTTCCAATTGGATACGGAAAGTGAAGCTTCCCGACTGAAGTCGGGGCTTTCAGCCAGCATTCATGTAAACGCCACTTGATATTGAACATAAAGTATACCCCCAAAATATCCAGGCAGCCCCCACTATACAATTTAGATGTATTTCGTCTATACTAAGTGCACAGCTTTTCAAAGCTAAAGGACCCCGGACTTTAAAAAGCTCTGGGGATTTTTTTGGAGGGTAAACTATGGGTACAAAGATTTACGTAGGGAACATTTCGTTCAATGCATCAGAGGATGACATCAGGGAACTCTTCTCCCAACATGGAGAAGTTGAATCAGTAAAAATTATAACAGATGCACAAACAGGACGGGCCAGAGGTTTTGGTTTCGTTGAGATGTCATCAGAGGAGGAAACGAAAAAGGCAATTTCAGCACTCAATGGAACGGTTCTCATGGAAAGGACACTCACTGTTTCTGAGGCAAGACCACAGCAAAAGAGAGAAAGGGGCAGTTTCAATAGAAGCGGCGGTGGTTTTGGTGGTGGAAAACGAGGTGGTTTTGGCGGAGGAAAATACTCGGAAAGAAGAGGGAGATAGGTATTTGGAGATAAAGGTTCATGGGAGCGACATTGAAAGAGCCTTGAAATCCCTGAAGAACCATCTTCAGAAAGAAGGGCTCTTCAGGGAAATAAAAAGAAGAAGGTTTTATGAAAAACCCTCTGTAAAAATCAAGCGAAAACAAACAGAGGCTCGAAAAAAGAGGATGAAGACTTTTAGATTTACTGCGAGATAGGACAGGTCCTTCTTTACCACCTCCGGATCAAGTCGTTGAGGGTCAGGTGTTGACAGGCTATAGCGATATAAGAGTCAAGCAGGATGAGTGAGTAGAGATATGAAGCGCGAAATTAGGACAAGGCACTGACAAATTCGATGTATTTTAAGGGCGGGTCTATAATTTCCAGGCCTATACTGTCTGTTAACCTTTCCGGCGGAGTTTTGTAATATGCCCACCTCACTTTGCAGTTGAGATTGAGAGTTTCTCCTGAAGAGAGACGGAATTTCAACTCCATGTCTTGTCCAGGAATATATTTCTTATGAGTGTTTGAAGGTGAGGTTATCATTTGAATACCATGTTCGGAAATATTCTCTATAAATACTGCATACTTCTCGTTGCCTGAGATACGTTCAGCCTTTAAAGAAACCCTTATTCTCTTAGCACGCCTTCTTTCCACGGCGATATTGTAGCATATTTTGTTTTTAATCAATAAGGGTAATCGTTGACTTCCATGGCATTCATTTCCCTTACACTTCAGCTTCAAGCCCATGCCAGTCCACAAATCATAGAGAGGCAAGCATTATGCCTTCCCCTGAAACAAGTTCTGGGTTGTCCCTCTCCTTTCCAGACGGGCGAGCTCCAAGTGAAACTCGGCCAAGCCCCTGATAATCGTTAAATCCTTGAAAAATTGTCAAGAATCCTTATACTTTACTGTATGCCTGAAAAGTATGCTATAAAACACAAACCAATAATTACAGATCTCACTTTTTTCACCAATGAATCAGATCAGACCCTTCTTGATAGATTCAAAGTTACCATCGAACAAAACACCCGCTTCTTTGATGTGCTTGTGGGCTTTTTCAAAACGAGTGGGTTCTTTAAACTTTATGAGTCCCTTGAGAAAACGGAAAAAATTAGAATTCTTGTAGGTATCAGCCTCAATAGATATGCATATGAGTTGATACAGAAAGCTAATCCCCCCTTACCCCCCTTTAGCAAAGGGGGGATGGGGGGATTTTTTCACCTGTCTCACAGCGAAGCGAAGGATGATTTCAAAGAAAATGTTATTTATGAAATGGAAACCGCTCCAGACAAGCAGGAGGTCCAAGATGGTGTAGAGAAGTTCATCGAATGGATAAAATCTGACAAATTGGAGATTAGGGTATACCCGCATTCCTCCATCCATGCAAAGGTGTATATAATGACCTTTGGAGAAGGGGATAGAGACGTGGGAAGGGTTATAACTGGTTCAAGTAATTTTACAAAAGCTGGGCTAATAGATAATCTGGAGTTCAATGTCGAGCTCAAAAACAGAGCTGATTATGATTTTGCCTTAGAGAAATTCAACGAACTCTGGAGAAAGTCAGTTCCGGTTTCAGAGGATTATATTGAAACGATTAACACAAGGACGTGGCTCAATAATAGCATCGCGCCGTATGAACTTTATCTGAAATTCCTGTACGAATATTTTGGAGAAAAGATAAGTAGAACGCCGGACGAAATATCGTCTACATACTTGCCAGAGAACTTTGTTGAATATCAGTATCAGAAAGAAGCAGTTGTAGATGCCAAGTCAAAGCTTGAGGAATACGGTGGGGTATTTTTAGCAGATGTCGTTGGTTTAGGTAAGACCTATATCTCCGCACTTTTAGCACAACAACTAAATGGCAGACATCTGGTGATAGCCCCACCTGCGCTTTTGGATGAGAAAAACCCCGGCTCATGGACGAATATATTTCGTGATTTCGGAGTCAGAGGAACCTATTTCAGATCAATCGGCAAGCTGGATGATATTATCAAGGAAGGCACAGACAGATATAAGAATGTTTTTATTGATGAGGCACATCGTTTCCGTACTGAGACAAATATCAGTTATGAGAAACTTGCACAGATTTGCAGGGGTAAAAGGGTAATATTGGTTTCAGCCACACCTCTTAACAATACACCTAAAGATATCTTAAGCCAGTTGAAATTATTTCAAAAAGCCCGCAATTGCACTTTGCCTAATCCCAAAGTCCGTGACCTTGAGAAATTTTTTAATCGTCTTCAGGAGAAATTGAAAAATCTCGATAGGTTTGAAGACTATGACGAATTTATTAAGGTAACCAGAGAAAACGCTAAAGAAATAAGGGAAAATGTCTTGAAGTATTTAATGGTAAGAAGAACCAGAAATGAAATTGTAAGATATTTTGAGGACGACCTCAAAAAACAAGATTTAAAATTTCCCGATGTTGCAGATCCAAAACAGGTTCTTTACGAGTTTGACACAAAGCTGGACAAAATCTTCACAGAAACCATTAAACTTGCAACTTCGACCGCCTTCAAATATGCTCGATACACGTCCCTTTTATATCTGAAAGCTGGAATCACTCAACCTGAACAGCTATCCCAGATTAATATGGGTAAATTCATGAAAATACTCCTTGTTAAGCGCCTTGAAAGCAGTTTCTTTGCATTCAAAAACACACTTGGAAGGTTTATAAAATCCTATGAGACATTTATAAGGGAATACGACAAAGGAAGGGTCTTTGTAAGCAAAAAGCATATAAATAAAGTATTCGAATTACTCGAAAATGATGATGAAGAAGCGATACAACGCCTGATAGATGAAGACAAGGCGGAAGAATATAAGTCAGAGGACTTTGATGAAAGCTTCAGGAAAGATTTAGAAAATGACCTGAAAATTCTAAAACAGGTTGATGATATGTGGATGAAAATAGACTATGATCCGAAGATTGAGAAATTCCTTAAACTGCTTGAAAATGACAACATCCTCAAAAAAAACAAACTGATAGTATTTACGGAATCTAAAGAAACAGCAGACTATCTTGAAAATCATATAAGCAAACAGTTTAAGAATGCAGTGCTTGGTTTTTCTGGAAGCTCAGGGGCTGCTATAAAAGAAAAGGTTATAGAGAATTTCGATGCCAGAGCTCGTTATCCTAAAGATGATTATAGAATTTTAATTACAACTGAAGTTCTTTCAGAAGGCGTTAACCTGCACCGTTCTAATGTCGTTATCAATTACGATATTCCGTGGAACCCTACAAGGGTAATACAACGTGTGGGTAGGATCAACCGCGTAGATACGAAATTCGATAAGATTTATGCGTATAATTTTTTCCCGACGGTTCAGGCAGAATCTGAAATCGGGTTAAAGGCTGCAGCAGAGGCAAAGATAAATGCTTTTATTGAAATGCTTGGTGCCGATGCAAAACTACTGACCGATGGTGAACCCATTCAATCGCATGAATTATTCAATCGTTTAAGCTCAAAGAAATTACTCACAGGCGAGGACGAAGAGGAAGAGAGTGAACTTAAATATTTAAAAGTTATTCGGGAGGTAAGGGATAATAACCCGGATTTTTTTGACAGAATAAAGCGTTTACCCAAAAAAGCAAGAACTGCAAAAAAGTATAATCTCCCCATCCCCCCTTTAGCAAAGGGGGGCGAGGGGGGATTTAATGGCGTTACAACCTTCTTCCGTAAAGGAAAACTGCGTAAGATTTTCAGCGCTAATAAACAGGGCGTAGAAGAGGTAGACTTTTTCAAGGCTGTAGAAATCTTAAAGGCGGAGAAAGATACTCCCAAAGAAAATTTGCCGAAAGACTTTTACGATTACTTAGATGCTAATAAAAAAGAATTCGAACTGGCAACAGCAGATGAGGTAAGGCAATTAAAACATCCCGGCAGCAGAAGCTATGAATCAAAGCTATTACAGACCATTAAGGCAATTAAAGACTATAAAGGCTTCACAGAAGACGATGAGGAATATCTTAATAAACTACTAACAATTGTAGAGGAAGGGGCACTCCCAAAACAAACAGCAAAAAAATTGGTAAATGCTTTTACAGGAATGCAAGAACCCTTAAAGATACTATCGATCCTTAGGAGCGGGATACCCCAGGAGTTTTTTAAAGAGCATATTTCTGAGACGGCTGCCGATACATCAGGACCAAGAGAGGTTATTCTGTCAGAATACCTTATATGTAAATGAAATGCATGATATAATTTAAATATATGGAGGTATAAAAGATGACAGTATCACTTAATATATCAAAAACTTTGATGGATATTACCGGAGAACCAAGGGCAGAAATTGCGATACTTACTATATTGAAAGATGCTGTTGAACACAGGATAGAAAAGATTGAGGCGGAAATCAAGACCTTAGAAGATAAGTATAAAATGTCTTTTAAGGAGTTTTCAGAAAAGTTTCAGAAGGAAGATACATCTTGGTCTTACAGTTACGACGTCGAAAGAGATTATCTCGAATGGGAAGGCATGAACAGCAGGCTGAATAAATACAGGACTTTACTCTCCACACTGGCATAATGAATGCCTTTGACTATGCAAAGCAAATAATCCTTGCATGCTCAGAATACAATTTCATTCAGGGCATCGAGATCCAGTTGATTGATGAGCCTGTTGTTAAGATTAAAGCCGTTATAGATTCAGTTACTTTTATCAGTATTTTTCACAACGCTGAAACTCAAAAATATTCATTCTCACTTATAAAAAATGAGCAAAGGATATTCGGTGCAGATAACGCAAAGAAATGGCACCTGCATCCTTTTGAAAACCCTGGCTATCACAATGAAATATCACAAATGACCCTTTCTGAGTTTCTTGAGATGCTTTCCACCAATAAAGATAAATGGCAATAAAACGTGAAATCTCTCTTACAAAAGATATTTGAGAATGAGTTTAACGATTCCAACTACAGAGATTTAATTCTGAACCTCTTTAATAGCTTTGATTTTTCCAGAAAGCACTCCCTTAAACAGTATTTCACCGAGGACGAAAAGCAGAAAATAAATGATTTTATCTATCTCGGCACATTTGAAGACATCGAAAAGAAAAACCTTGATGTCCTGATTGTCGAGCTAAAAAGCAGCAGCAAAGTAGAACGTGCAAGAAGCCTTCAGAGAAACCTGATAGGGAAATACCTGAAAACCAATCTTAAGGACTCCGCCCTCGTAGCCTTCTATTCAAAGGACAATCCTGACTGGCGGCTTTCCTTTGTGAAGATGGATTACAGGCTTGATGAAAAAGGCGTCAAGGTTGAAATTGGCACACCACCAAAAAGATATTCATTTTTAGTAGGTAAAACTGAGCCGAGTCATACGGCACAGAAACAGCTTATGCCATTGCTTGATGACAGGAAGGTTCCTACACTCGATGAGATTGAAAAATCATTCAGTATTGAGAAGGTTACCAAGGAGTTTTATACAGAGATTGCAAAGAAGTTTACAGAGCTTGTGGGCGGTGAGAGGAAAATTGGTTCAAAGAAGATTGTGGAGGCAGGACAGCTTAAATATCCAAAGCCCTCTGATACTTTAAGAAAAGAGTTTGCTGTTAGGCTTATTGGAAGACTTATGTTCTGCTGGTTTTTGAAGAAGAAAAAATCAGAGAGTGGCGTTCCTCTAATACCAAATGTACTCTTATCTTCAGATGCAATAAGCCAGTATCCAGATTATTACCACAGCCTTTTAGAGCCATTATTTTTTCAGGTGTTAAATACAACGATCGAAAAACGAAATAAAAGCGTAAGACATAGCTTCTGGAATAATGTCCCATTTTTAAATGGTGGGTTGTTTGAACCTCACTTATATGATTATTATGAAATTTATTATGAATCTGGCCTCTCAAAATATATCAATACTTTAAAAATTCCTGATTCCTGGTTCTTAGACTTATTTAAGATTTTTGAAATCTATAACTTTACTATAGATGAAAGCACAAGCATTGATGTTGATATTTCTGTTGACCCGGAGATGTTGGGCAGAATATTTGAAAACCTCCTTGCCGAGATAAACCCGGAAACAGGTGAAACTGCAAGGAAGTCTACTGGGAGTTACTATACCCCAAGACCAATTGTTGAATACATGGTTGATGAAAGTCTGAAACAGTACTTGAAGACACAGTTGGAAAATAGTAACTTAAGTTCAACAACCTCTAAACGAAAAGCCTTGATATTAAAACATTTGTCTTTTTGTATTTGCACTACATGCCTCTTTTTGCCTTTTCAATCACACATCGAGTGGGGAATTTA
>Ga0194125_10008541_pt1 | contig 14418 bp, 14 predicted proteins | sample TA2KigC250mmetaG_FD_148626 | JGI IMG/M metagenome (GOLD analysis project Ga0194125, IMG submission 148626) | Freshwater microbial communities from Lake Tanganyika, Tanzania - TA2015034 Kigoma Deep Cast 250m | ecosystem: Environmental > Aquatic > Freshwater > Lake | place: Tanzania: Lake... | reverse complement strand
GCCCTCCTCCGAGGCACCGAGCCAGCAAATGAGCAGGAATACCTCACCGACGCCTTCGCCCGCGAGGCCGTGGCCTTCATCGGCCGCCACGAGAAGCAGCCGTTCTTCCTCTACCTCACCTTCAACGCCGTCCACACCCCGATGCAGGCCCCGCAGAAGTACCTCGACCGCTTTCCGAATCTGAAGGGCGACCGCCGCACGTATGCGGCCATGCTCTCGGCGCTGGACGACGGGATCGGCGCCGTGCTCAAGAAGCTCCGCGACGCCGGCATCGAGCGGGACACCCTGCTCTTCTTCATCAGCGACAACGGTGGCCCGCCCCAGGCCAACTCCTCATCCAACGGCCCGCTCCGCGCCAGCAAGGGCACCGTCTACGAGGGCGGCATCCGAGTCCCCTTCATCGTCCAGTGGAAGGCCCGGCTCCCCGCGGGCAAGACCTTCGACCAGCCCGTCATCAGCCTCGACATCCTGCCCACGGCCCTCGCCGCCGCGGGGGCGCCTGTGCCGGCCGAGGCCAAGCTCGACGGCGTGGACCTGCTGCCCTTCCTCAAGGGGGAGAAGGCAGGCGCCCCGCACGACGTGCTCTTCTGGCGTTTCGGCGCACAGGCCGCGGCGCGCAAGGGCAACTGGAAATTCGTCCAGCCCCGCTCCGGCGCCAGCGAGCTGTACGACCTCGCGGCCGACCTCGGCGAGAGCAAGGACCTGGCCGCGGAGAAGCCCGAGGTCCTCAAGGACCTCAGCGACGCCTGGGCCAAGTGGCACGCCGAGCTGAAGGACCCCCTCTGGGGCGGCCGGCAGCGGCTGCGCCCCGCGGGACGGCTCAAGGGAAAGGCAAGGTGATGGGGGCGGCTCCTATGGTGATGTGGCGGCGACGCGTGGGGGTGGCGCTTGGGCTGGCCGCGGCGCTGGCCTGCGCCGGGTGTTGCCGGTTCCGGTACGCCGATGGCGGCGGGCCGCTGGCCCGCGAGGAACTGGGCGACTGGGCGGGGATGCCGCCCGAGCCGGCCCCCGACGCTTCCGCTCTCGCGGCGAAGCTCGCTGACCTGAAGGCCATCCGGCTCCCGTCGTTCCGCCCGCTCCGGGGCGAGTACGCCTACACGGAAGACCCGCACTGGCTGAGCACCGAGATCCCCGACCCCTGGGACTTCCCGTTCGCTCCCGCGCGGGGCCTGGTGGTGAAGGGCACATTCCCCTTCTGGGCGCGGGCCGTGCCCGGCACCCGCCGCGGCCACTACGTCTACTACCAGCCGGCGAACCCCGCCGCGCGGGCGTTCTACGCGGTCGAGCGGCAGTGGGGCTGCGGGCTCTTCGTCGGGGATTTCCTCTGGTCCACAGCGCGGGTGGACGCCTACGACGCGGCGACGCGCGAGCCGGTGGCCGCGAAGGCGATTGGGTGCGTCCTCGGCTGGGGCTTCGGCCCCACGCGCTTCCGCCAGATCCTCCCCGTCGGCCGGGATGGCCGCCGCGGCCTCCACGCGCTGGCGGACCCCGCCGTTCCCCTGTCGGAGGCGCGCTACGACGTGCGCGACGCGCACCTCATGCTCCTCGGCCTCCTCGGCTGGGGCCGGGTCAACCACCGCCGCTACATTCAGTTCTTCTGGACCCTGATCCCCGTGGGCACCGCGACGAGGACGGCTTGGGCCTCTCGCGGCAAGGTCAACCCAACAAAGTAGCTCGCCGGGTAGAGGTAGTCCTCGCCCGATTCGTCCACGACCCGCACGTAGCCTTCCTCGGCCGCGCGGTCGTCAGGGAGGATGCGATAGACCTTGCGTAGCTCCAGGTCCTCGCAGTCGTCGTTCCGGACACAAAGGGCGAACTTGGCCTGGTTGTCGTAGTCTGCCATTGGGTTCAGTCCAGCAGGCGTTTGACCTTCAGCTTCTTGCGGCCCACGCCGTGGGCCTCGTACCAGTGTACCTCAGCAAGATGGACACTGCCGCTGGCGAAGCGGACGCGGGCAACGCCCTTGAGCTTACGCCAGCATCCCGGCCCAAACTGGCGCTGGAGCCGCATGATATCCCGAATGCCACCTCCGACCGCGATGGTCTCGACCTTCTCGATCTCTCCGACGACCTCGAAGTGCATTCGCCACGCGGCTCCCGAGCGGTCTGTCAGTGTCCATCGGTATTCTAGCGCGCCCGGTGCGCCGGCGCAAGGCCCTCGGTTGCCTGACTGTCGAGCACACAGCGGCGGCCCTTTCGCCCGGCCTCACTTGCCCTCGGCCAACCAGGCCAGCGGGAAGCGGGCGAGGGTGAGCTTCTCGTAGGGGCCCTTGTCGCCGCGCTCGTAGAGGCAGCAAATCGTGCCGTCGGGTAGGGCACACAGGTCAGAGTAGGCCGCCGGGCCGGCGTGGAGGAGGCGGCTCGCGGGCCAGGTCTTCCCCTCATCGGTGCTGAGGCGGACGGTCATCTTCTCGCGCTTCGTGCTGGCGGGGTTGGAGAAGAGGATGGCGTTGCCGCAGCGCACGGCGCTGGCCTGGCACGTGGGGCAGACGAGTGTGTCGTCGAACGCCACGTCACCCCACGTCAGTCCCCCATCCTTGCTGTGGGCGATTGCGCGGCGGGCCTTGCCAAAGAAGTTCCGCATGTTCAGGTAGAGCGAGCCGTCGCTCAGCTCGACGGCGATGCATTCGTTGGTCTTCGGCGCGGCGGCGCCGCCGAGCCGCCACGTCGCCCCGCCGTCGTCGCTGTAGATGACGTGGGAGCGAGTGTTGCTCCTGCGGTCCTTGCCGTCGGGCAGCGTGGGGTCGCGGTGGTCGCAGGGGATGAGCAGCCGCCCGCTCTTCAACTGAATGCCATGTCCCGGTCCCGTGGCGTACCAGACCCATTCGGGCTTCTTCACGTCCTTCGTGATCTCGGCGGGCTTCTCCCACGTCGCCCCGTCGTCGGCGCTCTTGAGGACGAACACGCGGTCGTTGTTCCGGGTGACGGCGAGCCAGATGGCCCCCGTGTCGCGGTCCACGACGGGGCAGGGGTTGCCGATTGTGTTCGCCCCATCGTCCCAGACCACCTGCAACGCGCCCCAGGTCTTCCCGCCATCGGTCGAGCGCTTGAGCACGATGTCAATATCGCCCGCGTCGCCCTGCCCCTTCCTCCGCCCCTCGCAGAAGGCCAGCAGCGTCCCCTTCTTGGTCACCGCCAGCGCCGGGATGCGGAACGTGTGGCACCCCTCCGTGCCGCTTGTGAACACATCGGCCTGCTCGACGCCCATAGTTGCTCCAATACAGAGCGCGTGCAACAGAAGGGAAGCAGCGGCGCGGGTCATTGGCTTGTCCTCGGAATCCACTTGAGTCGGGCGATGCGAATGCCCTTGAGGGTGGGCAAGAGGGATGCGATGTGCCACTTGCCCTCGTGCAGGATGAGTTCGGGCGCGGCGATGGGCAGGCGGCCGACGAGGCACGTGTCGTCGCCCAGGCCGAAGTTCAGGGGGTCCTTCGAGGCATAGACGCTTGTCTGGGCGTTCGCGCCGTAGCGCTGGGTGTGGAAGAGGTAGTAGAGGCCGTCGTCGGCCAGGCGGACGACGTGGGGGCATTCGTGGGAGAACGGCCCGTCGCCCGCCGAGCCGCCGGCCGAGACCACCTTCGCCTCGCTCCACGCCGTGAGGTCCTTCGAGGTGCGGCAGAAGACGACGCCCTTCTGGCCGGGGAAGGCCGTGTAGTAGCAGTGGAACAGGTCGCCCGCGCGCAGCAGCATCGGGTCGCGGGCGTTGGCGTCGGCGCCCTCGCCGAACAGGCCCGATTGGCCCGCGGCGTCGGTGACGCGCTCGAACGCCTTGCCGTCGCGGCTCGTGGCGTGGCAGATGCGGACCCAGTCGCCGTAGAGCATATGGAAGACATCGCCGAGGCGGAGCACGTGGGGCGCCTGGAGTCCGCCGGGCGTCTCGCCGAAGCGGGCGTCGGCCTGCATGGCGATGCCCTTGGCCGTCCAGTCGCGGTCGGTGAGTTGCTTGCCCTCCCAGCGGTGGAAGAGGCGGGTCTTCCCGCCGCAGCGCGTGTGGCGGATGCACGACCAGAGCTGCCACGTGCCGTCGGCGGCCTGCCACACCGCGAAGTCCACGGGCTGCTGCTTCGGGTCGGACAGCGGCCCCAGATCGGGGTCGCCCGCCACCTGCCACCATTCGCCGTCAATCTGCGGGACCAGTGTGCCGGCCATAGCGCCTCCAATGCACAGGGCCATGAGACAAGCGAGTCGAATCACCCAAGCTCCTCCTCACCCCACGCCAGTCGCCGCGCCCAGAGGGGATGAATGGATGGTTGGATGAATGGATGATTGCCTGACATCCATCCACCCATCCATTCATCCTCGCGAGCCTGCGCCACGACGCGTCGGAACGCTCAGGCGGACCAAGCCCGAGGGCTAGCCGCTTCACTGTGCCCCGCATCATAGCGCAACGGGGCGGGGCTTGGAAGCTCCTTCCGTGGGTGATCCTATCGGGCGAGTGTGATTGACACTGGCCCAGGCGGCGCTATAATTGGCGCGGCGTTGTGATTCCTGGGGCGACCGGACCCAAGGGGAAAGGAGTCAAGCATGGACGGCGAGAACTGGGCAGCCGAGCAGGAGGGGCCGCGGGGCCGCTCGGCCGGCGCGCACGCGCTGGTCCTCCTCGCGTGCGTGGCGGGGATGTTCCTCGTGACCGCCGTTGTGGGGGCCGCGCTGCTCCACGCCGGCGCACTAAGGGATGCGCGGGAACGCGCCAAGCAGATCCGCTGCCGCAACAACCTGAATCAACTCGCCAAGGGAATGGCAACCTACCTCAACGAACACGGCGACAACCGCTTCTACCCGTGGCCCTCGGGCCGACCCGGCTGCGGCGGCGAGAGAGAGAAGGCCGACTTCGGCGGCGCCGAATGGCTCGCCTCGCTGTACTGGACCAAGATCATCCCTGACCCCGAGGTCTTCTTGTGCCCCAGCTCAGGTGACAAGAACAACAAGGGCGAGGAGCTGGGCGCCGATGGCTGCCCCCAGGGCAAGGACGCGCCGAAGGACGGCAAGCTCGGCCCACGGGCGGTTAGCTATGCAGGCTTCGGCGCCGACAGCGTGTTCGTCTACGTCAAGGAGAAGCTGAACAAGGAGCTGAAAGAGCGCAAGAACGCCATCCGCGACGACTTCCCGCCCAACGAGCCGATGGCCTGCGATGACACCGAGGAGCCGATCAACCACAACGAGGAAGACGCCAGGAGCATGAGCGTGCTGTTCTTCGACAGCCACGTGGAGTACTGGACCGCCGACAAGGTGGACCTCGAGCGCGGCGTGGGCCAAAAGGACCTCGTCGCACTGCGGAACTAGAGATCCGCGCGGATGGGGCCGGAGCCGGGTTTGCCGGTGCACCCGGAGCCAATGGCGCCGGCGATGCCGGGAGCGGCGCGGTTCAGCGGCACGCCTTGGCGAGTCTGCGGGGGCGTGTGCCCACACGAGTGGCGCGGTGAGCGACCTGGATGAGGGAGCGGAGGGCCTCGTTCACCGAAGCGTCGTCGGGAAACACCTCGGCCACGTCGTCGCTGAGCAGGACAAAGTGCCTGCCTGAGCGGTACGACTCGAGGTGCTTCCCGCGCACACCCTCTCCGAGGTCGCTGCGCCGGTACTCCGGCCTCAGTTCATCTGTTGCTGCCTTCTTCATATATGCTCCTCTCATACCGCGTCGCGGGGCGGGCGGTGATGAGCCGTGTCCTGTCGCCACGTTGCGTGTGGGCGACCACGAGCAATCTGCCCGATTTGGACAACCCGAATGTGACCCATCGCTCCTCGGTTAGCGAATGGTCTGGATCCGCGAATGTGTAGGCGAGAGGGTCGCCAAACACGGTGGTCGCCTCCCGGAACGATACGCCATGCTTCTTCGCGTTCGCGGTGGCTTTCCGCTCGTCCCACTCGAACTGCATGACACACGCTCCGTCGGGTTCGCATGTTGATCATAGCCCATCGCCGGCCGGAAGGCAACTTGGATCGCGAGGCGGGCCTTGAAAGTTCCTTGTGGGGGTGATAGTATCGGGGCGGTCCGGCCGGCCTACAGCAACCGCAGGGGGTAGACTCGTGCTGAGCATGCGCAGCATCGCCTGGTGCAGCCTTCTGGCGGCCGCGGCGGCCGCCGGCGCGCCGCAGTTGGTCGAGAGGGCGACGTGGCTGGAGAGCCTTGTGGCCTCGCGCGAGGCGGCCGCAACGCCGCGGGCCGAGGCGCGCCCAGCGCGGGACGATGCCGGCGCGCCCAAGGGGTTCAAGCCGCTCAACGTCGAGATGACCGGGAAGGACGCGCCGCGCCGCGTCCGCCTCGACATCGCGGGAATGAGGAAGCTCTACCTCGGCAGCGACGGCCGGCGACCCGTCGTCTTCGGCAACCCGGTCACGGTCGCGCTGGAACTCGAGGACGACCCGCCGGCCCTCGGCGGCGTGCGGGCGCGGACGTTCGAGGACTCCGGCTTCGTGAGGCACGACGGCCAGGGCCGCGACTGGGCGCCGGTGAAGGCGGGCGAGCGCGTGTTCGCGCGCGGCCTGCTCATCCAGCGGGCCGAGGCCGAGCTGCCGCTCGACGGCAAGGCCGAGTGGCTCGACCTTTGGATCGCCGTGGCCGACTCAAAGGACGACCGCCCAGTCCGAATCTGGGTGGACTGGCGTCCCTCGCCACAGCAGGCCCGTCAGAGCGAGCGGGGCCAGGACTCGCTTCAGCAACGCCTCCGCGAGGCTTTCCCCGACCAGCTCTCGCACCGCCAGATGCGGCTCGAGGAGGCTGCGGGAATCTGGAAGGAGGACTGGGAGCCGGGGAAGTGGCCCGAGCTGGCCACCCGCTACGCCCAGGCCAGCGGCCCGCTGCGCGAGAAGGCCCAAGGCTTGGCCAAGGCGTGCAAGTCGCTCGCCGACCTCGAGGCCGTGCGCGGCCTGTTCTACGTCCAGCACGCCAAGGCCCGCCTCGACCTGGCTGAGAAGACCCTCGCGCTCGTGGAGAGCTCGGCGGCCCGTCCGCAACTGGCCGCCGAGCTGAAGGCCCTTCAGGCCCGGCTCGCCGCCGCCGAGCAGGGCAAGGCATCGGGCACGGCGCTCCACGCCGACGCCTGCGCCCTCCGCCGCCGCATCATCCTCTCCCATCCGCTCCTCGACTTCCCGAACCTGCTCCTGTGCAAGCGGACCAATCGCCTGCCCGAGCACATGTGCGACCAGTTCCTCGGCCGCCACTCTCAGGCGGCCCCCGGCCTCGCCGTGCTCGAGAACTGGCGGGACGCCCCCCGCGAGGGCCTCCCCCTCGACGGCAAGCTGCCAAAGGGGGGCCTCATCCACCCCGACCTGTCGTTCGACGGCACCCGCGCCCTCTTCGCCTTCGCCGACCACGCCAGTCCCCGCGGCGGCTCGCTGCGGGGCTACTACATCTACGAATATTCCTTCGCCACTGGCCAAGTCCGCCAGATCACCGGCACGGCCAGCGACCCGATGGAGGGGCGCCACGGCCGCCAGACCGTGCTCGTCGAGGACACCGACCCCTGCTACCTGCCCGACGGCGGCTTCGCCTTCATCAGCACCCGCAGCCAGCAGTATGGCCGCTGCCACGGCGGACGCTACGTGCCGTCGTACACCCTCTATCGCGGGGAGCTGGACGGCTCGGGCATCCGCGCCCTCTCGTTCAACGAGGCCAACGAGTGGGCGCCCAGCGTGCTCCACGATGGCACGATCGCCTACTGCCGCTGGGACTACGTGAACCGCCACGACACGATCTTCCAGAGCCTGTGGACCATTCGGCCCGACGGCACGCAGACGGCCCACTACTACGGCAACGCCAGCCGCTCCCCCTGCTTCGTCAGCGAGCCCAGGGCCATCCCCAACTCCCGCAAGACGGTCGCCACCGCCGCCGCCCACCACGGCCAGACGCTCGGCACCCTCATCGTCGTGGACCCCACCCGCGGCCAGGAGGAGGGCTCGCCCCTCACCTGGCTCACCCCCGAGTTCAGCTTCCCCGAATCGGGCGTACCCGAGGGTATCACCAAGACCCCTCTGCCGCTGCCCGACGACCTCGACGCCCAGCGCGGCCGCGCCGCCACCCCCTGGCCCCTCAGCGAGGACATTTTCCTGTGCACCTACCAGCACGGTGCCCGCCACGCCATCTACACCCTCGGCGGCCGCGAGCTGGTCTGGGCGGACAAGACGACCTCCTGCTTCGACCCCATCCCGCTGCGCCCGCGCCCGATGCCCCAGGTCCTCGCCAACGCCGTGGCCGGCCGCGAGAGCCGCAAGACCGGCACCTTCTTCGTCCAGGACGTCTATCAGAGCACGCAGCCCATCCCGCGTGGCTCGATCAAGCGGCTCCGCGTCAATGAGATCATCAGCCAGCCGACCAGCTCCGTGCCCATCCGCAGCGCAGCAAACAACGAAGTGGTCAAGGGCATTCTCGGCACCGTGCCCGTCAACGACGACGGCTCGGCCTTCTTCGAGGCCCCCGCCAACACGCCCATGCAGTTCCAGCTCCTCGACGAGAACGGCATGGCGGTGATGACCATGCGCAGCCTGGTCTACCTCCAGCCGGGCGAGCAGGCATCGTGCGTGGGCTGCCACGAGCCGCGCAACGCCACGCCCCCGCCGACGAATCTGGCCGCGATGCAACTCCGACAGATCGAGCCGCCCGCCGGCCCACGCTACCCGGGCGGCTTCAGCTATGCCCGAACGGTCCAACCCGTCCTCGACCGCTACTGCATCTCCTGCCACGGGCTGGACAAGAAGGAGGGGAACGTGGACCTCACGGGCGGCTTCGGTGCGGCGCAGGACGATAAGGGCCGCCGCCGCGAGCCCGAGTTCAGCGTCTCCTACAACGCCCTGCTCGGCGGCTCGGGCCTCGTCAAGATCGCCCAGCGGAACAGCGAGACGGCCTACAGCAAGCCGAAGGACTACTTCGCCCACGCCGGCCGCCTGGCGAAGCTCCTGCTCGATGGCCACCCCGACAAGGCGGGCGCCAAACGCGTCGAGCTGGACCGCGAGAGCTTCCGGCGCATCGTGGACTGGCTTGACCTCAACGCCCAGTTCTACGGCGACTACTCGTTCAACCGCATCGAGACTCAGCCGCCGCTGCCGGAGGGCGAGAAGGCCCTGCGTGAGGCCATCGCCCGCCGCTTCGGGCCTGAGCTGGCCGCCCAGCCCTACGCGGCGCTCGTGAACGTGGCCAACCCCGCCGAGAGCCGCATCCTCATGGCCCCCCTGCCCGCCGCCGCGGGCGGATGGGGGCAGGTCAAGGACAAGGCGTTCCGCGGCGAGGACGACCCTGCCCGCCAGGAGTTGGCGCGGCTCGTCGAGGCATCCGTCACGCCGCTGAAGGATCACGACATCGCCGGCACGTGCGGCCGGACGCAAGGCTGCCGCTGCGGCAACTGCTGGGTCCGCAAGGACTGCGAGGCCCGCCGTGCCGCCGCAGCACAACAGCAGGTGAGCGCCCCACACTGAATGTAAGGAGACCGCAGATGCGACGGATTGGAACTGCCTGTCTGCTCGTGGCCCTCGGAACGGCTGCCGCGGGGGAACGGTGGACGTATCTCGACCTCGTCAAACGCCTCACGGATCTCGAGGCCCTCGCTGTGCTGCCCGTCGCAGGCGAGAAGTGCCAGCAGTGGTCGAGCTACGACCGCGCGAGCGTGTACGACGAGAAGACCGGCAAGTATGTGCGCTGGGACGCCAACGGCGACGGCGGCGGCATCATCCGCCGCGAGGGCGACAAGGAGGTGTTCGCCGAGATGGAAGGCCCAGGCGTCATCTGGCGCGTCTGGTCGGCCCGCGCAGAGAAGGGCCACGTCCGCATCTTCCTCGACGGCGCCGCCGAGCCCGCGGTGGACCTCCCCTTCCACGGCTACTTCAGCGGCAAGGAGGCCCCCTTCCAGGGCAAGGCCCTCTGCCACGTGCTCGCCATGGGCTGGAACTGCTACGTGCCCATCCCCTTCCAGAAATCGTGCAAGATCATCGCCGACAAGGGCTGGGGACAGTACTACCAGTTCGTCTACACCACCTACCCGAAGGACACCGTGCTGCCCACGTTCAAGCGCGAGCTGGCCGCCGAGGAGACGGCGGCCCTCGCCAAGGCCAACGAGTTCCTCGACACCAAGTGCGGCGATGATCCCGCCGGCAAGCGCGAGGGCGAGGCCACGGAGTCGAAGGCGCTCACGGTCGAGCCCGGCAAGAGCGCTCGCATCGAGCTCGCCGGCCCCCGCGCCATCACGGCCCTCCGCGCCAAGCTCGACCTGCCCGAGCCGCCCGGCGACATCGCCGTGCTGCGCGAGCTGTGCCTCCGCATCACGTGGGACGACGAGCCGAAGCCGGCCGTCTGGTCCCCCCTCGGCGACTTCTTCGGCTCCGCGCCCGGCTACAAGGAGTACCGCTCGCTGCCCCTCGGCATGGCCGACAAGGCGATGTACTCCCTCTGGTACATGCCCTTCGCAAAGAAGGCCCTCATCGAGCTGACGAACGACGGCAAAGAGGCCCGCACCGTGAGCCTCGACATCACCCACGCGCCGCTCACCAAGCCCATCGAGGCCCTCGGCCGCTTCCATGCCAAGTGGCATCGCGACGCCTTCCTGCCCGAAGAGCCCGAACGAAAGGCGATTGACTGGACGATGCTCAAGACCCAGGGCCGCGGCCGCTTCCTCGGCGTCATGCTCCACGTGTGGAACCCGCGCGGCGGCTGGTGGGGCGAGGGCGACGAGAAGTTCCACGTGGACGGCGAGAAGTTCCCCTCGACGATTGGCACGGGGTCGGAGGACTACTTCGGCTACGCCTGGTGCTGCCCGCAGAAGTTCGTCAACGCCTACCACAACCAGCCCCACAACGACGGGGGGAACCGCGGCCACGTGTGCGTGAACCGCTGGCACATCGCCGACAATGTGCCCTTCCAGAACTCCTTCGATGCCTTCATCGAGAAGTACTATCCCAATAACAAGCCGACCCTCTACGCCCTCGTCGCCTACTGGTATCTCGCCCCCGGGCAGGCGGATGCCTACGACGAGGTGCCGGTCGCAGACCGCACGGGCTACTACACCCCGCCAGCCCCCACGGGCATCAAGGGCGCCCTCGAAGGCGAGGCCCTCAAGGTCGTCGAGAAGACCGGCGGCCAGGCCCGTCGGCAGGACCTCGACCACTTCGGCGCCGGCTGGAGCGACAACGCGCACCTCTGGTGGACCGGCGCCAAGCCCGGCGACAAGCTCACCCTCGCCTTCCCCGTCGCCGCCGACGGCCAGTACAAGCTCACCGCCCAGCTCACCAAGGCCAGGGACTACGGAATCGTCCAGCTCTCCCTCGACGGCGCCAAGCTCGGCGAGCCGATGGACCTCTACAACCCCGAGGTCGTGCCCACCGGGGTGCTCGACCTTGGCACCCACGACCTCAAGAAAGGCGAGCACAAGCTCACCATCGAACTCACCGGCGCCAACGACAAGGCCGTCAAGGCATACATGGCCGGCCTCGACTACCTCAAGCTCGACCCGGCTAAATGAGGGGCCCCCATCAGCTATCTGGGAGCGCGTAGATGAAGGAAACGACAGATGCAGTCGCCCAGGCACGGATTGAGGGGATCTCGATCCGGAATTACCGGGCGCTGCGTGAGGTCAAGTTCACCCCGCTCTCCCCGCTGACCACCCTGCTGGGGCCGAATGGCAGTGGGAAGTCTACCGTATTCGACGTTTTCGCGTTCCTCGGTGAGTGCTTCAGTGTAGGACTTCGGAAGGCATGGGACCGGCGCGGGCGGTTCAAGGAACTCCGCAGCCGGGGTTCCGATGGCCCAATAGTGTTCCAGGTGCGCTACAGGGAGAGGCCGGAAAGCCCGGTCATCACCTACTACCTTGCCATTGATGAGAGGCAAGCGGGTCCGGTTGTCGCAGAGGAGTGGCTCCAGTGGCGGCGGGGACGATACGGCAAGCCATTTCGCTTCCTCAACTTCCGCGGGGGCGAAGGCGAGGTGATCTCGGGCGAGACGCCGGAGCAGGAGGCGGAGCGCATCCACGAGAGACTGGAGTCCGCCGAGATGCTGGCCGTGAACACCCTCGGCCAGTTTGCCAAGCATCCCAGGGTGAGCGCGCTCAGGCGTTTCATCGCGGGCTGGCACCTCTCGTACCTGACGGCCGATAACACCCGAGGTGTGCCGGAAGCCGGGCCCCAGGAACGCTTGTCCCAGACGGGCGACAATCTGCCCAACGTCATCCAGTACCTGCGGGAGCAGCATGCAGAGAGGCTGGCCCGGATCTTCGAGACCCTGCGCCGCCGGGTGCCTCGACTGGAGAAGGTGGACGCCGAGTTGCTTGCAGATGGGCGCCTGCTCCTTCAGATCAAGGACGCGCCATTCGACCGGCCGATCCTGGCGAGGTATGCCTCGGACGGCACACTGAAGATGCTCGCCTACCTTGTGGCCCTTTACGACCCGACCCCGCCGCCGCTGATCGGGATCGAGGAACCGGAGAACCACTTGCACCCTCGCTTGCTCCCGGAGCTGGCCGAGGAATGCAGGACCGCAACCGCTCGCACACAGCTTATGGTCACCACCCATTCACCCTTCTTCCTGGATGGTCTGAGGCCGGAGGAGGTGTGGGTCCTCTACCGGGATGCCGGCGGCTTCACAAGGGCCTGTCGAGTTGCAGACGTACAAGGAGTTCCGGAATTCGTCGAGCACGGGGCGAAGTTGGGCCACCTGTGGATGGAGGGCCATTTCCGCGTCGGCGACCCGCTCACGAGGTCGGGTGAGCCAACTGCTGCCGAAGTGATCGCGCCTCTGCGGGAGAGAAGCGGCGATGCACCTTGAACTGCTGGTGGAGGAACCCTCCGCCGAAGCCGCACTCTCCGAGCTGCTCCCCAAGATCGTCGGGGTCCAGGTGACGTGGGCGATCCACGTTCATCAGGGCAAGCGAGATCTTCTCACTAAGCTGCCCAACCGGCTACGTGCCTACGCCCGATGGCTGCCCCGCGACTGGGCCATCGTGGTTCTGGTTGATGAGGACCGCGAGGACTGTCTTGAACTCAAGGGGCTGTTGCAGCATTCTGCGGAGGGGGCAGGGCTGTCAACAACCGCGCGGCCTGGGCCGGGCCACAGCATTCAGGTGGTCAACCGCATCGCCGTGGAGGAACTCGAAGCGTGGTTCTTCGGCGACGTGGAGGCCCTCCGCAATGCCTACCCGGGCGTGCCGGCCACATTGGCGGGGAAGAGCAAGTACCGTGACCCTGACGCCATCACGGGTGGCACATGGGAAGCCCTGGAGCGAGTCTTGCAGCGGGCCGGGTACTTTCGGGGTGGGCTGGCGAAGATCGAGGCCGCTCGATGTATCGCTCGTGTGATGGAGCCGAGCCGCAATCGCTCTCGGAGCTTCTGTTGCTTCCGCGACGCGCTCGCCGCTTTGCCCTCGTCCCAGAGTCCGTCCAGGCCGAGCGACAAGGGGAATGGCCAATGAGGTCGTGGAAGTCCAGAGTCGCGCTTCAGACGGCCCTGCTGGCGCTGGCGGCGGTCGCCCACGCTGGGCAGGCGGGGAGAAGTCCGGTCAAGGTGTTCCTCCTCGCCGGGCAGTCGAACATGGAAGGCCAGGCGGTGGTGGACCTGGACCACCCGAGGGACTACAACGGGGGCAAGGGCACCCTGGTGGACGTGATGCGCGACCCCGCCAAGGCGCCGCTCTTCGCCCATCTGAAGGATAAGGACGGCAAGTGGGCGGTGCGGGGCGACGTGTGGGTCTGGTACAAGACCGCCAGTGGCCTCAAGAAGGGCAACCTGTCCATCGGCTACGCGGTCTATCCGGGCAAGCATCACTTCGGCCCCGAACTCCAGTGCGGCCACGTGCTCGGCAACGCCCTCGACAGCCAGGTGCTCCTCGTCAAGACCGCCTGAGGCGGGAAGAGCATCTACAAGGAGTTCCGTCCGCCCAGCTCCGGCGGGGAGCTGGGGCCGTGCTACACGCAGATGCTTGCCGAACTCCGCGAGGCGCTCGGCAGCCTGAAGGAGAGCTTCCCCGACTATGACGGCGGGGGCTACGAGATCGCCGGCCTCGTGTGGTTCCAGGGCTGGAACGACATGTGCACCCCGCCCGCCGTGCCCGAGTACACGCGGAACCTGGCGAACCTGATCAAGGACGTGCGGAAGGAGCTGAAGCTGCCCAACCTGCCCGTGGTCATAGGGGAGACGGGCAACTGCAACCACGTGGTCTTCCGCAAGGCCCAGGCCGCCGTTGCCGACCTGCCCGAGCTGAAGGGCACGGTCGCCTTCGTGCCGACGGGCGACTTCCTTCGGCCCGCCCAGGAATCGCCCAACGTGACCCACGGCCACCACTGGTTCGGCAACGCCGAGAGCTACTTCCTCATCGGCAACGCCCTCGGCAAGGCGATGAAGAAGCTGCTTGAAGCCGCGAAGTAGCTCCTGCTGCGGCCAGTCTGGGTCGCCGGTTACCGACCGCGCTCGCCGGCCGAAGACTGGCTGAAGCCAGGACTCCGAACGTGT